>JAESGM010000131.1_pt1 | contig 173581 bp, 174 predicted proteins | sample 9269721 | NCBI WGS metagenome assembly JAESGM01 (sample SAMN15720920, study PRJNA650825) | algae metagenome | isolation source: Komarekiella atlantica HA4396-MV6 and co-occurring heterotrophs from... | place: USA: Theobald House, Kauai, HI | collected 2009-07-29 | reverse complement strand
TCGACCTCGATGCCATCGCGCCCGGTCGCGGCGAAGCGCTGGTCGGTGCTTCGATGGTCAACGACGCGATCGACAACACGGCCGATTTCGTCATGTCGACCTACCGCCCGATCGCCCGCGTGGCGCAGGGCGGCGGCTCGCTGAGGCAAGCCTGGGATGCGTGCCGAGAGGTGTGCGACCCGAAATTCGGCGACTACGCGATCTACGAACACTGCCTGCCCTTCAACGTCGGCCGCGCCTATGATGAGGCGCTGGGCATCGACACGCCAAGGATCTGGACGGCCGAGCGCGACAAGGCGATGTGGGAAGAGTTGCAGGGGTGAAGAACCTTCAATAGTCTTTGCCATAACTCGGCTAACTTGGATGAGCCCGAGCTAGCCAATGTTGGCGGGACCATTGACCGTCTGCAAAAGATCGGTTCGCAGCAATCGACGCCCCGGCCTTTACTTTTGAAACAAATAGGAAGGAGGCATGATCAGCTTGTCGCAATTCTATTCTGAAAGCAGACTTTTCGTTATCGACCCCAATCTGATGATCGTGTGCAATAGAGTGTTTTGCTGGTCTGGGCTAAACTTGCAATTATCGGTTCTTGGCAGCCGTCGTCATTGCTAGTCTAGGGTGCCGAGCCCATGACATGCTCGCTGTGTCCGTCAAACCGACTTGGATGCGTCTGTGAACTGCCGTGTCGGCTCCTTGAACCCACGTCGGCGATTGGCTGTGCAAGATCATGGAGACTGGATTGTGCGGGTCGTCAGACGTATCGTTCCGAGGCCTTGCCACGCAGCTTTGTCGTAAGCTCGGCATCGACCTCCAGGCCGTCGTAAAGACCAAGCAAAATTCCCTTGCGTGCGGACTTGCCGGTCATGCCCATCACCTCGGCATCGGACAGGGCGGTGCGCTGCGACAGGCGGCGCGCCCATTGCCCGAGGCGCTCATACATAGTCTCGACGATTTCCTGATGATTGGAACGCCGGCCGAGATCGTGGAACTCGTGCGGGTCGTTTTCCAGATCGAACAGCATCGGCTCGAAGCCGCCTTCAGCATGGATCAGCTTCCATTTCTTGTCGGCAACCATGAACAGTCGAGCGTCGCGCGGTGCCACGCCAAGCTTGTTCATCATCGGCGTCGTCGAATAATCGAACTCGCAAATTGCGTAATTCCGCCAATCCTGCGGCTGTCCGCCCTTCAGGAAGGGCAGCAGCGACCGTCCTTCAACGATATGGCCCGGTACCTCGCCGCCCGCCACTTCGATGAACGTAGCGGCAAGGTCGATCGCTTCGACAAGCTCGTCGCAAACCGTCCCGCGCGCTGCATCAGCCTCAGGTGATGGATCGTAGACGATCATCGGGATCTTGACGGCGCACTCATGAAAGAAGTTTTTCTCGCCAAGCCAGTGATCACCGAGGTAGTCGCCGTGGTCAGAGGTCAGGACGATCAGAGTGTCTTCCATGCGACCGCTCTCTTCCAGATAGGCGAGGAGCCGACCGATCTGATCGTCGCATTGCTTGATGAGGGCCATATACGCAGGAATGACCTTATCGCGCACTTCCGGCCGAGAGAACGTCCGCGCGACGAGTGTTTCCATATAGGCCTGATACACCGGGTGCGCATCATCACGCTCGCCCTGCGACTGCATCACGTCGATGACATGCTGCGGGCCGAACATCGTGTTGTAGGGTGCCGGCACGATGTATGGCCAGTGCGGCTTGATGTAGGACAGGTGGACGAGCCATGACTGTTCCTTGCCCTCGCGGGACTTGAGAAAGTCAATGCATTCGCCAGTCAGCCACGGCGTCTCGGAGTCTTCCTCGCGCACATTGGCCGGCATCAATGCATTTTGCATGAGCCATCCCGAGGCAATCTCATCATCTTCAGCGATGCTGGCATTGGCGTGGTCTGCCCAGGGATTTTGACCCGGATACCCTTTAGCTTTCAAATACTCATTATAGGGCGAGCGGCTTTCGTCGTAGAAGCCGTCCGGACCTTCCGGCCACAATCCGTCGTCGCGCACGACGACGTCGAAGCCACATTCGGCTACGCGCGCTCCGATTACTGAATCGGGAGCGATGCCTAGCCGCTCAAGTCCCTTGGCGTCGGCCTCCATATGCGTTTTTCCAACCAGGAAGGCGTCCATTCCAAGCGGGCGCAGATGATCGCCAAGCGTCATCTCACCCACCTTCAGGGGGAAGTTATTGCGCTGCGCGCCATGGCTATGGACATAACGTCCCGTGTAGAAACTCATCCGTGATGAGCCGCAGATCGGTGACTGCACATACGCTCGCGAAAAGCGCACGCCTTTTTGCGCGATACGGTCGATGTTCGGCGTCTCGAGGTAGGGATGCCCAGCGCACGACAGATAGTCATGGCGCAACTGATCGAACATGATGAAAAGAACGTTCTTGGTCTTCTGGGGCATCGTCAACCTTCTGTGCGGTGAGAAAGGGTGTCGCCGGAGCCGGACGATCGGCGGTTGGCAATCCGCCGCGAAGCGACGAGGCCGAGGCCGAGCACCAGACCGGGAGCGAACAGCGCCGCGTCGGGCGCCAGCACCATGACGGCGGCAATGAAGCGACCGGCTCGCTCAGCAAACGATAGACGCATCTGGTCAAAGCCGATCAAGGCACTCGTCGACAGATACAGAGCTACCGCCAGGCGCACGAGAATCGAGGCAATCATCACCGGCTCGTTGGTGCCGGCTCCATCGCCCAGAAGCATGTCGGGATTGAAGGCGAAGGCGAAGGGAATGAGAAATATCATCGCCCCGATCCGCACGGATTCTACCGACGTGGCGATCGGCCGCGACTTGGCTATCGCCGCCGCTGCATAGGACGCGATAGCGACAGGGGGGGTAATCACAGAGGCGACCCCGAAAAAGAAAACGAACATATGCGCAACCAGCGGCTCCATGCCGAAGCCTTGAAGGGTTGGCCCCATCACGACGATGATTGCGATGTATGCCGGCAGCGTCGGCATACCCATGCCGAGAACGATGCAGCCGAGTGCTGCAATCGCAAGAGCGGCAAAAAGGGAGCTCTCGCTGGCAGCCGACAGTAGAACTGCAAATTTGGTTGGAATTCCCGTGGCAGACAAGGTCGCCACGACGATGCCGACGATGGCGATTGCGATCGCCAGACCGGCCACGGTTCTGCCGCCATTGGCGAGGGCGGAGATGAGGCGTCCGGGCCGCCGGCGGATTTCCGGGTTGATGAAGGAAAGCGGAATCAGCACGAATATCGCCGCAATCGATGCGCCTGCCGGCGATAATCCGCCCAGGAGCAGCCAGACAACCACCCCGATGGGCCCTAAAACCAAGACGAGATTCAGCCAATCCTGGCCGGTGACTTCCACGACCTCATCATCTGGCGTCTCCTCGACACCGAGCCGGGCTGCCTCGAAGTAGATCGCCAAGAACAGGCTTGCGTAATAAGCCAACGCAGGCACCAGAACGGCAGCCATCACTGTGACGTAGGTGACGCCCACATAATCGGCCATTACAAGAGCCGCCGCACCCATGATCGGCGGCAGTATCTGTCCGCCGGTTGAGGCGGTCGCTTCGACAGCGCCGGCGAAGCGGGGCGTGAAGCCGCGCTTCAGTATCATGGGAATGGTGACGACGCCCGTACCGACCACGTTTGCGACGGCACTGCCGGACACAGTGCCGAAGAGTGCCGATGCGGTGACGGCGGCATAGGCCGGTCCGCCCCTGAAGCGACGCAGCAGGCGGTACGAGATACGGATCATCGAGTTTCCCGCGCCGCAGCCTTCCAGGATCGCGCCGAGGATAATGAAAGGCAACACCGTGGTCAGGACGATCCCCATGATGGACCCCAGGATGCCCTGGTCGGTCCCGTACCAGACATTGGCAGAGACTGTTTCCTCGATTGTCGACGGGGCGGTGCGGAAGAAGCCGGGCCAGTGCTGACCTGTCGCCAGATAGAGAAACGCCAGGCCGCCGAGGATCGCGATCGGCAGGCCCCAGACGCGCCAGCAGGCCCACAGCACGACCATCGCCATGCCCGTGGCGATCAGTGCCTCGCGTGCGGTGAAAAAGAGAATTGAGTCGGCAAGCACCAAACCGAGCAGGTAGTAGTCGAGGCAGAACCACGTGGTCAGGGCTGCGACAAGGACCAAGAAGGCCGGAGGTAGTATTCCGAGATACCGCTCCTGCAGCCAGGCGCGCAATTCCCCGAGCACGACCAGCATGACGCAGGCCCAGAAAAAGACCGGACGGTACCACTCGACTGAAAACGGGCCGATCCGTGGCAACACGCCGTAGGTGGGCATGACGTTTCCCAGCCCGATCAGAGCGACCGCCAGACCAAACAGAAAGATAAGACCATCCACGGCCTTGAGTGCACGTTCCATGAGGCTGTCTCGCGCTTGATGTAAGGGGTTGAGGCGTCACACCTCCTATCGCCGGTTACTCGCCCGCCAGTTCAGCCGGTATGTCGATCCCGGCTTCCTCGTAGTAGCGAATGGCCCCTGGATGCAGCGGCGCATTGAGACCATCGAACGGCTTCGTCTCATCGATCGGCCGCATTAGCGCATTGCCTTCCTTCATGGCGGGCAGGTTCTCCCAATAGGCCTTGGTGACTTTGTAGGCAGCCTCTTCCGGGAAGTCCTTTCCAACCCCGACCATCATCGCCGTCTGCGCTGTTTGAAGGCTTTCCTCGCCGTTGACTTGGCCTGAATATGTCCCAGCGGGGATTTCGGCGGTCAGCACCGCCAAATCCTGCGTGTACTGATCCCATTCAGGCGATCCGACGATCTCCTGCGATACACCCAGTATGCGGATTGGGCGCAAGAGGCTGAGTTCATTCAGCGATTGCTGGCCAACGGCTACGGACGTGACGAACACGTCGAACTGCCCATCTTGGAAGGACTGCATCCCTGCTTCCCACGGAGCGCGCATCGGCTCGTAGTCGCTGCCTGCCTCGAAACCCGATGCCAATTCCACCATGCCTTGAATCTGCGCGTTTGCCGCCCCGGCCGGTGGGCCGACATAGACACGCTTGCCGGCAATGTCCGACCAGTTCTCTATGCCACTGTCGGCCCACACAATGGCGTGGAACGTGCCGCCAGGAAATCCGAACAGCGAGCGCACGTTTTTGGACAGTTCTTTAGCCTGCTCTCCCTGTTGCGCGTAGGGTCCCGCGCCAGCGCGCATCGCCGCATAGGCCGGCGGCGGAATGACCGCCATGTCGAGGCGGCCAGCAGCAACGTTGAGCGCCGAGCGGGTCAAGGTCTGCCCGAGAACGACCTGCAGCGTGATGCCTTCACGCGCAGCGAATTGAGCCAAGGATTGCGGCACGATTCCGGTAAGCGAACTGGCACCGGCGCCCTCGATACTGTACGTCTGGGCCGATGCACCGACCGCCGAGCATGCTACAATGGCGGCAGCCGCGACTGCCTTGAAAAGAGTTTTCATCGCAAACCTCCCAATCCGCACCCTCCCGGTGCGTGTGGGATCGAAGCTAGCGGCATCGAGAACACATCCGAAAATACTTACCCGGAATGCGTCATAACGGATTTGCTATAGCTCCCTCATCTTGCATCTCCGCCTTGAGCGCTGAGATCAGTTGCCGTGCAGAGGCTGTCAAAGCTCGCCCCGGTACGTAGGTCATGCCCACGGGACCGTTCAGTTCCTCGCCGCCGATGGGAAGTTCGACCATCAGTCCTTTCGACAGTTCCTCGCGCATCGCACCTCGCGGCAACGCAATGATCGCGTCGGAAGCAAGCACGTAGGGGCGTGAGAACTCGAACGAAATCGTCTCGACAACGTCGGTAAACGCGCCTTGGCCCTGCCCCGCGAGGAAGCGGTTGATCTCTTCACGGATCACCGTTCCCGCGAGCGGCAGGACCAAGCCGTAGCCATCCATGTCGGCGACCGACACCTGCTTCCGAATCGCTAGGGGATGACCGGCGCGAACGGCGAATATCAATGGCTCGTAGTACAGATGCTCAAAACTCAGGCCGCGGATGCGCTCCGATTGCATGAGACGGCCGATCATCATGTCGACTTCGCCATTGCGCAGAAGGCGCAACAGATCGTCGCCACCCCCGGTCACGATTCGCACCACGATATGCGGGTAGGCCCGCTTGAACCGCAAGATCACGTTGGGCATGAACTCGCGCATCACATTGGGCAAGATGCCGAGCGATATCGCCTGCGCCTTGCCACGGCCGGAAGCCTGTTCAACGCCTTCCTGTACCTGAGCCAAGCCGCTCTCGACGAAGAATAGCAACGTTTCGCCGGACGCAGTGAGTACCAGCCCCTTTGCTCGACGCTCGAACAATGGGCGCCCGATAAGCTCCTCGAGTTCGGCCACGGTACGCGACACCGATGGTTGAACGGTACCCAGCACCTCGGCAGCGCGCGTAAAGTTCCGATGGCGCGCCACTTCCAGAAAGCTGCGCAAATGACGTAGGCGGATGCGACGGTCCAATCTGACTCTCCTATCGAGCCCTTCTTCACCACCGACTTGGCTTACGCAATATCAGGCGATCTTGGATCTTACCATTTGATGCGACTGTCCGAGACGCCAACCAAGCGGTTTGTTATCGATCGGTTTTTTGAAAAACTCCGAATAGGATCCAGCGCAGTGCCGGTGAGAATGTCGCGATGTTGATCAATCTCACCATAACCGGACTGTCCGGAATCGGCCCCTTTCGCGACAATGATTAATTTGGCCCCGTGGAAATTTGGTGTCATTTTAAGTGGCTACAGCTTGACCTTCGTGACCACTCGCTCCCCTATACCGTTGAGCCTCGCGCCACAATTTCAAAGCCAAGATCATGGACGGGCTTCTCGGGCGCGCGGCCTGCGATGCGCTCCAAGAGTAGTCGGGCTGCCTCGGCGCCGATTTCGTAACGCGGGATACGTACGGTTGTCAGCGCGGGTGTGACCGCGCTAGCGAGGTCGATATCGTCAAAGCCGGCGATCGCTATGTCATCCGGCACGCGGATGTCGCGACGCGCTGCCTCGAAGAGGGCGCCGGCCGCGAGCACGTCGTTGGCAAAGAAGGCGGCGTCGATTGCCGGGTGCGATTCGACGAGATCGGCAAAGGCCTTCGAGCCGTTCTCGAGCGTGAAGAATGCCTCGCGGATGAGGCCGGGGCCACGCTCGAGCCCGAATTCGTCAACCGCCTCCAGGTAGCCGCGCAGACGTTCGGCCGCACGATCGTTGTTGAGGACCGGTGCCGAGACGAAAGCGATACGCCGATATCCGCAACCGGCAAGATAGGCGACCATCGCATGTGAGGCGTCGCGGTTCGAGAAGCCGACCAGCATGTCGAGCGGGCCGTCATCCATCGACCATGTCTCCACGATGGGAATGTCGGAATCTTGCAGGAGCCGCCTCGTACGGTCCGAATGTGTGACACCGGTCAAGACGAGCCCGCTCGGCCGCTGCGACAGGAAAGCAGCGACAAGCTCGGTTTCGGCATCTGGCGAATAGCCGCTATTGGCCAGGAGGATCTGATAACCGGCCGCGTGCAGCACGTCCGTCATGCCTTGCACCTTGTCGGCGAAAATCGAGTTCACGATGGTGGGTATGATCACGCCCACCGTGCGCGTGCGCCGTGAGGCGAGGCCGCCGGCGAGCTGGTTCGGAATGTATCCGGTCGTCTCGATCGCTTTCCAAACGACCTTTCGCGTGGCCTCGCTGACCGTGTCCGGCTTGTTGATCGTTCGAGAAATCGTGATCGCGGACACGCCCGCCAGGCGCGCCACGTCTTCAATCCGCACCGAGGCGTGCTTTTGCCGCGCGCTGCGCTTTCTCGTTTCGCCCTGACTCAATTTTCGCGCGCCTCCGACCCTCTAGGACAGCGCTAACATAAGTCGCGAAGACGGTCGAGCGACGCATTGACCTTCTTTATTGTTAGCGCTAACATTTCTGCTAACGGTTGATTAGGCGGAGCCGCGTGCAGCGTGCCGGATCTACGGCAAGTCTCCACGCCAGGGTTGCGCAATAGACCGAAGGCGGGCCGGAGGACGGGGCCGCGCTTGAACGGAATTTGCAACGCCGTGCCGGATATCGGCCAGAATCGGGGAAGCTTAATGACGAATGTTGCGCCGTCGGCGGTCAAGGCCGCGCCCGTCGCCAAGCGGTCGGGACCAGCAAAGTTTCAGGGGAAGAGCATCCTGCTCTCAACTCTGCCTTGGCTGAGCCTTGTCGGTCTTTGGTACGCCATCCACCACTCCGGGCTGGTAAAGCCGTCGCTCGTGCCGCCGCCGCATGTCGTGCTGGCCAAGTTCTGGACGCTGGTGACGACGCAATCCTTCCTGACCGACATCTGGATGTCGACGCAGCGCGTGGTGTTGGGCGTCGTGCTCGGCGTGGCCTGCGCAGTGCCCGTCGGTTTCCTGATTGGATGGTACGCACCGGTCCGCACCTTCGTGAACCCGCTGATCAACTTTTTCCGCGCGCTGCCGCCGATCGCACTGATCCCGCTCGTAATCGTCTATTTCGGGATCGGCGAGTCGGCCAAGGTGGTCATCCTGTTCTATGCCGCGTTCTTTTCCGGCGTCATCGTGATGTATGAGGGCATCTCGCAGATCAATCCGATCTTCATCCGCGTTTCGCGCACGCTCGGCGCGACGGATGGCGAGATTTTCCGGCGCATCATCATCCCGCTTTCGCTGCCGCACGTGGTCACTGCGCTGCGCGTCGCGCTCGGCGTCGCCTGGGCGACGCTGGTCGCGTCCGAACTGATCGCGGCCCAGGAAGGGCTCGGCGCCGTCATCCAGGACGCCACCGCCTTCTTCCAGCTCGACACGATCTATGTCGGCATCATCACCATCGGCACGGTCGCGCTGATCATGGACACGCTGATGCGCCAGGTCAGCCGCCGTCTTCTCGCCTGGCAGGAAAGGATCGACGCATGACGCCCGGCGCCGACCGCATCAAGCTCGAAAACGTGGACATGCGTTTCACCACGGACCGCGGTCCGCTGACCGTCGTCGATGACGTATCTCTGACGATCAGCGAAGGCGAGTTCGTCGCGCTCGTGGGGCCGTCCGGCTGCGGCAAGACGACCCTTTTGAACATGATGGCCGGTTTCATCCGTCCGACGGACGGTCATGTGCTTCTCGACGGCACCGCGATCGCCGGGCCGGGCCGCGAGCGCGGCGTGATGTTTCAGGAATACGGCGTTTTTCCCTGGCTGACCGTCAAGGAGAACATCGCCTTCGGGCTGCGATTGGCCGCCAACCGCGTGCCGGCGGAAAAACGCGACGAGATCTGCGAGCGCTACATGCGCCTGATGCGCCTGACCGATTTTCGCAACGCCTATCCCAAGACGCTCTCCGGCGGTATGCGCCAGCGCGTGGCGCTGGCGCGCGCCTACGCGGTCAATCCCGCCTTCCTCCTGATGGACGAACCCTTCGGGGCACTCGACGCGCAGACCCGAACGGCGATGCAGGATCTGCTGCTGGAAGTGCTGGCAAGCGAGAACAAGACCGTCGTCATGATCACCCATTCGGTCGACGAGGCGCTTTATCTCGCCTCGCGCATCGTGGTCATCTCGGCGCGCCCGGCGCGCATCCGCAAGATCATCGACGTGCCGTTCGGCTACCCCCGCCAGGACAATGTACACGACCTGCCGCAGTTCGCCGAACTGCGCACGCAGATCAAGGAACTGGTCATGCAGGAATATGCGGCCCAGGAACAACAGGCGCGGCTGCGCCTGTCGGATTGAAAACAAGAAGAGGTGGAGGAAAGAATGCATATCAAGGACTATCGCATCAGCCGTCGCAGCCTTCTCGTGGGCGCCGGCGCAACTGTGGCGGCCACCGGCCTGTCGATGCCGTCAATCGTGCGGGCGCAGACGCCCTTGCGCGTCGGCTATCTGCACACGCTCGCCGTCGACGGCCAGATCTGGCTCGCCGACCATATGGGCGAGTGGGAAAAGCAGGAGCTCGCGCCTGAATTCACCCAGTTCACCACCGGGCTCGAACTCTTCCAGGCGATGATCGGAGGCTCGATCGACGTGCTTGCCACGGGCGCTGTGATCTCGAACTTTCCCGCCCGCGGACAGGGCAAGGCGTTCCTGATGAACGACGTCGAACGCGCGACGGCGCAACTCTGGGTCAATCCGGCCTCCGGCGTTTCAAGCTTCGAGGACCTGAAAGGCAAGCAGATCTCGACGACCACCGGCACCACCGCGCACGTCTTCCTCGACAAGGCGCTGCGCGAGAACGGCATCGTGCCCGGCGAGGATGTCGAGATCATCAACCAGCGCATGTCGGACGCGGTGACGTCGTTCATCTCGGGCGCCGTGGCCGCCGTGGCGCTTTGGGTTCCGTTCAACATTGCGGTGCGCGACAATCTGCCGGACGCCAAGATGCTGATCGATGCCTCTGCCTTCTATCCGGAGGCAGCGATCATGGGCGGCTGGGCGGCGTCGGAAGAGTTCCTCTCGTCCAATCGCGAGACGCTGGTCAAGATCGTCAAGGCGTGGGCGCCGGCTAACGACTATCTTCTGAAATCATCTGACGAAGCGCTGAAGATTCTTCAGGAGAAGTACTACCAGAACGTGCCGCTGCCCGACCTGACCGAACAGTACAAGGCACAGGAGATGTTCTCGGCCGCCGACTGGGTCGGCAAGTATGACGACGGCACCGTGGTCAACTGGCTGCAGCAGGTGACCGACTTCTACGTCGAAGCCGGCGGCATTGAAAACCCTGTGCCGGCGTCGGAGTATTTCGTCCCCGACATCTACAAGGAAGCGATGGCCGGATGACTTCCCCGTCGTGCGGGTACTTCTGTATCCGCACGACCCCTCGTCAGAACGGGACCTGATGGCGCGCGATCGCCGCCAGATCCGGGACGGCGCCGAGACCGGGTCCATCGGGAATCGACAGATGTCCGCCGTCGACTTTCCACGGAACGTCGAACATTTCGTCGCGCAGCGGATTGGGATTTGAATCGACTTCTACCATCCCGTCGCCGCCAACCGCGGCGAGCAGATGCGCCGAGGCAAGCAGCCCGACACCTCCGCCCAACCAGTGCGGGCAAAAGCGAATGCTGCGGGCAAGCGCCGCTCGCCCGATACCGACGCAGCGGCTGAACCCGCCCCATTTGCCGAGATCGGGCTGCAGAACGCCCAGGAAGCCGGCCTCCATCGCGTCTTCAAAGTCGTCGTTGCGCATGTTCTCCCCGGCCGCGATCGGTATGGGGCTCGCGGCCACGAACGCGGACCATTCGGCCAAAGGCCGATCGGCGCGGATCGGTTCCTCAAGCCAATCGAGACGATGCGCTTCCATGAGCCCGGACATGCGTATCGCGGTCGCGCCATCCCAACCCTGGTTGGCATCGGCCATCAGGCGAACGGCGTCGCCAAGTTCAGCACGCAGGTTGGCAAGATTCTGAAGGTCGCGCGCCTCGCCGAAGCCGACCTTGAGCTTGAACGCGCGGTAACCTTGTGCCTGTTTGGTCGCCGCAAGCTTTTCCGGCTGGTCGGGATTGAGTCCGCTGGCATAGGCCGCAACCGAGCCGAGTTTCTGCGCCGCACCGAGATGGACATGAAGCGGAACGCCCGCCCTGCGTGCGGCGAGATCCCAGACCGCAATGTCGAGACCCGCAATGACTTGCGCCAGCGGTCCGTGCTCGCCGGTCTGAATGGCGAGGACCGCGAAATGCCGCGTCAGCCGCTCGTAGAGGTCGGCAGGACCGGCGAATGCCTCCGCCACCGCGACCGGACCGACGACATCGCGCAGGAGCCGTGCCCGGTGCTCGGCGCCGACCGAGGGGAAATTGCACCAGATCTCGCCCCAGCCCTCCGCGCCATCCCTGTCGGTGACGCGCACGAGGACCGCCGGGCGATGGTGCATGGTGCCGAAGGAGGTACGAACCGGGGTTGCGACCGGCGCCCTGAAGACGAGGCATTCGATCCGTTCAATCTGCATCAGGTCGCTCTCCCCGCGATATTGACAGCGCTAACATCACAGTTATGGTAGCGCTAACATCGACAATGTCAAAGAGCTTGATTCTGGAGGGATCACCCATGCGGATCGGTTTTATCGGAACGGGCACGATGGGCGCGCCGATGGCACGCAACATCGCCCGCGGCGGGCACGAGGTGACTGCCTTCGATCTCAACACCGACACGCTGCGCGCGCTGTCGGACGCCGGCATCGCCGCCGCACCGAGCGCCCGCGATGCGGCGCGCGGCAAGGACATCGTGATCACCATGCTGCCGAACTCGCAGCATGTCGACGACCTCGTCTTCGGCGCGACCGGCATCGCCGAGGTGCTGTCGCCGGACGGGCTCTACATCGACATGAGCACCATCGCGCCGACGATGACGGTGTCGATCGCCGAGCGGCTGCGCGCACGCGGGCTGGCCATGGTCGACGCGCCCGTCGGACGCCAGCAGCAGCACGCCATCGAGGGCAAGCTGCTGATCATGGTCGGCGGCAGCGGGGCGGATGTCGCAAGGGCGCAGCCGGTGCTCGACCTCATGGGCGACACAGTCATCCATTGCGGGCCTTGCGGTGCCGGCGCTGCGATGAAGATCGTCAATAATTTCATGTCGATCACCATCAATCTGGCGGCGGCCGAAGCGCTGATCCTCGCCGAAAAGGGCGGGCTCGACCCCGAGCTTGCGCGCAAGGTGATGCTGGGAACGGTGGCCGGCCAGGGTCATTTCGGCACAACCTATCCGGCCAAGGTGCTGAAGGGCGATCTCGAGCCGGGCTTCATGATCGACCTGGCGCACAAGGACCTCGGCCTTGCCGTCGAGTTCGCTGATGCCATCGGCGCGCCGCTCGACAGCGGACGACTTGCGCAGGCACGCTATGAGGACGCCCGCAAGGCAGGCCGCGGACGGCAGGACTGGACCGCGCTTTACGACTTTCTGCGGGCCGAAATCGGAGCCGCGACCGGAACGTCGCGGATGGCGGCGGGTGCCTGAGATGACCACCTACGACTATGGTTGCCTCATCGGCGGCGCCTGGCAGGACGGCGCGGCAAAGCCGTTCGAAACGTTCAATCCGGCGCGGCCGCGCGAGCGCGTCGGTAGCTATCGCCCTGCCAGCCCGGAGACGATTGCCAAGGCCGTTCGACGCGCGACGCAGGCCCAGAAGGACTGGCGAAAAGTGCCCGTAACCGAGCGGATACGCATCTGTACGGCGTTCTTCGCAGCGATTTCAAAGCGTTCCGAGGAGATCGCGCTATCGATCACGCTCGAACAGGGCAAGCCGCTCGCCGAATCCCGCAACGAGACTGCCAAGTCGCTCGGCGAGGCGGCGGCGATGACGGCGCATGTGCTTTCGGGCGGTGCCGAGCGGATGGCCGATGCACGACCCGGCTTCCAGAACATGGTGGCGCGACGGCCGCGTGGGGTGATCGCGGCGATCACGCCCTGGAACTTTCCGATCCTGACGCCGATGCGCAAGATCGCGCCGGCGCTGCTCTACGGCAATGCGATCATCATCAAGCCGTCCGAATTCACCCCGGCGACCGTGTGCCTGATCGGCGAGGCGGCAAACGATACGCTGCCGGCGGGCCTGTTCCAGATCGTGCTCGGCGCCGGCGATGCCGGCGCGGCGCTGGTCGCGGCTCCCGGCGTTGCAGGTATCACCTTCACCGGCTCGGTCGCGACGGGCAAGCGCATCTATGCGCTCGGCGCCGGCAACTTAGCCGAGCTTTCGCTGGAACTCGGCGGCAAGAACGCCGTCGTCATCAACGATGTCGACGACCTCGGTTCCTGCCTCGACCAGGTGGCGGGCGCAGCCTTCATGTGCGCCGGTCAACGCTGCACGGCGATCAGCCGCGTAATCGTCGCCGAAGCGCTCCGACCGGCCGTCGAGGTCGGGTTGGTGAAGCGCGCCGAGGCGCAGAAGCAGGGCGATGGACGCGAGGGCGGCGTGACGCTCGGGCCGCTGACAAACAAGGCGCAGTTCGAGCGCGTACGATCTATGGTCGATATGGGCGCCGCCGAAGGCGCCACGCTGCTCACCGGCGGCAAGCCGTCGGTCGCCGACCCCGAGGCGGAGGGATACTTCTTCGCACCGACCATCATGGCCTCGATCGCTCCGGACATGAGGGTGGCCCGCGAAGAGATCTTCGGACCCGTCATCGGCATCAGTTCCTACCAAACGCTCGATGAGGCCTTCGACATCTTGAACGGCGTCGACTACGGACTGACCTCGTCGCTCTTCTCGAAGGATTTCGGCGTCATTCAACGCTTCGTCGCAGAATGCGAAAGCGGGATGCTGCATGTCAATCACGGCACCATTCCCGACAACCACATGCCGTTCGGCGGGATCAAGAATTCCGGTGTCGGCGCTTATTCGGTCGGAGCGTCAGCGGCGAACTTCTACACGACCGAGCATTCCGTCTATCTCAAGGCGCAATGATTGTGGCGTTCAAAGCGATAATGCATTTGGCTCGATCGATCCTGATGCGGTTTCGGCAGCCCCGCTATCGCCCCGAACTTCATTATCTGCGCGGTCGACCAAGCGACCATGCGGGACGAAGGTCCAAGCGAAAACCGAGATAAGACAATGTTTTCCCGATGAAACGACCCGTATGACCGCTTGCCATCTGCGTATTGTCCTAACGCGGACAGTCCAGCCACGAGCGAGGCTGAGGATCCCGTCTTCGTCATCCTAGAGCGGATTCGACTTAATCCGGCCCCTATTTGGTCATTTCGAGGTTCCGTCGGAATCCTACGTTTGCCAAGTTTGGCGTGGCTTTCAGGAATGAGCTTTCTTCAGCCGATCGCACCTTACTTATCAAATCTGGCGACTTTCGGCATATCGGGAAAGGCTCAGCGGATGCGGTCGAAGGGTGACACCGAGCGTACTGGGTATCGCCCGACGGATTTAACTTGCATCCAAATTATCGCATTATCTCAATGTAATAGATGTTCGCCGTTTCATCAGCCGGGGCGCGCCATTTACGAACAAAACTATGAACGCCGAACGCCGCCGTTTATGCGCTTGAAGCGGCGACCAGCGTTCGCAGCAATTCCGACTTCGATCCCATGATACGAACCTCGTCGTCTGCGACCTCGACACGCTGCGCCAGCGCACGTAGGTGATCGCGGCGGTAGCAGCCATCGTCGAGCCGTATGCGCTCACGGGCCTTACGGGCGAACCCCTTGAGCATGTCAGGGTTGATGCCCTGATTGCCTGAACTTTCGAGCGCGAGTTGCGTCCGCTCGGCATCGGCGGCGGCTTGATCCCGCAATGCCTTGAGACTCACCATGCGCTCTTTCGCCATCGCATCGTCCCTATCCACCATGCCGGCTTCAATGGCGTCAAAGAGACGGCCGAGCCGCTGGTCGGCTTCCGTGATTCGCCTGTTAAGCTCGGCAAGATACTCGCGGCGGCGCGCGGTGCGCTCCTGCCGGGGTCGATGACGCTGGCGAGGACGGTTTCCAGCCGCTTGGGCCGGAGCGGTAGGTCGCGCCCGCGCTGCCTCGGCCGGTGCGGAGCGTCATCGCACCCCCGCATTTCGCGCAGAAGCAGATGCCGGTCGGCAGTAGGGTCGCTGGAGACACGCGCGGGCGTCACCATGGGATTGCGGGATTTGAGGCGGGCTTGCACCGCGTCGAACGTCACGCGCTCTATCAAGGGCGGCACCGCCATAATGGCGACCTCGCTCTCCGGCTTCTTCTCCCGGTCCTTGTGCGAGCGCGTGTTGAACCTATGTTCGCCGATATAGGTCGTGCGGGTCAGGATGGCATGGATTTGCGCCAGTCCCCAACGTCCGCCGTCGCGGGTGAAGAAACGGCGCTCGTTGAGATAGGTGGCGATGCCTTGACGCCCATCGCGCCGGTCGTGCCGTCACCTTCAAGGAACAGCCGATAGATCATCCGCACGGTGTCGGCAGGCCATTTAGAACATTCTCAAACGGATTCTGAGAGATGCAGTTGACCGCTTGCCGCCACCGTACAATGTGCCGAAATGCTTATCTCATTTCCTCGGACAACCACATCGATCATGCTTGGCCGCCCCATCGCTGCACCCTGCTCGATAGTAATGGTGCCGGAGTTGGCAGCGCCCTGACGTACGAGATGGGCCGCGAGCGGGCCAGCCGCGGTTCCGGTGGCTGGATCCTCTGAGATTCCCACCGTTGGATTGAAGAATCGCGCGTAGGCGGCGGTCCCGCCATGCCTGCGCGGCGAGAACAAATAGCAGCCTTCGCCATCGGCACGTTTCAAGATTTCGCGAAGGGTGCCGACTTCGGGTGAGGCGCGATCGACGGCGTCGTGGCTGCTGATTGGAACCATGAGGTGGGCGGCCCCGGTCGAGACGACCTGGCAGGGTAAAGACAGCAGCATATCATCGGCCGTGAGGCCGAGCGCCCGCGCGAGATCGGTCCTGTCCTCCAGAAGGTGACCCCATTCCGGCGGCTGTTGACGCATGACGACGCTCTCGAGCTTTCCGTGTCGTTGGTAAATGGAGAGCGGGTGCACCGTCGCGCCGATTTCCTGATGATAAGCGTTGTCGCCATCGCGGAGAGCCAGTTTGCCGGAGTGGCCAAGCCACCACCACGCGCCGAGCGTGTTGTGTCCGCCTGCACCAAACACTTCGATACCTGCCGGCGTAAAGGAGCGTAGCTTCCAATCGGCATCCGCCCGCGTCGGCTGCAGAAGGAAGGTGGTTTCGGACTGGTTGAATTCGCGCGCGATGCGCTGCATTTGCCCGACGGACAGCGCGTCGCCCTCGACCACCGCAAGAGGATTTCCCGTCAACGGCTCCGAAGCAAAAACGTCAATGAAGGTAAAGGGAACGGCTTTTCCCATTGATCGCTCCCGTTCCTGGCTTGGCGGGGTTTGCCCGGCCGCAGGCGCATCACGTTTTATTCCTAGATCATGATCCAGCTAGCTTCCCAGGTCTGACCGCCGTCCGCCGAAAAGGCCTGATCCCAGACTGCCGATTGATCAGTGATATCTGACCACCGGAACCGCACTATTACCAGTTCTGTCGCTGGCATCGCCTTGCTTACTTATGGCGTTCGCTCCGATCTACCCAAGCCGTCCCCCAGGACAACGAGCGCAATGCCGAGCAGGGCGACGTCCTTGACGTCCGTCATGGGTTTTCTCCTTCTTCATCATCCGCCAAATTGGGCTCGGAGCAAGGACGAGCGGGAGGCATACGATCCGACACCAGAACATTCCTCTTCGCTCCATTGAACTGATCCGCTCATTGCGATGCACGTCCTTCAGCCGTTACGCTCAGAAAAACTCGTCAAGGAGCTGAAAGAATCTGAGCCACTTCCGGTCGACGTCGTAGCCATAATGCCGCAGGAACGCGTCCGCCCATTCCCCACGCAGGTCATGCTGCACTTCACGAATCATCAGCGCGAGGTCCTGGTGACGATCGGCGACACCAAGCCTGCCGCAGTCGATAAAACCGGAGAACCCGCTGCCATTGACGATCAGGTTGGAGAAGGTGGCATCTCCGTGGGTGACAACCAGGTCTTCATGCGGTGGCCGATTTCGCAATAGCTCTTTGAAGAGATCGGCCGCGCTCCAGCCAAGGTTGCCTTCGTCGAAATCCTCTTCGTTCACCAGGCCGGCTGCGACCCGCCGACTGGCAAGCTCCAGCCGTCGATCGAGGGTGTGGTCGAAGGGACATCGCGTGGCGTCGAGCTCGTGCAAGTCTCGCAACGCGGTGGCTGCGATCTCCACGATCCGCCCGGGGGCAAATCCTTGCATCGAACTCAGATCGCGACCGGGAAGGCCGGTCATCAGCAGCCAGTGCCGATCCCCATCCTGCGTCTCCGCGAGGACTTGCGGGCACGGTACCGCGTTCTCGTTCAGCCAGTGCAGCCGTGCAACCTCGCCGGGCAATTCGGAGAAGGAAGACACGGGCTCTGTCTTGATGAATAGCGTCGGCCTGTCCTGCCGCTCCAGACGAAAAACCGCAGCTTCCGATTGTCCCGCCGTCTGCCTTTCCCGAGAGTAACCCTCGAGAATATCATTCCATTCGACAGGGGTTCGCTGAGCAAGATCCCACTCGTCCACCACGACGTCATTCGCCCCCATCGGGCCAGATCCTCATCGCCATGTCAGCAACATCAAGAAGTTCCTGCCGCGATGCACCGCTCTTTGCCTGCACGGCCATACCGGTAGCAACGGTGATCACGTAGCCGGCCAAAGCCTTGGCGCTGAAGGCCGGGGGCAGCTGTCCGGCAGCTTGGAACTCCTCGAACCGGGCCGCGACATCCGCCTCTGCTTGCCGTCGGAGTTTGGCCATGGCCTGCTGGACAGGTGCCGATTCCGGACCGGTGGCGAGCGCACCCTGGATCATCAGGCAGCCTTCCGGCGTCGTCTCGCCCGCAACGAGATCGACCTCTCCCATCAGGATGCCCCGCGCCACCTCGCGTGCCGACGCCTTGGCGAAGGCTTCTTCGTAAAGGCTGGCGCTGTAGCGGTCGTAGTGGTCGACCGCCTTCATGAACAGGCTCTCCTTGTTGCCGAAGGCGTTGTAGACGCTCGGCACCGTCAGCCTCATCGCCTGCGCCAGCGTCGAAATCGGCGTTCCCTCATATCCGTGGCGCCAGAACAGGCGCAGTGCCGTGTCCAGCGCCTGCTCCTCATCGAACTGTCGGGGACGTCCTCTGGGCATTTATATAGTCCTCGCTAGAAAAATGTTGACACGTCTCTCGCAGCTAATATTGTAGTGTTCATTCTAATAATCAAGGGGCAGGTCGCAGAGATCGGCCCTCGTGCCGAGAGGAGAATGAAAATGCATACGCTGGACACCATCGACGTCGCCTCCCTGCCGCCCTTCATCCTGCAGCGCCGTCAGGGAGCAGAAGCGTCGAAGCCTGCAAAGGCGGCCAAACTCTTCAGTCGTCTTGTGATCTGGACTCAGAGGGAGCTTCGGATCAGGCGGGACCGCGCAAAACTGGCGGAGCTCGATGATCACCTGCTCGCAGATGTGGCGCTCACGCGCGGTCAGATTGCGGACGCGGTGCGCTTCGGGCACCCGTTCGGCGAGGATCGCTCCGGCACAGGATATTCGCGCGATCCGGATGTGAATCCGGTGCGGCCCAGCAGTGCTCTTGCGCCGCAAGGGTCCTGACGAAACGCGTCGCCGTCGAAGCGGCCACGAATTCACTCTACCAAACTCGAACCAAAGGAAACGAACCCATGCAACCGAACTCGCATCCCCCAGCCGGCGGCAGAGAATGGCTCGGCTTTGCCGTACTGGCGCTTCCCACCCTGCTCGTGTCGATGGACATGACGATCCTTTACCTCGCGACACCCTCGCTCAGTGCAGCACTTCAGCCGAGTGGGGCGGAGTTGTTGTGGATATCCGACATATACGGCTTCCTCATCGCCGGTGCCCTCATACCCATGGGCGCCATCGGCGACCGCATCGGCCGCCGCCGGCTGCTTCTGATCGGCTCGGTCTTCTTCGGCCTCGCCTCCATCCTGGCGGCCTTTTCCACGAGTCCGGCGATGCTCATCGCGTCGCGTGCGCTCCTCGGCATCGCCGGTGCGACGCTGCTGCCCTCAACGCTGGCCATGATCCGCAACCTGTTCCACTCGCCGAAGGAGCGCAGCGTCGCCATCGGCATCTGGACGACCTGCTTCACGCTGGGCGGCGTGCTCGGCCCGCTCGTGGGCGGACTGCTGCTCGAGCATTTCTGGTGGGGATCGGTCTTTCTTATCGGCGTTCCCGTCATGGTGCTGCTCCTCCTGCTGGGCCCAATCTTCCTGCCGGAGGTGCGGGAGCATGACGGCCATGCCATAGACGTGCCCAGCGTTGCGATGTCGGTCGTCTCGCTTCTGTCGATCGCCTGGGGCGTCAAACACCTGGCCGAGAGCGGGACGACGCCGGCCACTGCGGCCGCCTTCGCTGCCGGAGGCCTCGTCGGCTGGGGCTTCGTGCGCCGCCAGGGCCGATTGGCGTCCCCGCTCGTCGATCTCGGCCTGTTCGGCAACCGCGCCTTCACCGCCGCTCTCGGCGCCAGCATGATGGCTCTGTTCGCCTGGGTCGGGGCCTCGCTCCTGATTGCGCAGTATCTCCAGCTCGTCCTCGGCATGTCGCCCATGACGGCGGGCCTTTGGACCATTCCGCCGGCCATTGCCTGCGTTCTCGGCTGTCTTGGCGCGCCGATGCTTGCCCAGCGCGTCTCGCCGGCCAAGGTCGTCACGCTCGCACTACTCCTGGTGGCCGCCGGCTTTGCGATCATTGCGGCATTCACCTCCGGCTTCGCGCTGACGGCGCTCATTTCCGGCATGGTCGTACTCGGGCTCGGCGTTGCCGCCATCGTGACGATTGGCACCGACCTGATCCTCACCGCGGCACCGGCGGAGAAGGCGGGTGCCGCTTCCGCCATCTCCGAGACCGGCGCCGATCTCGGCGGATCGTTCGGCGTGGCGCTTCTCGGCAGCGTCGGCGTGGCCGTATATCGCGCGACCGTCGCCGTGCCGGACGACCTCGGTGAGGACAGCGCAGCAGCGGTTCGCGATACGCTCGGCGCGGCGGTCGATGTGGCCGGCACGCTGCCGGGTCCCGAGGGTGCCTTCCTCCTCGCCTCGGCGCGGCAAGCCTTCGAGCAGGGCCTGATATTCGCTTCGGCCGCCGGCTTCGGCGTCCTTCTCGCCACCGCGATCTTCTTCGCGTGGGCCAATCTGCGCCGCGGCGTCCTAAGCCCGGCAGTTCAAACCCAAGGAGAAATCTAATGGCCAACGAGCAGGAAATCCGTGCCCAGATCGAAGAGTGGACCGACGCCATCTGCAAGGGCGACATTGACAGGGTTCTGGCGGATCGCACCGACGACATCGTCATGTACGACGTACCGGAACCGATCCAGATCCAAAGGATCGATGGCTACAGGGACACCTGGACGGTCTTCTTCGATCATAACAAGGCGGGCCCCGACCGGTTCAGGCTCTCCGATGTCCAGGTTGTTGCCGGCGACGACGTTGCCTTCGCTTTCGGGTTGCTGACGATCGGCGGAGGCGACGCCCATTGCCGCCTCACACTCGGCTTCAGGCGCATCGACGGAAAGTGGAGGGTGACACACGAACATCACTCCATTCCTATCAAACTCTGACAGATGGACGCACGGTCTCATCCGCAGCGGCGGCCGGAACGGGTCGCCACCGCCATTGAATGCGGGTCTGAAACACCGGGCCGCGAGCTCAACCTGAAGCCTTCCTGCGCTGGCGACCGTATCAGCCGGGACTTGCCCGGTCGTAGGCCTGACCGTCGCACCGCTTACAACCGCGAATTGCTCGGCAGGAATTATGCCGCCCCGAGCGATCACCCCGTCGATAGCCGCCGCCGTAGTCGAATTGGTTTCGCGAAGATCGCGCAGGAAATTTTGCCAGAACCGTTCGCCGTTACGGTCCTTCTCCAGATAGAGCAACGCCTCGCGCTTAGGCAGGAGCGGAACAGGAAAGCTGCGGATCGGCGGCTTGGCACGGGATACGCGCTGACGCGCTGCCTCTGCGGATAAACCAGATGCGACAAGTGCCTCAACGATCCGTGAGGAACGTGAGGAACGTGAGGGACCATATCGCCGATTTCCCTCTATGACCCGACTATCACCCGATATCGATAAGCCGGGCGCCGGTCATGGAAAGAGCTGCCCTTCGAAATCGCTTTCTGTTCGGGGGCGAGACGGGCGGCCGCGGAAGCGAAGAATCCACGGGAGTGACCGGGGCTTCACGCGGGCTTCTTGTCGCCTAACGTGGCGGCTTCGGTTCGCCTCGGCCGGCGGATGGAGCGCACTATGGGGCCGTCTCCACCACCGCAGAAGAAGCGACCGTCGCCATCGGATTCCAGACCCGATACCCCGGTTCCCGCTGGCATCGTCAGTCGCTCCAGCACTTCACCGCTCAAAGGATCGATGCGGCGGACATCGCTTTCGTTGTTCTCCCACGTACCGTGCCACAGCTCGCCATCGACCCAGGTGACGCCCGTGACGAACCGATCGGATTCGATCGTGCGCAGCACCGTTCCCGTCTCGGGATCGATCTGGTGAATCTTGCGTCCCTGATGTTGCCCTACCCAGAGCGAACCTTCCGCCCAGGCGAGACCGGAATCGCCCCCGTTGCCGGGCGCTGGGATCGTGGCAAGTACCTCGCCGGTTTGTGGATCGATCTTGCGGATCACCGCCTCTGCGATTTGGAACAGGTGCTCGCCGTCGAATGCCGTACCCGCATCGGCAGCAACATTGATCGAGGCCAGCATCGCCCCGCTTTCCGGATCGAAAGCTTCAAGCTTGGTACCTGTCGCCATCCAAACCCGGCGGCCGTCGAAGCTAACCCCATGGACGCTATCCATCCCGGGAAATGGACCATATTCACGAATGATTTCGGCGGCTGCGTGCTTCATGGGCTCATCCTAGCCCACCACGCCGACGGCGGGGAGTAACAAGCTTGTCGGGAAACCCGGAACGCTCGTGGCGATCCAGCGACGTGTGCGTCCTTGGCCGAACCATTCCACCTTGCCGCTTTCCGCAAGGGTTTCGAGCGCCCGCTGCACCGTGCGCGGACTGACATCGAGCGCCAGCGCCAGTGCAGAACTGGACCAGGCCTCGCCATCGGCGAGAAGCGCCAGCACGTCGCCATGCTCGTCTTCAACAGGCGGGGCAAGCACTGCCACCACGCCGGTCTCATGTGCTTCCAGTATGAACCCCAGTTCGGTGGCGTGTATCTCCCCCAGGGGTCTGATCGTTTCGCGCAAGCGCCCGATCTCGACCCGCAGTCGCGCCCGATGCGATTCATCTGCCTCTCGGGCACGAAAGGCACGGATGAGAAGGTCTTCCCGGCTCGCGTCATCCGGCCAGGCTTCGCCGAGCACACGCAAAAGCGTAAACAGGACCGGACGGCTGGCAAGAGAAACGGTAGCCGGTCCGGCGCGCACGACGTCACGGCACGCATCGATGACGAGCGCACCCGATTCAATCAGCGCCTCGACTTCCTCGAGACGAAGGAGCCGTTCTCGATCGCATGCAACCAGGCGCGCGGCGGGCGCTTCAAACGCCCGGACGGCTCGATCGACTTCGACCCTCAAAGCAGCATTTCCGACGCCGGAGGCGGCGCTGTTGGCGCGGTCGAGCGCATCACGGGCCGGCTTCGCGCGTATGCGGCGCATTGCGATGCCCGCAGCCACCAACTCCCAACCCACCCGCGATGTCATCGGCAACGCAACCGCATCAAGGTTGCCATGAATCCGCTCCGCCTCGTCTAGACGGCCGATCAACAGCAAACGCCTTGCTTCGAGATAGCCAGCATGCGCGGCGTTTGCGAGGTCTCCAAACGCCTCCAGCGTCGACCGGGCGGCGCCGAGCCCCTCCATAGGCCGGCCGAGGTCGCGCGAGACCAACGCGATCTCGGCCTCGGCGACGGTGCATCGTGCACGGGCCATAGGCTCATTATCGCCGAAAGCGCGCGCTGCGTTTCCCAGCAGTTCCTTCGCACGGGAGAGATCGCCGAGTTGCGCCATGGCGATGCCACGCAAGGCAAGCGCCGGAGCGTCGTCTCGCAACGAAACGCGCTTGAGTGCGGAAAGCGGATCGCCTGCCGCGAGCGCGCTCGCGGCCGCACCAATCAGAGAGTCCATGTGTTTCCCGTCACACTTGTTACTCACGCCTCCCCGCCGTGCGGCCGTACATCTCTGCCAGTTCTCAGCGCCGAAAGCCCTGGCGAAGCTCAACTGGAAGTTGGAAACATGACGACATCCATACTAGCAAGAAACCGGTCCGCTGATACCCGGCGAACGCGCGATCCCGCGAAATGGCTCGTTCTCGCGGCTTCACCAACCTTCGCGTTGATGGCCTGGGTCTCGACGAATGACGCGCAAAGCATGCTTTGCGTCTCGGAGCCTAGCTCGCTGCCCATCGGCGGCATGACCTTCATGTATCTGCTGATGAGCTTTTTCCACCTGTCGCCCTGGATGAAGCTGGTCCCCACCCTCTGGCGACAAAGCATGCAATCCACTGCGCAAGTTCAAGGAGACTGACCATGCATCCGACCATCGTTTCACGCAAAGACTGGCTGACCGCGCGCAAGGCGCTTCTGGCCAAGGAACTCGAGATGACCCATGCGCTCGACGCCATGCGCGCCGAACGCCGGCAACTTCCGTGGGTCAAGATCGAAAAAGGCTACGTCTTCGACGGCCCGAACGGCAAATGCAGCTTGATCGACCTGTTCGGCGACCGCAGCCAGCTCGCCATCTATCATTTCATGCTCACGCCGGGCTCGGATCATATCTGCATAGGCTGCTCCTATACGATGGATCATGTCGATGCGGCGCGGCAGCATTTCGAGCACGCCGACCTGGCCTTCGCCGCAATATCACGCGCGCCGATCGCGCGGATCGAACAGGTGAAAGCTCGGATGGGCTGGACCTTTCCCTGGGTCTCGTCCGGAGACGGCGACTTCAACTATGATTTCGGCGTGTCGTTCACCGAGGCAGATCGTGCCGCCGGCCGCGCGTTCTACAACTACGACAAGATCAGAATCCAAACCTCTTCGGACATGTTCGGCGTCAGCGTCTTCATCAACGAGGATGGCGACCTCTACCACACCTACTCGACCTATCATCGTGGCACCGAACTGCTGATGGGCGCCTTCAACTGGCTCGACTTAGCGCCCAGGGGCCGCAACGAGACCGGTGGCACCAAGAGCTGGGTTCGTCTGCATGACGAGTACCCGCAAGCAGAATAGTTAACCCGCGGCCAGCAGCCGCGACAATCGATCAGGAGGATAAGATGTCCGAAACTGTCCCCAAAAGCAGCATATGGCCGATATCGACCTGGCTGTCCGTCATCTCCCTTACCTTCGGGAGCTTTGCTCTGATCAGCAGCGAATTGCTGCCCATGGCAGTCCTCACGCCAATGGCAGCCGATCTCGGTGTCACGGAAGGCGCCGCCGGTCAGGCGGTGACCCTTACGGCCCTCTTTGCCGGCATCGCAGCGCCCACGGTGGCACTCATCGTCGGCCGCCTGGATCGCAAGCTGATCAATCTGGCCCTCTGCGCTCTGGTGATCGCGTCCAACATCGCAGTAGCCTTCACATCCGACTATTTCGTGCTGTTGGCCGCCCGCATGCTCCTGGGCGTGGCCATTGGCGGATTCTTCGCCCTGGCTGGCGCAACGGTCGTCCGGCTCGTCACCATGGAGGACATGGGCAAGGGCATGTCGATCGTCTTCATGGGTCTCTCAGCCGGTCTCGTTGTCGCTCCCGCGCTTGCCACCCTGATCGGAGAAGCTTTCGGCTGGCGAGCGGCATTCATGGCCGCAGCCGGGTGCGGTTTGCTTGCACTGCTCTTGCAGGCCATCTGCCTGCCAAGCGTACCGGCGACAGGCGCAACGAGCCTTTCGAGCCTGTTCGGCCTGCTGAAACGGCGGCCTGTGCGGGTGGGACTGGTAGTTGGACTGCTGTTCTTTGGAGGCGAAGTTAGCGGCTTCACTTTCATGCGGCCCTATCTCGAAACAAGTGGCGGGCTCGATCCAACCGCCATCGCCGCCGTTCTGTTGACGCTCGGTCTCGCCAGTCTGGCGGGGAGCGCAATCGCGGGCGTATTCGCCGACCGCATGTTACGCGACGGTTTTAGCGCCACGTTCCTGGTGCTTGCGATCGCTACGATCGGCCTGTTGACGCTCAACAACTCCTACGTTGCGATCTTAGTCTTCGCCGCTGCCTGGGGCATTGCCATAGGCGCGGGACCAGTGATGACCCAGACGTGGATGGGCCGCGCCGCGCCCGATCAGCTTGAGGGTGTGGGTGGACTCTTTCTGGCCGTCATCCAGTTCGGCGTCACTATGGGCGCGATCTCCGGTGGCATCGCTGTGGATCTCTTTGGGACGAGCGCTCCGCTCTATGTGACGGCGACCTGTGCGATTTTCGCGGCCGCCCTGATCGCGACGCAACGGGCCCCCGATGAGGTATCGCAGACGCCCGCTCTGGCCATGGACCCGGCCGAGTGAGTGGAGGTGCGGCGCCCCCGTTGCCGCCCCCCGTTCACTTCCATTTATACCGATAGGAGACGAACATGCCCCACAAGATGGATTATGCAGCCCCCAAAGTCGTCGATCGCGCCACATTCCAGGCAGAATTGGATGCATTGCGCGTTCGGGAAAAGTCACACATGAGAGAAGGTGATGTGATCGCGGCCTCCCGCCGACGGCTTCCCATGGTCGAGGTGGATGGCACTACACCGCTCGTTGGAGAACGTGGTGCGGCGACACTATTGGATGCGTTCGAGGGTCGCCGGATGCTTATCGCGTATTATTACATGTGGTTCGATGGCCAGCCGGCGCCTGAACAATGCGAGGGTTGCACCTTCTTTACGACGCAGGTGCGCGAGTTCTCCCATATTCACTCCCGCAACGTCACATACGCCACCTTTAGCCAGGGATCGTATGAGGAGAGCGTGCGATACCGCGACTTCATGGGCTGGAAGATGCCCTGGTATTCGGCCCAAAATTCACTCGACACGCTGCTGGTCGACCGCCGCATCGGAATGATGCACCTGATTTGCTACTTGCGGCGCGGGTCCGACGTGTTCGAGACCTACTGGACGACCCGTCGCGGCGTCGAGGCGATGGACAACAGTTACCGTCTGCTCGACCTGACCGTCTATGGGAGACAGGAGGATTTTGAGGACTCGCTCGACGGCTGGCCACAGCATTGGGGCGAAACCAACCATCCGTTTCGTCGCGACGGCCGGCCCATCTCTCAATGGCGGCGCCTGGAGGCGGGACATTCCGACGATCTGCGAACGGACAACAACCCACGTTAAGCGTGCAACACGCGCCGTAGCAAACGGTCCACCTATGGGCCTGACGCGGCGAAGCCCCGCTACCGCTACCCTCCAACGACTTCGCTGATCTGCACGATGGGCGCGATGTCCGTATAGTTGGCGACGTCCGCGGCGATCTCGGCGCGGTGGGAACCGAGCGCCTCCTGGAATGTCTCCCGGCTCGGCGCGCCATTCTTTCGGTGCAAAACCATCACCCTTTGCGCGGCCGGCGGCGGACGCTGATTGATTTGCTGTCAGGTTGAAGCCGAGGCGTTTCAGCTTGTCGAACGGCGTCAAAATCATCTCGCTACAGCGGTGAAGCGCCGGAGGCGCAACGCGTTTGCGAGAACGAACACGCTCGAAAGGGCCATCGCTCCGGCCGCGAGGACAGGCGACAGGAGAATACCGAACGCCGGGTACAATATGCCGGCCGCCACCGGGATCAGCGCCGTGTTGTAGGCGAAGGCCCAGAACAGGTTCTGCCGGATATTGCCGATCGTCGCTTTCGACAGGGCGATGGCGTTGGGTATTGCCTGCAGGCTTCCGGACATCAGGACGACGTCGGCCGCCTCGATCGCGATGTCGGTTCCCGTGCCGATGGCCAGCCCCACATCCGCTTCGGCGAGCGCCGGGGCGTCGTTGATCCCGTCGCCCACGAACGCTACCGCGCCATGCTCGCGCTTGAGGCGGCGAATGGCCTCGACCTTGCCGTCGGGCAGCACTTGCGAGACGACGTCGTCGATGCCGAGACGGTCGGCGATCGCCTCTGCCGTGTGCGCATTGTCGCCGGTGACCATCGCCACCTTGAGGCCGAGACGGTGAAGCGCGGCAATCGCGTTGGGCGTGGCAGGCTTTATCGGGTCTGCGACCGCGATGACAGCCGCCGGTTTTCCACCGAGTGCGGCGTAGAGAGGGGTCTTGCCCTCGATGGCAAGTCGATCCGCCTTGGCGCGGAAACCGGAAACATCGACACCGATATCCGCCATGAACCGGTCGGCGCCGACCTCGATCCGAACGCCGTCGGAGACGGCGCGAACGCCAAGGCCGGTGACGGATTCGAAGGAAACGATCTCGGGGAGCGCAATATCCTGCGCCCGCGCCGCATCGACGATCGCGCCCGCGATCGGATGTTCCGACCTCGATTCGACCGCGGCGACGAGCCCCAGAACCGTGGAGCGGTCGAACCCGTCGGCCGTTTCGAAATCGGTGAGCGTCGGCTTGCCCTCCGTCAACGTCCCGGTCTTGTCGAAAGTGACGACCTTGACGTCCTTCAGCGACTGCAAGGCCTCGCCCTTGCGAAAGAGCGCGCCCATTTCGGCGCCGCGGCCGGTGCCGACCATGATCGATGTCGGCGTGGCAAGCCCCATGGCGCAGGGGCAGGCGATGATGAGGACGGCGACGGCATTGACGAGAGCGAAAGTCAGCGCTGGTGAAGGACCGAAGACCAGCCAGACCGCGAAGGTCAGGGCCGCGACGGCCATCACCGCGGGGACGAACCACATCGTGATCCTGTCGACCAAAGCCTGGATCGGCAGTTTCGTGCCTTGCGCCTCCTCGACCATGCGGATGATCTGCGCCAGCACCGTCCGGCTGCCGACGGCGGTCGCCCGAAACGCGAACGCGCCCTTCTGGTTGACGGTGCCGCCGGTTACGGCGCTACCAGGGGATTTGACGACCGGAATCGGCTCGCCCGTGATCATGGATTCGTCGACATAGCTTTCTCCCTCGACGATTTCGCCATCGACGGGAATGCGCTCGCCGGGACGCATGTCGATCACGTCGCCCGCGGCGACTTCCGCGATCGGCAGTTCGACCGTCGCCCCTCCGCGGCGCACGCGCGCGGTTCTGGCCTGGAATCCGACGAGCCGCTTGATCGCTTCGGACGTCCGGCCTTTTGCCCGCGCTTCGAGATAGCGGCCAAGAAGGATCAACGTCACGATCACCGCGGCCGCCTCGTAGTATACGTTGACGGTGCCTTCGGGCAGCAACGCGGGCGCGAAAGTGGCGACGAGCGAATAGCCATAGGCGGCAATCGTGCCGAGGGCGACGAGCGAGTTCATGTCGGGGGCCCCGCGGAACAGGGCGGGAAAGCCCTTTCGGTAGAAGCGGATGCCCGGCACGACGAGGACGAGTGTCGTCAGCGCGCACTGGATATACCAACTCGACCTCATGCCGATCGAATTGACGATCAACCCATGGATTGCCGGCACGAGATGCGAGCCCATCTCGAGGATGAAGACGGGCAAGGTGAGCAAGGCGGCGAGCGTGAGATCGCGCCGCAATTCACGGCGTTCCTCGTCCTTTCGCCTCGCCCCGACTTCGACTGATGTTTCGGCGTTCTCGATGTGGCGGACCTCGTAACCCGCCGCCGCGACGGCGGCAGCAAGACCCCGCATGTCCGCCGAACCGGTGATCGTTGCCCGTTCCGTAGCAAGATTGACGCTTGCCTCTGCGACGCCGGGGACTTGCCGCAATGCCCTTTCGACGGCTCCGACGCACGAGGCGCAGTTCATGCCGTCGATCGCAAGCAAGATCGGGGATTGGGACGGCACCGCATAGCCGGCAGACTCAAGGGCTTTTGCCAGCGCCTTGCGGTCAAGGTCCATTCCTTGGACGGTTGCCTTTTCCGTCGCGAGATTGACGGAAACGTTCTCGACACCCGGGACTTTCAACAAGGCCTGCTCCACCTGCCCCACGCAGGACGCGCAGCTCATTCCCTCAACGGCCAACGAGATCGTCGATGTGTTTTGACTTTCGCGGAACGGAGCGTTCACGGCCGCTTCTCCTTCTAGGGACTTTACCTTCCGCGGAACAATGGCGCTTCCGGTCGCTGGAAGGTCAAGCGTTCGTTCTTCCGGGACCGCCTGTTGACCTTCCAGCCGCAGGAAGCTGCATATGCCATTCACAGTCGACGGAAAGAAGGAAACGGACATGCAGTTCAAGATCGAGAAAATGGCCTGCGGCGGATGTGTGAAGACGGTGACGGCAGCCGTCACGTCGATCGATTCCGCGGCCAAGGTCGAGGCCGACACGGGGGCCCGGACGGTTAAGGTGGAGACTACCGCCGACGCCCCGGACATTGCGCGCGCATTGACCGATGCCGGCTATCCCGCACAGGCTCTTTGACGAGATGGCGGACCGGCACGCCGTCCAGGCCAGCGCCGGCCGCACCGTCAGACAGCCTCTCTATCCGTAAGGAACAGCTATGGACGTCCAGAGAAAGAGAAAAGCCGAACTCCACCGGATGGTCACGCCGGAGCATACCTGCCCCTGGGGGCTGAAGACGCTCGACCTCCTCAAGCGCCAAGGCTACGAGGTCGAGGACCATCAGCTCACGTCCCGCGCCGAGATCGACGCCTTCAAGGCCAAGCACAGCGTCGATACGACGCCGCAAACCTTCATCGACGGCGCGCGGATCGGCGGTTATGACGATCTTCGCGCCTATTTCGGCAAGGAGACGAAAGACAAGGACGCGGTCACGTACAAGCCCGTCATCGCTCTGTTCGCGATGGCCGCTCTGATGGCTTTGGCGACCAGTTGGGCCGCGTTCGGGAATTTTTTCACCGTCGCGGCCGCCGAGTGGTTCATCGCCATATCCATGTGTCTCCTCGCGCTCCAGAAGCTCAAGGACATCGATGGCTTCGCGACCATGTTCCTCAACTACGACCTTCTGGCGCAACGCTGGGTCCGCTATTCCTATGTCTATCCGTTCGCGGAAGGACTGGCGGGCGTGCTGATGATCGCGGGCGCTCTCATGTGGCTTTCGATCCCCGTCGCCCTGTTCATCGGCACGATCGGCGCGGTTTCGGTTTTCAAGGCCGTCTATGTCGACAAGAGAGAATTGAAGTGCGCCTGCGTCGGCGGCGACAGCAACGTTCCGCTCGGCTTCGTCTCTTTGACGGAGAATATGATGATGGTCGCCATGGCGGTCTGGATGTTGCTGAAACCAATGGGTGTCGGCCTTGGTCACTGAGAGACGGGCGGGGCTTGCCCCAGTTACAGCAAATACAGTCGAATGGAGAATTCCGATGAAACACTTCGTTTCAGTTCTTGCGGCCGCCATCGCGGCTGTGTCGCTCTCGAACGTCGCACTTGCGCAAGAGGGCGAGGCCTTCAGGCTTCCCGAACAGTGTTCGGCGATCGGGGACAGCGCCATGGGCTCGGAAATGGGCCATTCAGGGATGTCCCATTCCGGCGAAGGTGCCGAAGACGGCATGGGCGCGATGATGGGCATGGGGACCATGGATATGGACTCCATGCCCGAACATGTCCGTGAAAACATGCAGAAGATGATGCAGACCATGCCGGCGATGCACGAAGGGATGATGAACGCGAGCCCGAACGTGGCATTTGCTTGCGGAATGATCGCGCACCATCAGGGCGCGATCGACATGGCCGAAGTGATGCTGGAGCACGGCGACGACGAGCAATTGCGGACGCTGGCCGAAACGATTATCGAAGCGCAGAAGGCCGAAATCGCAGACATGACGACCTGGTTGGCCGAAAACGCCAACTAAGCATCGCCTTCCGTCCGGCGCGAATGTCGGGCGGGGGCCTCCTCTATCGATTGCGCTCGCTCTGCTCATCTGCGGAGACCTACATCTTCTTGCGCAGACGGCTATGTCGAACCCGTCAATAAACGGCGCGCCCGCCGGAAATGTCGAAGACCGCGCCCGTCGTGAAGGAACAGTCTCCGGAAGAGAGCCATGCGATCATCGCTGCGACCTCGGCCGGTTCGACGAAGCGATTGAGCGGGATCTTCGCGAGCATGTAGTCTATATGCTCCTGCGTCATCTGGTCGAATATGGCGGTACGCGCCGCCGCCGGCGTCACGCAGTTCACCAGGATTCCCGAGCCGGCAAGTTCCTTGCCGAGCGACTTGGTCAACGCGATCAGGCCGGCTTTCGAGGCCGAGTAATGCGAGGCGTTGGGGTTTCCCTCCTTGCCGGCGATCGACGCCACATTGACGATCCGGCCGTAGCCCGCCCCCATCATCAGCGGCACAAGTGCATGACACATCAGATATGGTGCAACCAGATTGACCTCCACCGTGCGCCGCCAGACATCGGGTGCGAGTTCCCATGTCTTCGCATTGCCGCCCGTGATGCCTGCATTGTTGACCAGAATATCGACTGGCCGGGCATCGAAACTGTTGCGCGCCGCCGCCGCGACCGCGATTTCATCCGTCAGCTCCACCACCGCGCCGGCGGCCCGATCGCCGAGCGATCCCATCGCCTCGTCGATTGCGGTTGCGTCGATGTCCCACAATTCGACCGAAGCTCCGCTGTCGATCATCCGTTGCGCCGTGGCGAAACCGATCCCCCGCGCTCCCCCGGTGATGATGGCCTTGCGCCCTTCGAGATCGATACGGTTCATGCCCGGTTGTCCTTTGTCTTGCGATTGACGCCGTTGAGTTCGGCGACGATGTCGGCCAGCATCGGCACATAGTCCTCGCCCCGTCCGATTCCTTCGGCGGTGGCGAAACTGTTCTTCACGCTCGATGCGAGATGAGAGGCGATGCCGCTGTCATTGGCGAGCCCGGCCACGTAACGCATATCCTTGTGCGCGTTGCGCAACGCGAATTTGTGCGCGTCTCGATCCCCGTCGACGACATATTGCATGAAGGTCTGGAAGAAGCCGCAATCCATCCGGCTGCCATTGATGATGCCGCGGAAGGTGGCGGCGTCGACGCCGTTCTTGGCCCCGATCGCGAGCACTTCCGCGTAAAGCGCGGCATAGCCCAGCGCGACGAAATTGTTGAGAAGCTTGACCGTGTGGCCGGCGCCGACATCTCCCACCCGCACGATGCGCGCCGCCCAGCATCCGAACAGCGGTTCGAGACGCGCGAAATCCGCCTCGCTTGCGCCCACCATCGTGTCGAGTTGACCTTCCCATGCCTCCTTCGGCGTGCGCGCAAGCGGCGCATCGACGAGGGCAATCCCGGCCGCCCTGCACCTGTCGGCGAGATCGCGGGTCGATACGGGATTGCTGGTCGAACAATCGACGATGGTGTGAACCGCGCCCTTGGCGGCAAGCACCTGCGAAACCACGGCTTCCACCTGGGGGCTGCCGGGCAGGCACAGGAAGACGATGTCGCAACCGGCGGCAAGGTCGGCTGCCGTTTCGGCCTCGCTTGCGCCGCGCCGTCGCAAATCCTCGACCGGCTCCCGGTTGCGATGCCCCATGATCGTCATCGGATATCCGGCCTCAACGATGTTCTTGGCCATGCCGTGGCCCATCAGGCCGACGCCGATGAAGCCGATCCGTTCGCGTGCGTTGGTCATGCTGCGTTTCCTCCGGTGTCGTGTTTTCTCATGCGCTCGTCGGCGATATGCGCCTTGACGATCGCCGCAAAATCCGGATCGGCCACGAACCCCGCAGCCGCCCCGCGCTCGGCTGAAAAGTCGCGCGGCCAGCCGGCGACGATCTTGCTGATCGCCGCATCCGGCTCGCGCCTGATCAGCGCCGCCGTTTCGTCGCCGGCGATCCGGCGCAGCGTGTCGACCATCTCGCCGACCGTGACCGACAGTCCAGGCATCGTCAGCGAACGCCGCTCGCCCAGATCCGCCGTGTCGAGCGTGGCCGCGTGAAGGAGAAAACCGACAGCCGCAGCCGGGCTCGCCACCCAGTGCCGCACGTCGTCGCCGACCGGCAGGACCGCCTCCAAACCGGCGAGCGGTTCGCGGATGATGCCGGAGAAAAAGCCCGAGGCCGCCTTGTTCGGCCTGCCGGGACGAACCACGATCGTCGGCAGCCGGATGCCGATGCCATCGACGAAGCCCTTGCGGCTGTAGTCCGAAAGAAGAAGTTCGCAGATCGCCTTCTGCGTGCCGTAGCTCGTCAGGGGTGCATGAAGGAAGGTGTCGCGGATCGGTTCCTCGAACGGAGCGCCGAACACGGCGATCGAAGAGGTAAAGACAAGGCGCGGCCGATAGTCGTCGCCCGCAAGCCTGATCGCTTCCAGGAGGTTCTGCATACCGACGAGATTGATCCGGTATCCCTTCTCGAAATCGGTCTCCGCCTCGCCGGAGACGATCGAGGCGAGATGGAAGATGACGTCCGGTCGCGCCGCCACGAGGCTGGAAATCGTCGCGGCGTCGGCAATGTCGCCGGCGCTCGTCGAGACGAGCGAGGATCGCGCATCGGCCTCGACGACGTCGAAAGAGTGAATGCCGTCAATCCGGCGCCCGGACAGTTCCCCATCCGCGACAAGCGCATCGATCAATCTGAGCCCGATCATGCCCGCGCCGCCAAGAACCAATATGCGCATCAGCGCCCTCCTTCCGTTTGAACTGCTCAGTGGTTGTCGCGCGGAACGAGCGGCATCTTGCCGTCGACGCCGCCCTGCGCGAGCCGGCGATAGGCGACGGCAGGCTCCAGCACCATGCCCGTTTCGAGTTGAGAAACGATGCCGCGCTGAATTTCCTGCCAGGGCGTCTGATGCGCGGGAATTTCGTATCCGCCCCGGCGCTCAAGCTCGGTGCGACGGGTTTGCAGTTCTTCCTCGTCGACCATCATGTCCGCCGTGCCGTTCTTCAGGTCGATGCGAACACGATCACCGGTCTTGAGCAGGGCAAGCCCACCATTGAGCGCCGCTTCCGGCGAGGCGTTCAGGATCGAAGGCGATCCGGACGTTCCCGACTGTCGGCCATCGCCAATGCAGGGCAAGGCGTGGACGCCACGCTTGATGAGGTAATCGGGCGCGCGCATGTTCACCACTTCAGCCGCGCCCGGATAGCCGATCGGCCCCGCGCCGCGCATGAAAAGGATGCAATGCTCGTCGATACCAAGCGCTGCGTCGTCGATGCGGTGGTGGTAATCCTCCGGCCCGTCGAACACGATCGCCCGTCCCTCGAACGCCATCGGGCGCGCGGGGTCGGACAGATAGCGGTCCCGGAATTCCTGCGAGATCACCGACATCTTCATGATTGCGCTGTCGAACAGGTTTCCGCGCAAAACACGAAACCCGGCATTCGACTTGAGCGGCTGGTCGAAGGGCCGGATGACGCGATCGTCCTCGATCGCGGCGTCGCGGCAGTTCTCGCCGATCGTGCGCCCGTTGACGGTGATCGCGTCCGTGGCGATGAGGTCGTTGGCCATCAGTTGCGCGACCACGGCCGGCACGCCGCCGGCATGATAGTAATCCTCGCCCAGATACTCGCCCGCCGGCTGGAGATTGACGAGAAGCGGCACCTCCTCGCCATAGGTCTGCCAGTCGTCGATCGACAGGTCGACGCCGACATGGCGCGCCAGCGCGTTGAGATGAACCGGTGCGTTGGTCGAGCCGCCAATCGCCGAATTGACCCGGATGGCATTTATGAAGGCGTCGCGCGTCAGAATGTCGGACGGCTTCAAATCCTCCCCGACCATCGCCACGATCCGCTTGCCGGTCAGATACGCCATCTCCTGGCGGTCGCGATAGGGGGCCGGGATCGCGGCGGATCCGGGCAATTGCATTCCGAGCGCTTCGGCCAGGCTGTTCATGGTCGTGGCCGTGCCCATCGTGTTGCAATAGCCGGTGGACGGCGCCGAGCTCGCCACCAGCTTGATGAAGCCGGCATAGTCGATCTCGCCCGCGGCCATCATCTCGCGGGCTTTCCAGACGATGGTGCCCGAACCGGTACGCTCGCCCCGGAACCAGCCATTGAGCATCGGCCCGACCGACAGCGCGATGGCAGGAATGTTGACCGTCGCAGCTCCCATCAGCATGGCAGGTGTGGTCTTGTCGCAGCCGATATTGAGGACCACGCCGTCGAGCGGGTAGCCGTAGAGCACTTCGACCAGGCCGAGATAGGCGAGGTTGCGGTCCAGCGAGGCGGTCGGCCGCTTGCCGGTTTCCTGGATCGGATGGACCGGAAACTCGATCGCGATGCCACCTGCCTCGCGGATTCCCTCACGGACCCGCTTGGTGAGTTCCAGATGATGACGGTTGCACGGCGACAGATCCGACCCGGTCTGCGCGATACCGATGATCGGCTTTCCCGATTGCAGTTCCTCCTGCGACAGGCCGTAATTCAGGTAGCGCTCCAGATACAGCGCCGTCATGTCCGGATTCAGCGGATTGTCGAACCAGGCGCGCGACCGCAGCTTTCGACCTTCACCCGTCATCATGATTGAGCCCTCCAGATTGCCGCCCGCGTGACCATTTCCAGTAATTTGGCAGCGCTGCCATTTCTATCTTGCGTTGACTGCCGACACAACACCCTTGCGCCTTCAAGTGGATGCGTCCCGCTTTTTGCGGAACGTCGAATACAGGACGGAAGCCCAGATCAGGGCGAGCGCAACAGCGAGCACGGCGGCGATCGGACGGTCGACGAAAGTCAGGAGCGAGCCATCTGACTTGATCATCGTGGTGATGAAATTGTGTTCCAGGATCGGCCCGATGACGATGCCGAGAATGCAAGGGGCGATCGGAATGTCGTTTTCTTCCATGAAGAAGCCGAGGATGCCGAATACGAGCATGACGACGATCCCGTATGCTGCATTGTTGGAGGCGAAAGCTCCAACGATGCAGAAGACGAGGATGATCGGCATGAGGATCGCGCGTGGCGTGCGCAGCAGGCCGCGCGCCAGCTTGATCACCATCCATCCCAGAGGAATCATCAGAAGATTGGCGAGAATGAAGATCAGGAAGACCGCATAAATCGTCTGCGGATTGAACAGGAACAGCGTCGGCCCCGGATTGAGACCTTTCACGTAGAGCACGCCGATGACGATCGCCGTGATCGTGTCGCCGGGAATGCCGAAGACGAGCGCGGGAACCCACGCGCTCGACAGCGCGGCATTGTTGGAGGATGTCGCCTCGACGAGGCCCTCGACATGTCCTGTCCCGTATTTCTCCGGCGTTCGGGAAAAGCGCCGGCTGATCGCAAAGCTCACATAGGCCGCCACATCGGCGCCCGCGCCCGGCAGGATGCCGATCGCCGTGCCGGTCACATTTCCCCTGATCTGCTGGCGCCAATAGCGGGCCAGCATCCCGCCCCAATCGCGGAAGATATTGCCCACCTTGACCTGGACATTGTCCCAGGCCGGCGCGCCGGCCGCCATGGTCCGCATGACCTCGGAAACGGCGAACAACCCGATCATGGCCGGAATGAAATCGATGCCCGCCATCAGGTCGGTCGAGCCGAACGTGAAGCGCGGGACGCCCGACGCGTTCTTGAGGCCGACCGTTGCGACCAGAAGGCCGATCAGAAGGCTGACCGTGCCCTTGACCGGCGAGGCCGACCCGATGAACGTCGCGCAGGTCAGGCCGAGCATCGCCATCCAGAAATATTCCTGCGACGAGAAGTTCAGCGCGAATTCCGCCAGTGCCGGTGCGGCGAAAATCAGGACAAGCGTGCCGAAAAGCCCGCCGAGCGCCGAAAAGAGAACGCAAGCGCCGAGCGCTTTCTCCGCCTCTCCCTTGCGCGTCATCGCATAGGCTTCGTTGGTGTATGCCGCAGAGGCGGGCGTTCCTGGCATTCGCAACAACGCGCCGGGAATGTCGCCGGCGAAGATCGCCATCGCCGCGCACGTCACCATCGCGCCGACAGCCGGGATCGGCTCCATGAAGAAGGTCAGCGGCACCAGCAGAGCCGTTGCCATCGTCGCGGTCAGGCCCGGCACGGCACCCACGAGAAGACCGAAAAGAGCCGCGGCCGTGACCGTGGTCAATACCGGCCAGGTGAAGACCAGCCCGAACGCCTGAATGATTGCGTCCATGCTTCCCTTCCTACCAGGGTAGCCGCGGCATCATGCCGAAGGGCAAAGGCACCAGAAGCAGGCTGCGGAAAACATAGTCGGTGACGAGCGTGGCCGCGACGGCAAAAAAGACCGCCTTGCCCCAGGAGACCGACAGCATTCGAAAGAGAACCAGAAGGATCACGATCGAAACCGGAAGAAGGCCGATGCGCCGGGCCAGGAAGATATAGGCGACCACGCAGAGGATCGTGACGCAGACGGCGAGCAGGGCGCCCGGTTGCCGCGTCCATTCGGTCCGCGTGACGAGCGGCACCCGCCCTGCCTGCCATCCACTGACGAACAGGATGAGCGCGCAACCCATCATCGCGACGCCGATCAGGGTCGGGAAGGCGGCGGCGCCGTATTGCTGGCCGGGCACGGCCGGCAATGTTCGCGCATAGACGGCTATCGCGGCTCCGAGAAACAGAAGCACCGTGCCGAGCATCGTATCGCTGAATCGCATCAGGGTCTCCGCCGGATCGATTGGAGGCTTGGTCGGTCGCCTGCCGGACATCCGGCCGGCAGGCTCTGTTCGCCGGGTCTTTATTGAGCGAGCCCGACCGCCTCCATCGTTTCGCCGAGCGAAGCGTCTGCCTGCTCCATGAACGTCCCGAACTCCTCGCCCCTGGCCCAGCGCACGCCGTAGCCCTGCGCGGCCATGAAGTTCTGGTAGTCCTCGCTGTTGTAGACGGCTTCGAGCGCATCCATCAGGCGGGTGGCGACATCGTCGGGCAAACCCTGCGGACCGACGATCCCGCGCCATGCGCCGATCTGCCAGTCCGAACCGATCGCCTCTGACAAGGTCGGCACATCGGGAAAGAGCTCGGCGCGTTCCGGCCCCATCAGTCCGAGTGACTTGACGCGGCCGGCCTCGATCAGCCCCCGCGCTTCGACGAGCGAGACGGGAACGAGATTGACGCCGCCGGCCATAAGATCCTGGAGGCCGGACGCGGCACCGTCGCTCGGCACCCACGGCACGCTTGCCGGGTCGATGCCGCGATCGTTCAGAAGGCCCGCGATGGCCAGATGCCAGATGCCGCCCTGGCCGGTTCCCGACGCGCGGAAGGTTCCGGCCGGCGAATCGGCAATCGCATCGAGAAGGCTTTCCAGGGTATCGTACTCGGAATCGGCAAGAACCTGCACCCCGGCGGCATCCTCGTTCATCAGGGCGAGCGGCGTATAGTCCTCGTAGGTGAGTTCCGTCAGGCCCTGCCAGTGCATCATGCCGATCTCGACCGTCGCGATGCCGAGCGTGTAGCCGTCCGGCTCCGCCTCGGCGATGGCCGAATGGCCGACGACGCCGGAACCGCCGGTGCGGTTCACCACGCTGACCGGCTGACCGAGTTCACGTTCCAGGCCCGCGCCGATGATGCGCGCGGTGGCATCCGTGCCGCCGCCCGCGCCCCAGGGCACGATCAGGGTCAAGGGCCTGTCTGGATACTGCGCGGCGGCATATGGGATGCTCCCGGCCGTCACGGCGAGCGCGGCACCAAGTGCCAGAATTGTTCTTCCAATCATCTTCGGTTTCCTCCCTTGGCGATGAATGAATGCGCGACCGACGCCTCCCCGTATCGATCGGTCAGGTGGTGGCTCCTCTGACAAGTTCGAACGGAACGTCGACGACCTTCGCGCCGCCCCTCTCCATCACCATGCGCGCGCCGATCTCGCCGATTTCGGTTCGGGGCGTGCGCAGGGTCGTCAGTGGCTGGGGTGCGAAACGGCCGATGTCGAGGCCGTTGAAGCCCATAATGGCGAGTTGCGACGGCACGGAGATGTTGTTCGCGAAACAGTGGAAAAGACCGCCGACCGCAAAGTCGTCATTCGAAAAATAGACCGCATCGAGGCCGGGATTTCGCGACAGCATACGCTCGAGGGCGGCGCGCCCGGCTTCGGTGGAGGACGTGCGCCCCATGAGTTCGGTTTCCGCCACGCTCGCGCCGGCCTCGGCGACGACCGCGCTGAAGCCTTCGAAACGCTTCCTCGCCCGCGGGTCGAACGAGAATTCCGGCCCAACATAGCCGATGCGCCGATAGCCGCGCTCGACGAGGTGACGAGCGCTGACGGCGCCGGCTTCGCGTTGCGAAAAGCCGACGACGATATCGATTCCCTCGTCATCGGTATCGAGCAGTTCGGCGATGCGCACACCGCTGTTCTTCAGCATGGCGCGCGTGCGCGAAGTATGCTCAAGGCCTGCGACCAGAAAAGCGGCCGGACGCCAGGCCAGCATCGACTGGATGACCTTCTGCTCCTGCTCCAGATCGTAGTCCGTGACGGCAATGACGGTCTGGAAACCTATGGGATTGAGCGCAACCGCCGCGCCGCTCAACAGGTCCGGAAAGACGATGTTGTGCAGGGACGGGATGACGATGCCGACAAGATTCGAACCGGACGAAGCCAGCGTTCCGGCGATCCTGTTCGGCACGTAGCCCAGTTCCTCGACCGCCTGCATCACGCGGTCGCGCGTGGCCTTCGAAAAGGAGCCATGATTGCGCAGAACGCGGGAAATGGTGCTCATGCCAAGGCCGACGGCCGCGCTGACTTCGCGCAGCGTGACCTCGTTCCTCTGCTTGTTATCGTCGTCCTGTTCCATGGTGCCGACACCCTAACGGCAACGTCGAACGACGGCTACCACATATTTGGCAGCGCTGCCAAATATTACTTGCCAGCTATTTGACGATGCGTTACCCGTTTGCTCCAGGTTGCCCGCCGACCCGTTTTCGAACGGTCAGGTTGTACCAGGGAGGAGTGCTGTGACGTCGACAGTGCGGAATGTGCCGCATGCCTGATCATGCCCAGAAGAACCCTTCCGTCGCTCTGGTGACGGGAGGCGGCACCGGGGTCGGTCTCGCAATCGCGACCGCGTTGGCGACTTCGGGATGGCAGGTGATCATCACCGGGCGTCGCAGGCAGGTGCTCGAAAATGCAGCGACGCGGCTTGCCGGCGAGGGATTCGCGGCGACAGGAATCGTGGCCGACCTCGCCGATCCCGATGCGGTGCAGCGCCTTTTCGCGGAAATCGTGGCGCGCCATGGCAGGCTCGATCTTCTGGTCAACAATGCCGGGATCAACGCGCCGCCCGTTCCATTGGAAGAGGTCGGGTTTGCGGACTGGAATGCTGTCGTGGGGTCAAATCTGACCTCGGCATTCCTTTGCACCCAGCAGGCGGTGCGTCTGTTCAAATCACAGTCCCCCAAGGGTGGACGCATCATCAATAACGGGTCGGTTTCAGCGACCACGCCGCGCCCCAATTCAGCGCCATACGCCGCGACCAAACACGCGATCACCGGGCTCACCAAGGCGACGTCGCTGGAAGGACGTGCGCACGACATCGCCTGCGGCCAGATCGATATCGGCAATGCGGCAAGCGAGATGACCGATACCATTTCGAAGGGCGTGCTGCAGGCGGACGGGCGGATCGCCGCCGAGGCGACGATCGACCCGCGCGATGTCGCCGAGGCGGTCGTCTACATGGCCGGGCTGCCGCTCGGCACCAACGTACTGACCTTAACCGTCATGGCGAACGCGATGCCGTTCGTCGGACGCGGATAGCGCGTTCGCAGATCGGGCGGCGCAAAGGAAACCAGGGAGTGTCTCCAATGGCGTCAGTCGAAATCGACGACGTACGAAAGTCCTTCGGAAATCATCCGGTCATCAGGGGCGTCAGCGTCGATATCGAAGACGGCGAGTTCGTCATCCTCGTCGGGCCATCGGGCTGCGGCAAGTCGACCTTGCTGCGGATGCTCGCCGGCCTTGAGCACATCACGTCGGGCGAGATCCGCATCGGCAACAGGGTCGTCAACGACCTTCCGCCGAAGGAACGCGACATCGCGATGGTGTTCCAGAACTATGCGCTCTACCCGCACATGACCGTCGCCGACAACATGTCGTTCTCGCTCATGCTTGCCGGCGTGCCGAAGGCGCAGATGGAGGAGCGGGTGAAACCAGCAGCCGAGATTCTCGGCCTGACGAACCTGCTGCACCGCTATCCGCGCCAGCTTTCGGGCGGCCAGCGCCAGCGCGTCGCCATGGGACGCGCGATCGTGCGCGATCCGCAGGTCTTCCTGTTCGACGAGCCGCTTTCCAATCTCGACGCCAAGCTGCGCGTGTCGATGCGCACCGAGATCAAGAACCTGCATCAAAGGCTGACCACGACCACGGTCTATGTCACCCACGACCAGATCGAGGCGATGACGATGGCCGACAAGATCGTCGTCATGCATGACGGCATCGTCGAGCAGATCGGCGCGCCCCTCGACCTTTACGACAATCCCGCCAATCTCTTCGTCGCAGGCTTCATCGGATCGCCGGCGATGAACTTTCTCAACGGTCGCCTCGACGAAGCCGATCCGAGCCGCTTTCTGACGGATGACGGCGCGGTGCTTCCAGTGCCGGCTTCACCCCCATCGGCACGCGGCCGGGCACTCGTCTACGGCATCCGGCCGGAAGCGTTTTCGCTCGGTGGGCCCGTCAGCCTCAAGGTCCAGGTCATCGAGCCGACCGGGTCGGAGAGCCAGGTCGTCGGGCTGGTGGGCAAAACGCAGGTGACATGCGTCTTCCGCGAGCGAGTGCGTCTGGCACCGGGCGAGACGCTCGAGCTGTCGATCGACCCGAACGCAGCGCATCTGTTCGATGCCGGAACGGGTATGCGGCTGACGGGCTGAGACAGGCAAGGCAGAGGAGCGGGCGAGCGAGGGCTGGAGGCCCAAGACGCCCGGAACAAGAAGGAGGAGATGACATGACGTTCAATCGCAGACAGATCATGACAGGTGCCGCCGGACTTATCGGAACGGCCGCGCTTGGCGGCATCGGCGTGCCGCGGCGCGCTTTTGCCCAGAACGCCATTCCAAGCTACACGCCCGAATCGGGTGCGACGCTTCGGCTCTTGCGCTGGGTTCCCTTCGTCGCGGCCGAGGAGGAAGCCTGGAACGCCAACACGCGCGCCTTCACCGAAGCGACCGGCGTCGAGGTCCGGATCGACCAGGAAAGCTGGGAGGACGTGCGGCCGAAAGCGGCGGTCGCGGCCAATATCGGCTCGGGACCGGATCTTGTGATGGGCTGGTTCGACGACGTGCATCAGTATCCCGACAAGCTCGTCGACGTGACCGAGCTCGGCACCGCGCTCGGCGAGGCCCATGGCGGCTGGTATCCTGGTCTCGAAGGCTATGCGCGCCGTGACGACAGCTTCATCGCACTGCCGCTCTGCGCCATCGGCAACGCGATCTGCTATCGCGCCAGCCATGTCGAGGCGGCCGGCTTCTCGGAGTTTCCGAACGATACGGCCGGCTTCCTGGAACTGTGCAAGGCAATGCAGGCCAATGGCACCCCGGCAGGCTTTCCGCACGGCAAGGCTGTCGGCGACGGCAACAACTACGCGCACTGGCTGTTGTGGAGCCATGGCGGACGCATGGTCGACGAAAACGGTACGGTGGCCATCAACAGTCCGGAGACGCTTGCCGCCATCGAATATGCGCAGGCGCTCTACGCGACCTACATTCCCGGCACCGAAAGCTGGCTCGACATCAACAACAACCGTGCGTTTCTGGCCGGACAGTGCTCGCTCGTCGCCAATGGCGTCTCACTTTACTATGCGGCGCGTAACGACCCGGCGATGCAGGAGATTGCCGACGACATCCGCACCACGACCCTGCCCATCGGCCCGGTCGGTGAATCGGTCGAGTTGCACCAGACCTCCACGCTGGCGATCTTCAATCACACGCCCTACCCCGAAGCGGCCAAAGCCTATCTTGCGTTCATGTACGAAGCCGACAACATGAACGCGTGGATCGAAGGCGCCAGCGCCTATTGCTGCCAGCCTTTGCGGGCATATGAGTCGAACCCGGTCTGGACGTCCACACCGATCCACGAGCCTTACTCGAAGGCCTCGGCCAGTCTGCGCCCCAATGGTTGGCCCGGTCCGCTCGGCTATGCGTCGGCAGCGGTCATGGCAGACTATGTCCTCGTCGACATGTTCGCCGAAGCGGTCACCGGCCAGCGTACGCCCGAGGACGCGATCGCAAACGCCGAACGGCGCATCAACCGCTACTACCGCGTCTGACACGGATCGCGCCGGGCTCCGCTGAGCCCGGCGCCTGCCTTTAAAGCGGCGACGGTCATGCCGGCCCACCGATGGAGATCAACCGCCAATGTCCACGACCCTGGAAGGCGACAAGGCCACGGCCCACAGTTCGAGCCCGTCGATGCTGGCGCGCCTTGGCGAAAGCCGCAACGGGCTCGGCCTCCTGTTCATGCTTCCCGCAGCCGCCTTCCTTCTGTGCTTCCTCACATACCCACTGGGCCTGGGCGTCTGGCTCGGCTTCACGGACACCTCGATCGGGCGGCCGGGGATTTTCATCGGCCTCGAGAATTATGCGTGGCTGTGGAACGACAACGTCTTCTGGCTCTCGGTGTTCAACACGCTGCTCTACACCTTCGTCGCCTCGGTGCTCAAATTCGTGCTGGGCCTCTGGCTGGCGCTGGTGCTCAACCAGCATCTTCCGTTCAAGAACCTCTTTCGCGCGATCATCCTTCTGCCCTGGGTGGTGCCGACGGTGCTGTCCGCGCTCGCATTCTGGTGGATCTTCGATTCCCAGTTCTCGATCATCTCGTTCGTGCTTTTGGAGTGGGGCCTGATCGACCGGCCGATCAACTTTTTGGGCGATCCGAATCTCGCCCGTGCTTCGGTCATCGCCGCCAATGTGTGGCGCGGCATTCCATTCGTCGCGATCTGTCTTCTCGCCGGCCTGCAGACGATCCCGCAATCGCTGCATGAGGCGGCGGCGCTCGACGGCGCGCGGTCGTGGCAGCGGTTCCGCTATGTGACGCTGCCGCTCCTGACGCCGATCATCGCGGTGGTGATGACGTTCTCGGTGCTTTTCACCTTCACCGACTTCCAGTTGATCTACGTTCTGACGCGCGGCGGACCGGTCAATGCGACGCATCTGATGGCGACGCTTTCGTTCCAGCGCGCCATTCCCGGCGGCCAACTCGGCGAAGGCGCGGCAATCGCAGTCGCGATGATCCCCTTCCTGCTCGGCGCGATTCTTTTCAGTTTTTTCGGCCTGCAACGCCGCAAATGGCAGCAGGGCGGAGCCGATTGAGGGCATGTCCATGACCGACAACGCAATCGCCAAACCTGCCGAGGACGACATCGTCGGCATGAACCAGTACGACACGCTGATGCGCCGGATCGTCGTCGTCTATCTGCCACTCCTCGTCTTCGTCTTCGTCCTCCTGTTCCCGTTCTACTGGATGGCGGTGACGGCGGTGAAGCCCAATCACCAGCTCACCAACTATACGGACTACAGCCCGTTCTGGGTCGTCGGGCCGACGCTCGAGCACATCAAGTATCTGCTGTTCGAGACCTCCTATCCGGGCTGGCTGTGGAACACGATGATCGTGTCGGTCTTCTCGACGATCCTGTCGCTGGCGGCTTCCGTCTTCGCCGCCTATGCGATCGAGCGTGTCCGGTTTACGGGCGCCCGGGTGACGGGGTTGATGATCTTCCTCGCCTATCTCGTGCCGCCGTCGATCCTTTTCATTCCGCTCGCCTTCATGGTGTTCCAGTTCGGCATCTACGACACGCGCCTCGCGCTGATCCTCACCTATCCGACCTTCCTGATCCCGTTCTGCACCTGGCTGCTGATGGGCTATTTCCGCTCCATTCCCTTCGAACTGGAGGAAAGCGCGCTCGTCGACGGGGCGAGCCGCTGGCAGATCCTGACCAAGATCGTTCTGCCGCTCGCCATTCCCGGCCTGATCTCGGCCGGCATCTTCGCCTTCACCCTGTCGTGGAACGAATTCATCTACGCGCTGACCTTCATCTCCTCGTCGGAGAACAAGACGGTGCCGGTTGGCGTCCTGACCGAGCTCGTGCGCGGCGACGTCTATGAATGGGGGGCGCTGATGTCCGGCGCGCTGATCGGCTCGTTGCCGGTCGTCATCCTGTACTCCTTCTTCGTCGACTACTACGTGTCGTCGATGACGGGCGCGGTGAAGGAGTAGACTTCCCCAGGAGAAGCGGCGAAAGGCAAAAGGCCGGCGCATCCAGCGCCGGCCTTTTTCATGCAATGTGGGGGAGATCAGTCCGCGGCGGTCCGCTGCTGTTGCTCGCCGAGCCCCTCGATGCCGAGGCGCATCGTCTGGCCACCCTTCAGATAGACAGGAGGCTTCTGGCCCATCCCGACGCCGGGCGGGGTGCCGGTGGCGATGATGTCGCCGGGATGCAGCGTCATGAATTGCGACAGATAGGAGACCAGATGCGCGACGCCGTAGACCATCGTCCTGGTCGAGCCGTCCTGGTAGCGATGCCCGTCGACCTCCAGCCACATGCCGAGATTCTGCGGGTCGGCGATCTCGTCCGCCGTCACCATCCACGGCCCGATCGGCCCGAACGTGTCGCAGCACTTGCCCTTGTCCCAGGTGCCGTGGCGTTCGAGCTGATATTCGCGTTCCGACACGTCGTTGACGACGCAGTAGCCTGCGACATGCGAGAGCGCGTCGGCTTCCGACACGTATTTCGCCGTCTTGCCGATGACGATGCCGAGTTCCACCTCCCAATCCGTCTTCACGGAACCACGGGGAATTCGGACCATGTCGTTCGGCCCGACGATCGCCGAGCGCGGCTTCATGAACATGATCGGCTCCGGCGGAACCTTGGCGCCGCTTTCGGCGGCGTGGTCGGCATAGTTGAGCCCGATGCAGATGAACTTGCCGACATCGCCGACGCAGGGGCCGATCCGCGGATTTCCGTCGACCTGCGGCAGGCTCGCCGGATCGATCTTGGCTAGGCTCGCAAGCCCGGACGGCGTCAGCGTCTCGCCCGAAATGTCGGCGACCTTGCCCGAAAGATCGCGTATGCGACCTTCGGAATCGAGAAGCCCCGGCTTTTCCTTCCCCGGCTCGCCATAGCGCAGCAATTTCATGCGTCGTTCCCTTCCCTGTTGCTCAAATCGCCCAGCCGCCGTCGATCAGATGGATCGCGCCGGTCGTATAGCTGGCCCCCGACAGATAGACGACGAGATCGGCGATCTCCTCGGCCTTGCCGATACGCCCGATCGGCTGACGCGCGATGAACGCCGCGCGCGCCGCCTCGTAGTCGCCCTGCGCCCGCAGCCTTTCGTGCAGCGAAGGGCTGTCCACCGTTCCGGGACATATTGCGTTGCAGCGGATGCCCTGCGCCACATAGTCCGCCGCGACCGATTTCGTCAGGCCAATCACCGCCGCCTTGGAAGCGCTGTAGAGGCAGCGGTTGGGCACGCCCTTCACGCTCGATGCGACGGAGGCCATGTTGATGATGCAGCCGTCGCGCCTGCCGAGCATTCCGGGCAGCACCGCCTTGATCATGTGGATCTGCGCCTTGACGTTGAGCGAGAAAGCGAAGTCGAACTCCTCGTCCGTGCAATCGAGAACCGACCCGGCATGGACGACGCCGGCGCAATTGAACAGGATGTCGACCTGACCGATGTCGGCGACCAGCGACGATATCGCAGCCGGATCGAGGACATCGAGCCGCCGTGCCGAAATGCCCTGTGCCCCTTCGAACACCGCGAGGCCTTCTGGGTTGATATCGGTCGCGACGACCGTCGCGCCCGCTCTTGCCAGTGCCAGAGCGCTCGCATGGCCGATCCCCTGCGCGGCAGCCGTCACGAGCGCAGTTCGACCCGTCAGATCGGTCATCATGTCCTCCCTCCTCATGCTCTTTTCTCCTAGCACCGCACGCCTGGGATGAGAACCAAAAAATGGCAGCGCTGCCAAAACCGATCTTCCCCGAACGGAGTTCGCACCAAACGTCAAAGCGCTCTGGCCCTAAAGCCGCGCCCGCCTCGCCCTTGAGGCATGTCGAGCGAGATGCGACAACGGTCCCATCCCGAATATCGAGGTTCGCAATGCTCAAGACCCCCTATCTGCTTTTTCTGGGCGATGCGCCCGACCCGCTTGCGGCCAAGGTGGCCAACGGCATCAAGGACTGGCGGCCCGATTTGTCCGTCGGCCAGTTTCGCATGGAAGGCTGCAAGGCAGATCTCGGCTTGAAGGACCTGACGATCCCCGAGGCGAAGGCCGCGGGCGCGAAAACGCTGGTGATCGGCGCGGCCAACCGCGGCGGCGTCATTTCCAAAGGCTGGACCGCGGTCATGAAGGAAGCGATCGAGGCCGGCATGGACGTCGCCTCGGGCCTGCACGACCTCCTCTCGGAAGTTCCCGAACTCGTCGAGGCCGCCGAGCGCCACGGCACGAAACTGATCGACGTGCGCATCCCGACCGTCGACTACCCGATCGCCAATGGTGTGAAGCGCAGCGGCAAGCGCTGTCTCGCTGTCGGCACGGATTGCTCGGTCGGCAAGATGTACACCGCGCTGGCCATGGAAAAGGTGATGCGCGAGCGCGGCCTCAAGGCGACGTTCCGCGCGACCGGCCAGACCGGCATCCTGATCACCGGCGAGGGCGTGCCGCTCGATGCGGTGATCGCCGATTTCATGGCCGGTTCGATCGAGTGGCTGACACCGGACAACGATGCCGATCACTGGGACCTGATCGAAGGACAGGGCAGCCTTTTCCATGCCTCCTACTCGGGCGTGACGCTCGCGCTGATCCATGGCGGCCAGCCCGACGCGCTGGTGCTTTGCCACGAGCCGACGCGCGACCACATGCGCGGTCTGCCGGGTTACAGGCTGCCCTCGCTCGAGGCGTTGCGCGATCTGGCGCTGACCATGGCGCGAATGGTCAATCCCGATTGCAAGGTCGTCGGGATTTCGATCAATACGGCGGCGATGCCGCAAGCCGAAGCCCGCGCCTATCTGGCCGAAGTCGAGGCGAGACTGGGCCTGCCGGCCGTCGACCCGTTCCGCGACGGCGCGGAACGGCTGGTGGAGGCATTGGCGGCGTGACTACGCCTCATAGCCTTCCATGATGGTCATCTCGGCATCCGCCACCTCCTGGCGGATCGCCTTGGCCGCCTGGTATTCGGCCGAATTGTAGCAGTCGAGCGCGTCCTGCATCGAGGCGAACTCGATCACGACGTTGCGCGCACGGCCCTGGCCTTCCATCGCATGATACGTCCCACCCCGCGCCAAAAACTTCGCGCCATAGCGCTCGAAGGCCGGCTTGGCGGTCGACACGTAATCCTTGTAGCGCTCGGGATCGCGGACATCGACATGCGCGATCCAGTAACCCTTGGCCATGTTCATCTCCCTTGGGTGGTTTGCATTTCGTCGAGAATGGCGCTTGCGGCTGCCCGGCGATCCTGCGCGGCAATGATCGGACGGGCGACGACCAGATGGCTGGCGCCAGCGCGCAAAGCCTCCGCGGGCGTCACGACGCGCTTCTGATCGCCATGGTCCGTGCCGGCCGGGCGAATGCCGGGCGTGACGACCGCCATATCGCGGCCGACGATGCCGCGCACGGCAGCGGCTTCCGCCGCCGAGCACACGACGCCGCCCATGCCTGCGGCGCGTGCCTGCTCGGCGCGGCGGGCGACCAGGGTTTCGGGATCGTCGCGATAGCCGGCGTCAGTGAGATCGGCCGCATCCATAGATGTCAGCACCGTGACGCCGAGAAGGCAAAGGTCGCTTCCGCGCGCTGCCTCGACAGCCGCGCGCATCGCTTTCGGATAGGCATGCAGCGTCAGCATCGACACGCCCATCTTGGCGATGTTCTCGACGCCCTTGGCGATCGTGTTGTCGATGTCGAGCAGCTTCATGTCGAGGAAGACGTGTCTGCCGTCGGCGGCCACGTCGCGAGCGAATTCCAGACCGCCGGCAAAGACGAGCTGATAGCCGATCTTGTAGAAGGTCGCGAGCCCGTCGAGGTCGCGCACTACCTGCTCGGCGTCGGCGATCGTCGGCACATCGAGCCCGACGATCAGGCGGGTGTCGGCTTTCGTCATCTCATCCTCGGCGAGATCAGGCGCGCGCGCTCGATCAGCGTGCGGCAGACATTTTCCATGGCCTTGCGGGTGCGCTCGTCCCTGAACCGGCCGTGCTCGTCGAAGGCCTCGCCCGCGCGCGCGACCGAGCATTGCGGCGTGACGATCTCGACACCGCAATTCATCAGGACGGCGCGCAGGTGATAAAGCCCGCGAATGCCGGCGAAATTGCCATCGGATGACGAACAGAGCCCCGCTACCTTTCCGGCGTAGGGCTTGAACGGCTTGCCGCCATCTGCATGGACGCGGCTCACCCAGTCGATGGCGTTCTTCAGCAAAGGCGGGATGGAGGAATTGTACTCGGGACTTGCGATCAGAAGCCCGTCATGCGCCGCGATCTGACGGGCGAGCTTGAACGCGTTTTCAGGAACGCCCTCTTCGCGCTCGAGATCCTGGTCGACGATCGGCATCGGATAGTCCGCAAGCGAGATGCGTGTCACGTCGGCGCCCTGCGCGCCGAGTTCCGACTGTGCGACGTCCGCGGTCCGGCCGCTATAGGCGCCGGTCCGGATCGATCCGGCGAAGACCAGAATTCTGGGTGCTGCCTGCATACCGCCTCTCATCGCTTCAAAGGCGATTAAAGCGCTGGCCGGTGCTTGTCAAAAGGTCAGGCGAGTTGGCGGCGATAAAGCCAGAGCTGGCTCGGTGGCAGATTGCGGAACACGAAATCGTGGTGCTCGACCGTGTAATTGCCGCGGCCGGGCGGGACGGGTGATTTCGGCCCGTAGCTGATCTGAACGACCGGCCGCCCATGGGGGATGCGCGTCAAAAGATTCTCGACATAGGCGACGCGCCGTTCGACAGGGAAATTGAGGAGCGGAACCGCCGAGACGATCGAATCGAAGAGAAGGGCCTTCTTGTCGCCGAGCGTCGCATCAAGTTCGAAGGCGTCGCCCTCGATAATGTTCACGTCGGGGAACTCAACCTTGAGATGTTCGACGAAATCGGCGGAATACTCGATCGAGTAGAGGTCGTTCGGCGCGATGCCGCGCTCCAGGATCGCCTTGGTGATGACGCCGGTACCGGGCCCGAGTTCCAGAACGGGCAGGCCCGACGATGTGTCGATGACGGACGCCATGCTGCGCGCGGTGACAGAACTCGTCGGCAACATTGCGCCGACGGCTCGCGGCTGGTCGATCCAGCCCTTGAAGAATTTCAGTTCCTCGTCGAACCGGCGCGTCAGCTTCTGCAATCCGCTCTTCATATCGCCTTCGTCCCTCCTGCGATGATGGCGGAGACTACAGGCCAAGTGCGACGGAACAAGGACAAACATGTCGCTCACACACAATCGTGTGGCGCGATCGGCGTTCTCAGTTCCCGAAGGATTCGAAGAAGTCCTTCATGCGCGAGAAGAAGCCGGAAGATTGCGGACTGTTCTCCGTCGAGGACAATTCCTCGAATTCCTCGAGCAACTCACGCTGACGCTTCGACAGGCTCTGCGGCGTTTCGACCGCGACCTGGATGTAAAGATCGCCGATCTGGTTCTGGCGCAGGACCGGCATCCCCTTGCCCTTCATGCGGAACTGGCGGCCGTGCTGCGTGCCCTCGGGCACCTTCACGCGCGTCTGCGTGCCGTCGAGCGTCGCCACCTCGAACGCCCCACCAAGCGCCGCCGTCGTCATCGAGATCGGCACCTTGCAATAGAGGTCCGCACCATCGCGCTGAAAGAACTCATGCGGCTTTAGCGACAGGAAGATGTAGAGATCGCCGGACGGCCCGCCGCGCAGGCCCGCTTCGCCCTCTCCGGCGAGCCGGATTCGGGTGCCGTCCTCGATGCCGGACGGAATATTGACGGAAAGCGCGCGCTCTTCGGTGACGCGGCCCTGCCCTGCGCATTTGCGGCAGGGGTCCTGGATCGTCTGGCCGCGGCCCTGGCATTGCGGGCAGGTCCGTTCGACGGAGAAGAACCCGCCCGTTTGCGCCCGAACGCGGCCCGCGCCGCCGCACATCGAACAGGTGACGGGCTGGGTGCCGGGCCTGGCGCCGGAACCTGCGCATTCATCGCAGGCCATCGAGGACGGCACCCGGATCTGGGCGGTCTTTCCCGCGAAGGCCTCTTCGAGCGTGACTTCCATGTTGTAGCGCAGATCGGCGCCGCGATTGTTGGCACCGCCGCGCCGGCGGCCGCCCATCATCTCGCCGAAGATGTCCTCGAAAATGTCCGCGAAGCCGCCCGCCTGGCCAAAGCCGGCGCCGCCTCCACCGAACCCGCCCTGCTCGAAGGCGGCATGGCCGAAGCGGTCATAGGCCGCGCGCTTTTGCGGGTCCTTCAGCGCTTCATAGGCTTCGCTGATATCCTTGAATTTCTTTTCCGCCTCGTGGTCGCCGGGATTACGGTCGGGGTGGTACTGCATGGCCAGCTTGCGGAAGGCGACCTTCAATTCCTTCTCGTCGGCGTTTTTTTGCACTCCGAGGGTCTCGTAATAGTCGGCCTTCATGGTCATCCCTGGCTAGGTCTCAAGTTTTGGCGAAGGGCGCGGCCGCATCAAGCCGAAGCAAGGCGCCTTAGCTGCCCGATTTAGGAAGCCTGCGGCCGATATGCCATAGGCTGGGCCATACGCCATGCGCATTTCGGCAACAGCCGGCATATAAACGAAGAAACCCGGCGCACGGCCGGGTTCCCGCTTCGTCACCTGATCGGGTCAGGCCGACTTCTTCTTGTCGTCATTGTCGTCGATTTCCTCGAAATCGGCGTCGACGACGTCCTCGCCGCTCTTTTGCGCATCCGCCTTGGCGTCCGCTTCCGCGGCTTCAGCCTGACTGGCCTCATACATGGCCTGGCCGAGCTTCATCGAGACTTCGGCAAGATGGTTTGTCTTGGCGGTGATCGCCTCGGCGTCGTCGCCTTCGGTCGCGCTGCGCAAATCCGCGATCGCGTCCTCGATCGCCTTCCTGTCCTCGGCCGAAACCTTGTCGCCATAGTCCTTCAGTGACTTCTCGGACGAATGCAGCAGGCTTTCGGCCTGGTTCTTCGCCTCGACCGCGGCACGGCGCTTCTTGTCCGTGTCGGCATTCGCTTCGGCGTCCTTCACCATCTTCTCGATGTCGGCGTCCGAAAGGCCGCCCGATGCCTGGATGCGGATCTGGTGCTCCTTGCCGGTACCCTTGTCCTTGGCCGAGACGTTGACGATGCCATTGGCGTCGATGTCGAACGCGACCTCGATCTGGGGCACGCCGCGCGGTGCGGGCGGAATGCCGACGAGATCGAACTGGCCGAGCGCCTTGTTGTCGGCCGCCATCTCGCGCTCGCCCTGGAAGACGCGGATCGTGACCGCCGACTGGTTGTCCTCGGCCGTCGAGAAGGTCTGGCCCTTCTTGGTCGGGATCGTCGTGTTGCGCTCGATCAGGCGCGTGAACACGCCGCCAAGCGTCTCGATGCCGAGCGACAGCGGGGTCACGTCGAGCAGGAGCACGTCCTTGACATCGCCCTGCAAAACGCCGGCCTGAATGGCCGCGCCCATGGCGACGACCTCATCGGGATTGACGCCCTTGTGCGGCTCCTTGCCGAAGAACTGCTTCACGACTTCATGGACCTTCGGCATACGCGTCATGCCGCCGACGAGAACGACCTCGTCGATCTCGCCCGCATTGAGGCCGGCATCCTTGAGCGCCGCCTTGCACGGGCCGACGGTGCGCTGCACCAGATCGTCGACAAGGCTTTCGAACTTGGCGCGCGTCAGCTTCATCGTCAGGTGCTTCGGACCGGTCTGGTCCGCGGTGATGAAGGGCAGGTTGATCTCGGTCTGCTGCGAGGACGAGAGCTCGATCTTGGCCTTTTCGGCCGCTTCCTTCAGGCGCTGGAGCGCGAGCTTGTCACCCTTCAGGTCGATGCCCTGTTCCTTCTTGAACTCGGCCGCCAGATACTCGACCAGGCGCATGTCGAAGTCTTCGCCGCCGAGGAAGGTGTCGCCGTTGGTCGACTTCACCTCGAAGACGCCGTCGCCGATCTCAAGCACGGAAATATCGAACGTGCCGCCGCCAAGATCATAGACGGCGATGGTCTTGCCGTCCTTCTTGTCGAGGCCGTAGGCCAGCGCGGCCGCCGTCGGCTCGTTGATGATGCGCAGAACCTCCAGACCGGCGATCTTGCCGGCATCCTTGGTCGCCTGGCGCTGGGCATCGTTGAAATAGGCCGGAACGGTGATGACGGCCTTCTCGACCTTCTCGCCGAGATAAGATTCAGCCGTCTCCTTCATCTTCTGAAGGATCATCGCGGAAATCTGCGAGGGTGAGTAATCGGTGTCGCTCGCCTTGACCCAGGCGTCGCCATTGTCGGCCTTGACGATCTTGTAGGGCACCATGCCCTTGTCCTTCTGCGTCGTCGGATCGTCGAAGGTGCGGCCGATGAGGCGCTTGATCGCAAAGAGCGTGTTTTCGGGATTGGTGACCGCCTGGCGCTTGGCAGGCTGGCCGACGAGGCGCTCGCCATCACCGGTGAAGGCGACGATGGAGGGCGTCGTGCGCGCGCCCTCGGCATTCTCGATCACCTTGGCATCCTTGCCGTCCATGACGGCGACGCAGGAATTGGTCGTTCCAAGGTCGATACCGATTACTTTAGCCATTTTCTTTTTCTCTCCGCTTAAGCAGGCCGTCTGGACCCAATGCGAGGCGTTCCAAACGACGGCCCCTGTTCAGTGAAAACGCCGCTGCCGTGGGATGTTCCCATGCCCGGCCCGGCTGTGCGGCGTATATAAGAAGGGGGCTTTTTTGGCGCAAGTGACGGCGTGCGGCGATTTTCGCTTCCATGCCGTCATCCCCGGACATCGGCCCAGCCGCCGCCTTTGCCGGCTTCGAAAATCGCGTCGATCACCTTTTGATTGCGGACCGAGTCCTCGAGCGTGAAGACAGGCGTTGCATCGCCGCGCGCGGCGCAGGCGAAGGCCTCGACCTCAAGCCGGTATTGCCGCGTGCCGGGAAACCGGAAGACGCGCGATTCGGCACGGCGCTGGTCGTGAAGTTCGACGCGATGATGGTCGAAGTCGCCGGCGTTGAACGGCGCCTGCACCTGGATGAACCCGTCTTCGCCGTGAAACACCATTTCCTGGCGCAGCGCCATTTGCGTCGAACAGTAGAAGGAGAGGTCGAACGTGCCGAAATCGGCGGTGACGCTGGCGTAGATGTCGGTGCCGAAATCCGGATCGCGTTCCACCGTGGCCCGCACGCGGCGCGGCTCCATGCCCGTCGCGATCCGTGTCGTGACGACCGGGTAGACGCCGATATCGGGCAATGCGCCGCCGCCAAGCTCCGGCTTGTTGCGCATGTTGTCGGGATCCCGGTTGAAGTAGGAGAACGCACCCTGCACATGGCGCAGACGCCCGATCGCGCCTGACGCAACGAGTTCGCGGACCTTCGCCCATTGCGGGTGGTAGAACACCATGAAGGCTTCGGAGACGATGACCTTGTTGCGGTCGCGCGCGGCGATCACCAACGCGATGTCGGCCGCATTCAGCGCCAGCGGCTTTTCGACCAGCACATGCTTGCCGGCGTTCGCCGCCCTGATCGCCCACTCGACATGATCGGACGTCGGCAACGGAATATAGACGCCATCGACTTCATCCGATGCCAGAAGCGCCTCATACGAGCCGAAAGCGCGTGGCGCGCCGAAGCGGTCGGCCAGCACGCGGGCGCGGCCCTCGTCGCGGCTTGCAATGGCGGCCAGCACGCCGTTCCCGGATTCCAGGATTGCCGGAATGACGTGATCGCGCGCAATCTTGGCTGTCGAGAGAACACCCCAGCGAAACATCCGCATCTCCTTCCTTGCGGCCGGGAATAGACCCGCCCGCGCATCGTTACCCGTTCGTTAACGGAGTGGGTCCTCATGCGAAACCGAAAAACGATCGCGCTTGCCGCACTTGCGGCAACGCTCATTCATTTCAATCCGGCGCTTGCCAGTCCGGCCTATCATGCGCGCGCCGCAGTGGCCGCGCTCGATCTTCCCAAGGTCAAACGCCAGCCGGCCGCCGATCGGCGTTGCCTTGCCCAGGCGCTCTATCACGAAGCGCGCGGCGAAAGCGTGCCGGGACAGATCGCGGTGGCGCAGGTGATCATCAACCGCGTCAAGAGCCGCGCCTATCCCGATTCCGTGTGCGGCGTGGTCTACCAGAACAGGCACCGGCGCAATGCCTGCCAGTTCTCCTTCGCCTGTGACGGCGTGTCGGACCGAGCACGCGAAAAAGCGGCCTATACCAGATCCGAGCAACTGGCCTCCGAGATCCTGTGCGGCTCGGATTGCAAGACGGTACGCAAACTCGTGCGTCTGTCGAGCCTGACCGGCATCGTCGCCCGCGCCACGCATTATCACGCGACGAGCGTCATGCCGTCATGGGGTGCCAAGAAGAAGCGCCTGACCAGGATCGGCCGGCACATCTTCTATACGAGCACGCGCGTCACGAAGACGATGTAGTCAGGTGCGCAATACGCCGCCTGTCGTCTTTTCGACATTGGCGACGATCCTGGCGGCAAGCGCTTCGAAATCCTCGTCGGTCAATGTCCGGTCGGTGGGTTGGATCGCGACTTCAATGGCGATCGATTTCCTCCCTTCGCCAAGCGCGGCGCCTTCGAAGACATCGAAGACGCGTACATCGGTGACGAGTTTCTTGTCGGCGCCGGACGCCGCCTTGACGATGGCTGCGGCCTCGACGCCCTTGTCGACGACGAAGGCGAAATCGCGCTTCACCGCCTGGAAGGGCGACAGGTCGAGTCGCGGCTTGGTCCGCGTCGGCTTCGCCTTCGGCTCGGGAATGGCGTCGAGATAGATCTCGAAGCCGGCGAGCGGTCCACTTGCGTCGAGCGCCTCCAGCGCCTTCGGATGGAACTCGCCGAATGTGCCGAGCACGATCTTCGGCCCGAGCTTGATCGTCCCGGAGCGGCCGGGGTGATACCAGCCCGGCCCGCCGGCCTCGACCTGCAACTTGTCCACCGGCGCACCGGCGGCTTCGAGTGCTGCAAAGGCATCGGCCTTGGCATCGTAGACGCCGACAGCGCTTGCATTGCCGGCCCAGTGGCGCCCGTGGCCGTCAAGCCTGGCCGTGCCGCGGCGGATGCCGGCGGCAACGCGCCGCTGCTGGTCGGCGCCGTCGCCCTCATAGATGCCGGAAACCTCGAACAGAGCGACATCGCCGATGCCGCGATCGGCATTGCGTTGCGCTGCCGCAATCAACCCCGGCAGAAGCGAGGGCCGCATGTCCGACATGTCGGCGGCGATCGGATTGGCAAGCTTCAGCGCCGGCTGGCCGCCGCCGAAGAGCCGGGCGTGCGCCTCGGGGATGAACGACCAGGTGACGGCTTCCATCATGCCGCGCACGGCGAGCGCGCGCCTGGCGAAGCGGGTGCGTATCTGGATCGGCGTCAGCATCTTGCCGTTGACCGCGCCGAACGTCGGCAGCGGCTGGGCCAAGATTCGGTCGACGCCGTGAATGCGCATCACCTCCTCGACGATATCCGCCTTGCCGTCGACGTCGGGCCGCCAGGACGGCACCGCGACCTCGATCGTCTCGCCCTTGTCCTGCGGCATGAAGCCGAGACGGTCGAGGATCGAAACGGATTCGGCCTTCGCGACATCCAGCCCCGTGAGGCGTCGGACTTCGGCGACCGGCATCGAGACACGCTTCGGCTCATATCCGGCATAGCCGACGACTTCGGTCGTGCAGGCCGTCCCGCCGCATATGTCCAGTACGAGCTGCGTCGCAAGCTCGATGCCGGGCACCATGAATTCGGGATCGACGCCGCGCTCGAAACGATATCGCGCATCGGTGATGATGCCGAGCTCGCGGCCCGTCCGCGCGATGTTGAGCGGCGACCAGAGCGCGGATTCGATCAGCACGTCGGTCGTCCCCTCGTGGCAGCCGGAATGCTCGCCGCCCATCACACCGGCGATGGATTCGACGCCGTTGTCGTCCGCGATGACGCACATCGAGCCGTTGAGTTCGTACTCACGTCCGTCGAGCGCCAGAACCTTCTCGCCGTCCTTCGCCGCCCGGACGACGAGGTTGCCGGCAACCTTGGCCGCGTCGAAAACATGGAGCGGGCGGCCGCGGTCGAAGGTGACGTAATTGGTGATGTCGACCAGCGCGTTGATCGGACGCAGGCCGATCGCGATCAGCCGCTGCTGCATCCATTTCGGCGACGCGCCGTTCTTCACCCCCTTGACGAGGCGCAACGCGAAGCCGGGGCAAAGCTCCGGATCGGCGATCGATACCTTGACCGAGGTCTCGCCCTTCCCCGCGACCGGGGTGATGGCCGGCGTCTTCAACGTCCCAAGACCGGATGCCGCGAGGTCGCGCGCGATGCCGTGGACGCTGGTGGCGTCCGGCCGGTTCGGCGTCAGATTGATCTCGATCACCGGATCGTCGAGTTTGGCATAGGTCGCAAACGGCGTGCCGACAGGCGCATCGGCGGGCAGGTCGATGATGCCGTCATGCTCGTCGGAGAGCTGCAATTCGCGCTCCGAGCACATCATGCCGCGGCTTTCGACGCCGCGAATCTTGCCGACCGAAAGCGTGACATCGATTCCAGGGACGTAGGAACCGGGCGCGGCGAACGCGCCGACGAGTCCCTCGCGGGCATTCGGCGCGCCGCAAACGACCTGGATCGGCTTGCCGTCGCCGGTGTCGACCATCAGCACGCGCAATTTGTCGGCGTCGGGGTGCTGGACGGCGCTGACCACCTTCGCGATCACGAAGGGCTTCAAGGCGGCCTTATCATCGACGGCCTCGACCTCGAGGCCGATCATGGTCAGCCGCTCGCAGATCTCGTCCAGCGAGGCGTCGGTGTCGAGATGGTCCTTGAGCCAGGAAAGCGTGAATTTCATCGGTCTTGTCCAGTTCGGTCGTCAGCGTTCGATCGTAAAGCCGTCGAAGCGCGGAAGGTCGTCGTCAATGTGAAGAAACGGCAGCCGCCGCTTCTCGAAGGCGTGCATGGTCGGCGCATAGCGTTCCGGTTCGTCCATGAAGCCGAGAGACAGATAGGTCTCGCCCGGCAGCTTGTCGTCGCGATAGCCGATCTGGCTGCCGCAATGCTCGCAAAATCGCCGCTCCACACCACCGGCCCGCCACGTCTTGGGCTCGCCATGCCAGGTCAGGTCCACGTCGCGGAACCCGACGAACGCCATCACCGGCGCGCCGGTCTGCTTGCGGCAGTCGCGGCAGTGGCAATAGGAGCGCCAGACAGGTTCTGCGCTCGCCTCCGCGGAGATCAGGCCGCAGCGGCAGGAGCCGGAGTGGCCGATCATCCGTTGCTGAGCCCCCCGAACAATGTCGGTATGTCGAGAGGCCTGAAACCATAATGCGCCAGCCAGCGCACATCGGCGTCGAAGAAGGCGCGCAGGTCCGGCATCCCGTATTTCAGCATGGCGATGCGGTCGATGCCCATGCCCCAGGCGAAGCCCTGGTATTCGTCCGGATCGAGCCCGCCGGCGCGCAGAACATTGGGGTGAATCATGCCGCAGCCGAGAATTTCCATCCAGTCATTGCCCTCGCCGAAGCGCACCTCGCCCGGCCGCGAGCGGTCGCACTGAATATCGACCTCCATCGACGGTTCGGTGAAGGGGAAGAAGGACGGGCGGAAGCGCATCTTGACGCTCGGCACCTCGAAGAACGCCTTGCAGAACTCCTCCAGCACCCATTTCATGTTGGCGACGTTGGCGGTTCTGTCGACGACCAGCCCCTCGACCTGATGGAACATCGGCGAGTGCGTCGCGTCGGAATCCTGGCGGTAGGTCTTGCCGGGGATGACGATGCGGATCGGCGGCTTTTGCGCCTCCATCGTGCGGATCTGCACCGGCGACGTGTGCGTGCGCAGGACCTTGCGCTCACCCGCCTCGTCGGGTGGCAGGAAGAACGTGTCGTGCATCTCGCGCGCCGGATGGCCCTCGGGGAAGTTCAGAGCGGTGAAGTTGTAGTAGTCCGTCTCGATGTCTGGACCTTCGGCGATTGCGAAGCCCATATCGCCGAAGATCGCAGTGATCTCGTCGACCACCTGGCTGATCGGATGGATGCGACCGCGTTCCGCCGGCGCCCGGCGGACGGAGAGTGTGACGTCAAGCTTTTCGGCGGCAAGCCGGGCATCGATCGCCGCGTCGCGCAGTTCACTCTTGCGCGCGGTGATCGCGTCGGTGACGCGCAGCTTCAGCCCGTTGATCGCCGGCCCCATCGTCTGGCGCTCGTCGGCGCTCATTGCACCCAATGTCTTCAGCTTTTCCGAGATCGAGCCCTTCTTGCCGAGCGCAGCCACGCGCACGGCCTCGATCGACTGCTCGTCGCAAGCCGAAGCGATGTCGCTCATCAGGCTCGTTTCCAGGGATTGCAGATCGTTCATCTTGGAATTCCAGCTCGAAAAGTTGCGGACGGAACCGCAAAACAAAACCCGCGCAGGCATTGCCAGCGCGGGTTCCCGATATCAGGTCGAACGAGTTCGGGAAAGACGCTGACGCTTAAGCGACAACGCTTTCAAACTGGTTCGGTGTGGTGTCCTTGAGATAGTCGAGCGACGCCTTCGACTTGACGACGAGCGCGGCGAAGGCCTGCGGCTCGTGAATCGCCATGTCGGAAAGCACCTTGCGGTCGATCTCGATACCGGCCTTGTTCAGGCCGTCGATGAAGCGGCCATAGGTCAGGCCGTGCTCGCGGACGGCAGCGTTGATGCGCTGAATCCAGAGCGCACGGAAATTGCGCTTGCGATTCTTGCGATCGCGATAGGCATATTGCAGCGACTTCTCAACTGCCTGCTTGGCGATGCGGATGGTGTTCTTGCGGCGGCCGTAGAAACCCTTGGCGGCCTTCAGAACCTTCTTGTGCTTGGCGTGGGACGTAACGCCCCGTTTGACGCGTGCCATGTCATGATCTCCTTAAATTCTTCGGTCCGAGGGCCTTAAAGGCCACCGCCGTTGGGCAGATAGTTGCGGATCACCTTCTTGGCGTCGGGCTCCGCGAGAACCATCGTGCCGCGTGCGTCGCGGATGAACTTGTTGGAACGCTTGATCATGCCATGGCGCTTGCCTGCGGCAGCCGCCTTGACCTTGCCAGTGCCGGTTATCTTGAACCGTTTCTTGGCCGAAGACTTCGTCTTCATCTTGGGCATTTTGCTTCTCCATTATTGTGCGCTCACGCCAGCCGACTTGCGCCGGCAGCTCCGCGAGGGCGTCGAATGATCGACGGCAGCCGGTCGGCTGCTTCCCGCTTCGCTCGATATGGGTGAGCTTCAAGCATTTCGAGCCGACACGGCATGCCCTGCCGGACGGCTCACGAACGCGCGGTCTATAAACGCACGGCGAAAAAAGCGCAACGGAGATTCGTAACGCCTCCGTCACACCTCAAAGATCGATCAGCGCGGCGCCAGCACCATCATCATCTGGCGGCCTTCGAGCTTCGGCTCGGCCTCGACCTTGGCGATCTCGGTGACTTCCTCGCGCACGCGGTTCAGAAGCTTCATGCCTAGCTCCATATGCGCCATCTCGCGGCCACGGAACCGCAAAGTCAGCTTGACCTTGTCGCCTTCCTCGAAGAAGCGGCGAACGGCTCGCATCTTCACCTCATAGTCATGGGTGTCGATGTTCGGACGCATCTTGATCTCCTTGATCTCGATGGTCTTCTGCTTCTTGCGCGCTTCGGCCGCCTTTTTCTGATTGGCGTATTTCATCTTGCCGAGATCAGTGATCTTGCAGACGGGCGGCGTCTGGTTCGGCGAGATTTCCACGAGATCCATCCCGGCATCCTCGGCGAGGATCAGGGCTTCATTGATCGACACGACGCCACGATTCTGGCCTTCGGCATCAATGAGCTGCACCTGCGGTACACGGATGTCACGGTTGGAGCGCGGGCCTTCCTTGGTCGGCGCCGCGGCTTTGAACGGTCTGCGAATGGTCGTAGTCTCCTCAAATCATTGACGTTCGGGGTCTGAAGTCGTCTGTCGCGAAAAAGCCTGCGCTTGTGTCGCCACGCCACGGGGCGTGTCAATAGCACAGACGACGCGAAAAATCACGGGGGTCGCGAAAAAGTGGCGAGGCCACCGTGCCATGCTATCAGATGGCGCCAAACGGCCGAAAATCAAGGAGACGACCATGCAGCGACCCGCCCCCGCCAGCCTTAGCGTCGACGGGATCGACATCGCCTATCGCCGCCGTCCCGGCCGCGCGCCAGGCGTCGTGTGGCTCGGCGGGTACCGCTCAGACATGCTCGGCACCAAGGCCGAGGCGCTGGACGCATGGGCGGCGGAGACGGGCCGCGCGAGCCTGCGCCACGACTATTCGGGGCACGGCGAATCCGGCGGTGAGTTCATCGAGGGCACGATATCGAAATGGCTGGCCGAAAGTCTCGCCGTCTTTCGCAGCCGGACCGAGGGGTCGCAAGTCCTCGTCGGCTCGTCCATGGGCGCCTGGATCGCGCTGCGCATGGTGCAGGAATTGCAGAAGGCAGGCGAGGGCGGCCGCGTCGGCGCGCTCCTGCTGCTCGCGCCGGCGCCCGATTTCACGATCGAACTGATGGAGCCGCAACTCTCTTTGGCGCATCGGCGCGACCTCGAGACGAAGGGCTACATGGAAGAGCATTCCGACTATTCGCCCGAGCCCAACATCTACACCCGCGCGCTGTTCGAGGACGGCCGGGCGAACCGGGTGATGACCGGCATGATCGACACGCATTGCCCGGTGACCATCATTCAGGGCCTTGCCGATCCGGACGTGCCGCACAGCCATGCGTTGAAGCTCGTCGAGCATCTGCCCGCCGACGACGTCACGCTGTCGCTCGTCAGGGATGGCGATCATCGTCTGTCGCGGCCTCAGGACATCGCATTGATCCTCAAGGCCGCAGAGGGCTTGTGCGACCGGATTTCCGCCTGATGCGGCTTTCGGTCATCGTCTCCTCCTTCGTCGCCGCCGTCGTCGGCTTCGGCGGCACGCTGGCGCTGGTCATCGCGGCCGCTGTCGCTGTCGGCGCGACGCGAGAACAGACGGCCAGCCTCGTGACCGCCGTCTGTCTCGCCAAGGCGGCCGAAACGCTGTTCCTGTCCTTGTGGACGCGAATGCCGGTCATCACCGCATGGTCGACGCCCGGCGCGGCGCTGGTCGGTGCGAGTGCGGGCTTCACCATGAACGAGGCGGTCGGCGCATTCATCGGCGCGGCTCTTCTGCTGATCCTGACCGGCTTCTTTCGCCCGCTCACACGTCTGGTCTCGATGATCCCGTCCTCCGTCGCCTCGGGTATGCTGGCCGGCATCGTCATCGCCTTCGTCATGGGAGCGGCACGCGCCGCCGGCATGGACCCTGTTCTGGTCCTGCCGCTGCTCCTGGCCTTCTTCGTCATCCGGCTTTTCCACCCGACCCTCTCCGTGCTCGCGGTGCTTTTGGGCGGCGGCGCGCTTGCCTTCGCGCTTGGCCGCGTCAGCGCGCTGCCGGCGTTCGAGATGTCGACGCTCGTCTGGACGCGACCGGACTTTTCACTCGCTGCCTTCGTCGGCCTCGCCGTGCCGCTCTATCTGGTGACGATGGCCTCGCAGAATCTTGCCGGCATCGCCGTCCTGCGCGCGGCCGGCTACAATCCACCGACCGGACTCCTGATCGGAACGACCGGCTTCTTTTCGCTCCTGTCCGCCCCCTTCAATGCGCTGACGACCAACCTCGCGGCGATCTCGGCCGCCATCTGCACCGATCCCGAAGCGCATCCCGATGCGAAAAAGCGCTGGCTGACCGGGCCGTTCTACGCGCTTTGGTATTTGCTTTTCGCGATCTTCGGAGCTTCACTGGTCGCGCTTTTCGACGTGTTGCCGCAAGGCCTGATCCTGCTCGTCGCCGGCATCGGACTTCTAGCTCCGCTCACCAATGCGCTGGCGCTCGCCATGGCCGATCCGGTCGATCGTGTCCCCGCCATCGTCGCCTTTTCGGTGACGGCTTCGGGCCTGTCGGCCGGCGGCATCGGCGCCGCCTTCTGGGGGCTGGCCGCAGGGTTGTTCGTCCTCGTGCTCGACCGTCTGGCCGCCCGCCGGAAACGGAGTTGATCGCAGCCATGTCCGATTTTTCTTGAAGTCGGTTTGCCCCGTTCCCATCTCGAAATGAAGCAGCCGGTTGGGCTGCGAGCCACCGAAAAGGAACGGGTGACGATGACGAAAGCACTGATCCGTCCTGCATGGACGCCTGCCACCATCGCATTGATGGTCATCGGCTTCATGGTGTTCTGGCCGCTCGGCCTCGCCATGCTCGCCTACATCATCTGGGGCGACCGCCTCGACGCCTTCAAGGGCGACGTCAATCGCGCGACGGACGGTTTCTTCTCCTCCTGTCGCAAGGCTTCGTACCGCACGGGCGCACCGCGCACCGGCAATGTCGCCTTCGACGACTGGCGCGCCAAGGAACTCGACCGCCTCAACGAAGAGCGCCGCAAGCTCGACGAAGCGCGCGACGAGTTCGAGGAATATGCCCGCGAGTTGCGCCGCGCCAAGGACCAGGAAGAGTTCGATCGCTTCATGGCCAACCGGTCGCGCAACACGCCGCAAAGGCCCCAGGACGGCGAAATCTTCAATCCGGCCTAAGCCGCCGCGATTGGGATGACATCCAGACGGCGTCGCGAAAGCGGCGCCGTTTTTCATTTTTGCTCCGTCGGCTTACGCCGAATCGTCTAGATTGCCGCCATGGTTCTCGGCCTCTTCAGATCGCGCCCTCGACAGCCTGCCCTTCCGATTGAACGGATGCACGCCGTTGCCGCGCGCACGTTGCCTTTGCGCATCGTCGAGAATGCGCGCGCCCGGCGGCTGACGCTCCGGATCGAGGCCGGCGGCAAGGGGCTGCGCATCACCATCCCGCCCGGCGTCGATCCGCGCGAGGTCGACCGTTTCCTCGACCGCCATCAAGGCTGGCTCGAAACGCGGCTGGCGAGACTTCCCGGCGACGCGGCCCTGCGTCCGGGCGCCAGGCTGCCCTTGCGCGGCGTGCCGCATCTCATCGTCCACGAACCAGGGCGCGGCACGGTCACTGTCGGCGACATCGAGGGGCAGCCTGCCCTCATCGTCCATGGTGATCGCGCGCATCTGCAAAGGCGCCTTGGCGACTTCCTCAAGCGCGAGGCGAAGCGCGACATCGAAATCCTGGTCGCAAGACACACGGCCTCCGTCGGTCGCCGCGCCAAGGCGGTGCGCTACCGCGACACGACGAGCCGTTGGGGCTCCTGCACGTCCGACGGGACGCTCTCCTTCTCATGGCGCATCATGATGGCCCCCAATACCGTCATCGACTACCTCGTCGCCCATGAAGTGGCGCATCTGAAGGAGATGAACCACGGCCCGAAATTCTGGGCGCTCTGCCGCCAGCTTTGTCCCCGCACCGACGAAGCCCGCGCCTGGCTGAAGAAGAACGGCGGCGCGCTCCAGGCGATCCGGTTCGAGTGAGGCCCGCTTCTCGACTTCGCCGCGATTCCATGGCACTTCCCGGCCATGACCCTAGACATCAAGATCTGCGGCTTGAAGACCGAAGCGGCCGTCGATGCGGCGCTGGCCGGCGGCGCGACGCATATCGGCTTCATCTTCTTCGACAAGAGCCCGCGCCATATCGGCCTCGACGCGGCGGCGCGGCTGCGTGAGCGCGCCAAGGGCAAGGCGCTTGCCGTCGCCGTCACGGTCGATGCGGACGACGCCGCGCTCGACGCGATCGTTGCCGCGATGTCGCCCGACATGGTCCAGCTTCACGGCAAGGAAACGCCCGCGCGCGCGGCCGAGGTCAAGAAGCGCTTGGGCCTGCCGGTCATGAAGGCGTTTTCGATCAGTGACGCGGGCGACCTGGAGCGGACCGCGTCCTATCGCGGCATTGCCGATCGCTTCCTGTTCGACGCCAGGCCGCCCAAGGGGTCGGACCTGCCCGGCGGCAACGGCGTCTCGTTCGACTGGCGGCTTCTCGCCGCCCTTGACCCCGGCGTCGAATACATGCTTTCCGGTGGGCTCAACGCCGGCAACATCGCCGATGCGCTGCGGCTGGCGAGCCCGCCCGGCATCGACATATCGTCGGGCGTCGAAAGCGTTCCGGGCGTCAAGGACCCGGCGCTGATCGCGAAATTCTTCGAGGCGGTGAAAACCGCCCGCGCCGGTCTGCCGGCATCCAGGGAGTTGACGTCATGAACAGTCCGGCCCTTCCCAATTCCTTCCGCGCAGGCCCCGACCCGGAAGGCATGTTCGGCATTTTCGGCGGCCGGTTCGTCGCCGAGACGCTGATGCCGCTGATCCTCGATCTGGAGGAGCACTGGAAGGTCGCGCGCACGGACCCGGCGTTCAGGGCCGAACTCGATCATCTCAACACGCACTATACCGGCCGGCCCTCGCCGCTCTATTTCGCCGAGCGCCTGACCGAGCATCTGGGCGGTGCGAAAATCTACTTCAAGCGCGACGAGCTCAACCACACCGGCTCGCACAAGATCAACAACTGCCTCGGCCAGATCCTTCTGGCGCGCCGCATGGGCAAGACGCGCATCATCGCCGAGACGGGCGCGGGCCAGCACGGCGTCGCGACCGCGACGGTCTGCGCGCGCTTCGGACTGCCCTGCGTCGTCTATATGGGCGCGACCGATGTCGAGCGACAGGCGCCCAACGTCTTCCGCATGAAGCTGCTGGGGGCCGAAGTCATCCCGGTGTCGTCCGGCCACGGCACGCTCAAGGATGCGATGAACGAGGCGTTGCGCGACTGGGTGACCAATGTCGAGGACACCTACTACCTGATCGGCACCGCCGCCGGCCCCCACCCCTATCCCGAGCTCGTGCGCGAATTCCAGTCCGTCATCGGCAAGGAACTGCGCGAGCAGATGATGGCGGCGGAAGGGCGTCTGCCCGATCTTCTGGTCGCGGCCGTCGGCGGCGGCTCGAACGCGATCGGCCTGTTCTACCCGTTCCTCGACGACGCATCGGTGAAGATCGTCGGTGTCGAGGCCGGCGGCAAGGGGCTCGACGGTGAAGAACATTGCGCCTCGCTGACCGCCGGCCAGCCTGGCGTGCTGCACGGCAACCGCACCTATCTGCTGCAAAACGAGGACGGCCAGATCAAGGACGGGCATTCGATTTCGGCCGGTCTCGACTATCCGGGAATCGGGCCGGAGCATTCCTGGCTCAAGGAAACCAACCGGGTCGACTACGTGCCGATCATGGATGACGAGGCGCTGGAGGCATTCCAGCTTCTGACCCGGCTCGAAGGCATCATTCCGGCGCTCGAACCCGCCCATGCCCTGGCCGAAGTCGTCAAGCGCGCGCCGAAGATGCGCAAGGACGAGATCATCGTGATGAATCTCTGCGGCCGCGGCGACAAGGACATCTTCACCGTCGGCAAGATCCTGGGCATGGGGCTTTAGACTTGTCGTCACCGGGAGAATATCGGCCTCGTCGCGCATGGTTCAGGGAACTGGTCGGCGTCGGTCCGGTGCAGATCAAGTTCAATATGATTTCCGCGACAGGCGCTGAAATCAACGAGACCATTTTCAAACGCGCCAAGGCGCGAATTCTGACCGCCAGGGTCGAGATCGAGCGCACACCGCATCAAGGCGCAGGGTTCGCGGTCCTGCACGAGGGCGACGAGGGTCGATGGCTTCTTTTGCACTGGTGGGTGGCAGGCGGCATTGCAACGCGACGGCTTTGGCGCTCTGACCTCGTTCCGAACGGACAATTCGTCGAGGCCGACCCGCTTTTGATGGCTTGCGTCTGGGAACTCGAGCTAATCGATTTCGAGCGGCGCGCATGGATGCGCACTGCAATGGCGGGCAAGCCGGTTTCGGAATATACCGCTGACAGATTTTCCGGAGAGTACGCATGACCACCCGCATCGACCGCCGCATGGCGGACCTTCGCGCCGAAGGCCGGCCTGCCCTCGTCACCTATTTCATGGGCGGCGACCCCGACTACGACACCTCGCTGTCGATCATGAAGGCGATGCCGAAAGCGGGGTCCGACGTCATCGAACTTGGAATGCCTTTCTCCGATCCGATGGCCGATGGTCCCGCCATCCAGGCCGCCGGCCTGCGCGCGCTGAAATCCGGGCAGACGCTCAAGAAGACGCTGCAAATGGCAGCCGATTTCCGCAAGGACGACGACGCGACGCCGATCGTCCTGATGGGCTACTACAACCCGATCTATATCTACGGCGTCGAGAAATTCCTGGCCGATGCGAAGGCATCCGGCATCGACGGGCTGATCGTCGTCGACCTGCCGCCCGAAATGGACGGCGAATTGTGCATTCCGGCGCTTGAGGCCGGCATCAACTTCATCCGGCTCGCCACGCCGACGACCGACGACAAGAGGCTGCCCAAGGTGCTCGAAAACACGTCGGGCTTCGTCTATTACGTCTCGATGCTTGGCATTACCGGCTCGGCCTTGCCGGACACGACCAAGGTCGCCGGCGCGGTCGCGCGCATCAAGGGCCACACCGATTTGCCGATCTGCGTCGGCTTCGGCGTCAAGACCGCCGAGCAGGCGCGCGCCATCGGCGCATCCGCCGACGGCGTCGTGGTGGGAACGGCGATCGTCAACGCGGTCGCCAACGTGATCGGCCCGAAAGGCGAAAAGACGGCCGATCCGGCCGAGGCCGTCGCGACACTCGTGTCCGGCCTCGCGCAGGGCGTTCGCTCCGCGCGCCTTGCACCCGCCGTCTGAGACCCCATTTTCCAGATAGAACGGAAGGCTCCGCGATGAACTGGATCAACAATTACGTCCGCCCCAAGATCAATTCGATGCTCGGCCGGCGCGACATGCCCGAGAATCTGTGGATCAAGGACCCCGAGACGGGCGAGATGGTCTTCCACAAGGATCTCGAGAGCAACCAATATGTGATCCCCTCGAGCGGGCATCACATGAAGATCTCCGCCAAGGAGCGGCTGCGCTACTTTTTCGACGATGGGCAGTACGAGACGATCGAGAACCCGAAGGCGGTCGTCGATCCGCTCAAATTCCGCGACGAGAAGCGCTATATCGACCGTCTGCGCGACGCCAGGACCAAGACCGGTATGGACGATGCCATCGTCAACGCGACCGGCACGATCGACGGCCTTCCGGTCGTCGCCACCGTGCAGGATTTCGCCTTCATGGGCGGCTCGCTCGGCATGGCCGCGGGCGATGCAATCATTCGCGGCTTCGAGACGGCGGTCGAGCAGAAGCGCCCGCTGGTGCTCTTCGCCGCTTCGGGCGGCGCGCGAATGCAGGAAGGCATCCTGTCTCTGATGCAGCTTGCCCGCACGACGGTCGCCGTCGACCGCCTCAAGGAAGCCGGCCTGCCCTATATCGTCGTGCTGACCAATCCAACGACAGGTGGCGTCACGGCGTCCTATGCGATGCTCGGCGACGTTCATATCGCCGAGCCCGGCGCGCTCATCGGGTTTGCCGGACCGCGTGTCATCGAACAGACGATCCGCGAGAAGCTGCCCGAAGGCTTCCAGCGCGCCGAGTATCTGATGGATCACGGCATGGTCGACATGGTCGTCTCGCGGCTGGAACTGAAGGCGACCATCGCCGGTCTCCTCAAGATCCTAACCCATGCACCGGCCGCCGACATGCCGGAGCTCGCCGATATGGGGCCGTCGACAACCGAGCACGCCGACAGCCGCGCGCCCGCCTGATCCTCCGGTCCGGACACCTGCCATGACCCTTTTGACCGCCGGGCAGCAGATCGAGCGGCTGATGACGCTGCACCCCAAGGGCTTCGACCTGTCGCTGGAGCGCATCCGGCGGCTGCTCGAACGGTTGGACAACCCGCAGGACCGTCTGCCGCCGGTGATCCACATCGCCGGCACCAATGGCAAGGGCTCGGCAGCGGCCTTCTCGCGCGCGATGATCGAGGCAGCGGGACGGCTCGTCCATGTTCATACATCGCCGCATCTGGTGCGTTGGCACGAGCGCTATCGGCTGGGCGAGACTGGCGGCGGGCAATTCGTCGACGACGCCGTCTTCGCCGACGCCATCGCCCGCGTGGCCGAAGCCAACCGAGGCGAGACGATCACGGTCTTCGAAATTCTGACGGCGGTGGGCTTCGTCCTCTTTTCCGAGCACCCGGCCGACGCGGCCATCCTGGAAGTGGGGCTCGGCGGGCGTTTCGACGCGACCAATGTGATCGCGCGACCGGCCGTCTCGGTCATCATGCCGATCTCGCTCGACCATGAAGCCTATCTGGGCGACCGGGTGGAACTGATCGCGGTCGAGAAGGCCGGCATCATCAAACGCGGCGCGCCGGTCGTCATCGGCGCGCAGGAGCATGACGCCGCGCGTGACGTGCTCGTCGAAACCGCAGAGCGGTTCGGTTGCCCCGTCCTCGTCTACGGCCAGGATTTCATCGCCTATGAGGAAAACGGCCGGATGATCTATCAGGACGAAGGCGGACTGCTCGATCTGACGCCGCCGCGCCTCGTCGGCCGTCACCAGTTCGCCAATGCCGCGACCGCGATCGCCGCCGTCAAGGCGGCCGGCTTCGACGGTTCGCTGCGCGTCGCCGACCGCGCCATGAAGAAGGTCGAATGGTCTGGACGAATGCAGAAGCTGACCGACGGAAATCTCGTCGATCTCGCCCCGGCCGGCTCGGAAATCTGGCTCGACGGTGGCCATAATCCCGGCGCCGGGACGGTCATCGCGGAAGCCATGGCGGAACAGGAGGAAAAGCGGCCCCGCCCGCTCTTCCTCATCGCCGGAATGATCAACACCAAGGACCAGTCCGGCTATTTCGGCGCGTTTCACGGCATGGCCCGGCACGTCTTCACCGTGCCGGTGACCCATTCGGACGCCGGCGTGCCCAATGACGAACTCGCCGCCCGCGCCATGGAAGCGGGACTTTCGGCCGAGCCGGTGTCGTCGGTCGAAAGCGCGCTCAGGCTTCTCGCCGAAACGTGGAACGGGCTGGAGATTCCCCCGCGTATCCTGATCTGCGGCTCGCTCTATCTTGCCGGTGAAGTGCTCGAAAAGAACGGCACGCCGCCGCGCTGAGACGAAAAAGCCCGGCACTTGGCCGGGCTTCTGATTTCTTGACAAGGATTTATCAGACGTTGCCGCTGATCCAGGAGGAGAGCGCCGTCTTGGGCGCCGCGCCGACCTTCATGTCGGCGACTTCGCCGCCCTTGAAGATCATCAGCGTCGGGATCGAGCGGACGCCGAACTGCGCTGCCAGTTCCGGGTTCTCGTCGATATTCACCTTGGCGATCTTGACCTTGCCGCCCATCTCGCTGGCGATCTCGTCGAGCGCCGGCGCGATCATCTTGCATGGGCCGCACCATTCAGCCCAGAAATCCACGACCACGGGCTCTGAAGCCTGAAGGACGTCTGCCTGGAAATTGTTCTTGTCGATCTTGACCGTGGCCATTTGGGTCTCCTTGGAACCATCATTGGAGCAGATGTGGTGCGGCAGGCAACCGGCTTCAAGCCGGCGCCGCGCAGGGAATCGCCTGACAAACGTCACAGCACAATTCCGCCGCCCGTTCAAACCGAACCGGCCCGGTGGACACTCCGCCGCTACCCCTTCTTTTCGATGACGCCATAAAGAACGTTGCGATTCTCGCCGAAAAACACCCGAACGTCGACGGTATTGCGGTCTACACTGGCATTGACGATGTTCCACATATCGGCCTCGGTGCGCAACAGCAGCACCCAATCCATGAACGTTTCCCTGTACCCGGCGTCGGGATTGTCTTCCGCATAATTTGCAAAGAGAAAAGTGCCGTTCGGCTTCAACATACGCAGGCATGTCCGCGTGAGCTTGATGGCAACGTTGTCCGCCAGATAGTCGTAGAGTCCCGAAGCGTAGATGAAATCGAACTCGCCAAGCTTTGCGCTTCTGGTGAGCACGGTTCTCACAGATCCGTCGACTGCCTGGACCGCGCTGCCGCCAAAATCGCGCGAGATCAATCCGACGCTCTGCGGGTCCTGATCGAGGGCAACCCACCGCTTGAGGCGGCCTTCCCGCAAGGCGACCGAATTGTTGGCCTCGCGCAGATGACCGGCTGCGATCGCCAGTATCTCAGTTTCAGGACCCTTCCTGTCCGCGATTTCGTCGACATAGCGCGTCAGCAAGTCACGCCGTTCACGCGCGGCCAGGCAGGACGGCACGTTCTGGGTATGGCTGTAGAGCGCCTTGCCGGTTTCCGACGCGTTCATCACGTCCTGGGCAACATGCGGATTGCAGTAGATGTAGTCCAGAAGCTGTGCATCGCCGGAATAGCCTCGAGGCTTTTCGAACGACCAGCGCGTGAGCGGGTCCTCGAGAAAGTAAGTCATGATCGGGTGATCGTGAACGACCGGTATCAGCGCGTGCCAGATGTCGGGATGAACCTTGGATCGCGTTTCATTGAGACGCGACATCAGCCGGCGAATGATCTCCGCCGGTTCGTGCCCCTGCTCGATGTGCTGATGTGTCATGGTCAAGACAAGCCCGAGTTCGGCGCGGGCGATTTCAAACGCATCGCCGGAATACTCAGGCTTTCTTCGGCGAAGGTTAGCGGTGATCGTTTCGGCGGTGATCAGACTTTCGCCATCCAAGACAGTTTTCACGCTGGCACTCCACAGTTTGATTTAAATCGATATTACGTAAAATGCCTCTCTTGCCAAGGGTCGTTTACATTTGAACGATTTGGTTAGGTTTCTGTAAAGCATGACAACGTATCGGCCCCGCCACGTCGAATTTCCGGCCGCGGTTAAAGAAATTTAGTTGACGCGGCGCTATTGTGGTGGATGGCGGCGTGCGGCGTCCGAGGAAATCAGCGCCGCAGGGGGCAGTAAATGGAAATGGTCCCCGCATGGCGGGGCCCTTCCAGGAAGGAACTTAGAATGGCGGTTGAAGGCGTGCCATCGTCATGGGCCGATATGAAAGTTCTGGACCAGTCCGGCGCGCGCATCGAGCGAAGCACCGCTGAACTGCGCCATCTCTTCCGCCAAGACGCCCAAGCCACACGACGAAGGGATGCAAGGCCGGGGCTTTGGATCGCCGTCGGGATATACTGGCTTTTCTCTTTCACGGACCTGTTGCTGGTGCCTGACGTCGCGGCTCAGACCATTCAGGCTCGCATTGCCGTCGGAATCACCGCACTTGCGGTTCTCGAAATGCAGCTTCGCCTGCACGCCGGAACGAAATGGATTGACGTCACCTGCGCGGCAGCCATCGTGTTCGGCTACCTTGGATGGCTGTGGCCGACGATCACAAGCGTGCATACCGAGAGTGCATCATATTATATGGTATTCGGCACCATCTTCATGATGAGCGCAAATCTTTTTTTTACTTTTGACATTAAATTTTCTATTTTGACATCAACACTTATATTGTTAATACTTTTTATTGTGAATTTTTCATTTCCGTCTCCCGACACATACAAACTCGTATTCGCAAATTTCTACGTCTCTTGCTTTGTGTTCACATCATACGTGAATTGGAAACTCAACAAGGAGCGGTACAACGTCTTTCTGAACGCCCTGGAGGCTGCGACCCAGCACAAGGAAGCCACTGAGCGGGGGCACGCATTGCTGAGACTGTCGAGAACCGATCCGCTGACCGGTCTCGAAAATCGGCGTGCCATCGATGAAAAGCTGCGGCAGTACTGGAGTGACTGGCACAGTTCCGGCCGCCGCTTCGCGACGATCCTCATCGACGTGGATTTCTTCAAGGGCTTCAATGATTTCTACGGGCACCAGGACGGCGACCGATGCCTGGTTATCGTCGCCAGCGCCCTTGCCGATCTCGTAAAGCAGCACGATGGCTCGATCGGACGCTATGGCGGAGAGGAGTTCATCGTCCTGTCGCGTCTGGAAGACGATGAGCAGACCATGGCTCTGGCAGACGCCATTCGTGCGAAAGTTGAAACCCTTGCACTCCCCCACGATCAGCGAAAGGACGGGGTTCCGATCGTGACGGTGAGCGTCGGCGTCGGGGTCGCGCGTGATCACAGCGGGGCCAAGCTGGAGAGGATCATCCACGAGGCCGATCGCGCATTGTATCTGGCCAAGGCGAACGGTCGAAATTGCGTCTGGCTGTTCGACCCGTGCGATCCTCAAAGCAGCGACGAGCGCGAGAATATTGCGGCTCTGCTCAAGATCGCGATTTCCCAGGGCCTCGTATCGCTCGTCTACCAGCCCATCCAGACTGTCGCCTCCGGCCGCATCGAAGCGGCCGAGGCTCTGATGCGTCTTAAAATGCTGGACGGCACGCCGGTCACGCCCAGTGTGTTCATTCCTGTCGCGGAACAGACAGGTGCAATCTTGAAGCTTGGGCGCTGGGCAATAAGGACCGTCTGCACCGAGTTGCTGGCCCACGATCATCCCGGCGTTGTCAGCGTCAATGTTTCGCCCATCCAGCTCAAGGCCCCCGGCTTTGCGGCTTCCGTCGCCGCTATCCTGGCCGAGACCGGAGTTTCCGGCAGCCGGCTGGCATTCGAGATCACCGAAGGCCTGGAGATGGAAATCCACTCGGACGTGCTCCGTTGCATCGCAGACCTCAGACGGCTGGGCATCAGGATATGGCTCGATGACTTCGGAACGGGATTTGCCGGGCTTTCATGGCTTCGTCTCATCGAATTCGATCTGGTGAAGATCGATCGCTCGTTTCTTCACGACTGCGGCTCGCCGAAAGGCAGGATGATGCTGCAAGACATCATATCGCTGATCAGGAATCGGGAGCACAGCATACTGATCGAAGGCGTGGAGACGAACGAACAGAAGGCATTCGCGCGCGAGCTTGGCATAGACCTGGTCCAGGGTTTCGATATCGGCCGTCCGGTTCCCGCAGCCGAATTTCAGTCAAGATGGACGACTTGCCAGCGCATCTTCCCGGTCGCCAAACGAGCTTGACGACGGCAGCCGAAACGCCTGGCCGCAACGCTTCTGACGCACGCCGGACAAATTCCAACAAAAAAGCCCGGAAATCCGGGCTCTTTGGGACGTTTCAGGACTGTCTTGGTCAGTAGTTTGGTGCCCAGGAGAGGACTCGAACCTCCACGCCTCGCGGCACACGGACCTGAACCGTGCGCGTCTACCAATTCCGCCACCTGGGCTAGGTGCGCCGCCGATGTAAGCGGGCGGGAAGTTGGTGTCAACGGATAAACGGCCAGACGCGACATGAATCACTCGTGGCGATGTTGACCCTTGGTCAGCCGGTCAGGCCGAGAACATCACGCATCGAATAAAGGCCGGGCTTGCGGTCCTTCGCCCAGAGCGCGGCCTGCACGGCGCCACGCGCAAAGATCGCTCGGTCTTCTGCCTGATGCGAAAGGGTAATGCGCTCGCCGGCGCCGGCCAGAAGAACCGAATGGTCGCCGACGACAGAGCCGCCGCGCAGCGTCGCAAAGCCGATCGTGCCCGCCTCGCGTGCGCCGGTATGGCCATCGCGCACGCGGACGGATCTTTCGGCCAGCGCGATATCGCGGCCCCGCGCCGCCGCTTCGCCGAGGAGAAGCGCGGTCCCGGACGGTGCGTCGACCTTGTGGCGGTGGTGCATTTCGAGAATCTCGATGTCGAAGTCGGCCGCGGGAAGCGCGCGCGCAGCCTGCTCGACCATAGCGGCGAGGAGATTGACGCCGAGGCTCATATTGCCCGACTTGACGATCGTCGCGTGGCGCGCAGCAGCCGCGATTGCCGCTTCGTCCTCGACAGAACAGCCCGTCGTGCCGATGACATGGACGATGCGCGCCTGCGCGGCGTATCCGGCATATTCGACGCTGGCGGTGGGCGCCGAGAAGTCGATCACGCCGTCCGCATTCGCAAAGAGCGGCAGCGGGTCGTCGGTGATCGCGATCCCGATCGGTCCCAACCCGGCCAGCTCACCCGCGTCACGCCCGATCGCGGGCGCGCCCTTGCGGTCGAGGGCGCCGACGACCCGGACGCCATCAATGGCTGAAACCGCGCGGGTGATGGCTTGACCCATGCGCCCGGCGGCGCCGACGACGACGAGACCCATATCGCTCATGCGCTTTTTTCCTTCGGCGTTTGATCGTCGACGATTTCCAGGCTGCGCTCGCCCTGAAGCCGGTGGAAGCGCGCGTATAGGCCGGCCGGGTCAGCGATAAGCGCGCGGTGCGTGCCCTGCTCGACCACCCGACCTTCCTCCATGACGACGATCTTGTCGGCGTTGACAACCGTCGAAAGCCGGTGCGCGATGACGATCGTGGTGCGGCCCTTCATCACCGTGTCGAGCGCGTCCTGGACGCGCGCTTCCGATTCGTTGTCGAGCGCGGAGGTCGCCTCGTCGAGAAGCAGGACCGGCGCGTTGCGCACGATGGCGCGTGCGATCGACAGGCGCTGACGCTGGCCGCCCGAGAGCGTGACGCCGTTCTCGCCGATCAGCGTGTCGTAACCGAACTTGCTCTCGCCGATGAAGTCGTCAGCATTCGCAAGCCGGGCCGCCGTCTCGATCTCGGCGTTCGTGGCGTCCGGCCGGCCGTAGCGGATGTTGTCGCGGATCGTGCCCTCGAACAGATAGGGATGCTGCGAGACATAGGCGATGCGTCCGCGCAGCGACGACTTGGTGACGCCGGCAATATCCTGCCCGTCGATCTCGATGCGGCCGGCATCCACGTCGTAAAAGCGCTGAACGAGTGCGACGAGCGTCGACTTGCCCGCGCCCGACGAACCGACGATGGCCGTGACCTTGCCGGGCTCGGCCTCGAAGGAAACATCGTCCAGCACGCGCTTGTCGGAACCATAGGAAAAGCAAACGTTGCGAAAGGCGATGCCGCCGGCGCCGACGACGAGTTCCTTCGCGCCGGGCGCGTCGCGCTGCGGCGGCTCCTGGTCGAGCAGTTCGTAGATCATGCGCGCATTGACCAGCGAACGCTCCAGATTGACCTGCACGCGGGCGAGCCGGCGCGCCGGATCGTAGGCGAGCAGCAGCGCGGTGATGAAGGAGAAGACCGAGCCCGGCGACTGGCCTGCCGAAGCGGCGCGATAGGCCGCATAGCCGATGACGCCGGCGATGGCGAAACCCGCCAGCATTTCGGTGATCGGCGTCAGCCGTTCCGAGACGCGCGCGATCTTGTTGGCGCGGTTTTCCGCCGAGCTCACCAGTTCGGAAAGCTTGGCGGCAAGCTGCTCCTCCATGGTGAACGCCTTGACGATGGCGATGCCCTGCACCGTCTCCTGCATCGCGCCGAAGAGGTGCGAGTTCACCTCGACGGATTCACGTGTGACGCGGCGCAGGCGGCGCATGAGGTAGTTGACGGCATAGACCAGAGGGGGGCCGATCAGGAGGCCGATCACCGACAGCAGCGGGTCCTGCATGACCATCACCGCGACGAGGCCGATCAGCGAGACGAGGTCGCGCGCGATCGACGTCAGCGTGATCGACAGCATGTCGCGGATGCCGGTGACGTTCTGGCTGATCTGGGCCGCGAGATGGCCGGAACGCGCGCTCGAATAGAAGTCGAGGCCGAGCCGCATCAGGTGGTCGAACAGGCGGCGCTGGTAGCGGGCGACGAGGTTGTTTCCGATCCGCGCGAGGATCACCGCCTGGCCGTAGCTCGCGATGCCCCGTATCGCGAAGGCGGCGATGATGGCGGCGCAGATATAGGGGACGAGCGAATAGTTCTCGCGATAGAAAATCTCGTCGATGATGTCGCGCATGATCCATGCGCTGAAGGCGGTGGTCGCCGCGACGGCGACGAGACAGAGCGTGGCGAGCGCGTATTGCGGCAGATATTCGCGGCCGTTCTCGGCTAGAATCCGACGCATCACCGCGACGATTTCGCCCGGTTCGGCCTTGCGCTGCGTTGTCTCGGCGTTGGCCAAGTGTTCGAAATCCCGTTCTGTCGCCCGCCGGACAAGCACGGGCCGCCTGCCCTATGCCCCTTGAGGACCCGCGATGCAATCGTCAATCGGCCGCAAGCGCCTCACGCAGTTCGCCAATGGCGGCCGGTGGTGCGGATATGAAACGCCTTGGGCGTGCGCGCGAACGCGCCGAGGCCGGCAAGGGCCGCAAGCGGATGCGTCATCACGAAAACAGGCAGATCCCGCATCAGGGCCGAATGCGGCGCCTTGTCCTCGAAGGCCGCGCGAAAACGCGGATGGCGAAGCGCCGGCACGATCTTCTGGGCGATGCCGCCCGTAAGATAAACCCCGCCGCGGCTCATGAAGATCAACGCGAGGTCGCCGGCGAGCCTGCCGAGGCAGGTGACGAACATGTCGAGCGCTTCTTCGGCTACCGGGTCCGTTTTCGCCAGCGCTGCGGCCGTGATGCCGGCCGGCGAGGTCAGTTCCGCCGGGCCCTCGTCAGCCGCCGCGACGGCCCGGTAGAGGTTGACGAGGCCGCGGCCGCACAGCATCTGCTCGCCGGAAATGCGGCCCTCGATGCGCTCGATATGTGGAAAGACCGCGAAGTCGCGCGCCGTGCGCGGCCCCATGTCGACATGCCCGCCTTCTCCGGGAACCGGCACCCAGACAGCCCCCGCGCGCACCAGACCGGCGACTCCCAACCCGGTGCCGGGGCCAAGCACGACGCGGCTCGCCTCGGGATCGGCTTCGCCGCCGCCGATCTTCTCCAGGTGTTCGGGCCCGATGGCGACGACGGCCAGCGCCTGTGCCTCGAAATCGTTCAGGATCACGACTTCCGCAAAGCCCAGCCGCTCGATCATCACGCGCGGGCGCACCGTCCAGGGGCAATTGGTCAACCGGATCTCGTCACCGGTTACCGGCGCCGCGATGGCAAGGACAGCCGAGCGCGGTCTGATTTCGGTTCGCGCCAGAATCGCGCGTTCGATGGCGACATCGATATCGGGATAATCGGCCGTCGCGACAGTCGGAAATTCGATCGCGTCCGCCTCGCGCGAAGGCAGGATGGCAAAGCGCGCATTGGTGCCGCCGATATCTCCGACGAGAACGGGAAATTGCAGGACGCCTTCGGCATCGATGTCAGGAATCATCAGGCGGCTGCCGCGTGTCGCTGTTCAAATCGAGGCTATTTGAAGGTCACACGCGGACGGCCAAGTCAAGGCTGCGGGCGCGGGAACGGCACCGGAATGGCGGTCTCGGGCGTCGGCGCATAGGCGCTCGCGGCGATCGGCGACGCACCGGTCGGCGCGATCGTGCGGCCGGGACCGCCGATCGTCACCATGGCTTCAGATTGTGGCGACGGCGCCTGCAACACCGCCGAGCATTCGCGCGGAAGGTCGGCCATCCGCATCACGTCGCGGGCGCGCGGCTGTTGCGGACCCGTCGCCGGACGCCACGGCTCGTCCGTGAACCACCACGCAAGCGAAGAATCGCAGCCGTCGCCACGGCCGATCCCCTGCTGCGGGCGACAACCGGGCGAGCCGGCAGGGCAGCCGATGCGGATGTGGAAATGCGAATCGTGACCCCAGAAGGGACGAACCTTGCCGAGCCAGGAGCGGTCGCCCGTCACCGTGTCGCACAGTTTCTTCTTGATACCGGGATGAACGAGAATGCGTTCGACTTCCCGGTAGCTCGCCGCGCGGCGCAGGATTCCGGCATGTGCGGGCGTCCATTTGCGCTCATCGACCGTCAGTTCGCCGTCGCGCAGCATGGAGACGAATTCGAGATTTTCGCGCTCCGACGCCGACAGGCGCCGCGACGGCATGGGCTGGAACCAGATGTCGGCGTCGAGGCCGAGCTGGTGCGAGGCATGGCCCGACAGCATCGGGCCGCCACGCGGCTGCGAGATGTCGCCGACCAAGAGACCCGGCCAGCCATCGGCGGTCGCGTCGCGCGACAGGCGCTCGACGAGCCGCACCATGTCGGGATGGCCCCAGCGCCGATTGCGCGACGGGCGCATCGCCTGCCAGTTGGGACCATCGTTCGCGATCGCCATGCCGCCGGCAAAGCAGCCCTTGGAGTAGGAGCCGTAGACGCGCGCCTCGGTGGCGGCCGGCAGCGGCTGGTTGCCGAAGAGGTCCTTCGCCAGTTGCGCCTCGGCGCTCGTCGCGGCCGTCATCATCAGGGCGACACAGGCGGTCTTGATCCAGTTCCTCGCGCGCATCGATGATTCTCCCGGCATTGCGTCCATTTGAGCCTGCGGTCGACAAGGTTAGCGAAATCCTAACGCGGCGCGGACTGTCGCCAAGTGTGATCGCGCCACATCGCATCGAGCGCATGGCGGTATGTCGGAAATCGGAACGCATAGCCAGCCGCCTTCAGCTTCGCGTTCGAGACGCGCTTGTTCTCGCCATAGAAGGAGCGCGCCATCGGAGTCATATCCGCCGCGTCGAACGGCGTTTCCGGCGGTGCGTTGACGCCCATCAGGCCGGCCGCGTGGACAACGACATCCTGCGGCGGCGCGGGTTCTTCGTCGGTGACGTTGAAGCTGCCATCCGCCTCCGTTTCCGCCAATAGGCTGAGCGCGCCGGAAATGTCGTCGACATGGATGCGGTTGAAGACCTGGCCCGGCTTGACGATGCGCCGGGCCTTGCCTTCCTCCAGATTGACGAAGGCGTTGCGACCGGGTCCATAGATGCCGGAAAGACGCAGGACCGCAAGCGGCTTGTTTATTTGGGCGGCAAGCGCCCGCCATGCATCTTCGGCTTCAAGCCGTGCGAGCGAGCGTTTCGATACCGGACGGCAGTCGCTCGTCTCGTCGACCCAATCTCCGCCATGATCGCCATAGACGCCAACCGTCGACAGATATCCGATCCAGCGCAGACCGGGCATCTTCACACGGATCGTCTCGCCTGCCTTGCGCAACACCGGATCGCCCGCTTCGTCCGGCGCCGCCGAGACGACGAGATGCGAGATTTCGCCGAGTTCAGCCACAACGACTTCGCTCAGCGCCTCGCCATCGAAGAGCATCGGCTCGATTCCGATTGCAGCAAGTTCGGGAAGTTTCGCGGCGCTGCGCGTCGTCCCGATCACGCGATGCCCGGCGGCGATCGCCTGTTTGGCAAATGCGCGCGCCGAATAGCCCGCCCCGAAAATGAAAAACGTTCTCCTCATGACGGCTCCATCGCGTGCGCCCATTCGGCCTTCACGTCCTCGTCCGGTTCGCTCGGCGCAAGCCGTGCGCGATGCCTCTCGAAAGCACCGCGTTCGGCCAGCCGCGACAAGGCCCAAATGGCTGCGCCGCGCACCAGCGGGGCTGGATCGCCCAAAAGCTTCCCGACCATCGGCAGCAATTCAGTATCGCCCGAATTTCCGGCCGCGATCAGAACATTGCGGATGAAGCGGTCACGCCCGATGCGCTTGATCGGCGAACCCGCGAATTTTTCGCGGAAAGCCGCATCGTCGAGCATGAGCAGATGCGACAGTGCAGGCGCCGCAAGATCGTCGCGGGCGGCAAGCTTCGCCTCGTGCGTCACCTGGGCGAACTTGTTCCAGGGGCAGACGGCCAGGCAATCGTCGCAACCATAGATGCGGTTGCCTATCGCTGCGCGAAATTCGCGCGGAATCGGCCGCTTGTGCTCGATGGTGAGGTAGGAAATGCAACGCCGCGCATCGATCTGGTAGGGCGCGGGAAAAGCTTTGGTCGGGCAGATGTCGAGGCAGGCGCGGCACGAGCCGCAATGATCGACTTCCGCCGTATCGGCTAAGAGTTCGGCGGTCGTGAAGATCGAGCCGAGGAACAACCAGGAGCCGAAGTCGCGGCTGACCAGATTCGTGTGCTTGCCTTGCCAGCCCAGCCCGGCGGCAGCGGCGAGCGGCTTTTCCATCACCGGCGCGGTGTCGACGAAAACCTTGACGTCCGCGCCTGTCCGGGCCGCGAATTTCTGCGCCAGGGTCTTTAGCCTGCCCTTGATGACGTCGTGATAGTCGCGATTTCGCGCATAGACGGAGATCGCGCCCCGGTCGCACTGGCCGAGCAGTTCCAACGGGTTCTCGTCCGGGCCATAATTCATGACGAGCATGACGACGGAGCGCGCCTCGGGCCAGAGCGCATTCGGATTGGCGCGACGCTCAAGCGTGTCGGCCATCCACTCCATCGTCCCGTGGCGGCCCGCCTCGACGAATGCGCCAAGCCGCGATCCCGCCTCGGCGATCGCGTCCGGCCGCGTAACCGCGACCGCGTCGAAACCGAGCATCTTCGCCTCGGCCTCGATGAACTCCCGAAGACGCGCCGCCGGAACGGGGTTTCGGGGGGAAGTCATCTCAAAAATCGAGGTCCGCATAGTGCGAGGCGGGTGTAAGACCGCGAAACCTGTCGGCCAGGAGCGGCCGGAAGGACGGGCGCGACTTCATGCGCGTATACCATTCCTTGGCGGCCGAATGCTCCGACCAGTCGATCTCGCCCATGTAATCGAGCACGGAGATCGAGGCCGCCGCCGCAAGGTCGGCATAGGTCAGGCGCGGGCCGGCGAGCCAGTTTCGGGTGCCGGCGAGCCAGTTGGTGTATTTCAGGTGCTGGCGGATATTCGCGCGTGCGGCACGAATCGCCGCCGAATTGGGCGAACCGCCGCCATGCTCCGGCGGCATATGCGGCTTCAGAGCGCGCTCGCGCACCAGATGCTTCGTCACTTCGCCATCGGTCTTGACCAGATACCAGTCGACGAGGCGGCGGATTTCGGCGCGCGTGATCGGGTTTTCGGCCATCAGGCGCTTGTCGCGCTTCAGCGCGCCACGCGTCTCGTCAACATATTCGGCGATCACGGACGCGCCGACGATCGGCTCGTCGGCCTCTGCCAGAAGCACCGGCAGCGTCGCGGCAGGGTTCAACTGCAGAAATTCCTTGCGCCGCGCCCAGGGCTTTTCCTCGATCAGAGAGAGATCCTCGCCATACTCGCCAAAGGCCAGGCGAATGAAACGGCAGGATGCGTAAAGCGGATGATGGAACAGGGTCAGCATGGGTACTCGGTGGGTATGTCGCAGGGGCATCGGGCCGAAAAGTCTGGCCTTTTGATGACCCGATGTCTAATCCTCGGCGCAGATTCGGGTTCGCAGGCGGCGATGCGCGCGAAGCTATAGGCAAGCGCGGCCCGCCTGACAAGCGAACCTTTGAGACAGACCCGCCACGGAGTTTCCATGGAAGAGCAATCCCTTCTGGTCGCGGCCCTTCTCGGCATCCTGGAGGGGCTGACGGAGTTCATTCCGGTTTCTTCCACCGGCCATCTCCTGCTCGCGGGCCATTTTCTCGGCTTCGAATCGACCGGCCGCAGCTTCGAGGTGCTGATCCAGCTCGGCGCCATCATGGCCATCCTTACCGTCTACTTCGCACGGCTCTGGCATCTGGCGATCACCTTGCCGAAGAATCGCGAGACGCAGCATTTCGTCGGCGGCATCCTGCTGGCCTTCCTGCCGGCCGCGGTAATCGGCGCGCTGGCGCATGATTTCATCAAGACGGTGCTGTTCGAGACGCCGATGGTGATCTGCGTCATGCTGATCCTCGGCGGATTCGTGTTGCTCTGGATCGATCGCCGCGCGGTCGAGCCGAAATACACTCACGTCGCCGAGTTTCCCCTGTCGGTCTGCCTCAAGATCGGCTTCATCCAGTGCCTGGCGATGATTCCCGGCACGTCACGCTCTGGCGCCACCATCGTCGGCGCACTCCTGATGGGCGCCGACAAACGTTCGGCGGCTGAGTTCTCGTTCTTCCTTGCCATGCCGACGATGGTCGGCGCCTTCGCCTACGACCTGTTCCAGAACCGCGACCTCCTGACCGTCGACGATTTCTGGATCATCGGCGCCGGCTTCGTCACCGCCTTCATCGCCGCCGTCGTCGTCGTGCGCTACCTGCTGGATTTCGTGGCGAAGCGCGGCTACAGGCCTTTCGCCATCTGGCGCATCGTCGTCGGCACGGCCGGCCTCGCTGCGCTGCTCGCCTTCGGTTAGCCCTTGGTGGCGACAATCCGCGGCTTCGGCCGTTCGCGCTTGCCCGCGCCGGGGTTGCTGGCCATGAAGTCGACGATCCGCGGCACGATCTCCGAGCGGAAGCGCGAGCCGTTGAAGACACCGTAATGGCCGACCTTCGGCTGCATGTAGTGGGCGCGCATGTCGTCGGGAATGTTGACGCACAGATCATGCGCGGCCTTCGTCTGCCCGATGCCGGAAATGTCGTCGTTCTCGCCTTCGATGGTCAGCAGAGCGACGTTCCTTACCGCCGCCGGGTCGACCGGTTCGCCGCGATGGCGCATCGTGCCCTTGGGCAAGGCGTGCTGGACGAAAACGGTGTCGACGGTCTGCAGATAGAACTCCGCCGTCAGATCCATCACCGCCAGATATTCGTCGTAGAAGTCGCGATGCTTTTCGGCCGAATCCCCGTCATCCTTGACGAGGTGCATGTAGAAATCCTTGTGCGCGATGATGTGACGGTCGAGATTCATACTCATGAAGCCCGACAATTGCAGGAAGCCGGGATAGACGCTGCGTGTGAATCCGGGCTCGGGCCACGGCACCTGCATGATGACGTTGTCGCGGAACCAGCCGATGCCCTTTTCCTCCGCCAGCTTGTTGACGGCGGTCGGGTTGCGGCGGGTGTCGATCGGTCCGCCCATCAGCGTCATCGAAGCCGGCGCGAAGCGATCCCCCCGCGCTTCCATGACAGCGGCGGCGGCAAGCACCGGCACCGAAGGCTGGCAGACCGCCATCACATGGGTGTCGGGGCCCAGATGATGCAGCATCTCGATCACGTAGTCGACATAGTCGTCGAGATCGAAACGCCCCGCCGCGACCGGCACCATGCGCGCATCCGTCCAGTCGGTGATGTAGACCTCGGCGTGCTGGATCATCGATTCGACCGTGCCGCGCAGGAGCGTGGCGTAGTGGCCGGACATCGGCGCGACGATCAAAAGTTTCGGATCGGCCTTACGTCCCTTGGGCACATCGCGTTCGAAATGGATCAGGTCGCAGAACGGCTTGTTCCAGACCACACGCTCGCGCACCGCCACCTTGTCGAAACCGATCTTGGTTTCGGCAATGCCGAAGGACGGCTTGCCGTAGCGCCGCGTCGTCCGCTCGAACATCTCGGCACCGGCCGCGATCGTGCGGCCCAGGGGCGTGTGAGACATCGGATTGAGCGGGTTCGAGTAGAGAAGCTTGACCGCATCGGCGAAGGCGCGCGCCGGTTGCAGCGCGGCATGGTTCAATTCGTAGAACTGATAATACATCGATTGGCCCCCAGAGCCTCGGCCGGCGATTTGCCTGGCCGGTCGGGGCTGTTGTCATCATTCCGCAATAAATCTAGCAGTCGTCTGCTGCATTGCAATAGAGCATAACTGTTAGCCGATTCGCCTTTCGTGGGGATTGCGGCCTTGCCAAGTGCCCGAAAGCATCTAGCTTTTCGGCCGAAGCGAGGACAAAAATGCCGACGGCGCTGTGGATCACCGACCGAAAGACGTGTGCGCTGCGGCAGGAAGCGTTGCCCACGGGCAACGATCTGGTCGAGGTGGAGACGCTTTTCACCGGGATCAGTCGCGGCACCGAATCGCTGGTCTTCGATGGCGCAGTGCCGATGTCCGAACGGGAACGGATGCGCTGCCCGCATCAGGCCGGGGATTTTCTGTTTCCCGTCAAATATGGCTACGCCAATGTCGGGCGCATCATGTCCGGCCCGCGCGCCGGCGAAATCGCGTTCTCGCTTTTCCCGCATCAGGACCGCTTTGTCGTCGCGGATGCCCACCTCACGACGCTGCCGGCCGATCTGCCGCCCGCCCGCGCCGTGCTCGCGGCCAATATGGAAACGGCGCTCACCATCGTCTGGGATGCGCGCGCTGCTCCGGGCGACCGGATCGCCGTGATCGGCGCCGGCGTCGTCGGCGCGCTTGCGGCATGGCTTTGCAGCCGGATTCCCGGCACCGACGTCACGCTCCTGGACATCAAGTCCGAGCGAAAGGCACTCGCCGAGCGTTTGGGAATCGCGTTCGCAGCTCAGCCGCCCACCGATTGCGACGTCGCAATCCATGCGAGCGCCAGCGCCGCCGGCCTTCAGACCGCGCTCGACTGTGCCGGGCACGAGGCGCGGATCGTCGAGGCGAGCTGGTACGGCGACAGGCGAAGCGACATCTCGCTTGGCGGCCGCTTCCACGCCGGCCGGCTAAAGCTCGTATCCTCGCAGGTCGGCTCCATCCCGGCCACCCACGCGTCGCGGTGGAATTTCCGAAGGCGTCTTGCCAAGGCGCTCGATCTTCTCGCCGGCGACGATGCGCTCGACGGGCTGATTTCCGGGACAAGCCCGTTCGCGTCGCTCGACCGCGACTATGCAAGAATCCTCGCCGATCCGTCCACTCTCTGCCACCGCGTCGCCTACGCTCCAACTCCCGAAGGACCCTGAATGTTTGCCGTCGAAGTTCGCGACCACATCATGATCGCCCACAGCCTGCCCTCGCCCGTGTTCGGCCCTGCGCAGAAGATGCATGGCGCCACCTTCGTCGTCGACGCGGCGTTCTACACGCACGACATCGACGCAAACGGCCTGACCGTCGACATCGGCCTTGCGACCGATGCGCTCAAGGCCGCGCTCGACCCCTTGCGCTACGGCAATCTCGACGAGGTCGAGGTCTTCAAAGGCAAGATCACCACCACGGAATTCCTGTGCAAGCACATCTTCGACGAACTTGCGAAGACTGTCCGCACCAAGGGCCTCGGGGACAATGGGCGCGTGGTGAAAATCCGCGTCCAACTCCACGAGAGCCACGTCGCGCGCGCCTGGTACGAAGCCGCTCTGTGACCGGACCGCTTCTCCACTTCGTCGTGCCAGGCGACATCGACACGCCCACCGGCGGCTACGGGTATGACCGGAATGTGGCCGATGGGCTGCGCGATCTCGGCTGGACCGTCGAAATCGTTTCGCTTCCAGGCAGCTACCCGGACACCGACACACAAACGCATCGCGCAGCAGCCGCGGTATTCGCCGACCTTGAGGACGATGCCCTTGTGCTGGTGGACGGACTGGCCTTTGCGCGACTGCCGGATTTGATGGCGAAGGCGGCGACGCGGCTGCGGCTTGCCGCCCTTGTCCACCATCCGCTCGCCGATGAAGGCGGCCTCCCGGTCGAGATGGCCGCGCAGTTCGCAATCGACGAACGCGAAGCGCTTCGCCATGCCGCCACGGTCATCTGTACGAGCAAAACCACCGGGCGTCGTCTGATCGCCGGTTTCGACGTTCCCGCTGCCCGTCTGCATGTCGCACCGCCCGGCACTGAAAGTAAGTCTTTGCTTACGCAGTCTCGAAACAAGAATCGACTGCTGTGCGTCGCATCCATCGTGCCGCGCAAGGGGCATGACGTGCTCGTGGAAGCCCTGGCGAAGGTGGCTGACCTTGACTGGACGGCGCACTTCGTCGGTCCGTCGCGCGATGTCGCCTGGCGCGCAAGGATCGACCGGATGATCACCGCGTCCGGGCTTGCCGCGCGAATCGAACTCGCCGGCCCGCTGAACGATCTCGACGCGGAATATGATCAGGCGGGAATCTTCGTCCTCGCCACTCGCCATGAAGGCTACGGCATGGCTTATGCCGAAGCGCTTGCAGCAGGTCTGCCGGTCGTTGGCTGCGCGGTCGGCGCGGTGCCGGAGGTCGTGCCGCCGGAGGCCGGTGCGCTCGTGCCGGCCGACGATCCGTCGGCATTCGCGGACGCCTTGCGGCGGCTCCTGACCGACGAAACCGCCTATGAGAATGCCGCGCGATGTGCGCGCCTGGCCGCGGAGCGCCTGCCGCGGTGGTCGGACGCGACCGCCATCGTGGCACGCGCGCTCAAGGAGATCGACCGATGAGCTTTTCGACCGAATGGCTCGATCTGCGCGAGAGCGCCGACAATGCGGCCCGCGACGGCTCGATGCTTGCCGAGGTTCGCGACTTTCTCGCGCGGCATCCTGATCCCGTCATCGTTGATCTCGGCTCCGGCACCGGCTCCACCCTTCGCGCCATCGGCGACATTCCCGCGCGCTGGCGTCTGGTCGATCATGATCAGGCCCTTCTCGCCGAAGCGGCGCGACGATCCGGCCCGAATGTCCAGACGATCGAATTCGATCTCACCCACACCGCAGACATCCCGCTCGGCGGAGCCGCGCTCGTCACTGCATCGGCCTTGTTCGACCTTGTCAGCGCTGCATGGATCGACGCACTCGCGGATCGGCTGTCCGCAGCGCAGACCGGCCTCTACGCCGCGCTCAGCTATGACGGGCTCCTCGAATGGAACCCGGCCGACCCGGACGATGCCGCGATCCGAAACGCCTTCAACGCCCACCAGCGCGGCGACAAGGGCTTTGGCCCCGCGCTCGGCTCTTCCGGCGCATCCCACCTCGCCGATGCGATGCGCAAGCGCGGCTATCGCGTGACGATCGCCGACAGCCCCTGGAAACTCGGGGCAACGGAACCGCAATTGCAGCGCGCACTCGTGACAGGCATTGCGGATGCTGCACGCGAACTCGGCGTTGAATCTGCCGATGCCTGGCTTGCGCGGCGCCTGGAAGCCGCGCCTGTGGCCCGGTGTACGGTCGGCCATCGGGACCTTCTGGCCCTGCCCGCCTGACGCGCTTGCCGCCTTGCACATCCCGCCATCCCGTCGCACATAGCAGGCGACTGGACGAAGCGGATTGGAGCGCGCGTGGAAGATCGGGTCATCATCGTCGGCGCCGGGCATGGCGGGTCGCAGGCCGCCGCGAGCCTGCGGCAGGAGGGTTTTGCCGGTCGCATCGCACTCGTCAATGACGAGACCGAACTGCCCTATCACAAGCCGCCGCTGTCGAAGACCTTCCTGAAAACGCCGGATGGTGGCTCGCAGATGCTGCGTCCCGAAAGTTTTTACCGCGACAATGACGTCGATCTCGTCTTCGGCCGCCGCGTCTCATCGATCGACAGGCAGGCCGCAAGCGTAGCGCTCGACGACGGAACGTCGCTGCCCTTTTCCCACGTCATCCTGGCGACCGGCGCGCGGCCGCGCCTGCCCCCGGTCGAGGGCGTGGCGCTCGACGGCGTCTTTTCGCTGCGCAATTTCGCCGATGCAGGCCGCATCCGACAGAGGACCGAAGACGCACAATCGGTCGTCGTTGTCGGCGGCGGCTTCATCGGCATGGAGATCGCGCATACGCTCGCCGGCCTCGGCAAGCATGTCGCGCTTCTCGAAATGGCGCCGCGCATTCTCGGACGCTCCGTCGCGCCGGCCATCTCGGCCTATGCCGATACGCGCGCACGCTTGGCCGGCATCGACCTCAAGGTCGGCACCGGCGTCGCCGGCATCGAAGGCTCGAACGGGCATGTCGAGGCCGTCCGGCTCGCCGACGGCTCACGCATTGCGGCCGACCTGGTAATCCTCGGCACCGGCGTCGAGCCGAATGTGGAGCTGGCCGCGGATGCGGGTCTCGAAATCGCCAATGGCATCGTCGTCGACGAGGCGATGCGCACCGCCGATCCGCGCATCCTCGCGCTCGGGGATGCGGCGAGCTTCCATCACTGGCACGCCGGCCGCCCGGTCCGGCTGGAATCGGTGCAGAATGCCAGCGACCAGGCCAAGCACGCTGCACGCACAATTGCCGGCAAGGCCGGCGCCTATCGCGACGTGCCTTGGTTCTGGTCCGACCAGGGCGACATCAAGCTTCAGACGGCGGGTCTTTCCTTCGATGCCGACCGCTTCGTCCTGTCGGGGAACCCGGACGAGAACGCCTTTTCCGTCTGGCACTTCGCCGGACCGCGCCTCGTCGCGGTGGATTCGATCAACCGCGCGGCCGATCACATGATCGCTCGCCGCCTGCTTGCCGCCGGCGTCGATCCGACGGAGGCCGACATCGCCGCCGGCGCGCCGCGCCTCAAGGAACTCGCGCAGTCGAAGCCGTAGGCGGCCACATCCGCGAGAAGACGCCGTCGCGGCGCACCAGGCCGTGATAGGCGGCCGCGCCGACATGCAGGGCAATGAACAGGCCGATGCCGAACTTGGCGCGCGCGTGGATGGATTTCGCCGTTGCGGCCAGCGCATCGTCGCGCGGGACGAAGCCGGGCACGCCGATCGCATCCAGCAGTTCGACGGGAAATCCGCCCGCCCGAACCCGAACATAGCCGCTCGCCGCCATCACAGTCAGCAGCAGATAGAGCGCCACATGCGTCGCGCGCGCCGCGAATTTCTGGATCGCAGGCAGGCTGTCGGGCAGGGGCGGCGCCCGGTGCGTCGCGCGCCAGACCAGCCTCAGGGCGATCAGGATGATCAGCAGCGCGCCGGCATTCTTGTGAAAGATGAAAAGCGGGTCCTGAATCGACCGGTCGTCGACATTGGTCATCACCAGGCCGGCCGGAAGCATCGCCAGAACGAGCAGCGCGGTCAGCCAATGCAGGATGCGAGACATCCGATCGTAGCCCATCGTCGTATTTCATCCCAGTGAGGCAAGAAGAGAATGACGCAGAGTTGAGCAAAGTCAAAGGTCTAGAGCGAAGGGAGGGCTTGCAGCCGGCAAAGCACGCGCCATACTCGCAAGTCGGGAGCAAGCCATGACGACCATATCCACCCGAATTTCCACGACGGGCGGGCCGCAGGGTCTTGCGGCACGCACCGGCCTGTGGGTGCAGGCCGTCGGCGCCGCAACCGCGCTTTGCGCCATGCGGCTCGACGCACTCGGCCTTGGTTGGGGTGCAGCCAGCATCGTGCTCTATCTCGTCGTCGCCGCCTGCATCATCACGCGCATCGCCGGCAGTCATCCGCATCAGAATTTCGGACCGGCAAATGCGGTCACCTTGATCCGCGCCGGGCTTGTCGCGCTCATCACCGCCACGCTTTTCGCACCCGCGCCCAGCGGCGATGCGGCGCTCCTCATCGGGGGTCTTGCCTTCCTGATCCTCGCGCTCGACGGCGTCGATGGCTGGCTGGCGCGACGCACCGGGCTTGCGTCCACTTTCGGCGCACGTTTCGACCTCGAGATCGACGCGCTCTTCGTCCTCGTCCTGTCTGCGCTCGCCTTCACCCACGACAAGGCCGGCCCCTGGGTGCTTCTCATCGGCGCTATGCGCTATGCCTTCTTCTTCGCCGGCCGACTGACGCCGAAACTCGAGGCGCCGCTGCCCGAATCCATGCGGCGAAAGGCAGTCTGCGTCATCCAGATCGCGGCACTCGGGCTGCTTTTGCTGCCGCAGGTCCATCCGCCCCACTCGGTCTGGATCGCGGCCATGTCCCTCGCTCTCCTTGCCTGGTCTTTCGCCGTCGACATCCGCCATCTCCTGCGCCAGCCGGTGAAAGCATGAGCGGGCTGCGCAGCGCGGCGGGCCTCGCGCGTTCGCTGATCATCTATTATTCGCGCCCGCACCGGATCGGACGGACGGGGCGTTTCTACCGCCAGTTCGCCGGACCGGGAGACGTCGCATTCGACATTGGCGGCCATGTCGGAAACCGCTCGCGCGCACTTCGCCGCACAGGGGCAAAGGTGGTCACGCTCGAGCCGCAGCCGCTCTTCTACCGCTTCCTGAAGCGCACCTTGCCGGCCGACATCACGGTCCTTCCGCTTGCCGTCGGACCACGCACCGGTCGCTCGTCGATGTCGGTTTCGACGCTTCATCCGACCGTTTCCTCCCTGCGCACCGATATTGGCAGCGCCGTGAAGGGTGATTCCGGCTTCGATGCCGTCGTCTGGGACGAGGAGGCGCAGATCGATGTGACGACGCTCGATGCGCTGATCGCCGAGCATGGCGAGCCGGCCTTCATCAAGATCGATGTTGAAGGTTTCGAGGATCAGGTTCTGGCCGGACTGTCGCGACCGGTTGCGGCCCTCGCCTTCGAGTTCCTGCCGTCGATGGCCAATGTGGCGGAAACCTGCATCGTCCGGCTCGAAAGGCTTGGCGTCTACGAATTCAACCTGATGACCGGCGAAAGGCTGCGCTTCCTTTCGCCGCACTGGGTCGACGCAGAAGCCATTCGCGGTCATGTCGCAACCGCCATCGCAGCGGGCCGTTCGGGAGATGTCTATGCACGCCGCGCGACAGGCTGAACGACCGCGCTTCGTGACAATCGCAGCCGCCGGCGCGCTCGTCTTCGCCATTCTCGCCATGCCTGCACGGCCGCAGGATGCCGATCTCGCCCAAATGGCGCGATTTCCGCTTGAACTCGCATTGATCGCGGGACTTCTCGCCGCACTGCCGCGCAACAGCCGGGCCACAAAGCCCCTGCGCGCAGGGTTTACCGCGCTGCTCGCCATAGCGGTTCTGATCAAATGCGCCGATCTCGGTCTTTATGCCTCGCTCAACCGGCCGTTCAATTTCGCTTATGACCTGCCGCTCCTTCATGCCGGCTGGATGCTGGCGTCGGGAACAAGCGGAACGCTGGCGGCGCTGCTCTACCTGACCGCCGGCCTTGCCGTCCTCGTCCTGGTCGTGGCCGCAATCTGGTGGGCGACCGGTGTGTTCATCCGCATTTCTGCACGACGAACCGTGCCGGCGATCGCCATCCTTCTGATCTTTGCAGGCGCGCTGGCGCTCACGGGCCGCGCATCGACGGCGACGAGCGAACTTCTTGCCACGCATATCACTGCTGCGCGGTCGGCTCAGGCCCAGATCGCCGCCCTCGAGGTCGAGGCCCGGTCCGACGACGTCGCAGGTGTTGCCGGCCGGCCCTTGATGCAGGGCCTTGCAGGACGCGACGTGTTCCTCGTCTTCGTCGAATCCTATGGCAGGTCGACGCTCGAAAACCCTCTTTATGCGGCATCGACGAAATCGGCTCTCGGCGAATTGGAACGGACTGCCCAAAGGACCGGCCTTGAAATCCGCTCGGCCTATCTGACCGCGCCGATGGTCGGCGGCCAGAGCTGGCTCGCCCATGCCAGCATCCTCTCGGGCCTCTGGATCGACAGTCAGGGCCGCTACCGCGCCATGCTCGCCAGTTCGCGCCGATCGCTGATGGCGCTCGCGTCGGATGCGGGCTGGCAAAGCGTGGCGGTCATGCCCGCCATAACCATGGCGTGGCCTGAGGGAAGCTATTTCGGCTATGACCGCATCCTGGCAAAGGACGATCTGGGCTATCGCGGCCTCCCCTTCAACTGGGTCACGATGCCCGACCAGTACACGCTTTCAGCCTTCGAGCGGCTGGTGCTTGACGAGCCGGACCGAAAGCCGGTCTTCGCCGAGATCGCATTGATTTCTTCGCACGCACCCTGGACGCCGATCCCGGAGCTGGTCGCGTGGGAAACGATCGACGACGGCACGATCTTCAACGCGCAGGCGCTGGCCGGCGACAGCCCGGAGTCCGTTTGGCGCGACCGTGATCGCGTGCGCGCGCAATTCGGCCTTTCGATCGACTATACGCTTCGAACCATAGCCTCATTCATCGAGCGGCAGGGTCGGGCGGCGCCCCTGATCGTCGTCCTCGGCGATCACCAGCCGGCGACTTTCGTGTCCGGCGACGAAAAAAATCGCGACGTTCCCGTTCACTTCATCGGCGACCGCGCCACATTGGATTCGATCGAGAGTTGGGCGTTCGAAGTCGGCGCGGTCCCCGGACCCGATGCGCCCGTATGGCGAATGGACGCGTTCCGTAAGCGTTTCGTCGATGCCTTCGACCGGCCGATGCGGGAGGAAGTGGACAGCGATGAACCGGCGTGAACGCTTCGAGACTGCCGATCCCTCGGCTGCTAGTGTTCGTTCAGGCAGCGCCTACAACGGCGACATGTCGGTCGCGACGGCCACGGTCACGGATCGCGTCTGGGATCGGCTGCTTGCAGCCTGCAAGGACAGCACGATTCGCGAGCACCCGGACTGGACGCCGGCAGAACGCGCCGCCTGGGCGCTTTACGCCCCGCTTCTTGGCCGCAATGACCAACCGCTGGTCTTCGCGCAGATCGGCCAGTCGCTCGACGGGCGGGTCGCGACAATAGACGGCGACGCCGCGGACGTGTCGGGAATGGAAGGCCTGAGGCATCTGCATCGCTGCCGGGCGCTCGCAGATTGCGTGATCGTCGGCGCCAACACGGCGATCCAGGACAATCCGCGGCTGACCGTCCGCCTCGTCAGGGGCGAAAATCCGGTGCGTGTGGTCATCGATCCGCGCGGGCGCCTCCGGGACTCCGCAGCCATGTTCGAAGGAGAGCGCTGCCTTGTCGTCCAGGCCTGCGACCGCCATCGCCCGGTCGGCGTGGACACGCTCAAGGTCGCCTCGTCCGCCGACGGGCTCGACGCCGTATCGATCATCGCCGGCCTGATCGATCGCGGCTTCCGGCGCATCCTGATCGAAGGCGGCGGCATCACGATCGGCCATTTCATGGATGCGGATCTGGTCGACCGGCTGCATGTGGGGATCGCACCGCTGATCATCGGAGCCGGCCCGGCCGGCCTGACGACCAATCCGATCTCGCTTCTGGCGCAGGCCAAACGCCCCCGCGCCCGCGTCTACGGGCTGGGGAGCGATATCATCATCGATTGCGATTTCCGGGTCTAAGACCCTTTCCCCGCAATGGATGCGAGGACCGCGTTCATCGCATTCTCAGGCACATCGATCAGGATCGGCGCCTCGGTGAAAAGCAGCGCCGCGCGGATCGCGTGATCGGGATAGAGCGGCTGTAGCAGCGCGCGATAAAGCGCAAGCTGCGCCACATAGCCTGGCGGCACATCGGCCAGGCGGCGCGGCGGCGGGCGGTTGGTCTTGTAGTCGACGATCAGGACTTCGGCGTCTGTGACGACCAGGCGGTCGATCTTGCCGGAAACGGATCGTTCCGCACCTGCGACCGTCACCCCTCCCATGATCGAGACTTCCGCACGCGATCCTGGGGCGAAAACGCCGGCAAAGGCCGCATCGTCAAGGATCGCCGCAATCCGACGCCACGCCAGATCGCGCTCATCAGCGCTCCAGTTTTCGCCGAATCGGTCGAAATAGCGCCGGGCCGATGACTCGCGCTCGCCCTCAGCCACCTCCGGCAGGGATTGCAGGAGGCGGTGGATCGCCGAGCCGCGTTCAAGTGCCCGCGATGGTTCGGCCTCGGCCATGAAGATCGGCGAACCTTGCGTTACGGTCGTCTCGCTCGCCGCCTCGATCACCGCGCCGACACCGGATGGCGCAAGCGGTCGGGGGAGGATCGGCATCTGCGGCAGCGCCGTGCGCAAAGCGGCCGGCAATAGGCTGGCGCCGATCTCCGTTTCTGTTCTATCCGTCTCCAACGCTACCGGCCGTCGCGGCGTTTCCCGATAGACGATGATCTCATCACCGGAGACCGGATGCGGTTCGGTGCGTGAATGCGCAGACGCCATGAGCGCCTCGCTCACCATACGATGCCAGGTCAGGTCCGCCGGCGCGCGTTTGCCCTGAAATCCACAGACGATCAGACGATCCTCTGCGCGGGTCATGCCGACATATAGCAACCTGCGGTACTCCTCTTCCGCCTTTTCGCGCGCCACCGCAGCGATCTGCCGCGCGAAACCGTTATTTGTCTCGCCGCCGGTGCGCCACAAAAAGCCGGCCCCCTGCCACAAACCCGCTGGTGGATCGAAGGACATCAAGGTCGGCAGGTGGCTTTCGGAAAAAGGCGCCGAACCGCTGTCGACGAGGAAGACCACCGGCGCCTCCAGCCCCTTTGAGGCGTGCGCGGTCATGATCCGCACCTCGCCTCGCGACTGGTCCATCTCGCGCTTGATCTCCGGCCCGCCGCCGTCGAGAAGCGCCAGCACGCCCTCAAGCCCCGCCGCGCCGCTGCGCTCGGCAGCAAGGCAGAAGGCCAGGAACTCGTCCACGACGTCGCCGGCCTCCGGCCCGAGCCTTGCGACGATCCGCGCACGACCCGCGTCACGTCCCAGCACTCGGCCGTAAAATTCGAAGGCCGGCATGAATCCGACCTCGTCGCGCCAGACCTGCAATTGATCGTGGACGAGCTTCAGTTCGACATCGGTTTCGGAAGCTGTGCGGATCGCGGCATGGAGCGATCCCTTGCGGTGATAAGCGATCGTCATCAGCTTTTCTTCCGAGACGCCGAAGATCGGGCTTTTCAATAGCGCGGCAAGCGACAGGTCGTCGTCCGGCTGGAGCGCGAAGCGTCCGATCGCCATCAGATCCTGCACCGCGATGTGATCGGCAAGGACGAGCCTGTCCGCGCCCGCGACCGGCACATGCCTGTTCTTAAGTTCACGCGACAGCGCATGAACGAAATTGCCGCGCTTGCGCACCAGCACCATGACGTCGCCGGCCGTCATGCGCCGGTTGCGACCGGGTATCGGTTCTCCCCTCGCCAACCAGCCTGCCACGGTCTTCGCGATCAGTTCCGCGAGCCTCGCCGCCGGAGCGGACGTGTGGTCGATCGCCTGCGTCCAGTCGTCCGGCGCCTCGACGTCCTGCGGCGCGAGCGACGGCCAGACCTCGACCTGGCCCGGCGCATCGGTGCGGATCGCGCTGTGCCGGATATCCTCGATGTCGCGCGTCAGCCCCTTGCGCGTCTCGGGCCGTGCGAAAACGAGATCGACTGCCGACAGCACGTCCTGCGTCGAGCGAAAGGAATGACTGAGCCGCACCCGTTCAAAACTGCGCTCGGCCGCCTCGACATGCCTTGCGAATTCGTGTCCTGCGACCGCAAAAGCCTCCGGCTCGGCGCCCTGGAACGAATAGATCGACTGCTTCTCGTCGCCGACCGCGAAAACGGTGCGTTCGATGTCTCGCGCGCCTTGGCCGGCGAAGAACTCGTCGGCGAGTCGTTTCACCACGCGCCATTGCTCGGGACTCGTATCCTGCGCCTCGTCGAGCAGGATGTGGTCGATCCCCTTGTCGAGCTTGTAGTGAACCCAGGCGCCGGCATCCTGCCGCGCGAGCAGCGACGCCGTGCGCCGGATCAGATCGTTGAAGTCGAGAAAGCCGCGCGCGCTCTTCAGCCGCTCGTAGCGCGCGATTAGCCAGTCGGCGACGATCAGCGCCGAACGCGACGCCCTGAGCATCGCGAGCAATGCGGTACGGTCGAGCGCCGCCTGCACCGCAGCCGCCATGCGCGCGAATTCCTCGTCGAAACCATCGAAATGCTCGGCCACGCCCTTGGCGAGAATCTGCTTGGTCGCGCGCGGCTCGTAGGACGGCCCCTTCTTTGTCAGAAACGTCTTGCGCAGCGCGTGGAGGCAGGTTTCCGAATCGTCTGCATCGCAGGCCGCAAGCAGATCCTCCGCGAATTGCTGAGCCTTGACCTTGCCTGCCGCAAGCGCCCGCTCGGCGAAACGCTCGCCCAGCGGCCGGCCGAAATGGCCGTCCGGCCAGACCGATGCGAGAATGTCGTCCGTTGTCTCCGCTCCCGTGAAACCGAAAGCCGCGAAGAGCGGCGCATGGTTCTCGGGCGCCGGACCGACCTGATCGATGAAGGACCGTAGGTCCTCGCGGCGACGGACGATCGCTCCCAACAGTCCTTCGAGCCCCGCTTCGCCGCCGATGTCGAGGATGTCGGCAAATGCCTCCGCCAGTTCCGGCTCGTTGCCGCCGGACGCGCCGGCGATCATCGAGCGGCGGGCCTCAGCGACAAGGGCTGCTTCCATCTGGTTGTCGAGCAGTTCGAAATGCCCCGCCACGTTCGCTTCCAGCGGGAACTGATGCAGGATCGCCTCGCAAAAGGCATGAATCGTCTGGATCTTGAGCCCGCCGGGCGTCTCAAGCGCCTCGGCGAACAGCCGCCGCGCCCGAATCAGGCGCTCGCGCGTCGGCTCGCGCCGGTCAAGCTCCCTGATCCTCAGGCCGAGCGCGTCGTCGTCGAGCGCCGTCCAGGAACTCAGTGTCTCGAAGACGCGGTTCGACATGTTCGCCGCCGCCGCTCGCGTATAGGTCAGGCAAAGAATGCGCGACGGGTCGGTGCCGTCGAGCAAGAGCCGGATCACGCGCTGCGACAGGACATGCGTCTTTCCGGAGCCGGCATTGGCCGAGACCCATGCCGAGTTCTTCGGGTCCGACGCGCGGCCCTGGTCATGGATCGTCGATTCGGGAACGACGAAGGGCGATTTCATTCCTCGGCGCTCCCCTCGTCACCGCCGGCCGACCATTCGAGGACGCGCGCAAGGTGATCGTAGCGCCCGCTTACATCGCCTTCCTTGAAGGGCAGTGCCCGCGAGCGATAGCCGGCTTCGGGTTTCTGGTAATGCGCGACAAGCTTTTCCAGCCGCTCCCACGCATCTCCCGCCAGTTCCGGTCCCGACTTCATATCCTTCTTGAACTCGTGGATCGGATCATGGTCGACCTCGCCATTCGGCTTCAGGCGGACATAGGCAAGCTCGGCCGGCATGGCCGCGCCGATATCGCCGAACGCGCCACGCATCAAAAGCGCCGCCTCGAGGGCGAGCTGCGGCGCGAGCAGCGTGTGCGCCTGACCCTTGGACGGGCTCGATCCGGTCTTGAAATCGATGATGTCCGCCATGCCGGCCGGCCGCAGGTCGATGCGGTCGGCAAAACCGCGCAACGTGACGCCAGTCACGCCGATTTCAGTCGGCGCAGCACGCGCTTCGGCAAACCGGCGCGTGACGCCGGTCCGCGAGCGTTCCCAGGCAACGAAGCGGCTCGCCATCTTCTGGAATCGCGGCCACCAGACCGCGTCCACATCCGCCGGCAGTTCCGCCTTGTCGAACCGCTCGCGGCCGATCCGCAGCAACTCCCCCGTCGCATCAGGCCCGAACGGATCGATCGCGGCGACCGAAAAGCCATGCAGGATGTCGTGGAAGAGCGTCCCGCGCTCGGCGGCGCCGGGATCGCGTAACAACGGTTCGACAGGATGGAGCCGCAGGATTTCACGCGCATAGATCGCGTAGGGATCGCGCCGCAGCGTCTCGATCTCGGTGACGGAAAAGCGCTTCGGCCGCCAGTCGACGGGCGGCTTGGGTTCCGGCCGCCTGGCGAAGGGAACCTCCTCGCGTTTGTCCAGTTGCCGCGCCCAGACGAGCCGCTCCATCCCTCGCTTGCGCATCTGGGCGGCACCCGCCGGCCCTGCGCAGGTGACGAGCCGTTGCAGCCAGCGCGAAGCGACGGCGGGCGCCTCGCCGGCTCGGGCCGAACGCGTCAGGACCACCTCGCGATTCGCCATCGCCATGGTGAAATCATGCGCGGACTGGCCGATCCGGCGCTCCGGCGGCTCGAGGTCGAGGCCCGACTTCATCATGCGCGACATGAAGCGATCGGGTTCGGCCTTGCGCGGCCAGCTTCCCTCATTGAGACCGCCGATGATCATCGTGTCGACCTCTTGCAGCCGCGCCTCGAGCGGTCCCCATATCGACACGCGCGGATCACCTGCCGGCGTCGGCTTCACCGTCTCGCCGGCAATCAGCGCCGCGAGGATGTCGGGCCATTCGTCAGGCGCGAAGGACAGCGCGCCGTCGAGACCCGCAAGACCGCGCAAGAACTCCGCCAGCCGGCTTCCCGCCTCTCCGCCATAGACCGGAGCCAGGCGCCCCGTCTCGTCGCGCCCGAGCGCTTCCAGCGTCTCGACCGTCGCGCGAAGCGCTTGCGTCAAATCGATCTCACGCAGATCGCGCAGCGCGGCCAGCGGTCTGGCAGCATCTGCGATACGCCGCGCTACATCTACCGCCTCGCTGCGACGGTCGCCCCCCAGTCGGTCGAGCCAGAAGGCGCGGCGCGAAGCCGTGTCATGGGCTGCGAGCCGAGCGTCGAAATCGTCGCCCATCATCGCGACATCCGGACGCCCCGTGCCGCCGCGCAACGCGACGAGATCGATCGTCTCGGCGGCACGCCGCGCGAGGACACGGGGAAGTCCCAGATGAAGCAGAGGATGCTTGAGAAGCGACAACAAACCGACCGGGTCACCCGGCCTCAAAGCCGTCTCGACCGCAAGGCGCATCAGCACCGCCGGCGGCGTGGCCGACAAGAGCGTGCCGGCCGAATCGTCGGCGACAATTCCGAAGCGACGCAGTTCGCTGGCAACGCGACGCGCCAGTTCCCGATCCGTGGTCACCAGTGCGGCGCGTCTGCCGGGCGCGTCGACCGCGAGCCGCAGCGAGACCGCGATGGCAAGCGCCTCCTCGCGCTCGTTCGCCGCCTCGACCAGCGTGACGCCGTCCATCGCGCCGGCGGAAAGCGCTTCTTCCAATACCCCACGCTCCTGCGACCACGCTTCCGTCGTCTCGGCCGGACGGAGCGCCTGGCCGACGAGATCGATGCGCGCAGCGATATCGCGCGGCGCCGTGCCGATATCGGCGACGTCGCGGCGGTCGACGCCCAATCGCTGAAGCAGCTTCTTCAGTGCCGTCTGCGGATGGCCGTGGATCGAAGGCGGCGCATCATCGCGGCCAATCGCCTCCCAGCTCACCCTATCCATCGACCGGTTGAGGCCCGGCAGAACGACCGCCCCTTGCGGCAGCCGGCTGATCGCGTGCAGCAGTTCCGCCGTCGCAGGAATCGAGCCGGTCGAGCCGGCAGCGATCACCGGGCCGCGATTCAGCCGCTTCATCAGGCGCTTTGCTTCTGCGCGAATCTGCGCATCGCGATATGCAGCCGGATTCGAGCGGCCGACGGCAGCGAGATAATCGGGCCAGGCCTTCGTCACGATTTGCAGGAATTCGAGCGTGATCTGCCACCACCCGGCGAGATCCGCCGGCACGAGTTCGGACAGGCGCGACCAGTCGCCGCCCTCCGTCTCGATCTCGTCGATCAGCGCGGAGAGGTCGCGAGCCAGCCACAGCGCGTCGGCCAGCGAGGCCGGGATGGCAAGGTCCTCGCCATAAAGCGCCGCCAGATGCCCCGGCAGCCGACGTTTCCAGGCCTGCACCAGCGGGGCCAGGCGAACGATGCGCTCCAAGGGCTCGACCGGCGGCGGCAGGTCGAACAGTCCGCCGTCAGCCGACAACCAGCCATCGTCCTCGAATTCTCCCAGGGGGCGGATCACCGGAAGGATCGCCGAGCGGCCGCCCAGCGTCTCGACGAAGTTCGAGCGCAATTCGCGCGCCGCGCGCCGTGTCGGCACGTAGATCGTCACGTCGGCCAAGCCGAGCGGGGCGCCGTCGTGGCGAAAGCCTTCGACGATCCGGCCGCCAAGCAGGGCATCGATCAGGGTCGTCAGAAAGGGCGCCGCCGCCGGAATGTTGAGGACGTTCGGCGAAACAATCATGCGAGCGCCGGCTGATGGGTCCTGATGGCTGCTTCGGCCTCCAAAATGGCTTCGGGCGTGCCGACCGTGATCCAGTGGCCCTCCATGACATGGCCGAACAACCGTCCGCTTTCAATCGCGCGGTCGAAATAGAGATTGAGCGAATGCGGCTCGACGTTGGTGCCTGCGAAGATGGCGGGATCGAGGATCGCGGCGCCGGCATAGACCAGACCCGCCGGGTCACCCCTGGAGCGAGTCAGACGCCCCGAACCGTCGATCAGGAAATCCGTCTTGGTCCCATGGCCGGTCGTATGCGCTACCGGAACGAGCATCAGCAGCATGTCCATACGCGATGCGTCCCACGCACCGGCGAGCGCCGCAAGATTCGAACCGCCGGCATCGATCCAGAACGTATCGGCGTTCAGGAGGAGAAAGGGCATGGAACCGAGCAGGGGCAGGGCCTTGACGATGCCGCCCGCCGAATCGAGCAGTCGGTCCCGCTCGTCTGAAATGACGATGCGGGGGCGCGAGCGCGCCGAGCAATGGTCGATGATCTTCTCGCCGAGATGATGAACGTTCACGACGACCCGTTCGATGCCTGCGCCGTCCAGCGCATCCAGTGCACGGTCGAGAAGCGTGCGGCGCGCGACCTCGACGAGCGGCTTGGGGATCGTGTCGGTGATCGGGCGCATCCGCGTGCCAAGGCCTGCCGCCAGAACCATCGCCTTGATCGCGGCCGTCTTCATGTCGCCCCTTCCGGCAGCACTTTCATCGACCGGTAGAGGCTTCGCAGATCGGCCAGCGCCTCATGCCGCGTCGCGCGCTCCAGATAGTCGCGAATGCGCGGCAAATGCTGGCGATATTGCGGCTTGCCGTCGCGCATGTCGAGCCGCACGAAGATGCCGACGATCTTGGAATTGCGCTGTGCAGCCATGATGGCATAGGTCTCATCGAACGCGGTGCGGTCGAAATCCGTTTCCCGCGCCTCGACATAGGCGTTGCGTATCTCGGTTTCCAGCGCTTCGGACATCGTGACGCGCGCGTCCATCGAAAGCGACGCCACGTCATAGGCTGAAGGCCCGATCAGCGCGTCCTGAAAGTCGATGATGCCGACGCGGTCGATTCCGGTCTCGCTATCGCGCCAGATGATGTTGGGTGAATGGAAGTCGCGCAGCACGATCGTTTTTTCCGCCGCCTCCAACCGGTCGAAAAGCCCGTTCCAAACCGACTGGAATGCGTGCCGCTCCTCGTCGGTTGCAGGCCTCCCGGCCGCAAAAGGCAGATACCAGTCGATCAGCAACTCGGTTTCGATGGCCATCGCCTCACGATCGTAAGCCGGCACATCATAGGTTGAGCCGCAATTCAACTCGATGTCGGGCGACCACTTCCTGCGGTGCATTTCCGCAAGCATCTGCGCCGATGCAAGATAGCGCTGCGCGATCGGCGCGCCATTCGCGGCCAGCAAGCTATCGCGGCCCAGATCCTCGATCAGGAGCAGCCCGGCATCAAGGTCGGCAGCACGGATTTCCGGCGCGCAAAGCCCGTTCGCGCGCAAGGCCTCGTCGACGGCCACAAAGGGAAGAACGGATTCGGCAAGATGGGCGATCTGGCTGTAAGGCTTGCCGTCGCGAATCGGCGGCCCGTCGGGCTGGCGCGGCGCATTCATCAACAGTTCGCGCTCGCCATCGCAATCGATCGTCTCGTAGCTGCGTGCCGAGGCATCGCCCGCCAGATAGCCACGCATGGCGTGTGAGCGTCCGGAAATCTCCAGAAACCGCCGGATCTCGAAGCTGCGATCGAATCGCGCGAGAACCGATTCCGGCCCGTCTATCGTCATTCGCCGGCCTGAGCCTTCTTCCAGAAGTTTCACGTGAATCGTGGTTTCGGGAAGGTAAACGCCGGCCCGGTCCGGCCATTCGACAAGGGCCGCGCCCTCGGCCAGCGCCTCGTCGAGCCCCAGCTCGCGCATCTCTTCGGCATCGCCGATCCGGTAGAGATCGAAATGCGCCACAGGCAACCGGCCGGAATAGGTCTGGACGAGCGTGAAGGTCGGGCTCGGCACTTCGAGACCCGCATCGCCGGCGAGCGAGCGGATGATCGCCCGCGCCAGCGTCGTCTTCCCCGCGCCCAGATCGCCGTGAAGCGCCAGCGCGTCGCCCTTTTTCAGCGCGGCGGCAATATCGTTGCCGGCCTCGCGCGTGCCGGCTTCATCTGCAAGCAGGCGATCGATCATGGAGACTACTCCGCCGCCGCGCGGCTTTGCGTGGCAATCGCCGGCAGTCGGCAGATCACGCTGGTGCCCTGATCCCTGCCCGTCCTGATCTCCACTTTGCCCGAATGCAGCTCGACGAAGCTCTTGACGATGGAAAGGCCAAGGCCCGCGCCGCGCTTGCGGCCTCCATTCGCGTGCGATTCGAAGCGTTGGAAGATCGTCTCCAGCACCTCTTGCGACATGCCCGGCCCATCGTCGCTGACGCGAAACTCCACCATATCGCCGTGCGTCGCGGTCACGTCGAGGCGGACGGTCGATCCTTCCGGGGCGTAGTTGGCTGCGTTGTTCAGGAGATTGTAGAGGATCTGGCGCAGCCGATGACCGTCGGCATGGATGGTCGCAGGCGCCTGGGAGAGATCGACGGCGAGCTTGATGTTGTGCTCGCGCAGCCGCTCCACGACGAGATCGGATGCCGACTGAACCGCTTCGTCGATGACGATCTCGCCGATGTCGAGCTGCATGATGCCCGCATCTACGGTCGCAAGGTCGAGAATGTCGTTGACGATGGTCAGCAGAACCGCCGAGGACGAGCCGATATGGCCGACATATTCGCGTTGCCGCTCGTTGAGCGGCCCGGTGCCGCCAAGTGACAGCAATTCGGTGAAGCCGATGATGTTGGTCAGCGGCGAGCGCAGTTCATAGGAGACATGCTGGACGAAATCGTTCTTCAGCCGATCGGCGCGCTCCAGCGCCTCGTTGCGGTCCTTCAGTGCGCGCTCGACATTGACGCTGTCCGTCACGTCGACGAATGTCGTCATCACCTGCCCGTTGGGCAGGTGGATGACGGCATAACGCAGCACGGTCCCGTCGTTCATTTCGGCCTGTCCGTGACGGTCGCGTCGCTCCTCGTCGAAGCCGGTCACCACCGAGACAAGCTCGCTCCACGGGCTCGAGACCGCATGGCCCTCGCAGGCCGCCCGAATGACGGCGATGTGCGTGCCCGTCCTGACAAGCCCCTCGGCCAGCCCCCACAAATGCGAAAAGGCCGGATTGGCGAGACGAACCTTGCCATCCGGGCCGAACACGGCGACGCCCTCGGCCAGATTGTCCAGCGTCTCGCCCTGGACGCGCACGGCCGTGTGATAGCGGCTTTCCAGATTGAGCTGTTCGGTCAGGTTTTCGAAGACCCAGGTCACCCCGCCCTTGGGCTGCGGATTGCCGACGACGCGCAGCGTGCGCCCGTCGGGAAGGTGCCAGACATGCTCTTGGGGATCAATGGCGCGATAGGCCGCCAGGATCGTCTCTTTCCAGCGGCGCCATTCGGGCTGCTCGGCCAGCTTGCCGTCGCTGCGCAGCCGGTCGAGCAACAAGGTCTGATCGGGCGCGCTTTCGAGAAAGGCGGGGTCGAGCGCCCATAATTTCTGGAAGGCCTGGTTGAAGAAAAGGAGCTTCTGGTCGGCATCGAAGATCGCCACCGCCGTCTGGAGCTGGTCGAGCGTGTCGGCGTGACTGATGATCGTCCGCTGATATTCCTCGCGGATCGCCTCGACTTCCGTCTTGTCGAGCGCCAGACCCGCCGACGCGTCCGGCGCGGCGAAATCGGTCACGGCATACATATGCCGCTCGCCGCCGACCACGACCGACAATGTCTGTTCGAAGACGGGTTTGGTCAGATGGTGCCGCGCCATCGCATCGCGCGCATTCTCCGAAAGCAGCTCGCGTTCGTCCCGCAGCACCGCCTCGACGGTCCCGCCGTCGACCAGACGCGCATAGGCCTTGTTGACCCATTCGATCTTGCCGCGCCCGTCGCGCAGCCAGAACGGGGCGGGCAGGGCATCGATCAACGCCAGGATCGTCTCGTGATCGCGCAGCACGCGCTGATGGTCGAGCTGGAGTTCGGCCAGTTCGCGCTGGCGGCGCGACAGGGCGTTGAAACGGACGACGCAGTGCGACAGGCTGGAGCGGCCATGAGCCTCCATCACCGAACCGGAAATCGTCTCGATGACGAGTTCGAAATTCGTTCCCTTGTCGCGAAGCTGGCCGAGCGCGCGCTCCAGCGCAGAAGCCGATTGCGGCGCCAGCCAGCGCCCGAAGGCGAGGAACGTCGCGCGCTCTTCGGGCGCACCCGCATCGGCAGGCAAGGTGCCGATCAGTTCGGGGCGTGCATTGCGGTCGTCCCAGACGACGACGCGCTGGTCGCGCAGATTGAGAAGCGCTTCGGATCGGCGCAAGGCGGTGCCGAGATCGGCAAGGCGGGTCTTGAGCTGCTGGTTCTCGCGGTCGATGCGGCCGCGCTCGCGAATAAGGAGAAAGGCTGAAATGAAAGCCGCCGAAACGACTCCCGCCAAAAGCGAGAACTGCGCAACGTCGGTCACTTCCAGCCCCGCCTGCGCGAGGGCCGTGCCGGGAACGAGCGTCGTCGTCGCGCCAAGGGCGGCGATGGTGGCGCCGAGCCTGCCCGCGCGCCGGCGCGCGTCCGTCCGCACTGGTTCCGCCTCGCCTCGTCTCAAAGTCCCACCTCTCAGCCGCCAGTGGGAGTGACACACCCTGCCCCGGTCGCCCCTCAGCGTCCGGCTCGTCCCCACGAATCAGGACAATGTATCGCCTCGCCCGGACGGCGTGAAGCTTGCCTCACTTCGAAACGACTTCGGCGGCTGTGAAGCCGCCGAAGAAATTACCCGGTGTTGCGCGTGTGTCGCGCAGCGCGCGTCAGTAGCGGTAGTGTTCCGGCTTGAACGGGCCTTTCGGCGTGACGCCGATATAGGCCGCCTGTTCGTCCGACAGGACGGACAGGTTCGCGCCGAGCTTGTCGAGATGAAGCCGCGCGACCTTCTCGTCGAGGTGCTTGGGCAGGACATAGACCTCGTTCTGGTATCGCTCGCCCTTCGACCACAACTCGATCTGCGCCAACACCTGATTGGTGAAGGAGGCCGACATGACGAAGCTCGGATGGCCGGTGGCATTGCCCAGATTCAGCAGGCGCCCCTCCGACAGGAGGATCATGCGCTTCCCGTCCGGGAAGGAGATCATGTCGACCTGCGGCTTGACGTTTGTCCATTTCAGGTTGCGCAGGGCGGCGACCTGAATCTCGTTGTCGAAATGGCCGATATTGCCGACGATCGCCATGTCTTTCAGAAGACGCATGTGCTCGAGCGTGACGACATCCTTGTTGCCGGTCGTGGTGATGATGATGTCGGCGGTCGGCGCGGCGTCCTCCAGCGTGACGACCTCGAACCCGTCCATCGCCGCCTGAAGCGCGCAGATGGGGTCGATTTCGGTCACCTTGACGCGCGCGCCGGCGCCCTTGAGCGAGGCGGCTGAACCCTTGCCGACATCGCCATAGCCGCAGACGACGGCGACCTTGCCGGCCATCATGACGTCGGTGCCGCGGCGGATGCCGTCGACCAGCGATTCCTTGCAGCCATACTTGTTGTCGAATTTCGACTTGGTCACGCTGTCATTGACGTTGATCGCGGGAAACGGCAGCAGGCCGGCCTTCTGGAGCTGGTAGAGCCGGTTGACGCCGGTGGTCGTCTCTTCCGTCACGCCCTTGATGGCGTCGCGCTGGCGGGCGAAGAATCCCGGCGTCTGGGCAAGACGCTTCTTGATCTGCGCGAACAGGATTTCCTCTTCCTCGGAACCTGGCTTGGAAAGGACGTCCTCACCGGCCTCGGCGCGGGCGCCGAGCAGAATGTACATGGTCGCATCGCCGCCATCGTCGAGGATCATGTTGGTTGGTTCGCCGTCCGGCCACTGGAAGATGCGGTCCGTATAGGTCCAGTAGTCCTCCAGCGTCTCGCCCTTGATCGCGAAAACCGGCGTTCCGCCGGCCGCAATGGCGGCGGCGGCATGATCCTGCGTGGAGAAGATGTTGCACGAGGCCCAGCGAACTTCTGCGCCCAAAGCCTTCAGCGTCTCGATCAAAACCGCCGTCTGGATCGTCATGTGCAGCGAACCGGTGATCCGCGCGCCCTTCAGCGGTCGGTCGGCGCCGAATTCCTCACGGCAGGCCATCAGGCCCGGCATTTCGGTTTCGGCGATCTCGATTTCCTTGCGGCCCCAATCGGCCAGAGAAATATCGGCGACTACATAATCATTGGCGGCCATGGGCGGCTCCCGGTCTGAAATATGGGTGATGGGTCATCGGCCGCGCACGGCCGTTCATGGCGCGCTAACTAGCAGACCGCCGCCCGGTCGGCAATGGCACATAAAGACATCGTTATGTCGTGAACCGCTGTTTCAGATTTCCTCGCCGAAGCGGTTGGCGACGAGTTCCTCGATCGCGCGCATGGCGTCTTCGGCCTGAGGACCGGAGGCCGAGACCCGGATGCAGCAGCCGGGGCTCGCCGCCAGCATCATCAGCCCCATGATCGACGTGCCGCCGACGATCGTGCCGTCCTTCTCGACCTCGATGACGGCGTCAAAAGCGCCGGCGGTCTGGACGAACTTGGCCGAAGCGCGGGCGTGAAGACCCCGCTGGTTGACGATCGACAGGTCGCGGATGATCGACGGGCGGTCGGCGGTCTCGCTCATTTGGCGTTCAGGACCTGGCTTGCGACGTTGATGTATTTGCGGCCGGCATTCTGCGCCTCTTCGAGCGCCGTCACCATATCGTCGGCCTTGCGCACGCTGGTCAGCTTGATCAGCATCGGCAGGTTGACGCCCGCGATCACCTCGACCTTGCCAGGGTCCATCACCGAAATCGCCAGATTGGAGGGCGTTCCGCCGAACATGTCCGTCAAAACCACGACGCCGGCGCCGCTATCGGCGCGGCGGACGGCCTCGACGATGTCGAGCCGGCGCTGTTCCATGTCGTCTTCGGCCTCGATCGATACGGTTTCAAGCTGCTCCTGATGACCGACGACATGCTGAACCGCCGAACGGAACTCGTCGGCCAGTCGACCATGCGTGACAAGCACGATGCCGATCATGCCGCACATGTCCGGATGTCGGTGGTCCTGTCTGCACGTTTCCGCCGGCCCCAGCGCGCGGTGCGTGTTTCGGTCAATTGGTGCTCCGTAAGCTTGCGTCGTGCTGAATGCCGTCCCGGTCGACCGTACCTGATTGGTTATCAGTCTTGTGCCGGTCGTTCTCCCCTTCGGCAGGGCCGGTATCCTTGTCACGACTTCGGCTGTTGACAAGGCCGAATCCGCTGTTGCCACGCAGTTTTCTTGTCATATGAGACGTCACTGTGGCCTAAAGTCCCGATTTCAGCCGATCGAGCATCGCGGCGACATGTTGCCGCGCCAGGGCGCTGGCGCGGCATGGCGCACGCAGAACAGGCACGCCATCGCGCTCCGTCGTCTCCGGCATTCGCTCAATGCTGTCGGGCTCGACGAGTTCGACGATCAAATCGACGATCGCGCGCGGCTCGAAAGAGCATGTGGCGATGCCGATACCGCGGATCTCGATCCGGCCGGCGATGGCCGACGGCGCGCGGCCGACGAGCCGGCCGCGCGGGCTCCTTTCGAGAAGCACCCGGTCGTCGCTGACCAGCATCGCGAAGCCATCCGCATTGGCTATCAGATCGAGCGCCAGGCTCGACTTGCCGCTTCCGGAAGGACCCGAGACCAGCACGCCCCGGTCGCCGAGAAGAACGAGCGTGCCGTGAACGTTCTCGCTCACCCGGTCAGCCCTCGGCGGGCAGCCTGACGGTGAAGCGCGCGCCGCGAAGGTCGCCAGGCTTGCCGCCGGGAATGTTCTCGGCCGTGATCGTGCCGCCATGGGCTTCGATGATCTGGCGGCTGATCGACAGGCCGAGGCCCGAATTCTGACCGAACGCTTCGCCGGACGGCCGGTCCGTATAAAACCGTTCGAAGATGCGGTCGATGTTCTCGATGCGGATGCCCGGTCCGTTGTCCTCTACCGTGATCATCACCCAGCGCTGCGTGCGCGCGAGAGTCACGACGACCCGGCCGCCATCGTCGGGGACGAAGGAACGGGCATTTTCGACGAGATTGGTAATCACCTGCCCGAGCCGCAGATCATGACCGTTGACGAGAAAACCCTTGCCCTGATGCGGCGCCTTCTCGACCTTGAAGTCGACTGCGATGACCTTGGCATGGAGGCGGCTTTGCTCCGAGAGGAGGCGCGTCAGGTCGCGCGCGAGCTTTTCGACGTCCACCCGCCCGGCGTCCTCCCGCGCCAGTTCGGCATCGAGGCGTGAGGCGTCGGAAATGTCGGTGATCAGCCGGTCCAGCCGGCGGACATCGTGCTGGATCACCTCCATCAGCCGCGCGCGCGACTCATCGTTCCTGGCCAGAGGCAGCGTCTCGACCGCGCTGCGCAACGAGGTCAGAGGGTTTTTGAGCTCGTGGCTGACATCGGCGGCGAAGCTTTCGATCGCCTCGATCCGCGCGTAGAGCGCGTTGGTCATGTCACGCAGCGCGACCGACAGATTGCCGATTTCGTCCTGGCGGTCTGAGAAGTCCGGGATCTCCTCCCGATTCTTGCCGCCGCGGCGCACGCGCACCGCCGCGGCCGAGAGCCGGCGCAACGGGTTGGCGATCGTCGAGGCGAGCAGCATGGACAAGATCGCGGTGACCAGCGCCGCGACGCCGAAAAGCCGCAGGATCGCGCGGCGCTCGGCTGCAACGATGCGGTCGATGTCGCCGCCCTGCGTCGACAGCATCAGGACGCCATGAACCGCCCGAAAGCGCTGGATCGGAACCGCGACCGAGACAATCTGCTCGCCTTGCTCCGACAGCCGCACGAGATAGCCCGATGTGCCGTTGGCCGCAGCCACGACTTCGGGAAAGGCCGTGCCGGTTCCGCCGGGCTGCTCGCGATAGATCGGCAGGTCGGTGCGGCGGAAAAACTCGGTAAAGATCACCTTGAGCCGGTCGAGGAAACCGGGCTCGGCCGGCACCACCGGCGGCAGGTCGTAGCGCAGGATCTGGCCGCGTGAATAAAGATGCCGCGAATCGAGCAGGAGGTTCATGTCGCGGTCATAGATGCGCGCACGCGTGTGGGTCGGAGAGATCAGGCGGCGCAGGACCGGCGCGACCTTTTCGGGATTGATCGGAAATTCGAGGCTGTCGAGCGCCCGCTGGTCCGGCGGCAGGCTCTCGCCGGCCTGAAGTTCAAGCAGCCGTTCGGGGTCGATGGTGATCGAATCCGTCTCGACGGTGGCCGAGGCGGCGATGGCGCCGGCAATGATCTCGCTCTGGGTCATCAGGCTTTCGACGCGGGCATCGATCAGCCCGTCGCGAAACTGGTTCATGTAGAGAATGCCGACGACCAGAACGCCGAGCGCGGCCAGATTGAGAAACAGAATGCGCTTGGTCAGGCTGGAAAACATGTATTGACCGAGCAGCCGGCGCACTGCGCGCCATGAGCGCGTCCAGCGCACCACGCTCGGCCTCGCTGCGCGCGGCAGCGTCCTGACGGGTCGATCCGTATCAGCCGCCATGTGACATCCGGTACTCCGGTCCCTTCGGCTCAGGCCTCGCGGAAGCGGTAGCCGACGCCGTAAAGCGTTTCGATCATGTCGAAACTGTCATCGACCGACTTGAACTTCTTGCGTAGCCGCTTGATGTGGCTGTCGATGGTCCGGTCGTCGACATAAACCTGCTCGTCATAGGCCGAATCCATCAGCGCGTCACGGCTTTTGACCACGCCCGGCCGCTGCGCCAGCGAATGCAGGATCAAAAATTCCGTCACCGTCAGCGTCACCGGCTCGCCCTTCCAGGTGCAGGTGTGGCGCTCCTGATCCATGACGAGCTGGCCGCGCTCGAGCGAGCGTGCCTGCTGGGTCGTCTGCTTGGCGCCCGGCTCGCGGGCGCTGGCGCGGCGCAGAACGGCGCGCACGCGTTCGACGAGAAGGCGCTGCGAGAAAGGCTTCCTGATGAAATCGTCCGCGCCCATCTTCAAACCGAAGAGTTCGTCGATCTCGTCGTCCTTCGACGTCAGGAAGATCACCGGCAGGTCGGTCTTCTGGCGAAGGCGGCGCAGGAGCTCCATGCCGTCCATGCGCGGCATCTTGATGTCGAGGATTGCAAGGTTCGGCGGGCGCGCGCCGAGGCCTTCGAGCGCCGACGCCCCATCGGTATAGGTCTCGACGCGATAGCCCTCGGATTCGAGTGCGATCGAGACCGATGTGAGAATGTTGCGGTCGTCGTCGACAAGCGCGATCGTTGCCATCTCAAGCGGCTCCTTCATAGGCGGCTGTCCCTTGCTCTTCTAAAGAAACGCGGGCCGTCTCTTGCGGGACAAATCTGGTACAAAATGTGGCACAGATTTCGCGCCATGTCACAGCCCGCGTCCGAAACGGGACCGGGCGACTTCCGCCGCATATGGCGACGCCGCGTCATCATTAAAGAATATATAACCGATTAAACGTCGGACCTCTAATTTTAAATCGATTAATGATTTGATATCGCTAGGCTTTTCTGTTTCTCCACCTTTCAGCCCTGCTGCAAGTCGCCGTTGTCGGCGGCGATCATGCCGGGTCTCGCCTTTATCTTCGGTGCGGTTTTCTTGGTGGAGCAGATGACGGAAATCGGTAAGCGCAATCCCGCCTGCGGGATCGATGCCAGCGGTCTGAAGGACCTCGGCAAGGTCCATTACAATCTCGGCGCCGCCGAACTCTACGAGGAATCGCTGCGCCGCGGCGAGGCGGAGCTGACCGCCCATGGCGCGCTCGTCGCGCGCACCGGCCAGCACACCGGCCGCTCGCCGAAGGACAAGTTCATCGTCGCCGACGAGATGACGGCCTCCCGCATCTGGTGGGACAACAACAAGAAGATGTCGCGCGAGGCGTTCGACCGTCTCCACACCGATTTCCTCGATCACGCCAGGGGCAAGGACCTCTTCGTGCAGGACCTGATCGGCGGCGCCGATGCGGCCCACTGCCTGCCGACGCGCGTCGTCACCGAATATGCCTGGCACTCGCTGTTCATCCGCAATCTTCTGATTCGCCCGGAAGCGTCCGATCTCGCCGGTTTCGTGCCCAGGCTGACGATCATCGACCTGCCCTCCTTCCGCGCCGACCCCGAGCGCCACGGTTCGCGGACCGAAACCGTCATCGCGGTCGATTTCTCGCGCATGATCGTTCTGATCGGCGGCACCTCCTATGCGGGCGAGATGAAGAAGTCGGTCTTCACCGCGCTCAATTATCTCCTGCCGGAAAAATCCGTCATGCCGATGCACTGTTCGGCCAATGTCGGGCGCGACGGCGATACGGCCGTCTTCTTCGGCCTATCCGGCACCGGCAAGACGACGCTCTCGGCCGACCCGACCCGCACGCTGGTCGGCGACGACGAGCATGGCTGGGGCGAGGACGGCATCTTCAATTTCGAAGGCGGCTGCTACGCCAAGACGATCAAGCTGTCGGCCGAGGCCGAACCGGAAATCTTCGCGACGACCCGCCGCTTCGGAACGGTTCTCGAAAATGTAGTGCTCGACGAGGCGCGCATACCCGATTTCGACGACGGATCGCTGACCGAGAACACGCGCTGCGCCTACCCGCTCGACTTCATCCCCAATGCAAGCGAGACCGGCGTCGCGCCGCATCCCAAGAACATCATCATGCTGACGGCCGACGCTTTCGGCGTCATGCCGCCTATTGCGAAACTGACGCCCGCGCAGGCAATGTACCACTTTCTCTCCGGCTACACCGCCAAGGTCGCCGGCACGGAAAAAGGTGTGACCGAGCCGGAGGCGACCTTCTCGACCTGTTTCGGCGCCCCCTTCATGCCGCGCCATCCGTCCGAATACGGCAATCTCCTGAAGGAGCTGATCGCGCGCCATGAGGTCGACTGCTGGCTGGTCAATACCGGCTGGACCGGCGGCGCCTATGGCGTCGGCAGGCGGATGCCGATCAAGGCGACGCGCGCGCTTCTGTCCGCCGCACTCGACGGCTCGCTGCGCGATGGCGAATTCCGCACCGATGCGAATTTCGGCTTTGCCGTTCCCGTTGCCGTCGACGGTGTCGACCCTTCGATCCTGGACCCGCGTTCCACCTGGGCCGACAAGGCCGCCTATGACCGCCAGGCCGAAAAGCTCGCGACCATGTTCACCGATAATTTCACCAAGTTCGAGGAACATGTCGACGCGACCGTGAAGGACGCCGCACCGCGCTATCAGGAAGCGGCGGAATAAAATCGTGCCCTCATGATCGACGAGGCCCGGCGTCGACCGGGCCTTTTCTTTTGCGCGCGCCCGGTGCAAATCTCCTTTGACCGGAGGAGAGTCCATGAAACACGCGCCGCACCGACCGCTGGAATTCAACATGCTCGAGGAAGCGGAGATGCTGCGCCGCGCCGCCGACTTCCGCGCACTGATGAAGGCGCGCCGAACGGTGCGCGATTTTTCTGAAAGGCCCGTCCCGCGCGAACTGATCCAAACCTGCATCATGACGGCCGGCGGCGCGCCATCCGGCGCCAATCAGCAACCCTGGACGTTCGTGTGCATCGGCGACGCAGCGACCAAGAAGACGATAAGGGAGGCGGCCGAAAAGGAAGAACGCGACTTCTATGCCGGCCGCGCATCCGATGAATGGCTCGATGCGCTGGCGCCGCTCGGCACCGACGCCAACAAGCCCTTCCTCGAGACCGCGCCCTGGCTGATCGCGATCTTCGCGCAGCGCTATGGCATCACGCCAGAGGGCAAGCGGGTCAAGCACTACTACGTCCCCGAATCCGTCGGCATCGCGACCGGGTTTCTCATCGCCGCGCTCCACAATGCGGGGCTTGCGACGCTGACGCACACGCCCTCGCCGATGGGATTCCTCAACGAGATCTGCGATCGGCCCGAGCACGAAAAAGCGCTGATCCTGCTCGTCGCCGGCTACCCCGAAGACGGCGCGCTCGTCCCCGACATCACCAAGAAGCCCGCCGACGAGATCATCGTCTGGAAATCATGACCGCGCGGGACGGTCTTTCCATCGCGCCCAATATCGAGATCGCCGAAAGCGAGATCGAGGAGCAGTTCATCCGCTCCTCCGGCCCTGGCGGACAGAACGTCAACAAGGTCGCGACCGCCGTCCAGCTCCGCTTCGACGCCGCCAACTCGCCCGCCCTGTCCGAGCGCGTGCGCGAGCGCGCGATCAAGCTTGCCGGCCAGCGGGCGACCAAGGACGGCGTCATCGTCATCGAGGCCGGCCGATTCCGCACCCAGGAGCAGAACCGCGACGATGCCCGCGAACGCCTTGCCGAACTCATCGCCAAGGCCGCCGAACCTCCACCCAAGCCGCGCAAAAAGACCAAGCCAACAAAAGGCTCGGTCGAACGCCGCCTGAAGGCCAAGTCCGGCCGCTCGACCATCAAGAAGAACCGCGGCAAGGTCGGTTTCGAGTGATGGCCGGTTTCGTGCTGCCGGATGGCTTTCGACATCTGCCCGGATATTTCGACCGGTCTGCGCAGGAGGCATTGGTTGCGGACATCCGTGCGGTCGTCGCGGCCGCTCCGCTCTACGTGCCGCGGATGCCGCGCACCGGCAGGGAAATGAGCGTGCGGATGACCAATTGCGGCGATCTTGGCTGGGTCACCGACAAGGAACGCGGCTATCGCTATCAGCCGACGCATCCCGAGACCGAGGCGCCATGGCCACCGATGCCCGCGACGCTTCTGAAGCTCTGGAACGACGAGGCGCCGTTCGGCAAGCCGCCGCAGGCCTGCCTGGTCAATTTCTATGTTGCGTCCGCGAAAATGGGTTTGCACCAGGACAAGGACGAGCAGGAATTCGGCGCGCCGGTGATTTCGGTTTCGCTCGGCGACGATTGTCTGTTTCGGATCGGCGGCACCGAACGTTCCGATCCGACCCGCTCGCTGAGGCTCGCCTCGGGCGACGTGGTGATCCTCGACGGGACCAGCCGTCTCGCCTTTCACGGCGTCGACCGGATCTATCCGGGCACGTCGACGCTCTTGAAGAATGGCGGCCGCATCAATCTGACGCTGCGGCGCGTAACGTCTTAAGCCGTGCGCGGTCCGAACAGGATGACGGCTGCGCCGATGATGCAGATCGCGGCGCCTGTCACATCCCAGCGGTCGGGCCGCATCCCCTCGAAGGCCCACAGCCAGACCAGCGACGCGGCAATGTAGACGCCGCCATAGGCCGCAAAGGCGCGGCCGGCAGCCTCCGCTTCCACAAGCGTCAGCAGAAAGGCGAAAGCCGCCAGCGAGATCATGCCGGGAATGAGCCAGAGCGGCGACTTGTCGAGCTTCAGCCATGCCCAGAAAGCGAAGCAGCCAGCGATCTCAGCCGCCGCCGCCGCAATGTAGATCGCCGCCGTCACAGCCGACGCAATGCTACTTCTTCGACCAGATGATCGGCGCCCTTGCGCAGGATGAGATCCGCGCGCGGCCGGGTCGGCAGGATGTTCTCGGTCAGGTTCTTCATGTTGATGTTCGACCAGAGGTTTTCGGCGATCGCCAGCGCGGCGTCATCGGAAAGCTGCGAGTATTTGTGGAAGAAAGCGTCCGGATTGCGAAACGCCGTCTCGCGCAGACGCATGAACCGCTCGACATACCACTGCCGGATCTGACTTTCCTCAGCATCCACATAGATCGAGAAATCGAAGAAGTCCGAAACGAAGGGCACCACCTTGCCGTCCTTCGGCAGATCGCGCGTCTGAAGGACGTTGATCCCTTCGAAGATCAGGATGTCCGGTTGGTCGATGGTGACGAACTCGCCCGGCAGCACGTCATAGGTGAAGTGCGAATAGAGCGGTGCGCGCATGTTTCGGGCGCCGGACTTGATGCCGGAGAGAAACCGCAACAGCGCGCCGACGTCGTAGCTTTCGGGAAAGCCCTTGCGTTCCATCAGGTTCAGCCGTCGCAATTCGGCATTGGGCAGCAGGAAGCCGTCGGTCGTCACCAGATCGACTTTCGGACTCGACGGCCAGCGTTGAAGGAGTTCCTTCAGGACGCGCGCAGTGGTCGACTTGCCGACCGCGACCGAGCCCGCAATACCGATGATGAAGGGCGTCTTGGTCGCCGCTTCCGACCGGAAGAAGACCTGGCGCTGGCGAAAGAGAAGCTGGCTCGCCTCGACATGGGCCGACAAAAGCCGCGACATCGAAAGGTAGATGCGACGCGTCTCGTCGAGGTCGATCGGATCGCCCATCGAGCGCAGGCGGCGGATTTCGTCCTCCGTCAGCGTCAGCGGCGTATCCGCGCGAAAGCCCGCCCATTCCTCGGCCGAGAACCGGCGATAGGGCGAATAGAACTGGTCCGGCGTAAGCTGGTCCATGCCGCCCGCCTTTTCCTTGCGTGGTCGTTTGCGCGCACTCATTGCGGACGCGAGGCCTTTTCGGCGAGGCCCGTCTGCCCAGTGCGCCGCTCCAATTCGGCCATCACGTCGGCAAGCGGGATTTCGGCCAACGCCAGCACCACGGTCAGATGATAGAGAAGGTCGGCCGTTTCGCAGACGAGTTCGGCCCGGTCGCCCTTGACGGCGGCGATGACGGCCTCGACCGCTTCCTCGCCCATCTTCTTGGCGGCGCGTTCCGGCCCCTTGGCGAAAAGCTTCGCAGTCCAGGAATCGTCGGCGCCCGAACGCCCGCGCTCGGAAACGATGCGCTCGAGATCGGCGAGCGTGAATTCGGTCACTTTACCCTCCACGCCTACACGGCCGGATCGAGCCGCATGGGCAATCCCGCTTGTGCCATATGCGCCTTTGCCTGTGCAATCGTATAGGTACCAAAGTGGAAGATGGAAGCCGCGAGCACCGCCGTCGCATGGCCGTCCCGCACGCCCTCGACCAGGTGGTCGAGATTGCCGACGCCGCCCGAGGCGATCACCGGCGCACGTACGGCGTCCGCGATGGTGCGCGTCAGTGCGAGGTCATAGCCGATCTTGGTGCCGTCCCGGTCCATGGAGGTGAGCAGCAGTTCGCCGGCGCCGAGATCGACCATCCTGCGCGCGAACTCGACCGCGTCGATACCGGTCTTCTCACGCCCGCCATGGGTGAAGATCTCCCATCGATCCGCCTCGCCCGGAGCCGAGACCTTCTTGGCGTCGATCGCGACGACGATGCACTGGTTGCCGAACTTGTCGGCCGCTTCGGCGACGAAGTCCGGGTTCTTGACGGCGGCGGTGTTGATCGACACCTTATCCGCGCCGGCCAGAAGCAGCTTGCGGATATCGGCCACCTGCCGCACGCCGCCGCCTACCGTCAAGGGCATGAAGCACTGCTCGGCCGTGCGCGCCACGATGTCGAAGATCGTGTCGCGATTGTCGGACGAGGCTGTGATGTCGAGGAAGCAGAGCTCGTCCGCCCCCGCCGCATCATAGGCCTTGGCCGCCTCGACCGGGTCGCCGGCGTCGATCAGGTCGACGAAGTTGACGCCCTTGACGACGCGGCCGTCCTTGACGTCGAGACACGGAATGACGCGGGCTTTGAGAGTCACGACCGCGGCTCCTCGAACAACGCGTCTGGAGCGGGCTTTTGGCCCTTCAGGATCGCCAGCGCCTCGGCCGGGTCGATCCGCCCGTCATAGAGCGCGCGGCCCGAGATCGCGCCTTCGAGCTTTTGCGCATCCGGCATCGTCATGCGCACGATATCGGCCAGCGAAGCCAGCCCGCCTGACGCGATCACCGGGATCGATACGGCGTCGGCGAGTTCGATGGTCGATTCCCAGTTGATGCCGGTCAGGACGCCGTCGCGGTCGATGTCAGTGTAGATGATCGCCGAAACGCCCGCGCCCTCAAACTTGCGGGCCAGTTCCACGACGCCGAGAGTCGAGGCTTCCGCCCAGCCCTCGACCGCCACCTTGCCACCCTTGGCGTCGATGCCGACGGCGATTTTCCCCGGAAAGAGCCGGCAGGCTTCCTTCACCAGTTCCGGATCGCGCACCGCGATCGTGCCGAGGATGACGCGGGCGAGGCCCTTATCCAGCCAGCTTTCGATATGCGCCAGCGTGCGTATGCCGCCGCCGAGCTGCACCGGGTTCTTCGTCGCCTTCAGGATCGCCTCGACAGACGCGCCATTGACCGACTGGCCCTCGAACGCGCCGTTGAGGTCGACGACGTGCAGCCATTCGAAGCCCTGATCCTCGAACGCCTTGGCCTGCGAGGCCGGGTCGGGATTGTAGACCGTCGCCGAGTCCATCTCGCCCAGCTTCAGGCGCACGCACTGGCCGTCCTTCAGGTCGATGGCGGGAAAGAGGATCATGGCTTCCACCTAAGGAAATTCGCGATCAGGGCCAGGCCCAGCGCCTGGCTCTTTTCGGGATGGAACTGCGTGCCGGCGATGTTGTCGTGGGTAACGGCGGCGGTGACCGGCCCGCCATAGTCTGTCGTCGCCAGAACATGGGCCGGGTCGTCGGCGACAAGCTGGTAGGAGTGGACGAAATAGGCGTGCAGCCCGCCGTCGCCGGTCGGAATGCCTGCGAACAGGGGATGATCCTGTTTCACGTGAATCGTGTTCCAGCCGATCTGCGGGATTTTCAGCGCCGGGTCGGCCGGCTTCATTTCCTTCACGTCGCCGGGAATCCAGCCCAGACCTTCGGTCGTCGTCTTTTCGAGGCCACGCGTCGACAAAAGCTGCATCCCGACGCAGATGCCGAGAAACGGACGCCCCTTGTCGATGACCGCCTCCGTCAGCGCCTCGACCATCCCTGGCACGGCGTCGAGCCCGCGGCGGCAGTCGGCATAGGCACCGACGCCCGGCAGCACGATGCGATCGGCGCTTGCCACCCGCACGGCATCGTCCGTCAACTCTATCTGCGCACCCGTTCCGCCCTCGCGCGCGGCGCGTTCAAAAGCCTTGGTCGCCGAGCGTAGATTGCCCGACCCGTAGTCGATAATCGCAACCCGCATCATCTGGCTCCGGGATAACCGAAAAGGCCGAGCGCCGGCCCGCTGTGACGGGCGGCGGGCGCACTGCGCGACCATGGCGCCATGACACGCGGCGGCGTTTCGGTCTCCGTGTTTACATCGCGGTCGGCGAGATAGCGGATTTCCGCGTCCGCCGCCTTGCGCGCCTCGACCACGCCCCACTCGTTCCAGTCGGACCGCTTGAGCGATGCGATGCGCAACGCTGCGCCTTCGAGCCCGACATAGATGCCGACGAGCAGCGACAGCCACCCCGTCGCGCCGCCAAGGCCCGCATAGGCGCCGCCGACCGAAAGCGCGATGGCGGCCGCGAGCGCAAGCGCCGCTTCGCGCCACATGCGATGGAACGCGAACCAGACGAACGGGATCAGGAAGCCGAAAAAGTGAAAGCCGTCCCGGACCAGGACGGCCTTTTCGGCCGGGTCGCGAACCGGCGGCTCCATCACGACATAGCTTGCCATCGCCTCAGCCTTTCAGCGTGCCCTTGGTCGACGGGATCATACCCGCCTGCCGCGTGTCCGGCTCGACCGCCATACGCAGCGCGCGCGCCACCGCCTTGAAGCAGGTCTCGGCGATGTGGTGGTTGTTGACGCCGTAATGATTGAGGACGTGCAGTGTGATGCCGGCATTCTGCGCCAGCGCCTGGAAGAACTCGCGCACCAGTTCGGTGTCGAACGTGCCGATCTTCGGCGCCGAAAAGCCGACGTTCCAGACGAGAAAGGGCCGGCCCGAGACGTCGACCGCCGCCTTGGTCAGCGTCTCGTCCATGGCGAGATCGATCGAAGCATAGCGCGCGATGCCGCGCCGCTCGCCGAGCGCCTTGGCGATCGCCTGCCCGATCGCGATGCCGGTGTCCTCGACCGTGTGGTGGTCGTCGATGTGAAGATCGCCCTTGGCCTTGATCGTCATGTCGATCAGCGAGTGGCGCGCGAGTTGGTCGAGCATATGGTCGAAAAAGCCCACGCCGGTCGAAATCTGCGACCGGCCGGCGCCGTCGAGATCGACCGTGACGGCGATCTCGGTTTCCTTCGTCTTGCGCTCGATCGTCGCGCTGCGCGCGCTCTTGCCGTCGGCCATCGTGGCGTCCTTGCCCTTGTGAGATAAGCGCTTGCCTCATACCAGCCTCGGTGCGCCGATTGCAAACGCTTCCCGGCAGCATACATAACGAGCCGAGTGGCGGGCGCCATCGGGCCGGCCGGAGACAGTATCGGAGCAGATATGTCCAACGAGACTTCCATGCACGCGACGACCATCGTCACCGTGCGCAAGGGCAACAAGGTGGTGATCGCCGGCGATGGGCAGGTGTCGCTCGGCCAGACCATCATGAAGGGCAATGCGCGCAAGGTGCGACGCATCGGCAAGGGCAACGTCATTTCGGGCTTCGCCGGGGCGACCGCCGACGCGTTCACGCTCCTCGAACGGCTCGAAGCCAAGCTCGAGCAATATCCCGACCAGTTGACCCGCGCCTGCGTCGAGCTCGCCAAGGACTGGCGAACCGACCGCTATCTGCGCCGGCTCGAGGCGATGATGCTCGTCGCCGACAAGTCGGTGACGCTGGCGCTCACCGGAAATGGCGACGTGCTGGAGCCCGAGCAGGGCGTCATGGCCATCGGCTCGGGCGGCAACTACGCGCTCGCCGCCGCCCGCGCTCTCGCCGACACGGACATGGACGCAGAGGAAATCGCGCGTCGCGCCATGAAGATTGCCGGCGAAATCTGCGTCTACACGAATTCCAACGTCGTCATGGAAGTGCTGGATGCCGAATAGGCCGCCAATCCGATTCGAGCCCATCACGGCAGATCACTACGATCTCCTGCGCGCGTGGCTCGAGATGCCGCATATGCGCGAGTGGTGGGGCGACCCCGAAACCGAATTTCACACGATCCGCGAAATGGTCGAAGGGCGTGATACGACGCGACCTTATCTGATCGTCGCCGACAAACGGCCGGTCGGCTACATCCAAGTCTGGTTCATTGGCCACCATCAGAACGAGGAATGGTTGAAAGACAATCCCTGGCTTGCCGAATTGCCTGGCGCGGCCGTCGGCGTCGACCTGTCGATTGGCGATCCCGGCCTCCTGTCGCAAGGCATAGGCTCCAGAGCGCTTTCGGCCTTCGTCGCCATGCTGCGCAAGGAAGGCTTCGAGATCATCACCATCGATCCCGACCCGAACAATAAGCGCGCGATCCGCGCCTACGAAAAAGCCGGATTCCGGACCATCCCACATCTTGAGGGTCGCACCGAAGGCGTTCACCTCATGCAACATGACCCGAACGCAAACGAGACATCTTCATGAGCACATTCTCTCCCCGCGAGATCGTTTCCGAGCTCGACCGCTACATCATCGGCCAGAAGGACGCCAAGCGCGCCGTCGCCATCGCGCTGCGCAACCGCTGGCGCCGCCAGCAACTCGACGGCCAGATGCGCGAAGAGGTGATGCCGAAGAACATCCTGATGATCGGGCCGACCGGCGTCGGCAAGACCGAGATTTCGCGCCGCCTGGCAAAGCTCGCGGGTGCGCCCTTCATCAAGGTGGAGGCGACCAAATTCACCGAGGTCGGCTATGTCGGCCGCGATGTCGAACAGATCATCCGCGATCTGGTCGAGACCGCCATCGGCCTGACGCGCGACAAGATGCGCGAGGACGTCAAGGCGCGTGCGCATCTCAATGCCGAAGAACGCGTTCTCGAAGCCCTCGTCGGCAAGACGGCCAGTCCCGCGACGCGCGATTCCTTCCGCAAGAAGCTGCGCGCCGGCGAACTCGACGACAAGGAGATCGAGGTCGAGGTCGCCGATACCGGTGCGCCGATGGGCGGGTTCGAGATTCCTGGAATGCCCGGCGCGCAGATGCTCAACATCAACGACATGCTGCAAAAGGCGATGGGCGGCCAAAAGACCAAGACGCGCAAGACCACCGTCAAGGAATCCTACGGCCATCTGATCAACGATGAATCCGACAAGCTCCTCGACAATGACGAGGTGATCGCGCGCGCGCTCGACGTGACGCAGAATGACGGCATCGTCTTTCTCGACGAGATCGACAAGGTGGCTGGCAGCGACAGCCGCACCGGGCCGTCCCGCGAAGGTGTCCAGCGCGATTTGCTGCCGCTCGTCGAAGGCACGACGGTCGCGACCAAGTACGGGCCGGTCAAGACCGACCACATCCTCTTCATCGCATCCGGCGCCTTCCACGTCGCCAAGCCGTCCGACCTTTTGCCGGAGCTTCAGGGACGCCTGCCGATCCGCGTCGAACTGCGCGCACTCGAAAAGGACGATTTCCGCCGAATCCTGACGGAAACCGAGGCGAGCCTGATCAAGCAGTATGTCGCGCTGTTGAACACGGAAGGCGTGACGCTCGACTTCACCGACGACGCCATCGACGAACTGGCCGGCATCGCGGTCGACCTCAACGCGACCGTCGAGAACATCGGCGCGCGCCGCCTCCAGACCGTGATGGAACGGGTGCTCGACGAGATTTCCTACAATGCACCGGACCAGTCCGGCACGACGGTCACGATCGACGCCGAATATGTGCGCAAATATGTCGGCGATCTCGCCAAGAACACAGATTTGTCCCGTTTCATCCTATAGGCGCTTCGGCAACACCTCGCGACGAAGTGAGCGTCCGACGGCCGTCCCGTGCAATCTGCGCTCGACGGGCCGATGGGCGCTCACTATGTTCGCGCCGCTTTGGCCAAGGGCCCGAATCTCATGAAAGCATTTGCCGGACTTTTCCTGTCGCTGTCGCTGTCGTTTGCGCTTGGCGCGGGCGAGGCATTTGCCGTGACGAAGATTCCGCCCGGCAACCGCAATGTCGAGCAGCCGGCCGTTCCCGGAGGTTCGGCGAGCCGGACGCGCGCGCTCTCGACCACCTATGAAGCGAAGTATCAGCGGGTCCTGCGGCTTTTCCAAAAGGATGAATCGCTGCGAACAAAGATCAGGCAGGTTTCGGCGCAATACGGCATCGATCCGGTCCACATGGCCGGCGCCATCATCGGCGAGCACACCTACAATGTCGACGCCTATGACCGGCTCCAGACATACTACGTCAAGGCCGTTTCCTACCTTTCGACCAGCTTCCAGTTCGCTCATGGCGGCGAGACCATCGCCTCTTTCGTCGCGCGGCCCGAATTTGCAGAATGCAATGCGGTCGCCGCCGACAGCTACGATCTGTGGTCCTGCCGCGAAATGATCTGGGAGCGCGATTTTCGCGGCCGATCCGTGGAAGGCAACGCCTATCCCGACAACAGATTCGGCGCGGTATTCTTCCAGCCCTTCTATGCCGGCCAGACCTTCGGCATCGGCCAGCTCAACCCGCTGACGGCACTGCAGATGAGCGATCTCGTCCATCAGGTCTCGGGACTGCCGAAGCTCGATTCGGCCGATCCGCAGGCCGTTTACCGGACGATCATGGACCCGGATCTGACGCTCGCCTATGTGGCGGCGACTCTCAAGACCTCGATCGACGCCTACCGGCGGCTCGCCGGCTTCGACATTTCGGAGAATCCCGGCGTCACCGCGACGCTCTACAATGTCGGCAGCCCGGAAGAACGCGCCTACCGCCTCAAGCGCGAGAACGCCGAGCGGGCGTCGCGCGGCGAGGAGCCGCGCCTTCCCGAAGAGAACTATTATGGCTGGCTGGTCAACGACCGGCTGGACGACCTCGAAGCGCTGTTCTGATCGATTTCGTCGAGAAGCGCGACGATCCGCGCGATGTCGTCGTCGGACAACGTGCCGATCTGCAACGCGAGGCGGTTTGCCAGCGCCGTTGCCACAGGCGAAAGGCCGGCGGTCACCAAAGTGACGCGCGGGTCGGAGCGTTGCGCCAATTGCTCCAGCGCCTCCGCCTCGTCCCAGATGACGTTGAAGAAACCGATGATCTTCTGCACCATCGCCCAGTTGGGGACGCCGCGCCTTCCATGCTCCAGCGCCGAGAGATAGGCCGGGCTGACACCGAGCGCCGCCGCCATTTCCTTTTGCGCGACGCCGCGCTCCGTGCGCATCGCGCGCACCTTTTCGCCGAACGGCGTCATGCCGCACCCCCCGGCCGCCGGTGCAGCCGCACATAGATCGCGCCCTGCCCGCCATGGTGACGCGCCGCATCCTCATGCGCCGAAACGAGGCCGCGGAAGGCCGGCGTGGCGAACCATTGCGGCACCTGGCGCCGCAACACGCCGTCGCTGCCCATCGACGATCCCTTGCCCGTCACCACCAGCACATGGCGCCGTCCCTGCGCATAGGCATTGTGAAGGAACGCGAGCAGCACACCATGCGCCTCGGCCAGCGTCATGCCGTGCAGATCGACCTTGCCCTCGATGGCAAGCCGGCCCTTGGCGAGCTTCTTCTTCGTCGGCCGGTCGATGACAGGCCGCTGCACCGGCTCGCGGCGCAGGATTTCCGCCTGGTGCTTGGCATCGGCGATCACCGGCGGCAGGGCGGGCGAGGCCTTTTCGTCCTGGCCAGCCGGCCCCGCTTCCATTTCCTCGGGAAAGGACTTGCCGCTCATCGGGACAACGGAACGCGCGACCTTCGACCAGAGCAGCCGGTCCTCCTTCGTCATGCCCTTCGCCCGGCGCGTCATGCCATCCGCTCCGCGGCGGCGCGTGGCACCAGCATGGTGAACGAAGCCGGGTGCTTGATGATACCCGCCACCTCGCCGGCTCCATCGCCCGAGCCGCAGAAGATGTCGCCGCGCGCCGGCCCGGCGATGGCCGAACCGGTATCCTGCGCGATCATCAGTCGCGCGAAATCCATCTGAGGCGCCTCGACGAAGATCGGCGTCGAAAATGTGTGCAGACTGCGGTCGACGGCGAGCGAACGGCCGGCGGTCAGCGGCACCTTCGCCGCCGCGATCGGTCCAAGCGCCGGATCGTCCACAGGCGCGTCACGAAAGAAGATGAACGAGCGATTGTGCCACAAGATTTCGTCAATCCGCGCGGGATTGGCGGAAAACCAGACCCTGATCGACTGCATCGTGACGTCTTTAAGGGGAATCTCGCCAAGATTCGCCAAAATCCTGCCGGGCCCGGTGAAAGGATGGCCGGATTTCGTGGCATAGGTCAGCCGGCGTTCACTTCCGTCGGTCATGACCAGCCGCGCCGCGCCCTGAACGTGGACGAAGAACAGATCGACCTTGTCGGCCAGCCAGGCGATCTCCAGTCCGCGCCCGTCGAGCGCGCCGCGCTCGATTTCTCCACGGTCGAAATACGGCTCGATCCCGTTCGCCGTCTGCCGCCCGAACGCGATCGTGGTATCCCAGCCCCTCGGGCGGTTCGCGTCGTCGATGCCGATCAAATCGACCGGCCGCGACAGGATCGGATAGCGAAAGCGTTGGGTGCGGGCCGCGCTCGCCTCGACCAGCGGCTCGTAAAATCCGGTGACGAACCCATCTGCGATGATCCGGGCGGGTCGGAAATTCTGCTCGAAGAAGATCCGCGCATCCTGGTCGCCCGAATCCCGCGCGGACGCGAAGGCGGGTTCCAGATCGGCGGCCGATATGCCGAATGCGCCGGTCTTGTAAGGCTTCTCGGAATTGCGGAAAGCGGATCTTCGAAAGGCGTCAAAAGCGGCACGAAGATTGTCGTGCCGCCAACTTTCGACGTCATCGAACTTCATGAAGTCGAGGGCAGCCGGCGTATCCATGCCAGCGGACCCGGTCCTATTCTTCCGCTTCGGTCGCGACCAGTTTCCAGTTCGGATCGCGCGAGCGGGTGTCGCGGGCGAAGGTCCAGACGTCCTTGACCTCGACGACCGTTTCGGGATCGCCGTCGATCACCTCGCCCGAGGCGTTGCGCGTCGCCGAGATCAGTTCGCTGACGATGCGCAGCGTGACATGGGCCTCCGAGCCCTTCTGTTCCGCGCCGACGATTTCCGCCTTGTCGATGCCGACGAACGAGGACTGAACCTTTTCGTTGCGCGCCTCGCGGTCGGCGATGGCCTGGACGAATCCGTCGTGAACCTCGCGCGACAGTAGATTCTTCAAGGTTCGGCGGTCGCCGTCGGCATAGGCCATGACGATCATCTCGTATGCCATCTTGGCGCCGTCGACGAACTGCTTGGGATCGAAGCTCGGATCGGCCTGGCGAATGGCGCGCAGACCGTCATTCACCGGCGTGCCTTCCGGCGCAACGGCGTCGATAGCGGCGAAATCGGGCGCGGGCGGCGCATCGCCCATACGCCGGCGGGGCAGCGAAACGACATTTTCCGGGGCCGCCTGCTTGTCGGCGTCTGAGCGCGTATAGGGATCGTGCGGCGGCCGTTCATTGCCGGTGCGGCGTCCCAGGACGCTGCGCAACTGGTAGAAGATCACCGCGGCGGCGACGAGGAAGAAGATGGTCCCGAAATCGAAAAATTCCATATCGTCCGCCAAGACCCTGTTCGTCATTGCACTGAAACATGGGATCGATCCTAACCGGTTTGCCGGCCGTTCCCATGCCTGATCGACAATTTAGATCGCTTTGCGCGCACAGCGCACGCAGGATAGCGCTCTAGGTGAAGTCCTCCGGCGCGAAATCAAGCGCGCCCGTCATCTTTGCATATAGATCGCCCGCCCCGCGCATTCAAATGCACACTGGCCTTCCCTATATAACGGCGAACCGCTCTTGAGGCCCCATCGTGCGATTTTCGCTAATTCCCCTGATCATCCTCGCCCTGCCGCTGGTCGAGATCACAGCTTTCATCGCCATCGGCAGTCAGATCGGTGTGCTCGCGACACTCGGACTGATCTTCGCCTCGGCCTTTCTGGGCATTATTCTCGTGCGCGTCCAGGGTTTCAACACCATCCAGCGCATTCGCACCGAACTCGATCGTGGCGGCTCGCCTGGTCGTGACCTCGTTCACGGCATGATGATCGTCGTAGCCGGCATCCTCCTGATCATTCCCGGCTTCGTCACCGATGCGATCGGCCTGTTGCTCTTCCTTCCGCCCGTGCGCGATCTCGGCTGGCGCTTCCTTCGCGACCGCATCCGCGTGACGACCGTTCAGACGGGCGCGGCCTGGCAACAAAGGCGGCGCGCCCGCGACGGCGTGGTCGATCTCGACGCCGACGATTATCGCGACCTGTCGGAGGACGGCGAACCGCAGACCCGCTCGCCTTCCGATCCGCGGCTGCCGCCCCGTTAAACTTGTCACGATCCGGCGTGCGTGTTAGCGAACGCCCGATTTCTTGAGCAACAGCCGTCCAGGCGCGCAAGCTGGACGAGGAGAGGAACGACGACATGGCCGAAACGCCTGAAAACACCAATGGTCAGAACGGCGGCGGCGCGGCGCAGCCCGGCGCCCAGGCGCAGCAGGGAGCGACCTTCAACGTCGTCTCGCAATATGTGAAGGACCTGTCCTTCGAGAATCCCGGCGCGCCCGCATCGCTTCGCACGCGCACCCAGCCGCCCGGCATCAACATCAACGTCAACGTCAATGCGAACCCGATCGCCGACAAGGAATTCGACGTCGTCCTGACGATCAACGCCAAGGCGGAAGTCGAGAAGACCGTGGTCTTCAACGCCGAGCTCGTCTATGGCGGCGTCTTCCGCATCGACGGCTTCCCGCAGGAGCACATGCTGCCGCTGCTCTTCATCGAGTGCCCGCGCCTGCTGTTCCCCTTCGCCCGCCAGATCATCGCCGACATCACGCGCCAGGGCGGCTTCCCGCCGCTGATGATCGACCCGATCGATTTCGCGCAGATGTTCCAGCGCCGCATGGCCGAGGAGCAGGCCCGCGCAAAGGTCGCCCAGCCGACCGGCACCGCGTAAGATTTTCGCACTCGCGACAAGAAAAAACCCGGCTTAGCGCCGGGTTTTTTCTTTTACGAGCCGCCGGCAGCAACCGCGTAGGACGGCTCGACCTGGCGCCAGATCGCATTGCCGCCGAGCGTTTCGACGAGTTTCGCGTGTGCCATGATCTCGTCTTCGCCGAGGCGGGACGCCAGAGGTCTTGGCCTCGGGCGGATTTCGATCGTCGCGGTTCCGTCGGAACGCTCGCCGTCGGCGTTCGTCTGGACGTCGAGCACGAGGGCCGCCTGCCGGCCGCCGATCAGCTCGATATAGACTTCCGCGAGCAATTCGGAATCCAGCAGCGCACCGTGCTTGGTCCGGCGCGAATTGTCGATGCCGTAGCGGCGGCAAAGCGCATCGAGCGAATTGGGTCCCATCGGATGCTTGCGCCGGGCAATCGCCAGCGTGTCGACCACGCGCGATGGTTCCACCATGGCGACGCCCAGCCGCCCGAATTCGGCATTGAGGAACCCGATGTCGAAATTCGCATTGTGCGCGATTAGATGGGCGCCTTCGAGAAAGGCGAGGAGATCGTCGAGAATCCCGTCGAAACCGGGCTTGTCGGCGAGCGAAGCGTCAGTGATGCCGTGGACGGCAAGCGCCTCGGGATGGACCTGACGGCCTTGCGGGTTGATATAGACGTGGAAGCTGCGCCCGGTCGGAAAGCGATTGACCAGCTCGATGCCGCCGAACTCGATGATCCTGTCCTCGTTCGGATCGAGGCCGGTCGTTTCGGTATCGAAAATGATCTCACGCATCTTTTGCCGCTTCGCCCTTAAGTTTCGCCACGATCGCCTCGACCGCGGCGCGCGCCGCCTCCAATCCCTCGCCGCTTTCGACGATGAAATCGGCGCGCCGCCTTTTCTCGGCGTCCGGCACCTGCTTGGCAAGGATCGCCTCGAACTTCTCCACCGACATTCCCGGCCTGGCGAGCACGCGCGCGCGCTGGATATCGGCCGGCGCGGAAACCACGACGATGCGATCTACGCGCGTCTCCCCGCCGGTCTCGAACAGGAGCGGAATGTCGAGGACGGCAAGCTTTCGGTCCGCCGCACGATGTTCATCCAGAAACGCGTCGGCATCGGCGCGCACCAGCGGATGGACGATCCGCTCGACCGTCTTCAGCGCCGCGGCATCGCCGAGAACGCGCTGCCCGAGTAGGGCGCGGTCGACGACGCCGTCCTTTACCGTTCCTGGAAAAGAAGCCTCGATCAGTGGCGCGGCTTTGCCGGCATAAAGCCGATGCACGGCCTCGTCGGAATCATGGACGGGCACGCCCGCCTCGCGGAAGAAGCGCGCGGTGGTCGACTTGCCCATGCCGATCGATCCGGTCAACCCGACAACGATCATCGCCCCTTCTCCAGGTCGGCAACGATCCGCGCACGCAATTCGGGCGTTACCTCCGGGCGAACACCGAACCAGCGCTCAAAGCCGGGCACGGCCTGATGCAGCAACATGCCGAGCCCGTCGACAGTTGCAAGGCCCCGCGCCGCGGCACGCTCAAGGAGCGGCGTCATCAGCGGCGCGTAGACGATGTCGGTCACGACGGCATGGTCCTTAAGGCAAGCGAGATCGAGATCGAGCGGCGGCTGGTCCTTCATGCCGAGCGCCGTCGTGTTGATCAGAAGGTCGGCCTTGGCGAGCAGTGCCGGCGCCTGGTCCAGGCTCGCCGGCTTCACACCGGGAAAGGCTAGGGCCAGTTCGCCCGCGCGCACCGCCGAGCGGTTGGCGACGGTCACCTTGCCGATGCCCGCCTCGCGCAGCGCGTGGAGCACCGCGCGCGCCGCGCCACCGGCCCCCAGCACCAGGGCTGTCTGCGCCTTGCGCCATTGCGGTGCGCCGGCGTCGAGATTGGCCGCGAATCCGTACGCGTCGGTATTGCCGCCAACGAGTTCGCCATGCTCGATCCACAGCGTGTTGACCGCTCCGATCGCGCCGGCAGCCGCATCGCGGCGCGAAACCGCCTCGAAAACCGCCTCCTTGTGCGGAATGGTGACATTGCCGCCTACGAAGGCGCCGCGTCGCAATTGATTCAGAAATTCCGGCAGATCGTCCGGTGCGACATCGACGGCGCGGTAATCGCCATCAAGTCCGTGCGCCGCCAGCCAATGGCCATGGATCATGGGCGAGCGGGAATGCGCGATCGGATGGCCGATCACGAAGGCATGGGCCGCATCAGCCATCGATGGCGCCAAGTTCGCGCAGCTTTGCCAGAAGCGGCAGCAGCGGCAGGCCGACGATGGCAAAATGATCGCCTTCCACCCGGTCGAAGAGCTGGATGCCCTTTCCCTCGATCTGATAGGCTCCGACCGAGGACAGCGCCGCATCTCCCACCGCCGAAAGATGCCGGCCGACGAAACCCGGATCAAGCTGGCGCATCGTCAGGGACGCGACCGAGACGTGCCGCCAGATCGCTTCGCCGTCCTGCGCGATGACGACGGCGCTGTTCAACTGATGCGTCCTGCCGGACAGTTTCAGGAGGCGTCGGCGGGCTTCCTCCATGTCCGCCGGCTTATGAAGAAGTTCCTCGCCCAGCGAGAGGGTCTGGTCGGAGCCGATCACGAAGGCGCCCGGATGGTTCTGGCTGACATCGACGGCCTTCGCCTCGGCGAGAATCTGCGCCAGATCGTCTGGCCGAAGACCGGTATCGGCGACCGCTTCTTCCACAGCGCGTTCGTCGATCGACGGTCTTTCGGCGGCAAAGGCGATGCCGGCGTCTTCCAGCATCTTCCGGCGGAAGGGGCTTCCCGAAGCCAGTATGATTTCTTGTCTCACGACGCCTCCTCGCGATGGCTCTTGTTGCGCAACGCGACGATGGCGGCTGCGGTTTCCTCGATCGAGCGCCGGGTGACGTCGATCATCGGCCAGCCATGCCGGTTGCAGATCTGACGGGCATAGGCCAGTTCCTCGGAAATCGAAAGCCGGTCCGCATAGTCGCCATGATCGAACCCGGCGCCGCCCAGAATGCGGTTCTGGCGAACCTGCGAAATCCGCTCCGCCGTCGCGATCAGGCCAACGATCAGGGGTTTCTTCGCCGTCACGATCTGCGGCGGGATCGGCACTCCGATGACGATCGGCACGTTCGCGGTCTTGATGCCGCGATTGGCGAGATAGATCGAGGTCGGCGTCTTCGACGTTCGCGAGATGCCGATCAGCACGATATCGGCCTCTTCGATATCGGGCGGCAACTGGCCGTCATCGTGCTCCATGGTGAAGTTGAGGGCGTCGATGCGTCGGAAATAATCCGCGTCGAGGACATGCTGCGCGCCGACACGCCGACCGGCCGGCGTTCCAAGATAGGACTGGAAGACCATCAGCACAGGTTCGAGCACCGAGACGCAGGGCAGGCCCAGCGCCTGGGAGCGTCGGTCGATTTCGGCCGCCAGCGCCTGATCCACCACCGTATAGAGCACGATGCCCGGTGCTTCCTCGATGTCGACGAAGACGTTTTCGAGCTGCTTGTCGGTCCGGATCAGCGGGTAGATGTGCTCGATCGCGCGGGCGTTCTTGTATTGGGCCGCCGCCGCCCGCCCCGCCGCAAGCAGCGTCTCGCCGGTCGCGTCCGAAATCAGGTGCAGATGAAAGAAATTTTGCGGTTTGTTCACGGGATTCTGCCTGCCCTGTGGGCGAGTGTGCATAAAGCGGGAGAGCGGCAGGGCCGTTCGCACGCCAATGTATCAGATGGCAGTTTCTCCACAATTCGCCAGACCGTGGGTTGGAATCGACCCTGTGGGAAATTGCGGGGGACACAGATACGCGTTTCACAAGCAAACATATCCGTCCTGCCGATGATGGCAGCAGGCAAACGTCTGATCTAAAGAGATAAATTTCGGCTTTCCCCGTTGATCATCAACAGGTTTCGGAATTCTCGTTGCGGCGATATAACCACTGGCCGGCGCGCACGCGTTCGGGGAGAAGCAGGAAACCCCGATTCCAACAGACTCTAAGAACCATAAGATTCCTTAAAAATTTCTTTAATTTATTAGAACGCTCACCGGAAAGGCCGAGAATGTCGATCGACAGGAAGATGCTGAAGGTCCTGAAGGGAGAAAACGTCTTTCCCCCTCCGATCTGGATGATGCGGCAGGCGGGACGGTATCTGCCGGAGTATCGCCAAGTGCGAAAGCAGGCGGGGAGCTTTCTCGATCTCTGCTACAATCCCGATCTTGCAGTCGAAGTGACGCTCCAGCCGATCCGTCGCTTCGGCTTCGACGCATCGATCCTGTTTTCCGACATCCTCGTCATTCCCCATGCGCTCGGCCGCGATCTGCGCTTCGAGGAGGGACGCGGGCCGCTGATGACGCCGATCGAGGTCGAAGAGATCGAACGGCTCGATGCGTCCAGGCTCCACGACCACCTCTCCCCCGTCTATGAGACGGTGCGGCGACTGCGCGCGCAATTGCCCGCAGAAACGACGCTGATCGGCTTTTGCGGAGCGCCATGGACGGTGGCGACCTACATGATCGCCGGACATGGCACGCCGGACCAGGCGCCTGCCCGTCTCTTCGGCTATCGACACCCCGCCGAAATGCGCAAGCTACTGGCACTTCTCGCCGATTGTTCGGCCGATTATCTCATCCGCCAGATCGACGCGGGCGCCGATTGCGTCCAGATTTTCGATTCCTGGTCCGGCGTGCTCGACGAGGCCGCGTTCGAGGTCTATTGCATCCAGCCGATGAAGCGGATCGTGGACAAGGTTCGCGCCGTTCATCCGAACGTGCCGATCATCGGCTTTCCGAAGGGCGCCGGAGCGCTCTATGACGGTTATCGGGACCGGACGGGCGTTACGGCGCTCGGTCTCGACTGGAGCGTTCCATGGAGCCAGGCGCAGCGCCTGCAGGCCGAAGGCGCCGTGCAGGGCAATCTGGACCCTCTGCGCCTCGTCGTGGGCGGGCAGGCGCTGCACGACGGCGTGAAGGCCGTTCTCGACAATCTCGGTGACGGGCCGCTGATCTTCAATCTCGGCCACGGCATCACGCCTCAAACGCCGATCGAGCATGTCGCGGCGATGATCGCTCAGGTTCGGGGAGTGGCGCGGTGAGTGAGGCAACCACGGGAAGGAAGGGGCCAGGCGCGCGAGCCGGCATCGCGCTTGCCGCCTTTCTCGTTCTCGGCGCTGCCGTTCTGCTGATCTTTCCGGCCGAAGCCTATCTGTGGGCCAAGGCGATCCATGTGATTGCCGTCATCTCCTGGATGGCGGGGATGCTCTATCTGCCGCGCCTGTTCGTCTACCATGCGGAAATCGGGCCCGGCACGCCGCAATCCGAAACATTCAAGGTGATGGAACAACGCCTTTTGCGTGTCATCATCAACCCGGCCATGACCATCGCCTGGGTGCTGGGGCTCTGGCTCGCCTGGCAGGGTTTCGGATTTTCGGGCGGCTGGCTGCACTTGAAGATCCTGGCCGTCATCGCCATGTCGGGCCTGCACGGCTATTTCTCGAAGGCCGTACGTCTGTTCGCCGAGGACCGAAACGACAAGTCGGCGCGTCACTGGCGTCTTATGAACGAGGGGCCGACGCTGTTGATGATTGTCATCGTCGTCCTGGTCGTGGTAAAGCCGTTCTGAGGCTCGAACGCGCGGCTTGCGCTTTCAAAAGCGCGACGCTAAGAGAACAGTCCTTCCCTTTGCCACGCGGCCCGCTTCTTCATGACGGCATATCCGCGCCGCAGCCTTCCTACGTCATTATCGACTTCTCCCATCGCCAGCCGAGTGCGCATATGCAGGAAATGAAACTACAAGAGCTCAAGAGCAAGGGTCCGACCGACCTCATTGCATTCGCCGAATCGCTTGAGGTGGAAAACGCAAGCGTTCTGCGCAAGCAGGAGCTCATGTTCGCCATTCTCAAGAAGCTCGCCGCGCAAGAGGTCGAGATCATCGGCGAAGGCGTGGTCGAGATCCTGCAGGACGGCTTCGGTTTCCTGCGTTCGGCCAATGCGAACTACCTGCCCGGCCCGGATGATATCTATATTTCGCCTTCCCAGATTCGCCGCTTCTCCTTGAAGACGGGCGACACGGTCGAAGGTCCGATCCGCAGCCCCAAGGAAGGCGAGCGCTATTTCGCTCTTCTCAAGGTCAACACGATCAATTTCGAAGACCCGGAAAAGATCCGCCACAAGCTGCATTTCGACAATCTGACGCCGCTCTATCCGAACGAGCGCTTCAAGATGGAACTCGAGGTTCCCACGTCGAAGGACATGTCGGCGCGCGTCATCGATCTCGTCGCGCCGCTCGGCAAGGGCCAGCGCGGTCTCATCGTCGCGCCGCCGCGCACCGGCAAGACCGTGCTCCTCCAGAACATCGCACACTCGATCGCGCACAATCATCCCGAAGCCTATCTGATCGTCCTCCTGATCGACGAGCGCCCGGAAGAAGTGACCGACATGCAGCGTTCGGTGAAGGGTGAGGTCGTTTCCTCGACCTTCGACGAGCCGGCCGTGCGCCACGTCCAGGTCGCCGAGATGGTCATCGAGAAGGCCAAACGCCTCGTCGAACATGGCCGTGACGTCGTCATCCTGCTCGATTCGATCACCCGTCTCGGCCGCGCCTACAACACGGTCGTGCCGTCCTCCGGCAAGGTCCTGACCGGCGGTGTCGACGCGAATGCGCTGCAGCGCCCGAAGCGTTTCTTCGGCGCGGCGCGCAACATCGAGGAAGGCGGTTCGCTGACCATCATCGCGACCGCGCTGATCGATACCGGAAGCCGCATGGACGAAGTCATCTTCGAGGAGTTCAAGGGTACGGGCAATTCGGAAATCGTGCTCGACCGCAAGGTCGCCGACAAGCGCATCTTCCCGGCCATGGACATCCTCAAATCGGGCACGCGCAAGGAAGATCTGCTCGTCCAGCGCCAGGACTTGCAGAAGATTTTCGTGTTGCGCCGCATTCTCGCACCCATGGGCACGACAGATGCGATCGAGTTCCTGATGGACAAGCTGAAGCAGACCAAGACCAATGGCGACTTCTTCGATTCGATGAATACCTGACCGCATCGCGGTCACGATTGCAGGCATATCGATCCGGCGGGCAGCTCATGTCCGCCGTTTCGCATTGGAGTGATTGATGCGTTCGACGACGACGATCTATGCGCTTTCGAGCGGCGCCCTGCCCGCCGGCGTCGCCGTCCTGCGTATATCCGGTCCGCATGTTCCAGCGATCATTCCGGAACTGACCGGCCGGCCATTGCTCCAGTCGCGCCGCGCCGTGCTCTGCACCATTCGCGACGAAACCGGCGCGCCGATCGACGACGCGCTGTGCATCCATTTTCCGGCACCCGCGAGCTTCACCGGCGAAGACGTGCTGGAAATCCAGCTTCACGGCAGTCGCGCGGTCAATGCGGCGCTCTTTCGCCGCCTCGCCATGTTCGACGGGCTGGAACCGGCCGAAGCCGGCGCCTTTACCATGCGCGCATTTCTCAATGGACGCATCGATCTGACGGCCGCAGAAGCTCTTTCCGATCTGATCGTCGCCGAGACCGATGCGCAGCGGCGATTGGCGTTGTCGAATGCCGACGGCGCCCAGCGACGACTATATGAGGGTTGGCGCGCTGAGCTCGTGTCGATCTGGGCGCGGATCGAGGCCGATCTCGACTTTTCCGACCAGGACGATGTTCCGCCGGAGTTCGGCGTTGTCGTGCGCGAACAAATCGCCGGACTCGAGTCACGAATTCGCATTCATTTAGACGGCTATCGAATTGCGGAAATGGTCAATGATGGCTTCCATCTCGTCGTGGCCGGAGCCCCAAACACCGGAAAATCGAGCCTTATCAATTATTTAGCAAAGCGCGACGTGGCGATCGTTACCGAGATACCCGGCACCACGCGCGATCTGATCGATGTCCGGCTCGATCTCGGCGGCAAGCTCCTGCGGATCACCGACACCGCTGGACTGCGAGACACCTCAGACCCGGTCGAGCGGATCGGAGTTGAGCGTGCCCGCACCGCAAGTCGCGCGGCGGACCTCGTCGTCATCCTGGATGATGGTGTGCAGCCCGCGCCTGAAGTTACGGCCGACGCTGTGATGGTCGTGCAGAGCAAGGCTGACCTCCGTACGAACATACCAGATACTCTGGCAATCTCTACAAGGACGGGCTTTGGTATCGATCGCCTCCTTGAGAAGATCGCCGCCATCCTTGATTCGCGAACCAGAATCCACGATACGGTTCCGTCACGGCAGCGTCATGTGGCGCATCTGGAACGGTGCCTCGAATCTCTTGAGCGCGCGCGCGATACATCCGCGTTCGAATTGGCTGCCGAAGAGCTCCGCGTAGCTGCGGATTCGCTGGGGCGGTTGACGGGTGCGATCGATGTCGAGGACTTGCTTGGCGACATCTTTTCGCGCTTCTGCATAGGGAAATGACTCACGTGAAACAGCATTTCAGGTTCGATGTCGTTGTCGTCGGAGGCGGTCATGCCGGCGTTGAGGCTGCCTGTGCCTCGGCGCGCATGGGGGCAGTCACGGCGCTTGTCACGCTGAGCGCGGACAATCTCGGCGTCATGTCCTGCAATCCGGCCATTGGCGGACTGGGAAAAGGGCAGTTGGTGCGGGAAATCGATGCGCTCGACGGAATCATGGGGCGTGCGGCCGACAAGGCCGGTATTCAGTTTCGTCTTTTGAACCGTAGCAAGGGACCGGCTGTCCGAGGCCCGCGAACGCAGGCCGACCGAGTGCTCTATGCGAAGGCCGTCAGGGACCTCGTGGCGGCGCAGGAGAACCTTCACCTCGTCACCGATGAGGTTCTGGATCTCGATATCCGCAACGGAGAACTCGCGGGGGTTCATCTGAAGAATGCGGGTTATGTTTCCTGCGGCGCTGCGGTTTTGACGACCGGTACCTTTTTGCGCGGCCTGATCCATATCGGACCTGAAAAGCTCGTTGCCGGACGTATGGGCGAACAGGCGACGAGTGGCCTGGCGTCGGCATTCGCTCGCCTTGGCATTCGCGTCGGGCGTCTGAAAACAGGAACACCACCTCGGCTCAAACGCGCATCGATCGATTGGGATGCTCTTGAACGGCAGGAAGCCGATGAGATTCCGACGCCGTTCTCGTCCATGACGTCCTCGATTTCGATACCCCAGATCGAATGCGCCATCACGCGGACGAATCAGGAATCACATCGCATTATCCGCGAGAACCTGCATCGATCGGCCATGTATGCGGGCGCGGTCGAGGGCGTCGGCCCACGTTACTGTCCATCGATTGAAGACAAGATCGTCCGGTTCGGCGACCGGGACGGTCACCAGATCTTTCTCGAACCCGAAGGCCTCGACAGCGATCTCGTCTATCCGAATGGCGTTTCGACGTCGATGCCGCTTGAGGTGCAGATCGAGTTTATTCGATCCATGGAGGGGCTCCGAAAGTCGGAGATCGTGCAGCCAGGCTATGCCATCGAATATGATCATGTCGATCCGCGCGAACTTTCAACGTCGTTGGAGATGCGGCTTTGCCGGGGATTGCTTTTGGCAGGCCAGATAAATGGCACCACGGGGTATGAGGAAGCCGGTGCTCAAGGCATCCTTGCCGGTATCAATGCAGCCATGCGCGCGGGTGGTGGAGCACCGGTGTCGCTGTCTCGCGCCGACGCCTATATCGGCGTCATGATCGATGACCTCACCTCTCGCGGCGTCACCGAACCTTATCGCATGTTTACCTCGCGCGCCGAGTACCGGCTGTCGATTCGTGCCGACAATGCCGATGAGCGTTTGACGCCGCTTGGACTGAAGCTCGGAGTCGTTGGCTCAGAGCGCGCGATCATGTTTTCCAAGCGAACCGAACTTTTGACTGCGCTCAAGCGACGTCTGCGGGAACTGACATTGTCTTCGTCGGCCGCGATCAAGCAAAACCTTGCCGTCAACGCCGACGGCAAGGTTCGCAATGGATATGAGTTGTTGGGCCACTCGTCTATTCAGCTCACCGACCTTGATCGGATCTGGCCCGAGCTTTGCAGTTTCGATCCAAAGACACGCGAACTTGTCGAAATCGATGCAGGATATGCCGTCTATCTCGAGCGCCAGAGCGCAGATATCGACCGATTGCGCAAAGAGGAAGGATTGGAGATTCCAACCGATCTGGACATCGCTGCGATCGTCGGCTTGTCAAATGAGATGAGATTGAAGTTGGCTGAAGCCCGTCCTGAGACGATTGCCCAGGCAGGACGGATTGAGGGTATGACCCCGGCTGCGTTGTCGCTTCTTCTGGCGCATGTTCAGCGCAAGCAGGCTTCTATTGCGGCATGAAGCAGTACGATGACCTCAATCGGGCAGCCGGAGACGTTTCACGTGAAACGTATGAACAGCTTGTTGCGTTCGAGAAATTGTTCCACCACTGGAACCGCTCGATCAATCTTGCGGCAAGCGGTGTGCGCGAGGATTTCTGGGCGCGTCATGTCCTTGATTCGGCGCAGTTGTGGCGGTTTCGCGATGGGGTGACCGATTGGACGGACATCGGTAGCGGCGGCGGCCTGCCGGGTTTGGTGATTGCCATTCTCGGCGCGCCTTCCGAGTTGGTTGTCACCCTGGTCGAAAGCAATCAAAAGAAGGCGGCTTTTCTTCGCGCGGCTGCCGTGGAGCTCGGATTGCATGTAGCTATACGGCCCGAACGTATTGAAGCGACGACTGAAATCCTGAATCCTTCGCTCGTTTCCGCCAGGGCATTGGCGCCGCTCGCAAAGCTCCTCGATCTTACCGGAGCATGGCTCAGGCCGGGAAAGGCTCGGGCTCTCTTTCCGAAAGGACGCGATTTCCAACAGGAAATTCGTGAAGCACGTAACCATTGGCAATTTGATCTGCTAGAACATGCCAGCATGGTTGACGCGATGAGTCGCGTTCTGGAATTTTCCAACGTTCAGCGCCTGGAGCATTGATCATGGTGGGAATAAAGCCACGGATCATCACGGTGGCAAATCAGAAGGGCGGTGTCGGGAAGACGACGACCGCCATCAATCTGGCCACGGCCCTGGCGGCGATCGGCGAGCGGATTCTCATTGTCGATCTCGATCCCCAGGGCAATGCAAGCACCGGATTGGGAATCGAGCGTGCCGAACGTGCAATTTCGTCCTACGATCTGTTGATCGGCGAAGCGACCATTGCGCAGTCGGCTGTGAAGACTGCCGTTCCAGGCTTGTCGGTGGTGCCGTCCACCCTTGATCTGCTTGGCGTCGAGATGGAGATTTCGGTGGCGCCGGATCGCGCGATCCGGCTGCGAAACGCCATTGAATCGGTCGATGGCGGGGCGTCCTCCTTCGACTATATCCTGATCGACTGCCCACCTTCGCTCAATTTGTTGACGCTGAACTCCATGGCCGCGGCGGATTCGGTGCTTGTGCCGCTCCAATGCGAGTTCTTTGCCCTCGAAGGTTTAAGCCAGCTGCTGCATACGGTCGATCAGGTTCGAGCCAATCTCAACCCGCGCCTGACGATCCAAGGTATTGTTATGACGATGTTCGACGGGCGCAACAATCTGGCCAATCAGGTCGTGCAGGATGTGCGAACCCATATGGGCGACAAGGTTTACGAGACGGTGATCCCGCGCAATGTGCGCGTCTCCGAAGCGCCTTCCTATGGCAAGCCGGCCATCCTTTATGATCTGAAATGTTCCGGGAGCCAGGCCTATCTGCAACTTGCGTCGGAGGTCATTCGACGCGAACGCGTGCTGCGGGCCGCATAGGGGAGAGTGCGATGAACGAAGATCTGTCCCGCAAGCGGCTCGGCCGTGGTCTCGCCGCGTTGATCGGTGATCTCGACAAGCCGGCAGCGCCTGCCGAGTTGTCGGGTAGCGCCCTTGCGGACCGAACCGCCCCGATCGAGTTCGTCTCGCCAAATCCGCGCAATCCGCGGCGCAGTTTTGCCGAAGACGATCTTGAAGATCTGACGCAATCGATTCGCGAACATGGAATCGTCCAGCCGGTCGTCGTCCGAACGATGCCGGATGGAAAATATGAAATCATCGCGGGCGAACGTCGATGGCGCGCGGCGCAGCGCGCCGGATTGACCGCCGTCCCGGTCGTGATCCGCGACGTGACCGATCGAGTCGCTCTTGAACTGGCGATCATCGAAAACGTCCAGCGCGCGGACCTTAATCCGGTGGAAGAAGCGCAGGGATATCAACTTCTTATCGATGAACATCAGTATACGCAGGCCGATCTTGGCCAGGTCATCGGCAAGAGCCGCAGCCATGTGGCGAACACGCTTCGCCTTCTGAAGCTTCCGGATCACGTCCGAACACTAGTAACGGACGGCTCGCTATCGGCGGGTCATGCGCGCACGCTCGTCACGGCGCTGGACCCGGCCGGCCTCGCGCGGCGCATCGTCGACGAGGGGCTGTCGGTGCGACAGGCCGAAGCGCTCGCGCAGCAGCCGGTCAAGCCGGAACAAGGAAGAACTGAGCGTCATGCGCCGGCGGAGAAGGATGCCGATACGATCGCGCTCGAGAAAACACTGTCCGATGCGCTCGGGCTCAAAGTCTCGATCACGCACGGTCAGCGCGGCGGCGACATCAAGATCCGCTATTCAAGTCTCGAACAACTCGACACGATCTGCCATCGCCTCCAGCGAAACTGAAGATCGGGTCGGCTTCATATGAGCAACAGCCGGTCGAGCCGGCAATTGGTCAGCGCAGACGGCGGGCTTCGATAGCCAGGGCCAGCATCGCCTGACGGGCGGTCGGCTCTTCAAGCTGCGAACGATTTCGCATCGCAAGCACCGTCGACTGCAATCGATCGAGCCCACGCGCGATGGCCGACGACGTCCACTTCTGGACAGCGCGTTCCAAATTGCTTCGCCGGCTAAAAAAAACAGGCGGCCGTGCCGCACTTACCGCGGCGGACGGACTTGATCCGTCATCGACTGCCATGCGCAAGAGTTCGAGCTGCTGGAACTGACGCATCACCGCCGAGACGAGCTGGAATGGCGCATTGCCTGCGTTGACCCAACCGGAAAAGGCGCGATCGAAGCCGGCGATGTCGCCGGCCAGGATGGCATCCGTCGCGTCATCGAGCGACTTGGCCGAGACGTCGCCGACGATCTCGGTCACATGCGCGATCTCGATCCGGTTGTCGCCCTTGGCATAGAGCGCCAGCTTCTCGATCTCCGAGCGGGTGGCTAGCCGGTCGCCGCCAAGCGATGCCTTCAATGCCTGGCGCGCTTCGGGCGCAATCGCAAGTCCGTCACGCGCCAGAACCTCGTCGATGACGCCGTCGATCGCGCGCGCCTGATCGACATAACAGGGCAGCGCCATGCCGGCAGCCCCCTGTTCGACGGTGGCGCGGACCGGCCCCCCTTTCTTCAGATCACCGCCTTCGACGAGAACGAGTGTCGAATCGGGCGGACTGGCGCACAGATCCTTCAACGCGGCGCCAAGCGCCTTGTGCGTACCGGCGCCCTTGATCCAGATCAGTCGCCGGTCGGCGAACATCGCGACCGTGTTGGCTTCGTCGAGAAGCCGGCCAGGGTCGTTTTCGAGTTCGCCGGCATCGAGCCGCGTGACGGAAAACGGGTCGTCGAGTTGAAAACCGGCCTTGCGGGCGTAAAGCGCGGCACGCTCCGAGACCAGGCCGCGATCCGGCCCATAGATCAGGACGATCGGAAACGCGCCTTGCGGGCGCGCGAGCCATCCGTCCACCTCATGCGCCTTTTTCTGTGCCATCCGGTTCCCGTTTTCGTCAGCGCTCTAGGGGCCAAGAATCGCAACGGCTGTCAAGAGTCCGAACGGTTCGCGACCGGTGCGCTTGACCCGGCCTGCATTCCCCGGAATAGGTTTTCAGTACGCGGCAGATGCTTGTGCTACAGGGTAAGAGGAAAAAAATGACCGAGCTTGTGAAGATCGAGCGCAACCTGGAAACCGGCATCGCGCGTCTCATCCTCAATCGTCCCGATGTCCTCAATGCGCTCGACGTGCCGCTGGCCGAAGCGTTTCGGGATGCGGTGGAGGAGGTGGCGCAGGCCGACGATATTCGCGCCATCGTTCTCGCCGGCGCGGGGCGGGCTTTCGTGGCCGGCGGCGACGTCGCCGCCTTCGGCTCGGATTTCAGCCGGTCCGGGGAGGTCGTCAACGCGCTTCTCGACGCGCTTCATCCTGCGCTCTTGCGCCTGCGGGCGCTGGATGCTCCGGTGATCGCAGCGGTCAGGGGTGTTGCCGCCGGCGCAGGCCTGTCGCTCGTCCTAAACGCCGATCTCGTCGTCGCGGAAGAAGGCGCTCGGTTCGTCATCGCCTATGACAAGGTGGGTTCATCGCCGGATTGTGGCGGGACGTGGTTCCTGCCGCGCAGGGTCGGGCGCGCGAAGGCGGCCGAACTGATGTTTCTTGGCGAATCGCTCGACACACAGCAGGCGCTTGCGGCCGGCATCGTCAATCGCGTCGTTCCGGTCGGCGAGCTGGATGCGTCGACCGATGCGATCGCGACACGCGTCGCCCTTGGTGCGACGCGCGCCTTCGGCCAGTTCAAGCGACTGGCCGATTCAGCACTGGAACGACCGCTCGCGGAGCATCTCGAAGCCGAACGCGCCGCCTTCCTCGCCGGCACGCAAACGGCCGATTTCCGCGAGGGCGTCACCGCTTTCCTGGACAAGCGCAATCCCGACTTCACCGGCAAATGAGAGCCAATCGATGACTTTCACCGATGAACAGACGATGATTCGCGACACGGCGCGCGCCTTTGCGCGCGACGTGCTTGCGCCGGGCGCTTCCCGGCGCGACCGTGAACGGACCATAGAGCCGGAAGTCATCGAGGGCCTCGCCGAACTCGGCTTCATGGGAATGACGGTGCCGGAGGCGGATGGCGGCGTCGGCGCGGACTATGTTTCCTATGCCCTTGCATTGATGGAGATCGCCGCAGGCGACGGTGCGATCTCGACGATCATGAGCGTCCACAATGCGCCGTTCAATGCGATCCTCCAGCGCTACGGCAATGCCGAGCAGAAGGAACGCGTGCTGCGGCCCGCAGCCGCTGGCGCGTTCATCGGCGCCTTTGCGCTGACCGAGGCCGAGGCCGGGTCGGATGCCGGCTCGCTCAAGTCCAGCGCGCGACGGAAAGGCGACGGCTATGTCGTCGACGGGACGAAGGAATTCATCACGTCGGGCAAGATCGGCGGCTGGACGATCCTCTTCGCCCGCATGGATGGCGCCGGGCCGAAGGGCGGCATCACCGCCTTTCTGACGCCGACCGATGCGCCAGGCTATGTCATTGCCAAGGTCGAGAAAAAGCTCGGCCAGCGCTGCTCGGATACCTGCTCGCTGCGCTTCGAAAACCTGGAGATTCCGGAGGAGAACCGGATCGGCGAAGAGGGTGAGGGCTATCGCATCGCCCTGTCGAGCCTTGAGACGGGACGCATCGGCATCGCCGCGCAGTCGGTCGGCATGGCGCAAGCCGCCTTCGATCATGCCGTCGCCTATGCCAGGGAGCGCCGTTCCTTCGGCAAGACGCTGATGGAGCATCAGGCGGTCGCCTTCCGTCTCGCGGAGATGCGCACGCAGATCGAGGCCGCCCGCCAGCTCGTCCTGAACGCGGCGCGAATGAAGGACGCCGGCGCGCCCTGCCTCACCGAGGCGGCGATCGCCAAGCTTTTCGCATCCGAGGCCGCCGAGCGGGTCATATCCGGGGCGTTGCAGACCTTCGGCGGATACGGCTACATGGCCGATTTCCCGCTCGAACGCATCTATCGCGACGCGCGGGTCTGCCAGATCTACGAAGGCACATCGGACATCCAGAAGATCATCATCGCCCGCTCGTTCGCCGGCTAAATTAACAATCGAATCCAAGCTGCGGCTGCTCAGGGCCGAAAGACGTATCGGATGACGCGTCCCGCCTCGAGCGCATCCAGCGCCTCGTTGATGTCTTCGAGCGTCCCGGTTCCGGACATCAGCCTGTCGACCGGCAGGATGCCACGCCTGAACATCTCGATATAGCGTGGGATGTCACGCGAGGGGATGCAACTGCCGATATAGCTGCCCTTGAGCGTGCGTTCCTCGGCCACCAGCGAAACCTGCTGGATCGCCAACTGGCTGGCGGGATTGGCGAGGCCGCCCGTCACAGTCGTTCCGCCCCGCCGCGTGATCCTGTAGGCAAAGTCGAGCGCCGGAACAGAGCCTGCCAGCTCGACCGCCGCATCGACACCGCCGCGCGTGATGTCCCTGACGCGCCGGATCGCGTTATCGTCGCGCGGGTCTATCGTATGGGTCGCGCCGAGTTCGCGGGCGAGCGCCAGCTTTTCGGGCATCACGTCGGCGGCGACGATGGTCGAGGCGCCGGCGGCTCGCGCGCCGAGAAGCGCAGCGAGCCCGACGCCGCCGAGGCCGACAATGGCGACGCTCTGTCCGGCCTTGAGACCGGACGTGTTGACGACGGCGCCCACACCGGTCAGCACCGCGCAGCCGAAAAGCGCGGCGTACTCGAAGGCGATGTCCTTGTCGATGCGGACGAGCGAAGCGCGAGAGACGACCGCGTGCCCGGCGAAGGCCGAAACCCCGACATGGTGGAACATCGGCTCGCCACGGCTTTTCAGCCGGATCGCGCCGCCCAGAAGCGTGCCGGCGCCATTGGCGGCCGCGCCCGGCTCGCAAAGCGCCGGCCGACCCTCCGCGCAGGGGTTGCAGTGGCCGCAGGACGGCATGAACACCATCACCACATGGTCGCCGATTTCGAGGTCGCGCACGCTCTCGCCCAGTTTCTCGACCACGCCCGCCGCCTCGTGGCCAAGCGCCATGGGGAGCGGGCGCGGCCGGTCGCCATTGACGACCGACAGGTCCGAGTGGCAAAGCCCCGCCGCCCGGATCGCGACCAGAACCTCGCCCGGACCGGGAGCGCCAAGTTCGACATCCTCGATCGCAAGGGGACGCGATTGCGCGTAGGGCCGCGCCGCAGGGGCTGCCCGCAGGACGGCCGCCCGCGTTCGTGTTGTTTGCGATGCCACTGCAACCATGATGCTTTCCCCTCTTTGGCAGGCAGGATTGCCCGTTCATGGTGGCCGACGCCAATAGCAAAGCGATATGGAGGCTATAAGCCAGGCATGGGGTTCGCGCGGCGTTCGCCATAAGAACCCGTTATAGCCCTTCAAGCAAATCTGTCTTTGCCTTCCGGTTTCAAACCGGGGACCATTCTTCTGGAGGAATGGCGCTTTTCGCGCCGACACAAAGGGAGGATTTCGTGAAAGGCAAACTGATCCTAACGTCGCTGGCGGCCGCGTTCGCGCTTGCCGTCGCGCAGCCCGCGCTGGCGCAGGAAAACATCAAGATCGGCATCACGACGTTCACGTCGGGCGCCGCGTCGGTCTTCGGCGTTCCCGCCCAGGCCGCGGCGCAGATGATCGCCGAGGACATCAACGCCGCCGGCGGCATCCAGGGCGCGCAGGTCGAGCTCTTCTTCGTCGATGAAGGCGCGGGCGCAGAGGCGCTGACGACCGAAGTGCGCCGCCTCGTCCAGGACGAGGACGTCGACGTGATGATGGCGTCGATCTCGTCGGGAAACTGCATCAACCTGACGCCGCTGATGGAAGACCTCGAAGTCCTCAACATCCTTTGGGATTGCGGCACGCAGCGCATCTTCGAGGAAGCGGAATCGACCTACAATTTCCGCACGCAGGCCAATGCGACACCGGAAATGATGGCCGCGCTTCTCTATCTCCTGAAGACGAACCCGGATTTCGAAACCATCGCCGTCGTCAACCAGGACTATGCCTGGGGTCGCGATAGCTGGGAGCTGTTCTCGACAGCGCTGAAGAAGTTGAAGCCTGAAGTCGAAGTCGTCGCCGAACTCTTTCCGCGGCTCGGCGCGCCAGATTTCTCGGCCGAAATCTCGCGTCTTCTCGCCACCCAGCCCGACGTCATCCTGTCGACTTCCTGGGGAGGCGACCTCGACACCTTCGTTCAGCAGGCCAGCCAGCGCGGCCTCTTCAACAACTCGACCTTCGTCCTGCCGCTGGCCGAATCCTCGATCCAGCGTCTCGGCGGCGTTCTGCCGGACGGCGTGATTGTCGGCGCGCGCGGCGATCACTACTTCCTGCATCCGGAGACCAAGGACGACGAGGCCATGAAGGCCTTCGTCGAGAAGTTCAGGGAGCGGACCGGCGCCTATCCGATCTATTCGGTGTTCCATATGGCGCAGGCGTTCGCCGCATTGCAGGCTGCCTATGACAAGGCGGCCGAGGCGAATGGCGGCGACTTTCCGGATCGCGCCCAGGTCATCGAGGCGATGGAAGGTCTGGAGTTCAAGGGCTATGGCCGGCCGCTCACCATCCGCGAGGACAATCAGGCGCTCGAAGCACAGCTCATGGGCGTTTCCCGCACGGTCGAGGGCTACGACTTTCCGATCATCGACGATATGATGATCTTCGACGCCGAAGGCATCATGGCGCCGGCCGGGCAGAACTCGATCGAATGGATCGGCACGCTCGACGCCGCCTTCATCGAGACCGAAGCGAGCGAATACAAGCACGAGGAATGATCCTCCCTCGCGCCGCGCCTTCGCACGACCACGAAGGCGCGGCGATCGCTTTGTTCTATATTTGCCGGAAAGGCCGCACGGCATATGTCCTTGCAGATTCTCGTTCTCGCCGCGCTCGACGGCATCGCCTATGGGGCGCTGGTCTTCCTCGTCGCCGTCGGCATGACGCTCGTCTTCGGCGTCATGCGCATCCTCAACGTGGCGCATGGCTCGTTCTATGCGCTCGGCGCCTATGCGGCCGCCAGTCTCGGCATCGCCATGGCCGGCATGGGCTTGTCGCCCTGGCTCGCCTTCCCGATGTTCATCGTCGCCGCTGCGGCGGTCGGCATCACGATCGGCGGGCTGATGGAGCGGTTCCTGCTCCAGCGCATCTACGGCTATGAGGAGACGCTACAGCTTCTCGTCACCTTCGCCGTCTTCATGATGCTGGAAAACGTGCAGCGTCTGGTCTGGGGCGTCCAGCCCTATTTCTATTCCGATCCGCTGCGCCAGCTCGGCAATGTCAACGTGGCCGGCATCACCTATACCGCCTATCAAACGCTGTTCCTGCCGCTCGTCGCGCTTGCCGTTCTTTTCGGCCTGCGCTTCTTCCTGCGCTATACCCTCGCCGGCTCCGTGATCGTCGCGGTGACGGAGGACCGAGAGGCGGCGACGGCCATCGGCATCAATGCGCGCCGGGTCTTCTTCCTGACCTTCGTCATCGGCGTGACGCTCGCCTCGCTCGGCGGCGCGCTCGCCTCGCCCACCACGTCGGTTCTTCCCGGCATGGGCGCGGAGATGATCGTGCTGTCCTTCGCCGTCGCCGCCACGGCCGGGCTCGGCCAGATCGAGGGTGCGGCCGTCGCGGCCCTGATGATCGGGCTCGGCCGGTCCATGGCAGTCTTCTTCGCGCCAGAATTCGAGGTGGTGATGCCTTACATCATCATGGTGCTGGTCCTGCTGATCCGCCCCGAGGGCCTTTTCGGCAAATCGACCGCGAGGAAGATCTGATGCTGATGCGCGTCGTCTTTCCCACGATCGTTCTCCTCGCCGCCCTCAACCCGTTCGTCTTTCCGCAATGGGATGCGTTCCTCACCATCGTCTTTGCCAAGGCGCTGCCGGTGATCGGCATCATCCTGCTTCTGCAGGCCGGGCAAGTGTCGTTCGGCCATGCGATGTTCTTCGCCATCGGCGCCTATACGGCCGGCTTCGCCGGTCGCTGGATGGGCGGCGGCGGGGAGCTCGTGCTGCTGCTTTTCGCCGCGCTCGCCGTTTCAATTCTCGCCGGGCTGTTCGTCGGCATCTTCGTCGTGCGCTACCGCTACATCTTCTTCGCCATGCTCAATCTGGCCTTTTCGATGGTGCTGTTCTCGCTTCTGGAGAAGTTCATCCACATCACCGGCGGTTCGGACGGTCTGCGAATCGCGCGTCCGACGCTGTTCGGTCAGGAGATGTCGCGGGCGAGTTACGAGTTCGGAACCTATTATGTCGCGCTCGTTCTTCTGACGCTTGCGATCTTCGCCGCCTGGCGCCTGATGGACAGTCCCGTCGGCCATGCGATGAAGGCGATCAAGAGCAACGAGACGCGGGTCGAGTATCTGGGAATTTCGCCGCGCCGCACGCTGCTCGTCGTCTATGTCGTCTCGGCGGCGCTCGCGGGCGTCGGGGGCGCTCTGGTCGGCGTCTTCCAGGGCATCGCCACGCCCGACTACGCCTATTGGACACGCTCGGGCGAATTCGTCTTCGTCGCCATTCTGGGCGGGGCGGGCCAGGTGCTCGGCGCGCTTGCCGGCTCGTTCTCGTTCGAGTTCATCCGGGTGACCGCCGCCGCCTATCTCGGCGACACCTGGCAGCTCACACTCGGGCTGATGCTCCTCGGTATCATCCTCTTCGCCCCGGCGGGCATCGTCGGGTCGCTGGCGAATGTAGGCAATCGCTGGCGCGGCAGGAGACGAGCGAAACCCGGCCCCATCGGCGAAGCCAAGGAGGGGGTGCGATGAATGCGCTTTTGTCCGCGCGAGACATCGAGATACGCTTCGGCGGCGTGGTGGCGGCCGACGGCATAGCGCTCGACGTCTTCGAGGGCGACAATCTGGCCATCATCGGCCCGAACGGCGCCGGCAAGACCACCTTCCTCAATATCTGCACCGGCTATCTGAAGCCGCAGGCGGGCCGCGTCACCTTCAAGGGCAAGCAATTGCTCGGATCGTCTCCCCGCGCCATCACGCGGCTCGGCATCGCCCGCGCCTTCCAGATCCCGCAGCTCTTCGCCGAGCAGACCGTGATCGAGAACATGCTGCTGGCGTCGGCGTCCCGCGCCGGGCGACTTGGCATGTTCACCAGGCTTGCGGACATTTCCCAGCGCGGCGAGGCCGAGGCGATCCTCGAACAGGTCGGCTGCGCGGACGTGAAGGACCGCGTTGCCTCCGAACTGCCGGAAGGCAAGCGCAAGCTGGTCGACATCGCGCTGGCGCTGGCGCTGAAACCGGCCGTTCTCCTGATGGACGAACCGACCTCCGGCGTCGCCTCGTCGGAGAAATTCGCGATCATGGATACGTTGATAAGCGCGCTGCGCGCCCAGAATGTCACGTCCGTCTTCGTCGAGCACGACATGGAGATGGTCTCGCGCTACGCCAACCGCGTCGCGGTCTGGAGTTCGGGCCGCATCCAGAAGGAAGGCCCGCCGGACGAGGTGCTGACCGATCCCGAAGTCATCCGCACCGTGATCGGGAGTTGACCATGCTGGACCTGAAAAATCTTCATGTCTCGATCGCCTCGACGCCGATCCTGCGCGGCGTCAACCTGTCCGTGGGGCATGGTGAGACGGTTGCCTTCGTCGGCCGCAACGGGGCGGGCAAGACCACGACGCTGCGCGCGACGATGGGCCTCGTTCCTTCGACCGGCGAAATAATCCTCGACGGCAAGGCGATCGACAAGGTGGCGGCGCATGAACGTCCCGGCCTCGGCATCGGCTACGCGCCGGAAGATCGCCGCCTGTTCTCGGCCTTCACCGTGGAAGAGAACATCCGGTTGCCCGCGCGCGTCGCCAGTCTGTCGGCCGAGGAAACCAAGCGCCGGCTCGATCGTGTCTATTCGATCCTGCCTGAACTGAAGGAAATGGGGCCGCGTCCCGCCGGCTCGGTTTCGGGCGGGCAGGGCAAGATGGTGGCGCTCGGGCGTGCGCTGATGCTGGGCACGAAGCTTGTGCTACTCGACGAGCCGTTCCAGGGCCTAGCTCCGGTGCTCGCCAATCGCTATGCCGAGGCCCTGCGGGCCTTGCGCGATCAGGACAGGTCCTTGGCCCTGATCATCACCGAATCCAATCCGGGCCTGCTCAAGAGTTTCGCCGAGCGCATCGTCACGATCGAGCGCGGCGAGATCGAGCAATCCGAACTCATGGAGGCCGTTCACCGATGAACATCCAGTCCAAACCCGCCGCCGGCGCCATCATGGAAGCCAAGGGCATCTTCGTCGACAACAAGTGGCACGCCAACGAGACCGGCAGGACGGTCGATGTCTTTTCGCCCGCCACGGGTGCGGTGGTCGCCCGCATTGCCGCCGGTAGTGCGGGCGACGTCGATCGCGCCTACAAGGCCGCCCGCCGCGCCTTCGAGGAGGGCGCCTGGGGCCGGCTCACAGCCGTCGAGCGCGGTCGCCTTCTTCTGAAACTGTCACGCGCCATCGAGGACAATGCCGAGGAACTGGCGAGGCTCGAAGCGCTCGATTGCGGCAAGCCGATGAAGCAGGCCCGCGCCGACATTGCCGCCTGCGCGCGCTATTTCGAGTTCTATGGCGGTGCGGCCGACAAGGTGCATGGCGACACGATCCCGTTCCTCAACGGCTATCTGGCGCTGACCGAACGCGTCCCGCACGGCGTCACCGGCCAGATCATCCCGTGGAACTACCCCGCGCAGATGTTCGGCCGCACGCTCGGCCCGGCGCTTGCCGTCGGCAATTCGGCGGTGATGAAGCCGGCCGAAGACGCCTGCCTGACGCCGCTGCGCCTTGCCGAACTCGCCGCCGAAGTCGGCTTCCCCGAAGGCGCGATCAACATCGTGCCGGGTCTGGGCGAAGAGGCCGGCGCGGCGCTGACCGCCCATCGCGGCTTCGATTTCCTGTCCTTCACCGGAAGCCCGGAGGTCGGCACCATGGTGCAGATCGCGGCGGCGAAGAACCATATCGGCTGCACGCTGGAACTCGGCGGCAAGTCGCCGCAGATCGTCTTCGCCGATGTCGATCTCGACGCGGCGCTGCCCTCGCTCGTCAACGCCATCGTCCAGAATGCCGGCCAGACCTGCTCGGCCGGCTCGCGGCTCCTGGTCGAAAAATCCGGCTACGACCGCATCGTCGGCGCGGTCGCCGATCGCTTCGCCAAGCTCACCGCCGGCACGCCGGACATGGATCTCGATCTCGGCCCTGTCATCAATCCCGGCCAGAAACGCCGCGTCGAGCGTTTCTGCGGCAATGCCGACGCCGACAAGATCGAGGTGATCGCCGAAGGCAGGATTGCCGATGGCGTTCCGGAAGGCGGCTACTATGTCGCGCCGAAGATGTTCGGCCGCGTGCCGCGCGACAATGCGCTGGCGCTCGACGAGGTGTTCGGCCCGGTGCTCTCCGTCATCCCGTTCGAGGACGAGGCGGATGGCGTGGCGCTTGCCAACGGCACCGATTACGGCCTCGTCGCAGGCGTGTGGACGCAGAATGCCAATCGGGCGACCCGCGTCGCCCGCAAGGTCCGGTCCGGCCAGGTCTATGTCAACGCCTACGGCGCGGGCGGCGGCATCGAACTGCCCTTCGGCGGCATGAAGAAGTCCGGCCATGGCCGCGAAAAGGGCTTCGAGGCGCTGAAGGACCTCTCCGTCGTCAAGACCATCGTCGTCAAGCACGACTAATTACGGGATTGGGAACGGCCGCGCGCTGCTCCACCATCGATTTTTCAAGGGAAGACTGATTATGCGTTTGCAAGGCAAGACGGCACTGGTGACGGGCGGAGCTTCGGGCTTCGGGGCGGAGATCGCGGCGACGTTCGCGCGCGAGGGCGCCCGCGTCACCATCATGGATCTGAACGAGGACGGAGCGAAGACGCAGGCCGAAGCCTGCGGCAATGGCGCGGTCGCGGTCGGCGGCGACGTGACGAAGGCGGCAGACATCCAGCGCGCGGTGAACGCCGCCACGCAGGGCGGACGGCTCGACATCGTCGTCAACAATGCCGGCTGGACCCACCGCAACAAGCCGATCATGGATGTCACGGAAGACGAGTTCGACAAGGTCTACGCGATCAACGTCAAGTCGATCTTCCACATGACGGCGGCGACCATTCCGGTCATGCGCGCGCAGGGCGGCGGGGTGATCATCAATGTCGGTTCGACCGCGGGCATCCGGCCGCGACCGGGCCTCACCTGGTACAATTCGACCAAGGGCGCGGTAAACCTCCTCTCACGTTCGATGGCGGTCGAACTGGCGCCCGACAAGATCCGCGTCAACTGCGTCGCTCCAGTCATGGGCGCGACCGGACTCCTGTCCGCTTTCATGGGCGTCGAGGACACGCCGGAAAACCGCGCGAAATTCGTTTCCACCATTCCGCTTGGCCGCATGTCGACGCCGAAGGACATCGCCAATGCGTGTCTCTATCTCGCATCCGACGAGGCTGAGTTCATCACCGGCGTCATCCTCGAAGTGGATGGCGGCCGCACGATCTGAACGGATTTTCAAGGGAGGGCGCGCACCAGACAGGACCAGTGACGAAAATGCCGATCGACTAGAGTTGCGGGGCCGGCGATTGCCTCCCCGCCATGACTTCGTCAGGGAGGACGAACATGTTTTTGCATTCATACCGCCTGCCCCTTCTGGCGCTCGCATCCGCGGCGCTGATCTCCACCGGCGCGTTCGCGCAGGACGACAATGCCGAGGAATGGCCGGCCAATGCCGCCGATGCGCCGGAATGGTGCAAGTCGAAATGGGGCGCCGAAGACGAGATCGGCGCGGCCAATCTGCTGTCACCCGAACTTGCGCTTGCCGCCTCCGAGCTCGTCACCGAGGGCAAAGTCTATTCGCTCGGCGTCGAGGTCAACAAGGATACGCCCGCCTTCGGTCCGCGCTCCTGGGCGCTGGTCATCAACCAGCCGGGGCAGACAGGCGGCACCGGGCTCGGACCGACCAACACCAACTACAATGACGACATCTATATGGGCTATGTCGGCACCGGTTCGCAGATCGACGGGCTGGGGCACATCGGTGTCAACAATGTCTACTACAACTGCCACAAGAACAGCCTCTTCGTGCAGGCCGACGGCCTGACGAAGCTCGGTATCGAAAAGGTGCCGAACATCGTCACGCGGGGCGTGGTCCTCGACATGACAGACCATTTCGGCGAGGAGATGCTGGCCGAAGGCACCGCCTTCAACAGTGCGGAAATCGAGGCGCAGGCCGAAAAACAGGGCGTCGAGATCCGCGAGGGCGACGTGGTTTTGTTCTATACGGGCTGGCTCTCGCTCGTCGGCAACGACGATGAGCGCTATATCACATCGGAACCCGGTCTCGGCCTTGATGGCGCGCGCTGGCTCGTCGAAAAGAATGTGATCGCGGTCGGCGCCGACACATGGGGCCTTGAGGTCATTCCCTTCGAGGAAGGGACCGGCGTCTTCGAGGTCCATCAGGAGCTGATCGCCAAGAACGGCATCTACATTCTCGAAAACATGAACACCGAGGAACTCGTGGCCGACGGCGTTTGGGAATTCATGTTCGTTCTCGGGCACTCGAAGATGACCGGAGGCGTCCAGGCCATCATCAATCCGACAGCCATCAGATAGACTTCGGACAGGAGGCGGCCGCGGATGGCCGCCTCTTCTTTCAGAGACTGACCGATTGTCGGACAAAAGCTTGCCCGTATGGACCAAATTCGTGCTAGATCGAATTCGGATCGAGTGCGGAGCGGGACGCTTTGGAAATCGAGAAACTGAAAGTGCCGCCGGCCTATCAGGCCGTGTCGACCGAATTGCAGAAGCACATTCTTTCCGGCGCGCTGAAGCCCGGCGAGCCCCTGCCCAGCGAGATCGAGCTTGCGGCGAAGTTCGGCGTCAACCGCTCGACCGTTCGCGAGGGCATCAGGCAGCTTGAGAGCGAGGGGCTGGTGCGGCGCGAGGGGCGCAAGCGCCTGCTCGTCACCGTGCCGCATTCGGCCGACCTCGCGCCGCGCACGACCCGCGCGCTCGTCATGCACGAGGTGACGTTCCATGAATTGTGGGAGGTCGCCATGGTGCTCGAACCGCTGGCCGCCCAGCTTGCGGCGCACGCGGCGACTGACGCGCAGATCGCCGCCCTCAAGGCCAATCTCGACGCCACCGCCGCCATCGTCGAGCGCGGCATCTCGCCAGGCAAGCTGGACCTCGAGTTTCATTCGCTGGTTTCGGCGGCTGCCGCCAACAAGGTGCTGCTCCTGTCGCGCGAGCCGGTCGGCCTCCTGCTCTATCCCGCCTTCGAGACCTTCCAGATGCAATTGCCGCAGGCGGCGCGCCGGCTGGTGGATGCCCATCGCGAGGTCGTCGCCGGGATCGAAAGGCGCGACGGCGCCCATGCCGAACTTTGGATGCGCAAGCATGTCGCCGATCTGAAGCGCGGCTGGGAACTTGCCGGCCTCAGGATCGACCAGCGCATCGAGCCGGGTGTCACCCTTTAGGGATCTGGTCCTTCGCCGGCTCGTCCTCGCGCCCGCGGGCCAGCGCCCGGCCGTCGCGAAGAAGCGTCGCGATCATCTCGACGATCATCAGCGCGAAGGCGAGCGGGACCATCATCAGGAGCGGCCAGAGCGGATAATAGTCCGAGCCGATCTGCATGGTGCGCGCGCTTGCAAAGCCCGCCCAGGCGAATTTCGCGACATACCAGGTCAACAGGATGAAGATCGCAAGTTCAACCGTGACGACGCAGATTGCGAGCAACTTGCGGGCAGTGAAGGGCAATGCGTCCGCGACGATTTCGAGCCTGGGGAACACGCCTTCGCGATGGGCGAGCGGCAACGCCCAGAAGATCAGAAGCGGGAAGACGACGCGCTCGATGATGTTGTAGGCGCCCGGCACGAGGTCGGTCTGAAGCACATAGCGGCCGAAGACGCTGATCACGGTGATCATCATCATCACGAACAGGCAAAGACCCGCGCCGATCGAGGCCATACCCCATTCGAGCTTTCCAAGACGGCGATAAAAATTCATCGCGCGCTCCCTAGCGGATATGGCTTGGAAGCCAGGTGACCAGACCGGGCATGAAGATCATGGCTCCGCCGACGACGATCGCCGCGGCGACGGCGAACTGGGTCGCCGGCCGGAACACCTGGGCGACCGGGTAGCGCGCGGCGGCCGACGCCGCATAGGCGGAGAGGCCGACCGGCGGCGTCAGGAGGCCGAGCGCGATCATGAAGCTCGCCATCACGCCGAACCAGAGCAGATCGATGCCAGCCGCCTGAAGGATCGGCAGAACGATCGGTACGATCAACAGGATGACCGCCGCCGATTCGAGGATCATCCCGGCCAGGAAAAGCAGGAACAGCAGCAGCGCCGCGATGATGCCGGGGCTGGCCAGCAGCGGTTCGGCAAGTGCGAGCAATTCGCGCGGCACGCGCGAGATCGACAGGAAGCGGGCGAAGATCTGCGCGCCGATGACCAGCATCATCAACATCGCGGTGATCTTGACCGAGTCGGCCAGTGCGTGCGCCAGATCCGCGATGCCGATGCGGCGCATGATGGTCAGGCCGACCAGCGCCGTGAAGGCGCCGATGGCGCCGGCCTCGCCGACCGTGATGACGCCGCCATAGATTCCGCCGAAGACGACCAGCATCAGGAAGACCAGGAAGGCGCTGGCAGCCATGCTCGATCCGCCGACATGTTCGCCACCTTCCGGCGCCACGCCCTCGACGGCGCCGGGCGTGACCTCGCCGAAGAACCGGATGCAGACGACATAGACGAGAAGGCACAATAGTCCCGGCCCCAGAAGCCCGATGAAGAGCTGGCCGATCGGGACGGTGGTGATCGAGCCGTAGATGATGACGATCAGGCTCGGCGGGATCACGGCCGAAAGGGAACCGGCAACGGCGGCGAGGCCGATCGCGAAGCGGCGCGTGTAGCCGACGCGCTCGAGTTCGGGGCCGGCGAGCGTCGCCAGCGCCGCGGCGCTGGCCGAGCCCGAACCCGACACTGCGCCCAACATGCCGCCCGTCACCAGCGTCGCGACCCCGAGCGGAAAACGGCGATAGCCCGAAAGGCGATGGCCGACGCGGAAAAGGTCGACGATCAGACCGCCACGCATCAGGAGTTGCGCCATCAGCAGATAGAGCGGGATGATCGACAGCGAATAGGACGAGGCGGTGAAGAAGATGTCCTGACCCAGAATGCCCTGAAAGAGCTGCGGGCCGACCCACAGATACATGCCGAGAAGACCGGCGCCGAAAAGCACCGTGGCGACGTTCTGCCCGAGAAGGAGGAAGGCTGCGAACCAGAAGGCGACGAACCACAAAGCGAGGCTGTGCGACACTTGGCATCATCCGTTGGTCGAGGAAAGGAGGCGGCGCCGGCGCGCCGCCCTCAAAACGTTCAAAGTTCGAGGAATTCGGCGACGCCCGCCGGCAGTTCACCACCTTCCTCGAGGACGAGTTCGGCCCAGCGTCTGGCAGTCGCGCGGCCCGGATGGCCGGCGGCTTCCGTCTGCTCGACCCAGGTTTGCCAGGTGTTGGTCGAGGCCGCGGCGATATGGTCCTGCATCTCCTGCGACATCTCGGTGATCGGCGTGAAGACCGATCCCGCGCCTTCGGCTTCCTCCTGAACCTCGATGTCCTGCGCGTCGATGCCGGCTGCGTTCTGCATGGCGATGTCGCGCGCGACGCGGTCCCAGGTCTCCTGCTGCTCGGGCGTCAGAGTCTCCCAGGTCGCGTTGTTGATCGCCAGATAGCTGCCCCAGTGGCCGACGGCGACGCCGGTGATGGTATGGGTCAACACGTCCTGCAGCGAATAGGAGCGCCAGTCGCCGATCGACAGGATCGTGCCTTCCACCGTGCCGCGCGACAGAGCCTCGTAGGAGGCCGAGGACGGCATCGTCACCGGCGTGACGCCGAGCTCGTTGAGGAAGATGGTGTGCAGCGCCGATCCGGCGCGCATCGGCTTGCCGTTCAGCCCGGATACGGAGTCTGGATTTTCGCCGGCAAAGGAAATCGCATAGGCGGCGGTCGTCGCCACCGGCCAGGCGCGGATTTCCTTCGGCTCGATCTCGTACTGGTAGAATGTTTTTCCATCCGCCAGCTCGGTCTCGTCATCCATCAGTTTCAGGAAGGCGCGCGTCATCAGCTCCGAATTGGTGCCGATGGTGGGAAGCTGAGTGACGTCGGAGAGCGGGAAGGTGCCTTCGTGATAGGGCGCGAGCAACGGCGCTGCGACCGCCACCGTTCCGCCCTGGAGAGCGTCGAGTTCGCGGCCGACCGATGTCAGTTCGCCCGCATAGAACCGCGTGAAGGTGACTTCGCCATCGGTCTCCGCCTCAATGGCGTCGGCGAAGGGGTCCATATGCTGTCCGACCCAGAAATGGACCTGCGGCAGCGAGGCCGAGATCATCAGGTTGGTCTGGGCGAGTGCGGCACTGGACAAAAGCGTGGCGGAGGCAAGCACCGCCCATTTGGCAAGTTTCGTCATGGTTCCTCCTAGGTGACATTTCATGGAGCGAAGCGCCCCGCTTTTACGTGGTCACAGCCCGATTGGACGGCCGCTCGCGGTTTTCGAAGGAAGGCTCCCTCTCTCGGTCTTGCAAGCGGTCACATGCGGACCTTGCGGGCTACCGAAGCCATCGAGCCGTCTCGCATTGCCCGTCTGTCGAGCCCGTCGCCGCCTCCTCCCAAAAGGCGTTATCGGAATGTCCGACATTCCAACATTGACACCCGGCTTCGCGACTTGTCAACGCGGCGCTTCGACATTCGCCCGGTGCGGCAGGTCGGGCAGCAGGTCGCGCAGCGTTGTTTTCAGGATCTTTCCGTTCGGGTTGCGCGGCAGGGGAGCGTCGAGGAAGGTGATCGCATCCGGCACCTTGTAGTCGGACAGGCGCTCCGCGCAGTAATCGCGGATCTCCTGCTCATCCGCTCCTTCGGGTCGCGCGACGATGAAGGCGTGGACCTTCTCGCCGAGGACCGGGTCGGGGCGACCGACGACCGCGCTTTCGATGATCGCCGGATGGCGCGACAGAACGCTTTCCACCTCGATGCAGTAGACCTTGAAGCCGGCCCGGTTGATCATGTCCTTCTTGCGGTCGAAGACGTGGACGTAGCCGTCGGCATCCACCGAACCGACATCGCCGGAGACCCAATAGCCGTCGATGAAGCCGGCGGTGTCGGCTTGCGGATTTTCCCAGTAGCCCGGCACGACCATCGCGCCGGCGATCATCAGTTCGCCGCTTTCGCCCGGAGCGACCTCGCGGCCGTGCTCGTCGAGGATGAGGATGTCGCATCCCGCGACCGGTCGTCCGACCGATTTGGGGTGTGCGGCGATGTCGCCGACCGGCAGGATCGTCGCCGGCGAGGTGGTCTCGGTCGAGCCGTAGCAGTTGACGAGATTGAGAGCCGGCGCCGCCTCGGCCAGACGGTCGATCGTCGCCTGCGGCATCGGGGCGCCGCCGAAGCCGGCAATGCGCCATTTCGACAGATCGAAGCGACCAAAATCGGGATCGAGCAGGCACAGATTGTACATGGCCGGCACCATGATGGTGAAGGTTGCCTTTTCGCGCGCGGCGACTTCGAGGAAATGCCTCGCCTTGAAGGCCGGCAGCATGACCGTCGTCCCGGCGGCGCGGATCATGGTCAAGAGAACCGCGACGAGGCCGGTGACATGCGAGGCCGGCACTGCGAGCAGCCCGACATCGGCGCCGGTGAGGTCGAGCGCGGACGCATAGTTGATGGTGGAATGGATGGTCGAGAAATGCGTCAGCTTCGCGCCCTTCGGCCGGCCGGTGGTGCCGGAGGTGTAGAGGAGGCAGAAGACGTCGTCCTCGGCCACATGCGGCGGCGCGGCGCGCGCACCGGGTTTGGCCAGATCCTCGTAAGGGGTTCCCGATCCCGAACCGACAACGAAGCGGGCGCGCAGGTCCGGCGCCGCGTTTCGATCCGGCAGGTTCCCGGCGTGGTCGGCGTCATAAACGAGCGCAGCCGCGCGGCATTGGTTCAGAACGAATTCGATCTCCGGCCGACGCTGGCGCGTGTTCATCGGCACCACGATCAGCCCTGCACGAGCCGCCGCCAGCACGCATTCGAGGAATTCGAATCCATTGTCGAGGAGAAGGGCGATCCGCTCGCCTCTGGCCAGCCCGCGCGCAATCAGACCGGCCGCAATCGCACCAACCCGCGCATCGAGCGCCGCATAGCTCAAGCGCCTCTCGCCGATCACGATCGCGTCACGCTCAGGCGCCGCCGCCACCGCCGCGCGGAACATTGCGTCTATATTGGCCGGCCGCTCGACGAAGGCCCGCACCATCCGGTTGCCGTAATGCACCTCATGGCGCGTCTGCGGATAGGCCATCTGTTCCTCCCGTTCCGGCTCGTCCGCGCAAAAGCTAGGCCAAGTCGGAATGTCCGACAACGATTTCGTTTCGAGACCTTCGCCTGCCGTCAAAACAGAATGTTATAGGCCAGATAGCGCATAAGTATTGGCGTCGGCCGGCATTGGCGACCACGATCCACCACGGACAATTGGAGGTACAATCGGATGAGGCCACTCGACGGTCTTCTCGTCGTCGCGCTCGAACAGGCGGTCGCGGCCCCCTATGCCTCGGAACGGCTGGCGGAGGCGGGTGCGCGCGTCATCAAGCTGGAGCGCACCGAGGGCGATTTCGCGCGCAAATATGACCGCTTCGCAGAAGGCTCGTCGTCCTATTTCGTCTGGCTGAACGGCGGCAAGGAGAGCTGCGTCGTCGACCTGCGCGCCGAGGATGACCTTGCGATGGTGCGTGAGATGCTGAAGGGGGCCGACATCTTCATCCAGAATCTCGCGCCCGGCGCGGCCGCCCGGCTGGGGCTCGGCCATGACGTGCTGCGCGCCGCCAATCCGCGCCTCGTCACCTGCTCGATTTCCGGCTATGGCGCCAGCGGGCCGATGGCTGAGCGCAAGGCCTACGATCTTCTCGTTCAGGCAGAAAGCGGCCTTTCCTCCATCACCGGCACCGAGCACGGTCCGGCCCGCGTCGGCGTTTCGGTCTGCGACATCGCCACCGGGATGCACGCCTATGAAGCCATTCTCGAGGCACTGATTTCGCGCGGGCGGACGGGCGAGGGCACCCATATCGAGGTCTCCTTGTTCCATTCGCTGATGGACTGGATGAACGTGCCCTGGATCGCGCATCGCTACGGCAATTCTGCGCCGAAGCGGCTCGGCCTCGCCCACCCCTCGATCGCGCCCTACGGCATTTTCGATGCCGCCGATGGCGAATCCTTCCTGATCTCGATCCAGAACGACGCCGAATGGCAAAAGCTCTGTCTCGATGTTCTCGTCCGCCCCGATCTTGCCTCCGATGCGTCCTTCGCCACCAACAGCGACCGCATGGCGCGCCGGGGCGAGACCGATCGCGCCGTCCAGGACGCGCTCGGCCGGCTGACCGGTGTTGAGGTGGTCGAGCGCCTGCAGGCAGCGGCGATCGCCTATGGCAAGGTGTCGGAAGTCGCCGACATCGAAGACCATCCGCAGGCGCGTTTCGTCGATCTCGCCGTTCCCGGCGGCGCCATCCGCATGTTCTCGCGCGCCGCTAGCTTCGACGGCGCGGTGCGCACGCCGGGCCTCGTTCCGACGCTCGGCAGCCATACGGAAAGGCTTCGCGATGAGTTCAGTTCGACGCGCGACCGCAAGGCGTCATGAGCGGGCGGTGTCCATCACCGCATGAAGGAGCTTTGCGTCCCAGATGCCTTCGCCGACGAGCCGCGACAGCATCTCCATCGTCAGATTCTCGATCGCTTTCGTCGCGCTGCTCATCGGCCGGTCGGCTGGCGTCGCGACGAGAAGCTGGCGGCGCAGTTCGGGTTCACTCAATCGCCAGGCGACCAGCCGCCCGGCTTCGGTTTCGGCCTTTATCGCCATCGCCGGCAGGATCGAATAGCCGAGACCCTGTTCGACCAGCGTCTTGATCGGCGCATAGGAATCGATTTCGGTTCGGGCGTTGACCGGCGTTTCGCAATGGCTGAGCGCCATCTCGTCGAGGAGGTCGCGCAGGCCGTGGCCGGGGCTCGGCACGATCAGCGGCAGGGCGATCGCATCCGCATAGAGCACGGCGTCGACGCCCGGTTGCGCCCCGCCGACCTTCATGCCCGGCGCCGCGAAGAGACGCAGTTCCTCGGACAGCACAGGCGTCAGCGTCAGGCCGCGCGTCTCGCGGGCGCGGTAGAGCACGGCGATATCGACCTTGCCCTCGCGCAGCCAGTCGAAGATGAAGCCGCTCATCGCTTCGGCGATCCTCAATCGGATTTTCGGATAGCGTTTCGACGCCTCGTCGATCAGCCGCGCCGAAAGCACCTGGCTCACCGTTCCCGGCAGGCCGAAGCGGACCTCGCCGGAAAGCTCGACCTCGGTGCCACCCACGATGTCGGACAATTGCTCGAAGGATTCGACCACCAGCCGCCCGTGTTCGAGAAGCCGCTTGCCGGCTTCCGTCAACTGCACGCCGCGCGAGGAGCGGAACAGAAGCGTGACCTTCAGATCCTCCTCGATATTGCGCATGTGCTGGCTCAATGCCGGCTGGGCCACGTTCAGCCGCTCGGCCGCCTTCGACAACGACCCCTCCTCGGCGATGGCGATGAAATAGCGCAGATGTCGCATGTCCATGGCGCGAAGATATAATGAAATCCTATCGTCGCTAAAAGGAAATTATCTTTGCCTTAGACCCCGATCGGGCACAGTTTGCGGGTTCCATTGCAGCCGACGCGAGACCGATGACTTCCGTTCAATCCATTTCCGACGACGACCTCGAGCCGATCCGCGAGACGACGCGCGCCCTTTGCCGGCGCTTTCCCGATGCTTATTGGCGCAAGGTCGACCGGGCGCGCGCGTATCCGACCGAGTTCGTCACCGCGATGGCCGAGGCGGGTCTTCTGGCCGCCCTGATCCCGACCGACTATGGCGGCAGCGGGCTGCCCCTGCGCGCTGCCGCGGCGATCCTCGCCGAAGTCCATGCCTCGGGCGCGAACGGCGCCGCCTGCCATGCGCAGATGTACACGATGGGCACGCTGCTGAGACACGGCAGCGAAGCGCAAAAGCAGCAATATCTGCCGAAAATCGCCAGCGGCGAACTGCGTCTTCAGGCCTTCGGCGTCACCGAGCCCGGCGCGGGCACCGACACGCTGTCGATCGCGACCACCGCCGAAAAGCGCGGCGACATCTATGTCATCAACGGACAGAAGGTCTGGACCAGCCGGGCCGAGCATTCCGACCTGATGATCCTGCTCGCGCGCACCGCGCCGAAGGACTCCTTGCCTTCGCGCACCGATGGGCTTTCGGTCTTCATCGTCGACATGAAGGCTGCGCCGAAGGACCGGATGCGGATCACGCCGATCGCGACCATGATCAACCACGCGACGACCGAGATCTTCTTCGACAATCTCGAAATTCCCGCCGAAGCGCTGATCGGGCAGGAGCACAAGGGTTTCCGCTACATCCTCGACGGTATGAATGCGGAGCGCATCCTGATCGCCGCCGAGTGCATCGGCGACTGCCGCTGGTTCATCGAGCGCGCGACGAGCTACGCCAAGGAGCGCAAGGTGTTCGGCCGGCCGATCGGCCAGAATCAGGGCATCCAGTTTCCCATCGCGCGCAACCATGTCGAGCTTCACGCCGCCCGCCTCGCCGTGCGCCACGCGGCCGAGATGTTCGACCGCGGCGAGCCGTGCGGGCCGGAGGCGAACATGGCCAAGATGCTGGCGTCGGAAGCGTCGTGGCGCGCCGCAGACACCTGTCTTCAGACGCATGGAGGCTTCGGCTTTGCCGAGGAATACGATGTCGAGCGCAAGTTTCGCGAGACGCGGCTCTATCAGATTGCGCCGATCTCGACCAATCTGATCCTCTCCAACGTGGCCGAGAAAGTGCTCGGCCTTCCCCGCTCGTTCTGAAGGCACGACCATGACGGATTTCAGCGACTGGGTCGGCCGGACCCGCAGCGTCACGGACGATATCGTGCGCTCGCCCGCGATCCGCGCGCGCGCGATGCTCGGCGACTGGTCGAGCGCCTTTGCCGAGGATGATGCGCGCCTGCCGCCGCTCTGGCACTGGTTCCACTTTCCGGACGCGACGCCGCGCGATGCGACCGGTCCCGACGGCCACGCCGCCAAGGGCGGGTTCCTGCCGCCCATTGCGCTTCCGCGCCGCATGTATGCCGGCGGCCGGTTCACCTTTCCCGGCGACCTTGCCTTCGGCGCCGAGGCTGAAAAACGCTCGACCATCCTGTCGGTCAACGAAAAAAATGGCCGCTCCGGGCCCTTGGCCTTCGTCACCGTGCGGCACGAGATCGTTCAGGGCGGCAGGATTGCGGCCACTGAGGAACACGACATCGTCTACCGCGAGGCGGAAGACCCGTCCGCACCGAAACCGGCCGCCCCGCGCTCCGAAAAGCCCGTCCTTTCGGAGGTGACGGTCACGCCCGACGAAGTGACGCTGTTCCGCTTTTCCGCGCTCACCTATAACGGCCACCGCATCCACTATGACCAGCCCTATGCCACCGGCGTGGAGCATTATCCGGGGCTGATCGTCCACGGCCCTCTGGTTGCCATGCTGTTGTTCGAGCGCGCACGCAAGATCGCCGGCAAGCGGCCTTGCGCCTTTTCCTTCCGCGCGGTGTCCCCGGTCTTCTGCGGCACGCCGACCCGTCTCGTCGAGGTTGCCGGCGAGGGGAGCGGATATGCCCTCGAAGCGCGCACGGACGACGACCGCCTCATCATGACCTCGACGACGGAGTCTGACCCATGACGCTGACGCGCGAACTCGTCCGGCTGATCCGCGGAAAAAAGATCACCGACGCCGATCTGGATCGGGCGGCCGGTTTCGTCGTCGACACGCTTGCCTGCGCGCTTGCCGCGCGCGACACGGTTCCGGCCAAGGCTATCTCGACGCTCTCCTCATGGTCGACGCCGGATGCCGGCCGCCGCGCCTTCTATTTCGGCGGCCTCGCGCATATCCTCGAGCTCGACGACCTCCATCGCACCTCCGTCACCCATCCGGGCACGGTCGTCGTGCCGGCGGCGGCGGCGCTCGCCGAGACGCTCCAGATGCGCGGCCGCGATTTCCTCATTGCCGTCCTGCACGGCTACGAGGCGTGCTGCCGTGTCGGCAACGCCGTCGGCAAGGCGCATTACCGCGTCTGGCACAACACCGCGACCTGCGGCACTTTCGGCGCGGCGATGGCCGCTGCCCACCTGCTCGATCTTAACGAAGACCAGACGGTCTGGGCGCTCGGCAATGCCGGTACGCAGTCGGGCGGCGTCTGGGAATTCCTGTCGGCCGGCGCGATGAGCAAGCACCTGCATACGGCGCGCGCCGCCGAATCCGGCGTCATCGCCGCGCTGCTCGCCCGCGAGGGCTTTACCGGCGCCGACACGATCCTCGAAGGCGAGAAGGGCTTCTTCGCCGCGCTCTGCCCCGATCCGGTGCCCGATGCCGTGCTGGCCGGCCCCGAAAGTCCCTGGGAGCTCGTCCGGACCTCGATCAAGCCGTGGCCGTGCTGCCGTCACACCCATCCGGCAATCGATGCAGCGCTTGCCCTCAACGGACGCCTCGGCGGTGCGGTGCCGGACGAGATTCGCATCGAGACCTACCGCGCCGCGCTCGACGTCTGCGACCGGCCAGAGCCGACCGAGCCCTATGGCGCGAAATTCTCGTTGCAGCATTGCGTCGCCGAGGCAATCCGAGCCGGCGCCGTGACGACATCCTCCTTCGACGGCGACCATCGCGACGCCGCACGGCACCTGCGCGGGTTGACTATTCTTGCCGTCGATCCGGCCATCGATGCCGCATATCCGGATGCCTGGGGGGCCAGCGTCAAGGCGCGGGTGGGCGAAAACTGGCTGGAAGAGCGCCGCGCGGCGTGCAAGGGCGATCCGGAAAACCCGCTCGACCGCGCGGAACTGACGGTCAAGGCCGTCGAACTTCTCGGCCTTGCCGATTTCGACCGCCCGGCCGCACACGGCGTGATCGACGAGATCTACGCGCTTGCCGACCGCAACGCGCCGGTCTCGACCTTCTCGGCGGTCTTCGGCCGCACATAGACATCTGATACTGATCGTCTCGCAAAGGCGCTCTTCCCGGCCCATTGAGGCCGGGATTTGCGCCATCTCGGCGATACGCGTTCGAATTTGCTCGCATCAACGCCAAAATGAGAGGTCGTTTTCTGTCGCGGTGCGCCATGATCCCGCATCTTTGCAGGCATGACGCACCTACCTACACGGATCGCCGACCTTGCCGCGGACCTCGCCTCGCTCGCTCTCGAAGCGCGGCTCGCCCGCATATCGAGGCTTGCGGGGCGCAAGGTCTTCACCACGTCGCTCGGCATCGAGGATCAGGTCATCACGGCGGCCGTCGCCCGTTCCGGCACGGCCGGTTCGGTCGAGATCGTCACGCTCGACACCGGCCGGCTGTTCGACGAGACGCGCGCGCTGATCGACGAGACGGAGCGACGCTTCGCGCTCGCCATCGAGCGCTACCGCCCGGCGCCCATCGACATCGAGACCTACACCGCGCGCCACGGCCTCAACGGATTTTACGACAGCGTCGAGGCGCGTCATGCCTGCTGCGACATCCGCAAGCTGCGCCCGCTGGCGCTGGCGCTCGACCGCGCTTCGGTCTGGATCACCGGCGTTCGGCGCGGGCAGTCCGGTGCGCGCGCCGATACGCCGCTCGTCGAATGGGACGCGCAGCGCGGCCTTCTCAAGGTCAACCCGCTCGCCGATATGACGCTCGACGATATCAGCGCCTATGCGGCGCGCCATGAGGTCCCGCTCAACCCGCTCCATGCGCGCGGCTACCCCTCGATCGGCTGCGCGCCCTGCACCCGCGCCATCAAGCCGGGCGAACCCGAACGTGCCGGCCGCTGGTGGTGGGAGCAGGACCAGACCCGCGAATGCGGGCTCCACGTCAAGGACGCCACATCGGCAATCACCCCCATCCCGACCTCGAAAATGCAAGTGCCAGCAACATGACAGCCGCCGTAGCCAGCCTCGACACGAGCGGCGACGACAGCCGCTCCAGCCGTCTTTCGTCTCATCTCAAGGCGCTCGAAAACGAGGCGATCCACATCTTCCGCGAGGTCGCTGCCGAGTTCGAGCGGCCGGTGATGCTCTATTCGGTCGGCAAGGATTCGTCCGTGCTCCTGCATGTGGCGCGCAAGGCGTTCTGGCCCGAACCGATCCCGTTTCCGCTGCTCCATGTCGACACCGGCTGGAAGTTCTCGCAGATGATCGCATTTCGCGACCAGACCGCGCGCGACCTCGATCTCGACCTTCGCGTCCACACCAATCCGCGCGGCATGGCCGAGGGGCTGAGCCCGCTCAAGCACGGCTCGTCCTATTTCACCGACGTGATGAAGACGGAGGCGCTGCGCCAGGCGCTCGATGCCGGCCGCTTCGACGCAGCCTTCGGCGGCGCGCGCCGCGACGAGGACGCCTCGCGCTCCAAGGAGCGCATCTTCTCCTTCCGCTCGCCCGACCATCGCTGGGACGCGCGCAACCAGCGGCCGGAGCTGTGGAACCTCTACAATGGGCGCATCGCGCGCGGCGAAAGCGTGCGCGTCTTCCCGCTCTCCAACTGGACCGAGCTCGATGTCTGGCACTACATCAAGGCCGAAGAGATCCCGATCGTCGACCTCTATTTCGCCAAACGCCGGCCCTTCGTCCTGCGTGACGGCATGATCATCCTCGCAGAAGACGAGCGGCTGGAATTGTGGCCCGGCGAGGTGCGCCAGGAAGGCTCGATCCGCTTCCGAACGCTCGGCTGCTTCGCGCTTTCCGGCGGTATATTCTCCGAAGCCGCCACCATCGACGACATCATCGACGAGATCACCACCGCGACCGTTTCCGAACGGCAGGGCCGCGCCATCGACCGCGACGAGGCGGGCTCGATGGAAAAGAAGAAGCTCGAAGGATATTTCTGACCATGAGCCTCGACGCCCAAGCCCTGACGCTCGAACATGAATTCGTGCGCGACGCCGATCCTGCCTTCGACACGCCCGAAACCGGCCGGCGGCTTCGCTTCCTTGTCTGCGGCAGCGTCGACGACGGCAAGTCGACGCTGATCGGCCGCCTGCTCTGGGACACCAAATCGGTCGCCGATGATCATCGCGCGGCCCTGATCGCCAAGGGCTCGAAGCAGAACGACCTGTCGCTGCCCGATTTCGGCCTCCTTCTTGACGGGCTGAAGGCCGAGCAGGAACAGGGCATCACCATCGACGTCGCCTATCGCTATTTCCAGACGCAAAGGCGCGCCTTCATCGTCGCCGATACGCCCGGCCACGAACAATATACGCGCAACATGGCGACCGGCGCTTCGACGGCCGACCTCGCAGTGCTTCTGGTCGACGCGCGCGCCGGCCTGCTCGAACAGACGCGCCGCCACGCCGCCATCGTCCATCTGATGGGCATCCGGCAGGTAGTGCTCGCGGTCAACAAGATCGATCTCGTCGGCTACGACCGTGTGGTCTTCGACGATATCGAGCTTGAATTCCGCTCCTATGCCGCCAGGCTCGGCGACATGGCGATCACCGCCATCCCGCTGTCCGCGCTCAAGGGCGAGAACATCGTCACGCCGGCCCGCGAGACCCTTGACTGGTATTCCGGCCCGACGCTGATCGAGGCGCTGGAGACGGCCCCGTCGGCGCAACCCTCCAGCCTCTCCTTCCGGATGCCGATCCAGCGCGTCTCGCGTCCGGGAGAAAGCTTTCGCGGCTATCAGGGCACGGTGGCCGCGGGCTCCGTCGCGGTCGGCGATCCGGTCGTCGTCGCGCCTTCGGGACAGGCCGTCACCGTCACGCGGATCGTTACCTTCGATGGCGACGTCAAGCGCGCCGATGCCGGCGCCGCGGTCACGCTGGTCTTCGACCGCAAGGTCGACGCCGCGCGCGGCGACGTGCTGACGGCAGCCGATGCCACGCCGCTCACCGGCCGCGATTTCACCGCGACGGTCGTCACGCTGCAAACCGAGGGATTGAAAAACGGCGCGCGTCTCTGGCTCAAGGCCGCCGGCCGGATGAAACGCGTGCGTGTGTTCATCGACGAGGCCTACGATCTGGGAGCAGGGCGCTGGACCAAGTCGACCGCGCTGCCGGTCAACGCCATCGGCCGTGTTCGGCTGCGGTTCGAGGAAGAGGCGATCTTCGACCGGTTTGCCGATTGCCGCGACACCGGCGCATTCATCCTGGTCAGCCCGCAGACGAACAACACCATCGCCGGCGGCATGATCGCGGATCGCGCCGAGGCGGCGAGTGATGACCAGGCGCAGGTTACGCTGTCGCTGCCGCGCGATCTCGCCGAATTCGTCCTCGGCCTGCCGGCCCTCAAGGCGCGCCGCTCCGAAATCGAAATCTTGCCCGGTCGATGATCCCCGTCAACCATATCGCAGTCGAGATATCTCCGCTTGTCGGTCCTTGCACAATGAAATTCGTTATGTTCATTTGAAGCTATCGCCATTGCGAAAGGTTTCAAATGCGCCGGTTCCTTGCTGCCGTCACGTTCGGCTTGTCCATTGCGTTTCCTGCGTGGGGGCAGGAGCAGACCACGGTCTTCGCCGCCGCGAGCCTGAAGAACGCGCTCGACGCGGTCAACGCGTCCTGGTCGCAGGACGAAGGCAGGCAAGCGACCATCTCCTATGCCGGCAGCTCCGCGCTCGCCAGGCAGATCGAACAAGACGCGCCGGCCGATCTCTTCATCTCCGCCGATCTCGACTGGATGGCCTATCTTTCCGAGCGAAACCTGATCGACACGGCGAGCGAGCGGCGTCTGCTCGGCAACCGCATCGTCCTCGTCGCGCCGGCTGACTCCACCGTCGAGCTCTCCATCGCGCCCGGCTTCGACCTTGCCGCCGCACTCGGCGACGGGCGGCTCGCCATGGCCAATGTCGACGCCGTGCCCGCCGGCCGCTACGGCAAGGCCGCGCTGGAATCGCTTGGCGTCTGGCACGGCGTGGCCGACAAGGTCGCGCAGGCCGAGAACGTCCGCGCCGCGCTCCAGCTTGTCGCGCTCGGCGAAGCTCCGCTCGGCATCGTCTACCAGACCGACGCGGCAGCGGAGCCTGGAGTGCGCGTCATCGACACCTTTCCCGAGGACAGCCACGACCCCATCATCTACCCCGCCGCGCTGATCGCCGGGAGCGAGAATTCCCAAGCCGCTGCTTTCCTCGACTACCTTGAAGGCGATGCGGCACGCGCGATCTTCGTGGATCAGGGCTTCACCGTGCTTGCCGGCGACTGATCGGCCATGGAATGGCTACAGCTTTCGGCTGACGAATGGACCGCCGTGCGCCTGTCGATCTGGGTCGCAAGCTGGGCGACCGTCGCCAGCCTGCCCTTCGGCATCCTCGCCGCCTATGCGCTGGCGCGCTGGTCCTTTCGGGGCAAGGCGATTCTCAACGGCATCGTCCATCTGCCGCTGATCCTGCCGCCGGTCGTCACCGGCTATCTGCTTCTGCTCGCCTTCGGGCGGCGCGGGCCACTCGGCCAGTTCTTCGAGGCGGTCTTCGGCCTCGTCTTCTCGTTCCGATGGACCGGGGCCGCGCTTGCCGGCGCCATCATGGCGTTTCCGCTGATGGTGCGGGCGATCCGTCTGTCCATCGAGGCGATCGACCCGAAGCTCGAACAGGCAGCCGGCACGCTCGGCGCGCATCCCGCCTTCGTCTTCGCCACTGTCACGCTGCCGCTTGCGCTGCCCGGCATCATCGCCGGCACGATCCTCGCCTTCGCCAAGGCGATGGGGGAATTCGGAGCGACGATCACCTTCGTTTCCAACATTCCCGGCCAGACGCAGACCCTGCCCTCGGCCATCTATACCTTCACGCAGGTGCCGGGCGGCGTCGCGGGCGCGATGCGCCTGACGCTGATCGCCATCGCCATCGCCATGGCGGCGCTCGTCGCAAGCGAAGTCCTGGCGCGCCGCGTTTCCCGGCGGATGGAGGGCGTATGAGCCTCGATGTCGCGCTTTGCCACCGGATGGGCGATTTCGCGCTCGATGTCGCGTTCCGCTCCGCCGGGCGGCTCATTGCCCTCTTCGGCCCATCGGGGTCGGGCAAGACGTCCGTCATCAACATGATCGGCGGGCTGTTGCGACCCGATTCGGGCCGCATCTCAACTGCGGGACGCGTGATGGTCGATACCGACGCGGGCATTTTTTTGCGGCCGCACCTACGCCGCATCGGCTACGTCTTCCAGGATGCGCGGCTCTTTCCGCATCTGACGGTTCGCCAGAACCTCGTCTATGGCAGGCGTTTCGTTCCACTGGCCGAGCGCTATGGCGACTTTTCCGAAACCGTCGCGCTTCTCGGCATCGGCCATCTGCTCGATAGAAAGCCGGCAAAATTATCCGGCGGCGAGAAGCAGCGCGTCGCCATCGGGCGCGCGCTGATCGCCAGTCCGCGCCTGATCCTGATGGACGAGCCGCTCGCCTCGCTCGACGACGCCCGCAAGGCCGAGATCCTGCCCTTCATCGAACGCCTGCGCGACGAGGCGTGCGTGCCGATCGTCTATGTCAGCCATTCGGTCGCCGAGGTGGCGCGCCTCGCCTCCGACATCGTCGTGCTCGACCGCGGCCGCGTCAGCGCGGCGGGACCGGCGCGCGACATCCTCGCCGGTCTCGATCTCCTGCCCGGCGCGGCGGGCGACGAAGGCGGTTCGAGCCTGCATCTCGATTTCCTGCGGGCCGATGCGCAAAGCGGTCTGTCGCTTTTCCGATCGTCCGCCGGCGTCTGGCACCTGCCGCCGTCCGCTCATCGGCCCGGCGACCGCGTGTCGATCTTCGTGCGCGCGTCCGACATTCTGCTCGCAACGCGTGCGCCCGAAGGCATCAGCGCGCTCAACGTCTTTGCCGGCCGCGTCACGGCGCTGCGTCCGGCCCGCGCACACGATCTTCTGGTCGATCTCGACTGCGCCGGCGACCTCCTGACCGCCCGGATCACTCGCCATTCCGCCGCACGCATGGCGCTTGCCGATGGCATGGCCGTCCATGCCATCGTCAAGACCGTCCGCCTCAAGGAGAGCTGAGCCATGCCCGACGCGCCCCGCCTCAGCCTTCGCATCGATCTTCCGCCCAATGGCCGGATCGGGCCGGGCAAGATCGCACTTCTGGAGCACATCGCCGCGACCGGATCGATCTCCGCCGCCGCGCGCGAGATGAAGATGTCCTACCGCCAGGCCTGGTCGCTGGTCGAGGAGCTGACGCAGCTTTTCGGCCGGCCGGTCATCCTTGCGCAGAAGGGCGGGCCCGGCGGCGGCGGCGCGGAGCTGACGGCGCTCGGCCTCGCCCTCGTCACCCGCTACCGCGCCGTCGAGCGCGCCGCGACGATGGCCGCGCAGGCGCATCTCGACGCGCTGGCGCAGGAGACCGATGCAGGATGAGAGCCGAAAACACAAAAGCCGCGGACGAGCCGCGGCTTTTTGATGTTCGGTATATTGGAGCGGGTGAAGCGATTCGAACGCTCGACCCCAACCTTGGCAAGGTTGTGCTCTACCCCTGAGCTACACCCGCTCGCAACCGGCGTCAGCCGGGAACCGCGCTTATATGGCCGAACTCGAATGCGATTGCAACAGGGAAATCTTGGCCTTCCTGCTTTCGCAACGGAGCCCGGGCGACTAAGACGACGCATATAAAGTCACGTTTCGAGCAGCCCATGCCCAGAACCCCGAACGACCTTTTCGCCATGCTTGCCGAACTCGACATTCCCGTCGAGACCGTCGAACATCCGCCTCTGTTCACCGTCGGGGAATCGCAGTCGCTGCGCGGCCAGATCGCGGGGGGACATACCAAGAACCTGTTCCTCAAGGACAAGAAGGACCGGTTCTTCCTGCTGACGGTGGAGGAAGATGCCGGGATCGATCTGAAACAGGTCCACCACATCATCGGCGCGGCCTCGCGCGTCTCCTTCGGCAAGCCGGAAAAGCTGATGGAATATCTTGGTGTCATTCCCGGTGCCGTCACCGCGTTCGGCGCGATCAACGATGAAGATGGGGCGGTCACCTTCGTCCTCGACGCCGCGTTGATGGCGCACGAGACGATCAATGCCCATCCGCTGGTCAACACCGCGACCACGTCGATCCGCGCCGCCGACCTCCTCAAATTCCTCCGCGCTACCGGACACGAGCCGCTGATCTTGAATGTTTCGGCCGTTTCGCCACATTGACGGCACGCCGCGCCCGCTCATCTCGAAAGGACATTCCCATGCACCGCGATCCCGCCCAGCCCGCCTTCGCCGCCTCGATGGAAGGAGGCGTCGGTCTCGTCGGTTCCGCGCCCACGCCCCCGGACGGACTGATCAAGGAGACGACGACGGCTGGCTTCGCCGCCGACGTCGTGCAGGAATCGCGCAAGCAGCCGGTCCTCGTCGATTTCTGGGCGCCCTGGTGCGGGCCGTGCAAGCAGTTGCAGCCTGCGCTGGAAAAGGCGGTCGCGGCGGCGAAGGGCCGGGTGAAGCTCGTCAAGATGAATATCGACGACCATCCCTCCATCGCCGGCCAGCTCGGCATCCAGTCGATCCCGGCCGTCATCGCCTTCAAGGACGGTCAGCCGTTCGACGGGTTCATGGGCGCGGTGCCCGAGAGCAAGATCGTCGAATTCATCGACAAGGTCGCCGGCCCCGGCGGCGCCGCGCCTGCGATCGAGGACGCGCTTGCCGCTGCCGGCGAAGCGCGCGAGGCGGGTGATCTGCAAGGCGCGGTCGGCATTTATTCGGCGGTTCTCGCCGAGGAGCCCGGACATCCGCAGGCGAGCGCCGCGCTTGCAACGCTGCTGCTGGACGCCGGCCAGAAGGAGGACGCGCTCTCGGTGCTCGATCAGGTGCCCGCCGACAAGGCCGGCCATGCCGACATTCTGGCGGTGAAGGCGCGGCTCGACCTCGACGACCAGGTCGCCGGCCTGGGCGATCCGGCCGCGCTCGAGCAAAGGCTTGCCGCCGACCCGAACGATCACGACGCCCGCTTCGATCTTGCCCTGATCCAGAACGCCCGCGGCGACCGTAACGCGGCCGCGGACGGGCTTCTCGCCATCGTCAAGGCGGATCGCGAATGGCGCGAGGACGGCGCGCGCGCCCAGCTTCTCAAATTCTTCGAGGCCTGGGGCATGACCGATCCGGCGACGCTCGCTGCGCGGCGCAAGCTGTCGTCCGTCCTGTTCTCCTGAGACGGCGCGCCGTCGCCGCCCTTGAGGTTGACCACCGCTGCACCACATTATCCGCGTGGGCCTGCATTGGGTCCGGGGCAATGATGGAGCAGTTCGTGCAGGCGGGAAACGCACGTTATCGCAGCGCTAGGGACATTCCGGATCTGGTGCCGGTCTTTCCGCTTTCGGGCGCCTTGCTCCTGCCTGGCGGACGGATGCCGCTCAATATCTTCGAGCCGCGCTATCTGGCGATGATCGATGCGATCCTGTCGAAGGGTCGCGTCATCGGCATGATCCAGCCCGCGCTTGACGGCAGTCTGCGCGAGGATGGAGAGCCGCAGCTTTGCGAGGTCGGCTGCCTTGGCCGCTTGACCTCGTTCACGGAGACCGGCGACGGCCGTTATCTGATCTCCGTCCAGGGCGTCTGCCGGTTCCGGCTCGACCATGAGGCGCATGTCAAATCCGCCTACCGGCAATGCCGCATCCTGCCCTTCGTCGCCGATCTCGACGAGGCGTCGGACACGAGCGAACTCGACCGTCCTGCGTTGCTTCGCGCCTTCCAGGCCTATCTGCAGGCGAACGACCTCGAGGCGGACTGGGATTCCATCCGGCGCGCCGAAAACCGCTCGCTGGTAAATGCGCTGTCGATGATGGCGCCCTATGGCGCGGCGGAAAAGCAGGCGCTGCTGGAGGCGCCCGACCTCAAGACCCGCGCGGAAACGCTGATCGCGATCACCGAGATGGCGCTTGCCCGCGATGGCGACCCGGGCGGCGGGAGCCTGCAATGACGACCCATCCGCCCGCCCGGCCCCGCCCCACCGATCCGAAGCTTCTGGAGCTTCTGGTCTGCCCGCTGACGAAGGGCAGCCTGACTTATGACGAGGCGCGGCAGGAACTCGTCTCGCGCCATGCGCGGCTCGCCTATCCGATCCGCGACGGCATCGCGGTCATGCTGCCGTCCGAGGCGCGGACGCTGGATGACGACGAACGGCGCTGATTGCCCGCAAGGGGTCGAAATCGTTTTGCAAAAGGTCTATATGGCGCTCCATGGGCCGCATCTATAAAACGCGCGCCTGGCATGATCAGCTCTCGCCGTCACTGGAAGAGTTCGAACTGCTGGCGCTGGAAACCTACGCACATCTGCCGGAAACGTTCAGGCAACTGACGGGTGAGATCGTCATTCTCATCGCGGAATTTCCGGACGACGAGATCATGGACGATCTGGCGCTCGAAACGCCGTTCGATCTGCTCGGCCTTTTCGAGGGCAAGGGCATCGCCGAGCGCTGGAACCCGCAATCGGGCGAGGGGCCCAACCGCATCACGCTCTATCGCCGCGCCATCCTCGACTACTGGTCCGAGAACGAGGAAACCCTGGGCGATATCGTGAGCCACGTCCTGATCCACGAGATCGGCCATCATTTCGGCCTGTCGGATGACGACATGGAGAAGATCGAGGAAAACGCGGATTAGTCGCCGATGGCCAGGGACGGCCTCGGAACCGCGGCCTTGCGCGGCCGGTCGGCCGGCATCGATACGGGCGCGACCGGTTTCGGCCCCTGCTTGATCGACGCTTTCGGCAGTGCCGCGCGCTGAACCTTCGCCGGCGGCCGCGCGGCCTTCTTCTCCACCGGCCTTTCGGTCTTCACCGATGACTTTTGCCCCGCATCATGCAGCCTTCGCGCCGCGTCGTCGCCCAGCCACAGATAGGCGCCGCCCGCCAGCACTGCCGTTAGCGCGCCGGTGACGAGCCACTTTCCGGTTTTCGATTTCCTGCGCCGTGCCATCCGGCGATTATGACTGCCGACCCTTAGAGCGGTTCACTGCCTAACTGAATCGTTGGGATTCCCTGATTGATACTTTTGTGATTCAAGATGCTGGCTGGAATGGAGGCCAGCATCTGATGACAGCCCCTTTATCCAATGATCTTCGTGAGC
>JAESGM010000130.1_pt1 | contig 174477 bp, 166 predicted proteins | sample 9269721 | NCBI WGS metagenome assembly JAESGM01 (sample SAMN15720920, study PRJNA650825) | algae metagenome | isolation source: Komarekiella atlantica HA4396-MV6 and co-occurring heterotrophs from... | place: USA: Theobald House, Kauai, HI | collected 2009-07-29 | reverse complement strand
ACCGCATCGAGATGTCGCCCTTCGGCGGCATCAAGGACTCCGGCCTCGGCTACAAGGAGGGCGTCGTCGAGGCCATGAAGTCCTTCACTAACGTCAAGACATGGTCAACACCATGGAACGCGTGAGCGTCGCGGGGCTTGGCGCGAGGCCTGGGACGCGCCATCAGAGAAAGAGCCGGCACTGAGCCGGCTCTGCATTAAGGGTTTGCGACATGCGGCTAGGCGTCATCGCCGATGTACACGGCAACCTGCCGGCACTCGAAGCCGCGCTCGCCAGCCTCGCCGGGCTCTCCGTCGATCGGATCGTCAATCTCGGTGATTGCGCCTCGGGCCCGCTCTGGCCGGCGGAGACGGTGCGGCTGCTGCGCGCCACCAAGATGAGCCATGTCCGCGGCAATCATGACCGGGCGCTCGGCGCAGTTTCGCCGGAGGGGCTTGGCGCCTCCGACAGCTTCGCCTGGCGCGAGCTCGATGCCGACGCGCGCAATTGGCTGGCGGCTCTGCCCTTCGAGATCGCGGTCGGCGGTGCGCGCTGCGTTCATGCCAGTCCGAAGGACGACGACACCTATCTGCTCGACGCCATCGAAGGCGGCCGCCTGGTTCCCGCCAGCCCGGGCGCAGTCGAGGCGTTGATCGGACCCGCCCATCCCGCCGTGGTGCTGTGCGGGCACAGCCATCAGCCGCGCCTGCTGCGGCTTGATGACGGCACCGTCTTGGTCAATCCCGGCAGCGTCGGCAATCCTGCCTATCACGCCACCGAGCCGAGCATCCACGTTTCGGAAAGTGGCGCGCCGCATGCGCGTTTCGCCATCGTCACGATGACGGATCAGGTCGCGGTCGAGCTCCATGCGATCGCCTATGACTGGGAGCATGCAGCTCGGCGGGCGGAAACCAATGGCCGGGCCGACTGGGCCCACGCCTTGCGGACCGGGCGGGTTCTGCCCGGGCGATAGCGGCAGGGGCGGCAGCTCAACCAGCCAGCTGGCTGCTGGAGCGCTCGTAGACGGTTGTGCCTGTCTGCGCGTCGACGCCCTGCAAGCTGACCTCGTAGCCCCAAAGGGTCTGGATATGGCGCAGCGTCGCATCGCAGGTGGCGCCATCGAGCACGATGCCGTCATTGACCTTGTGCTGCAGGCGCAAATGCCTTTGGCCGAGCAGGTCGACATCGACGACCTGGATGTCGGTATGGTTCGCGCCGATGTCGTATCTTTGGGCCAAGGCGCTGCGGATGCGCTCATAGCCGCGCTCATTGTGGATCGAGGCCACGCTGTAGAACGCTTCGTTCGCCGTGTCGCCGAGCAGGAACAGCCGCCATTTCCGGATCAGGGTCGGGCTGAGAAACTGGCGGATGAAGGATTCGTCGCGGTGATTGGCCCAGGCGTCGAGCAGGATCGTGCGCCAGTCGCCGCTGCCGGCGATCTCGGGAAACCAGTCGCGGTCTTCCGCCGTCGGCGCGGTCGCGATGCGCTGGATGTCCTGCATCATGTCGAGGCCGAGCGCATAGGGGTTGATCCCGGAGAAGCGGGGATCGTCGAAGCCCGGCTGGAAGATGACGTTCGAATGGTTGCGCAGGATCTCCAGCATGGCGCCTTCGCTGATCCGGCCGCGGTCGAACAGTGCGTTCATCACCGTATAGTGCACGAAGGTGGCGCAGCCCTCGTTCATCACCTGCGTCTGCCGCTGCGGATAGAAATACTGCGCGATCACCCGGACGATCCGCAGGATCTCGCGCTGCCAGGGCGCGAGGATCAGGCTGCTCTTCTCGAGGAAATAGAGCAGGTTCTCCTCGGGGAGATTGAGCGCCTTCTTCCGCTCGGCGATCAGGTCCGCGTTCTCCGTTGCCGTCTTGGCGCCATCGGCCTGGCGCGGGAGCGTGCGCCAGAGGTCGTTGTAGGAGCGCTCTTCATATTCCAGCCGCTCGCGCAGCCCCTCGCGCTGCTTCTCGGAGGAGAGTCTCGGCGGGCGGCGATAGCGGAACACGCCCTGATCCATCAGCGCGTGGGCGGCGTCGAGGACGGCTTCCACCGCCGCGACGCCGTGCTTCTCCTCACAGCGGCTGATGTAGCCCTTGGCGAAGTCGAGATAGCCCAGGATCGCGTCGGCGTCGGTCCATTGCCGGAACAGATAGTTGTTCTTGAAGAAATGGTTGTGCCCGAGGGCGGCATGCGCCGTCACCAGGGCCTGCAGGGCCATGGTGTTCTCTTCCATCAGATAGACGATGCAGGGGTCGGAATTGATGACGATCTCATAGGCGAGGCCGCGGCCGCCCTTGCGGTAATGCAATTCGTGATGGAGGAAGTGCTTGCCGAACGACCAGTGGCGATACATCAGCGGCATGCCGATCGAGGAATAGGCGTCGAGCATCTGCTCCGAGGAGATGATCTCCATCTGCACCGGGTAGATGTCGAGCCGCAGCTCCTCCTTCGCCACCGCCTCGATCACGTCGTAGGCATGCGACAAGGTCCCGAAGTTCCAGTCTGAACCGGAAAACAGCAGGTTGGATCGGGACGCATGCCTGTGCATCGGCGCTTCCCTTAATTGCGCGGCCGCGCCGGCTGGCGGGTGAAGAGCTGGCGGAAGACGGGGTAGATGTCGGCGGCCTTGGCGATGCGGCTCACGTCGAAATTCGGCCATTTCTCCTTGACCGCGAGATAGGCGCGCCAGAGCGAGGTGCCGTTGTCGGTGGAGCCGAAGATCTCGCTCTCGCGCTCGTCGATGATCTCGACATAGGCGAAGTACTGGCACAGGCGCATGATCTCGCCATCCAGCATGCCGAGGCAGCGCTCGGAGTCGCTGGCGAGATTGTCGCCGTCCGAGGCCTGCGCGGCGTAGATGTTCCACTCCCGGCTCGGATAGCGCTCGGTGATGATGCGCTGCATCTCCTCCAGCGCGGTGGAGACGACGGTGCCGCCGCTCTGCGTGCTGTAGAAGAAGGTGTCTTCGTCGACCTCCTGCGCCGTGTGGGTATGGCGGATGAAGACGATGTCGGTGCGGTCATAGCGCCGCTTCAGGAACAGATGCAGCAGCACGAAGAAGCGCTTGGCCAGGTCCTTCTCGCGCTCGCCCATCGAGCCGGAGACGTCCATCAGGCAGAACATCACCGCGTTCGCATTCGGCAAGGGCTGCGCCTCGAAGCGGTTGAAGCGGATGTCGACCGGATCGACGAAGGCGATCACCCGGCGCCGGCGCTCCAGCCGGTCGAACTCGGCGCGCAGGGCTGCGGCCCTGGCGCGGGCGGCATCCGTTCCCTCGGCTTCGATCTTCGCCAGTTCGGCGAGGATGGCTTCGACCTCCGCGCGCTTGGGCCGCTGCAGGGCGATGCGGCGGCCATGGCTGTTGCGCATGGTGCGGGCGATGTTGATGTTGGTCGGCGAGCCCCCCGTCGAGAACCCGGCCCGCCGCGGCTTGAAGGCGAGAATTTCCTTGAGGCTGAGCTTGACCATGTCGGGCAGCTCGAGGTCCTCGAAGAACAGGTCGAGCACTTCTTCGCGCGAGAGCATGAAGCGGAAATCGTCCTCTGAGTCCCCTTGGCCGGGCGCCGACCCCGCCCCGCTGCCCTGGCCCGGCTTCGGGACCTTGTCGCCCGGCGAAAACTGCTTGTTTCCAGGCAGGACGTGCTGTCGCCGGCCGCTGTCCCTGGCATCGCGGAAGCTCGGCTCGCTCGTGCCCTTCGCCGGCAGCGAGACGGAATGCTCTCCATCCGCGTCGGCGATCTTGCCGGCGCGGATCTGGTCCTGGACGCTGCGCTTTAGCTCCGCCCGCACGCGGTGCAGGAAGCGCTGGCGGTTGCCCAGGCTCTTGTCCTTCGGGTTCAGGCGGCGGTCGATGAAGATCGGCATGGCAGGCTCCCGCCGAGGTCAGCCCGCCTTGTTGACGCGCATGTACCAGTCCACCAGGCGCCGGACCTGGCGCTCGGTATAGCCGCGCTCGACCATGCGCTGGACGAAGCCGTGATGGCGCTTCTCGGTCACGCTGTCCTGCTTCGAGCCGAAGCTGATCACCGGCAAGAGGTCCTCGACCTGGCCGAACATCCGCTTCTCGATCACCTCGCGCAGCTTCTCATAGCTGGTCCAGGACGGGTTGCGGCCGCTGTTCCTGGCCCTGGCGCGCAAGGTGAACTTCACCACCTCGTTGCGGAAGTCCTTGGGATTGGCGATGCCGGCTGGCTTCTCGATCTGCGACAATTCGCTGTCGAGGACCTGCCGGTTGAGGAGCTGGCCGGTGTCCGGGTCCTTGTAGTCCTGGTCCTCGACCCAGGCGTCGGCATAGGCGATGTAGCGGTCGAACAGGTTCTGGCCGTACTCGCCATAGGATTCCAGATAGGCCTTCTGGATCTCGTGCCCGATGAACTCGGCATAGCGGGTCGCCAGCTCCGACTTGATGAAGTCGAGATAGGCCGCTTCGGTCTCCTTCGGGAATTGCTCGCGCTTGATCGCCCCCTCCAGGATGTACATCAGGTGCACGGGGTCGGCGGCGAGCTCTTCGGTGTCGTAGTTGAAGGTCTGCGACAGGATCTTGAAGGCGAAGCGCGTGCTGACGCCGGTCATGCCCTCGTCGACGCCGGCGGCGTCGCGATATTCCTGGATGGCCTTGGCCTTTGGCTCGACCTCCTTGAGGTTCTCGCCGTCATAGACGCGCATCTTGGTGTAGAGCGGCGAGTTCTCGAATTCGCTGAGCCGGGTCGAGACCGAGAAGCGGCTGAGAAGATCGAGCACCTCAGGCGCGCAGGGGCTGCCGGCGAGTTCGCTTTCGCGCAGCAATTTCTCGTAGATCTGCCGTTCCTCGGTGATCCGCAGGCAATAGGGCACCTTGACCACCAGGATGCGGTCGAGGAAAGCCTCATTGTTCCGGTTGTTCTTGAACTGGAGCCATTCGGACTCGTTCGAGTGCGCGAGCACGATGCCCTGATAGGGGAATGCGCCGAAATTCTCGGTGCCGTTGTAGCTGCCCTCCTGCGTCGCGGTCAGCAGCGGGTGCAATACCTTGATCGGCGCCTTGAACATCTCGACGAATTCGAGAAGTCCCTGCGTCGTCCGGTTGAGGCCGCCGCTATAGGAATAGGCGTCCGGGTCCGACTGGCTGAAGTTCTCGAGCTGGCGGATGTCGACCTTGCCAACCAGCGTCGAGACGTCTTGGTTATTCTCGTCGCCCGGCTCGGTCTTGGCGATGCCGACCTGGCGCAGGCGCGAGGGCGTCAGCTTGACGACGCTGAACTTGGAGATGTCGCCGGAGAGCTCGTCGAGCCGCTTAGCCGCCCAGGGCGAGATCAGGCCGGTCAGGCGCCGCCGCGCGATGCCGTACTTGTCCTCGAAGAGATCGCCCATCCGGTCCGGGCGGAACAGGCCGAGCGGGGATTCGAAGACCGGGCTGATCCGGCCCCCGATCTTGAGCGTGTAGAACGGGCGCTCCTCCATCAGCCGCTTGAGCTGCTCGGCCAGGGAGGATTTGCCGCCGCCGACCGGGCCGAGCAGATAGAGGATCTGCTTGCGCTCCTCTAGGCCCTGCGAGGCGTAGCGGAAATAGCCGGCGATCCGCTCGATCGTATCCTCCATGCCGAAGAAATCGGCAAAGGAGGGGTAAATCTTGATCGTCCGGTTGGAGAAGATCCGGCCGAGGCGCTCGTCCTGGCTGGTATCGAACAATTTCGGTTTGCCGATCGCATCGAGCATCCGCTCGGCGGCGGAGGCGTACATCGATCTGTCTTCACGACAGGCCAGCAGGTATTCCTGCAGGCTCATCTCTTCCTGCGAAAAGCTTCGATAGTCCTCAGAAAATAGGCGGAATACCTCGCCGTCTCGTTCCATCGTGGTAGCCCTCCAGCGCAAGCCGGCTTCGCCGACAGTGCCCCTGAACAATCAACCGTAGACAGACTTGCAAGTTCCTGGCCGATCGGGGCGTGCTTCGATGACCGCCGGGCATCTGGGCCCTGCCCCTGACGCAAACGCGAACCGTCCTCAACGACATCTCTTCGCATCCACGCCAGAGATGGGCGCCAGCGTTTGCGCCTATCATAGGATGTGGGGGCGCCGGAGAGAATCGCCAAGTGGGATCGCGAAGATGGGAAGTCGAAGTATCCCTGCGGCATGAATGCAGCTTCCGGTTGACCGCCTGCGGCGCTAGATTGCGCCAATGAGCGTAGCTCCGCAGATCGATACTCAGGACGCCGCCCCGGCCTCCCGGCTCGGCCTCTGGCTGCTCGCCGGCGGCTTCGGCCTCCTGCTGGCCGCCGGCCTGCTGCTCTGGTGGCGCGAGGGCGATCGGCTGTTCGCCGACGGGCTGATCGCCGCGCTCCTCGCCTGTTTCTGAGCGGCGTTCCGTCCGCCTTCGAGGATGTCCCAGTGAACCGCCGCCTGCTTCTGCCCTTGGCCGTCTTCCTGCTCGGCGCTGTCGCGCTTGCGGCCGCCGCCTTCATTACCTTCGCGCCGGCTTCCCGTCAGGGCGGGCAGAGCCTTGCCTCCAGCGTGGGCGGGCCGTTCACCCTCACCACCGCCGAGGGCAAGACGCTGACCGAGAAGGATCTGCGCGGCGCGCCCTTCTTGGTCTTCTTCGGCTTCACCCATTGCCCCGACATCTGCCCGACCAAGCTGTTCGAGATCTCGGAGGTGCTGCGTGCGGCGGGAGCCAAGGGTGAGAAGCTCAGGGCGCTGTTCGTCACGGTCGATCCGGAGCGTGACACCGCCGAGACGATGAAGAGCTATCTTGGCTCGTTCGACCCGCGCATCGTCGGGCTGACCGGCGACCGCGCTGCGGTCGACGCCACGATCAAGGCCTACCGTGCCTATGCCCGCAAGGTGCCGCTCAAGGATGGCGACTACACCATGGACCACACCGCCCTGGTCTATCTGATGGACAAGAACGGCGGTTTCGTCGGCGCCTTCAATATCGAGCGCCCGCCGGCGGAGGCGGCGCAGGAGTGGCTGCGGCATCTGTGAGCGCTGCGGACTGCGGCTGGTCGCGATAGCGCGACGAGCGCGCTAGCCCGTGCGCCGTCTTGTTCCAGGCGAAACGGTCGACGATGTATTCGTACAGCGCCAGCCAAGCCGCGAGCGAGGCGAGCAGATGATAGGCCGGCAGAAAGAACAACCAGCGCCAGAGCTCGGGCGCGCCGAGCCGCCAGGCGCCGAGCGCCGGCACCAGGACCACCACGCAGATCCCGCATCCGGCCAGGGCGAGAGCCGAGGCGGAAAGCAGTAGCTCCAGCGTACTGCCCGGCGAAAGCAACGAGCCGTCGAGGATCGCTAGGCCCGTCGCCGTGACGAACAGCGGGTAGAAGAACGTGCCGAGCAATGTGCCCAGCACCAGCACCAGAAAGGTCAGCGTAGCGGGCAGGCCGGCCTCGCGCACCAGCCGGAGAGGCTGCTGCAGGTGGCTGATCAGCGTCTGCAGGAAGCCCTTGTGCCAGCGCGTGCGCTGCTTGAGCCAGGCACGCACCGTTGGGGGCGCCTCTTCGAGGGTGCGGGATGGCAGATCGGCCATATAGCCGCCGGCGCGGAGGAGCCTGAAGCCGATATCGGCATCCTCGGTGACGTTCCAGGGGTCCCAGCCGCCGACGCGCCGCAGCGCTTGCGTCCGGAAATGGTTCGAGGTGCCGCCCAGCATGATCGGCAGGCCCGATTGCAACAGGCCGGGGTTGAGGACCTCGAACAGCCCAGCATATTCGAGGGCAAAGCAGCCGGTGAGCCAGCTATCCTCGGTGTTGTCGATGACGAGATGGGCCTGCAGGCAAACGAGATCGGCATCTGAGCGCAGGAAGCGCGCCGCCGCCAGGCGCAGCTGGCGCGGGTCGGGAACGTCCTCGGCATCGAAGATGGTGAAGAGTTCGCCGCGTGCTTCGGCCAAGGCGATGTTGAGCGCGCGCGGCTTGGTCTGCGGGGCGCCGCGCGGCACGATCACTACCTGCATGAAAGGCGGGAGCTCGCGAGCCGCGAAGGCGCGGCGCAGGCCCCAGTCGACCTCCTCGACGAGAATCCGGATGTCGAGCTTGGCGGCGGGATAGTCGATGGCGGCCAGGGCTTCGACCAGCTGGTCGAGGACCGCCTCCTCGCCGAGTATCGGGACCGCGACGGTGTAGACCGGCAAGCGGCTATCATCGATCTGCCAGCGATGCTCGCGCCAGAGATCGAGCGTCGGCTTCTCCATCAGCGCTGCGAGCCGCAGGAACACGGCGGCGAAGAAGAGCGGGCCCAGGGCAAGCGCCACCCCGATCAACGTCGCGACCGGAATGAGCGTGCCGATGACCGAAAGGAAGCCGACGAGGAGAGCGGCGGCGAGTTTCTGCGGCCAGTTCGTGCCGCCCCGGGCGCTGAGGCGCGAGAGGCCGGCTTCATCCGTCCAGGCGGCCGCGCGGGCGAGGGCTCCGGCATTGGTGCGCCGCAACTCGGTCGCCAGCGTCGATGGCGTCAGCACCACGATATCCTGGCGGCTATCGGGCTTTCCCGCGAGGAAGCGCCGCAGGGCGGTGCCGGGCGGAGGCGCTACCGCGAAACGGATGGGGCTATCGGGCCGGGCAAGTGTGACGGCCACGCCCTCACGCAGGATCGCCGAGACATCGCCGCCGGGTTGCAAGGGTGGCGCGCGCAACTGGAAATCCAGGTCGAGCTCGGCCGCCAGCGCCCGATAGAACTGCTCTTCGGTGACGAGGCCGGAGGCCAGGACCTGCCGGCTTGGCGGCACGCCGATCCGCTCTGCCGATCGGGCCGCCTCGTGCAATCGTGCGGGCGGCACGCCATGGTCGGCCAGGAACGCGATCTCGGCGGGCAAGCCGGGCGCATGCGCGCGGCCTGTGCCGCCCTGCGGCCAAGCTTGAGCCCTCATCCCCGTCGTGCCCCCCGGACCGCGGCTGACGGCTCCTGCAGTCACGGCAACTTATGGTTGCTTATCGTAACGTCTGAGTCGAGTCGGGACGATTGAATCGAAGCGCGGCCCGTCCTGAAATCCGACCCCTGCGCCGGGTGCGGTCAGGCTCATAGAGATGCTCCGCAATCATTTGCATACAAATAAAGCGAGGCTGCCGTTCCCGAAGGCAACCGTCGAGATGCCGGAGATCGCGCGAGTCGCAGGCCGGCGGTCTTGTCTTTCAAGCCCCGGCGCGGCCAGACCCGTGCCCAGCCCAAGCCCTTCATTTTGTGTCGAATCTGTCCAGTTCGCCGAAGTTCTGACCGGCTTTCATTTCGCAGTTGCGAACGGGTTTGGGCGCGCTAGTCTCGCTTCCTCGCTGCCTCCGGCAGCTTGCAACTCGTCGATCTCAAATCGCTTGACAAGCTTGAAATCCGTTGAGATCGTTGTTTGCATACAAATGAAATTTGGACGCGAACGCTCGGCCTGCTGCAACGATAACGATCGGCGGCGTGCCACAATGGGAGAGTGACATGACCGCTTGGCTTGGCCTGACTTCGTTCAATCGTCTCGCGGCCATCGCCGCTGCGGCCGTCCTCACCTTGCAGGCGCCGGCGCGCGCCGAGGAGATTTCCGTCACCCAATGGGGCGCGAGCCTCTATGGCGCGCCTTATGCGGTGGCGATGGAGAAGGGTCTGTTCAAGCAGGCCGGCATCGACATCACCGGCATCATCGGCTCGGGCGGCGGCGGCACCACCGTCCGCAACATCCTCGCCAGCACGACGCCCTATGGCGAGGTCGCCGTCTCGGCCGCGCTCGCCGCCAAGGCGCAGGGGCTCGACCTGATCATCGTCAACACCGGCACGCGCAGCGTCGCCGAGGCCTCGATGGTCGTCATGCCGAATTCCGACCTCAAGAGCGTCGAGGACCTCGCCGGCAAGAAGGTCGCGATCACCTCGCCGAAATCGGTCTCGGAAATGCTCCTCCTAATGGTGCTGCGCGAGAAGGGCGTCGACCAGACCAAGGTCCAGCGCGTCGCGGCCGGCGGCTATGTCCCGGCGCTGACCATGCTCGAGCAGAACGCCGTCGTCGGCTCGGTGCTGATCGAGCCGCTCTCGATCATCCGCAAGGACAAGTACCGCACGCTCTACAAGGCCGGCGACGTCTTGAAGCCGATGACGACCTCGGTCGGCATCACCACGCGCAAATATGCGCAGGAGAACCCCGAAAAGCTGAAGGCGATCATCGCCGGCCGCCGCGCCGGGGTGCAGGCGATCTACAAGGACCCGGCCGAGACCGCCAAGATCATCGAGAAGCTCTACAAGCTCGACGCGCCGATCGCCAAGGAAGCGGTCGACAACATGATCCCGCCGAAGATGTGGAGCGAGGGCGAATTCAATGTCGCCGAGCTCAACCGCATGGTCGAGGGCCTGAAGCTGATCGGCGAGGTCAAGGCCGACGTCGACTGGTCGACCGTGCTCGACAAGTCCTATCTGCCCGCCGACCTCCAGGCGAAGCAATGAGCGCGGCGTCGGGGGCCAAGGTCGTGCCGCTCGCGCCTCAGGCTGCCGCTGCCCCGGCCCATGCCAGGCTGCGCGGCGTCACCCGGGTCTTCGATCTCCCGAAATCGACGCTGCATGCGCTCGGTCCGGTCGATCTCGACCTGGCCAAGGGCGAGTTCTTCTCGGTGGTCGGTCCCTCCGGCTGCGGCAAGTCGACCTTGCTCGACATCCTCGCCGGCCTCAGCGCCCCGCAATCGGGTAGCGCGGAGTTCGAGGGCAAGCCGATCCAAGGCGTGCCTGACGGGGTCGGCGTCGTCTTCCAGGAGGATGCCTCCTTCCCCTGGCTCAATGTCCGCGACAATGTCGCCTTCGGCCTGCGCCGTGCCGGGGTCGACCCGGCCGAGATCAACCGCCGCGTCGACTATGCCGTCGGCTTCATGGGCTTGAAGGACTTTGCAGCGTCCTATCCGGCCCAGCTCTCCGGCGGCATGCGCCAGCGCGTCTGCATCGCCCGCACCCTGGTGATGCAGCCGCGGCTGATCCTGCTCGACGAGCCCTTCGGCGCGCTCGACCAGCAGACCCGCCTGCTGATGGGCGACGAATTGCTGCGGCTCTGGCGCGAGACCTCGGCGACGATCCTGCTGATCACACACGCCCTCGACGAAGCCGCGATGCTGTCCGACCGGGTCGGCGTGATGTCGACGCGGCCGGGCACCTTCATCGATTTCGTCGAGACCGGCTGGGAGAAGGACCGCGACAGTCGCGTCGTCTCGACCCCGCATTTCGGCGACATCACTGCCCGCCTCTGGGAAAAGCTCCGGATCGAGGCGCTCAAGATCATGTCGGCCGGGAAGGGCTGAGCCATGTCCGAGAAGCTGCTGCGGGTCATCGTCGTCGTCGCGATGATCCTGCTGGTGGAACTGCTCTGCCGCGTCGGCATCATCCCTCGTATGGTGATGATCGCCCCGTCCGACATGGTGGTCGAGCTCGGCAAAATCCTCGCTTCCGGCCAGTTCTCGGCCGATATCCAGATCACCTTCACCAATATCGCGATCTCGACCGTGCTTTCGATCCTGCTCGGCTTCGTCGCCGGCGTGATCATCTACTCGCTGCCGAGCCTGCGCGACGCGATCGAGCCGCTGCTGGCGAGCTACTACGCCGTCCCGACCTTCGTCTTCTATCCAATCTTCATCACCCTGTTCGGCGTCGGCTCGGCCTCGATCATCGCGATCGCGGTGCTGCTCGCCGTGGTCTCGATGGTCACCGCGACGCTGAACGGGCTCGACCGCATTCCGCGCGTGCTGCGCAAGACCGGGCAGATCTACCGGATGTCGCGGGTCAAGACCGCGCTGCTGATCGAGCTGCCGGCGGCGACGCCCTATCTGTTCACCGGGGTGAAGCTCTCGGTCGCCTACTCCTTCATCGGCGTCATCGCCTCGGAGTTCATACTGTCGGGCGCCGGGATCGGTTATGCCATCGCCTACGCGTACAACCTGTTCGAGAACGGGCACATGTACGCGCTGATGCTGCTCGTCCTGATCGTCGTCACCGTCGTCAATACCCTCCTCAACATTGTCGACCGGCGCCTCCAGATGCGCCGGCAGCGGTGACGTCATGACAGCTCTCATGCCACGGTCGGCCGGCACACTCTTCGTCCTCCTAGGCCTCATCGCGCTCTGGCAGGGCCTGCACCTGCTGGTCGGCGCCTCCTCGCTGGCTTCGCCGGTGCAGACGGTCAGCAAGCTTGCGTCCCTGCTGGCGACCGGTGAGTTCTGGCTCAACATCTCCGAGACGATGCGCGCCTTCGTCGCTGCCTTCGCGATCTCGCTCTTCGGCGGCATCGCACTCGGCATCGTGCTCGGGGTCCGCAAGCTCGCCGGCAATGTCGCCGAGCCGATCCTGACGACGCTCTACTCGATCCCCAAGGTCGTGCTCTACCCGCTGGTGCTGCTCTGCTTCGGCCTCGGCATTTCCGCCAAGATCGCCTTCGGCGTGATGCATGGGCTGATCCCGATCACGCTGTTCTCGATGAACGCGATCCGCCAGATGAAGCCGGTCTATCGCCGGACCTCGCAGGTGATGCGGCTGACGCCCTCGCAGAACGCCTTCACGGTGATCATGCCGGCGATCCTGCCCGAGATCATCTCGGGCGTCAGGCTCGGCTTCTCGCTGACCCTGCTCGGCGTGCTGATCGGGGAGATGTTCGCCTCGCAGCGCGGCCTCGGCTTCCTGCTGACCAGCGCGATCAATATCGGCCAGATCGACACGATCATGGCGATCGCCCTGCTGCTGACCGTCTTTGCGGTGACCTGCAACATCCTGATGATGCGCTTCGACCGGCGTCTGACGCATCGCTGAACCAGCTGCGAGCGCTTGCGCGGAATGCGGCGCTCATGCAGGTTGCATCGAACCTGCTTCGGCCGCGGCTGCCCGCGCGCCTCGTACTGGAAAAGCCATGACGCTTCATCATTTCGGCGCGGCCGCCATCCTCATCGCCCTGCTGGGCGGCTGCGTCTCGCGCGAGGAGCCGGTCGCCGTCTCGGAGCCCGCTCCGGTGACGCGCACGCGCGTGGTGCGGAATGCGCCGCCGCCGGACAGCGGCGATATCCAGCTCGGCCTGCCGCCGGCCCGCGAGGGCGGCCCGGCCTATGTCCGCTCCGGCATGGACAGCGCGCCGCGGCAAGGCGAACTCTATGGCGGCGGCACGCTGCCTCAGGGCTTCTAAAGGCAGGCCCGCCTCGCAGCGGGCCGATAGTGTAGCGTCTCAATAAAGTTGAATCCAGCCTAGCTCTAACCCGTTGATTTTTCTAAGAGCAGATTTCTGAAATTAAGAATCTAAATTCAGAAAAGTAGCCGTAAAAACCGTCATTCTCCAAAATAGCGAGTCTGGCATACTTTCAGATTAGGAATATCGGAGCGCAAGCAGCGGCGCAACACTTTGTTTACTATCTTGGAGCGGACAGGGGAGCGGGCAATTTGGACCAAGCACCACGTCACTAACCAATGCTCGGCTTTGAATTGGGCCCGCTAAGATTTTGGTGTCAGCTCCAGGCCGATTGCGCATTCACTCTGTGGCTGGTCGCAAATGCTGATCGCGCAGGTGGACCGTGGTTTGATCGATGCTTGGATAGACAGTGGTCGCGTTGATGTTGATGGCGTCCAGCTGTGCCAGAATATGCTCCTTGTTATCCACGGTCACCCGCGAAACCTCGATCCCGTCGTTGCCCCACTCCGGCAACGTTGCCTCATGACCGAAGAGAAGGAAGGCACCCGATTGGGACTTGATCCGGCTATTGGTCCTTTTTGCCTTGACGCACACGACAGAGCCGAGGTCGTCAGGCTTGATCCGCCCTTCAAAATAGCTCTTTTCCGACTTGATGTGATGGAGCAGCTTACGAGCGACATCGGTCTCGTTGAACTGCACTGCGTCCAGCCGAAGGTCGATCAGGCTCTTCTGGGAATGAGGCAGGTTCGAGAGGTTCGCTAGGCAGCTGACCGTATCGGAGTCGAAGTACTTCACCTTGTCGCGCGCAATGCGAAAGACAATCACCTCCCCTTTCGTCTCCATGAGCTCCGGCTTGCAGTGACAGGCGAAGAACAAGGCGACGAGGGGGTTGCCTGAGATATCGAGCAAGCGGGTGGGAAGGCCATAATGCTGCATTCTCACCAAGCGATCGAAGCAGTACTGGTCGCCTTGGAATTCGTCGTAGTGAGCGATCAGCACTTCCTTGCAGAGCCGGTCCTCGTCCGGCATGTATTTCCACGATCCGTTCGGCCACTTTCTGAGCAGCGACGGCGTTAGTTCGAACGTGCCATCCTCATGGCCGCGGTAAAAGCTTTCCGCTGTCGGGTCCTTTTCGACGTCGAAGAGCACCTTGAGAAAGCTCTCGACGCTGTCGGCCTCGCCAATCTCATTCTTTCGGCGCTCGGGCGGCTCAGCCGCCACTCCGGTTCGTCCGTCGCCGTAGCGCGCGATGGCTTCCCGCCCACCGGCACTGAAGTCAGCAAGGTTCGTCAATACATCCCGGTAATTGCCAGGCCGCACCGCCCAATGCGTTCGATAAAGCTGGAAGTTGACGATTCCGAACGCCTTGCGAGCCGCCTCGACGCTTGGAAACTGGACTTCGCCAAAATTGACTGCGGTGCTGAATTGCGCAGCGACCACCTTCTTGTCGGCGCGGATTTGCCGCAGGTGTCCGAACCGGACGAGCATCGTCGGCTGGTCAGGGCCCGTGTCGATCTCGCTGCAGAGAAAGGTCGGCAACTTTTCCAGGAAGGCCAACGCCGGCCCGTCCAAACCGACCAGTCGCTGTTCTGTGTCCGTCGGGGTATGCTCGAACATGCGGCCCCGGCCCATCTCGATCAACGTATCGTCCTCGGCAAGCCAGGAGCGGTTGCCAAACGAGATGTAGTTGAAGTTTTCGAGCATCATTCCTCGAAGCGGCTAGTGACGTCTTTCGCAACACAATTTGGAAAGGTTGCAGCTCACGGCCCTCGTTCCCTCACGTCTCAATCGTCAGCGGCACTCGGGTCTTCAGGGTAGCAATCGACGCTTCGGTCTCAGTGGCGAGGTCGACGTCAATCCGCGCGGTCTCAATCGAGGCGATTAGGGAAAATCGTACGGTTTCCAACGGGTCTCCCGCGCCGCTGTTGTTCCGCCACCACCCATATTGAGGATAAACGGCGATGGCGCCCATTTGGCTCAGATCGCTTGCGCGGCCTGTCCAAATGTCCTGCCGGATCGATCCGTTGGAGCGCTTCTTGTCGCCAAGGAGCCACGTTCCCACCGGCTGCCTCGTCGGAAGCTTCTTGCCTGGCTCTCGGGCCAGCTTGTTGACTCTGGCAATTGCAAGCTCGTCGTGGTCGTCGGGATCTTTGATATCGAATTTGAGATGATGAGAATGATAGTTTTGGGCCCTTTGAGCATTGAGCGCGAGAGGGGCAGGGTCGGTAAAATAAGAAAGTGTGATCCTTAAACTAACGTCCGCTGTCCCGAGCGCCTCAAGCGCATCGATCGGCCACGGAAGGCGGTAATATCGCATAAAGGCGTGCTGCCACTTTTTGTTTTTATTTTGCAAGAGCTGAAGTTCGTCCTGGATAATCATCGTGAGCGCATTGTTCGCACTCTCAAAGACGCGCTTTTCATTGGGCACGCCCCAGCCGAAGCGGTGGAGCAAATTATCCACGGTGGACCGACTCACGCGACCAGCGCGAGCTTCCATCGCCGGCGTCCAACGCGCGGCGTGGACGACAAGCCCGCGAACCGTCTCCGGCCAGAACTCGGGATATGCGGCCATCACCCGCGTGCAGAGACCGGCGGCCGCTGCCGTCGCAATGCTCGTGTCCGTGCCGGCGGCAAAGGGCCGATTGGGCAGCTCGTGGTGCGTTGTGAGGACAGACAACCTGTCTGCTTTTCCCAGGGTCAGACCTTCAACGTCAGCAAATAGATTGCCGCCCTCCATCACGATATCGGGCTTCTGACCCAAGCGGTGTTCCCAGCTGATGCTCGTTCGGGCGGTGGGACACAGATCCCCAGCGGGCGCGTGACCTAACGTTGGCTTCTGTCCGCTGATGGCCGTGTACGCTCCCACCGTCAGTGCATTGACCGATTGCCCGGGCGATTGGATGCCGGATTCGTCATTTGCCGTGGTGTAGCCTACTACCTCGGCGGGAAGAGTGTCGATATTGCCGGCGGCGATGCAGAACAGTCTCTTCGGGTTGTCGCGGCCGAAGCTTAGCCTGTCGATCAAGGATGAGAGAGCGCCGGGAGATCCGTTGCAGGGATCTGCGGGAAGGCTGAATGAGAGCGAGTAGACGCGGTTCGAATGCTCCTTCTCGTTCAGCCTGAACGCAGCAATGAGTGCCTCTGCGGCGCTTTTGAAGGGAGCGCCGTGGCTATTGAATATCGCCACAGACTCCAGGGCAGTCGTCAATTTTATCGGCCCCGTTGATCCGTTAATCCAGCGCGTAAGGTCGCCGAACAGGGCCGCGCCAGCCATTTGTGTGCCGTGACCGTGTGCGTCTTCGGCTTGAAGTCCTGTGGCAATCGCGTGCGCGCGACTTTCTGGGAGGGAGCCCGCAAGCAACGGATGACTGTGGCGGACGCCAGTGTCTATGATCGCTGTGCGAGGAGCATTTGACCCGGCAAGCTCCAGGCGCCCTTGCAGCGAACGCGTGAGGTCGACCCGTTCTCGGGGTGTCAACGAGGTTGGCGGAATTCCGATTGTCGAAGCAGGGCGAATTTCGACGGCCGCAGCGGTTGCCTCGAGGAGCTCTTTGAGATTGTTGAACGTGCCTGTGAGGATAACGACTACTGCGTTGGGGAAGCTGATTGGCTCGCTATTCTGTTGCAGCGAGAATTCACGAGCGAGCCTGCTGACAGTCTCGAAAGCCTCGGGCCTGAGCCAAATCTCCCAATCCTGCTGACCGGTAGCTTTGGCACGAAGACTCATCCCAGGCGGTCCGGCCCAGAGCGGCTCGATGCCTGTCGGAGCGACGGACTTAATCTGCTCAAAAAAGAAAAAGTGCCGGGGCCGGTTACCTTCCTCGTTCCAATCGCCATAGCGCTCGACCGCAGTCGCAAGTTTTTTGAGAGAGCTCTCGGAGGCGTAGGCGTGAACCTTTTGATTCAGCCCCTTTCCGACCGATTTGAGCAGCGTTATCCCGTGCGTGGCTTGAAAGAATTGAAGATCAATGCCGACCTCCGTCCGGGCGTCGAATCGCATTAGTGCGCCACGCTCGTCTTTTCTCAGCTCATTCCTGATTCCCGCACGCCGTTCTGCGTATGCGGTGACGACGCCTGTAACGTTCTCGGTCAGCTTTGAAGCATGCGCGGGCCGATTGTGCACAGGCGGCGTCGGCACTGGTTCGAGCGGTGCAGTGACAGGGGAGAAAGCCCGATCTAGGCCAATCTTCTTGCGAACGATCAGGTGCTGCGCCAAGAATCACTCCCCCACCCAAGCGAAGAAGTGAACTTTATCAATGATCGTGGCGTCGTTCCGCAATTGCCCCAAGGATTAATTCTGAGGACATGACGCCGCCGTGCTCCAGAACGGCATCTCTGGCCGCGTCTTGAGCGGCGGATGCAATATCTGCCGGGCTCATTCCTTCTGCCGCTTGGAGGATCTCGGGCCAGTCGAGGCCATCAAGTTCAAAAGCCAGTAGGTGCATTTCGAACAGCGGCTGAATGAGTTCTCGCTCGGGCAGTTCAAATTTGAGCTGCGTGTCAAACCGGCGGAAAACAGCCCGATCCAGCAGCTCAGGATGATTGGTTGCCGCGAGAATTAAGCTGGAACTCTTATCTTCGTCGAGAAATTGAAGCAGGGAATTCAAAACGCGACGGGCTTCGCCGACGTCATTTCCCACGACACGTGACGTCGCCAAGGCATCAACTTCATCAAAGAAGTACACGCCGCGCGTCGATGTCATGGCGTCGAAAACCAGGCGCAGCTTCGCTGCGGTTTCGCCCATGAACTTCGTGATCAGTCCGTCCAGCTGGATCGTGAACAACGGGTAGTTCAATTCGCCTGCGATGGCCGCCGCCGTCATCGTCTTCCCCGTACCCGGTGGCCCAGAGAGGAGGATCTTTCGGCGCGGAGACAATCCAAAATCTCCAAGGCGCGCTCGTTCGAGCTGCTCCCTGACGAGCTTGGCGAGACGGGAAGCCAGCCTCGCCGGCAGCACCAGGTCGTTGAGTTTCAGGCGCGGGAAAGACGCCGACAATATACCAGCCAGCTCGCCCCTCGGCTTCGCCAGCGGGACCGGATCGCGGGAAAGCTCCAACGCTCCAAAATGGGAACGTGCCTCGGCGATAAGATCGTGCATTTCCTGGGCGACGCGGACATGGCCCTTTTTGACAGCCTCCTCGGCCAGCTGCGTCGCCACTGACAGGAATCGCCGCTCGTCGCGCGCATTATGGCTCCGCAGCAGAGACAAGATCTGCTGCGCATTGCCAACCGGCCCATTTTTTCCCGCCGATCCGGTCATTTGCTGCGTCCGATATCCTCATCGAGTTTATTGCAGAGAAGTTCCATATCCGTCAACCATTTTTGCATATTTTCCATAATGATTTTGCCTTGTCGCAGCAGTTCTGCCGCAGGCTCGATTGTGCCCAGCTGGCCAGCGCGAGTCGGGCTGACCTGAACCATGTAATCATGGATTTTTTGGCGGCTTTTGGGGGCAAGGTGCACTTCTTTGCTTAGAATCTTGCTTAGGTGGCCCTGGTCCATTCTCAACTCGCGCGCGAGCCGCGACTGCGTCAGGCGCGCCTGAGACATGTGTCCCTTCAAGGCAACGATTAGAAAGCCGTCATCGAGCATGATGACGGTTGTATGGATTTTATGGATTCTGTCTAGGGCCGAACAGAAATGGGAAGCGAAATGCGCGAGGCAGCGTCATCCTCCCAAGGAGCACGCAATTCGAACGCCAGCTCTCCCTCGCCGGCTTTCTCTGCCCTGAACCGAAAGAGCACGGTGCCGCTGGCGCCTGGTGTCGTAGAGCCCTGCCGCGTGGCGCAGACCAGAGAAACCAACCCCGTCGGGAGCACTGGTTCGAACAAGTACCCCGAGGCGCCCGGCTCTTGGAGAGAAATCAAGAACTCCTCTCCCACGGCGGCGCTGACGCTATCTCCCGGCCGAAACATAGCGGGCGAGGCTTCACTCATCAGAGTGCTTCGACATGCAGCCCGTATGACGGAAAGGCGTCGTCAATGCAGCACTGTCCATACCTGATACGAAGATAGCCCATTTCTCCCCACTTCGCGCCCCAGCTGTTTTTAACGATCCAGCATCCCTCAGCATCGTCGTAGCCGACGACGCAGACTGCATGGTGGCCGACCAATTGCCCCTGAACATGTTCGTAGACCCCTGACTTGTAGACGCGGAGATCCTCAAAGACCTGCATCTGAGCGACGATCGGCCCGTCCTCGTAGATCGCTTGCTTTCGCTGAGATTGAGAAACCAAATGATGCCAGCTCTGGACGCGATAAGCGGGCGGAACCGCCCTATGCGAGGTCATCCGCGGATCGTACGGAAGGTCTTTCTCCCAACCGACACCATTGGTCTGAGCTCGGCGTAGGGCGTCTTCAATCAGCATGCCCGATTGACAGGTCGCGGCGCTGCCGAAGAATAGGTCGGCTTCTGAAAGATCAATATCTTCCCTGCGGTCTTCCGTGATCCGGGCCGCGGCCTCCATGGCGCCGAGCACGGCAAAGGACACGCAGCTCCCGCAAGGTCCTTGGTTGCGGACCTCCGTGGGCCAGCAGGTGCCATCAACGCTTCGCCAATCGTGAGAGGTGGGAAGGTTCGGCGCGGGCAATCCCCATGCCCGTGTGCTGGCGGCGGCAATCTCGGCCATATTTCCGCTGCTGGGCGTGCTGCCGAGCATCGCTGCGAACACGGAATCGGGCAGCTGCGACAGCTCATTTTCTTCCGCCTGCCAGGCAACCTTACGCGATTGGATGCTTTGCTCGACGGATTTCAGGTCAATCATCTGTATCTCCGATTGGAGAGGGTGGGCTTAGAACTTCTGTCGGTCCAAAATGCCTAGGATGGAGCTGATCGGCAGTCGTCACGGTCAGCGTCCGCTGGGACCGGAGACGTAGGCAGACCTGGCAGCCGCTACCTCTCCGAATTCCTCTTGACATGAGTGGTAGGCGGAAAACGAGCCCAAAATTAAGTGTCGAAGTGAATACCCGCGAGCGGTCCGGCGAGGCCGATGCGCGTTGGCGCTTCTGGTGGCTCACTACAGGGGCCTTGCCGCGAGAAGCCGTCGCCGAGGATAGCGCCAATGGTCGCCGCGCCCAGCAGCGGCCATAATTTGACGATCCCACTCGGAACCAGGGCGCTCACCGCCAGGATCGCCCCGTTCCCGGGATGAAGGCCCCGATCACCGGAAGGGATTCCGACAGCGCCAGCAGTAGCACCACCCCATAGGCTAGATAAGGGTGAGCCGCGACGAGATCGGTGACTGCCGCAAAAAGGGACGCCACCACGACTGGCCTCCTACAGGATCGCGGTGACGAACCGGTCCAGTCGCGTCCCTTCGCGGTAGAATACCCTGACCAGAGCAGCAGCGACGATGCCGGTCACGGCTCCCCCGAGAACGTCGCCGACATAATGTGTTCCGACATAGACCCGCGAGAGCGACACCAGAGCCGCCGCGGCGAGGAACCACAGCCCCGTTCGGCGCATCCCGTGGACCAGGAACGCTGCGGCGATGGCAAAGGTCGCGGTCGCGTGATCGGAGGGGAAGGACGGGTCGGAGCTGCGCTCGATCAGCAGATGGGTTACGCCGCCATCATAAGGTCGGACCCGATGAACGAACAGCAGGACGATCTGGTTGATGACGAGGCCGAGCAGGAAGGAGAGTCCCACGGCGACGAGTACATGCCGCTCGTGCGGCCTGCCGCCTCCGCGCCACCATTGCCCGGCCACGGCAAGCACCAGCAAGGGGACGCCGATGGCCGAGATCCAGATCATCAGGAAATCGCCGGCGGCTGAACCGGACAGACCGTTGATGACGTGGGTTATTGCGGCGTCGAGGCCATATAGCTGCATGTGAGAACCCTCGATTCAGTTCTGATCCCATCGGGATCGGCAGTCACGGTGTTAAGCTCGGCGCTGTTTCCTGAACCGCTCACGAACCGGCACCAAGGCGACTGCGGTCACCAGAGCGAAGCCTGCACCGACGAGGAAGGTCGCCTGCGGTCCGCTCGCGTCCCAGAGCGCCCCGGCAATCACGCTGGCCGCGAGCAGGGCCACTCCGGTCACCAGGTTGAACATGCCGAAGGCGGTGCCGCGCAGCTCGGCCGGCGCGGTTTCCGCGATCAGGGTCGAGAGCAGCCCCTGGGTGAAGCCCATATGGAGGCCCCAGAGAGCTACGCCGATGCCGACACTCGTGATGCCGGAAGCGAAGGCCAGTGCGAGATCGGCGAGGATGAGCAGAAGCAGGCCGAGGATCAGGATCGTCACCCGGTCCATCCGGTCGGAGAGAATCCCGATCGGATAGGCGGACAGCGAATAGACGAGGCTCATGATCCCCAGCACGATCGGCGTCAGCGCCAGCGGCAGGCCGATCGACTGCGCGCGCAGGATCAGGAAGGCCTCGCTGAACCGGGCGAGCGTGAACATCGTCGCGATCGCCACCACCCACCAGTAATTCGCGCCGAGACGGCCGAGCTCCTCTCGTCTGAGCGGCATCCGGACGCGCCGGATCTCCCCCGATCGTTCAGGCTCCTTCACAGCGAAAAGGAGCACGCCGACGGACAGGAAGGCCGGGATGACGGCGATCCAGAACACCGTCTGGAAGTGGTTCATCGTCAGCCACATCAGGCCGATGGCCAGGAGCGGGCCGATGAAGGCGCCGATCGTATCGAGCGACTGGCGCAGGCCGAAGCTCGCCCCGCGCAATTCGGGCGGCGCGATATCGGCGACGAGAGCGTCGCGCGGCGCACCGCGTATGCCCTTGCCGATGCGGTCGACGAACCGGGCCGCGACGAGCCAGTCGAGCGAGGGCGCCAGCGGAAAGATCGGCTTCGTGCAAGCCGCGAGGCCATAGCCCAAGGCTGCGAGGAACTTGCGCTTTCCGAGCCAGTCGCTGAGCGCGCCGGAAAACACCTTGGTGATCGAGGCGGTCGCCTCGGCGATGCCTTCGATGAGGCCCACGGCCAGCGTCGAGGTGCCGAGCACCGTCACCATGTAGACCGGCAGCAGGGCGTGGATCATCTCGGAGGAGATGTCCATCAGCATCGAGACGAAGCCGAGCGCCCAAATTCCGAGGGGGATGCCCTGCCGGGCGGCCGATGACGGTGCGGCTTCCGCGGCGGGCGGGCGCTTGGCTCGATCGCTCATCTCAGTGGTTCTCGTCATTGGCGTCGAAGACGCGCTGTGCGTAGCTGTCGAGCAGCGCCTCGCAGGCTTGGAGGCGAGCGGCCGCCTCTTCCGCGAGCGTCGCCCCATAGAAGTCGAGCTTCCTGATCCGTTCGAGCCAGCCCTGGAGCTTCTTGAGGTCGGTGTCTTCCTCCTCAAGCTCGGCATAGGTGAATTTGTTGATCGCGATTTCCTTGGCGATCTCGTTCTCGAAATCGGCGCAGCGCCCGAGGAATTCGCGATACTGCTCGTCGCGGTCGGCCCGGAAGCGGGCGACGACCTTCTCCTCCTGGGCGCGGTCGAGCGCGACGGTCTCCAGCAGCACGGCCTCGCCGCCCATCTCCGCGATGTCGTTCTCGATCATCTTCAACCGCCGGGCGTGATCGTCAGCCTTCGGCAGCAGGCAGACGCCGTTCTGCAAATAGATGGCGCCCATGCCCTTGAGCCGCCGCCACAAGGCGACCCGTTTCGTGGCCGGTTCGGGCGGCACCTTATAGGTCAGCAGAAGCCACGATGGAGCAACCATAAACCCCGTTTAATGAAACGATGGTTACAAATCAAATGAGATGTTCTTCGTAGTATGCCGAGGAATTGGACCTCGCCTCGGAGCAGCGGCCCGGTGCCTGGGTGTCGGCCATCGCCCCGGTTGTATGATATAGCCCCCTATCCTATATGGAGGTATGACACATACCATTCATCACAAGCAGAAACTGCTTGGCCGGGTGCGGCGCATCAAAGGCCAGGTTGAAGCCATCGAGCGAGCTCTTGAGACTGAGGCGGGCTGCGACCGAGTCATGCAGCTCATCGCGTCCGTTCGAGGCGCCACGGCCGGGCTGATGTCCGAGGTGGTCGAAGACCACGTCTGGCATCATCTCGTGGATCCCGAGAAGCACCCCGGCGCTCTCAATCAAGACGCGGCCGAGCAATTGCTCGATCTCGTCCGTACCTACATGAAGTGACCCTCATGCCCTCCTTTGCCGATCTGCTCCAGCAGAGCTCCGCTCACGCCTGGCTGTTCATCCCGAGCGCGATCTTGCTGGGGGCACTTCACGGGCTCGAACCCGGGCACTCCAAGACCATGATGGCTGCGTTCATCATTGCGGTGCGCGGAACCGTAACGCAGGCCGTGCTCCTTGGTCTGGCGGCTACGGTGTCCCATACGATCGTGGTCTGGGGCATCGCAATCGGGGGCATGTACCTCTGGCAGGGCACCGCCCCGGAGACCTTCGAACCCTATCTCCAGATCGTCTCCGCCGTGGTCATTGTCGGGATGGCACTCTGGATGCTCTGGCGCACCCGGGAGGACCAGCAGCGCGCCAAGCTGGCTTCCGGCCATAGCCATGGTGGCCATGGAGGTCACAGCCATGGAGGTCACGGAGGGCACGGACACCATGGGGACGAGCACGCCGACGATGCGCGCCGGATCGACACCGGCCATGGCGTGATCTCGATCGAAATCTTCGAACAGGGCACGCCGCCGCACTGGCGCATCCGCAACGAGCGTGGCCATGACTGGGCGGCAAAGGACGTCCGGATCGAAACCGAACGCCCGGATGGGATACGCCAGACCTTCACCTTCGAGAAGAAGTCCGGCTTCCTGGAATCGGTGCAGGAGATTCCCGAGCCACACGAGTTCATGGTCCGCGTCAGCCTCGGCCATGGCGGCCACAGCCATGACTACGACCTGTCCTTCGTCGAGGATCATGGCCATGGCCATGACCACATGCATGAGGAACTGCGTGGGCTCGATGTCGCGACGGATGGCTACCAAGACGCACATGAATTGGCGCATGCCAACGATATCCGGCGCCGCTTCGCCGACCGCAACGTCACGACCTGGCAGATCGTCCTGTTCGGCCTGACCGGCGGCCTTATCCCTTGCCCTGCGGCGATCACCGTCTTGCTGCTGTGCCTTCAGCTCAAGCAGTTCACGCTCGGCTTCACGCTGGTGCTGTGCTTCTCGATCGGCCTTGCGATCACGCTCGTCTCGGTCGGCGCGGCCGCAGCGCTGAGTGTCCGCCACGCGACGCAGCGTTGGTCCTGGTTCTCGACCTTCGCTCGCCGCGCTCCCTATTTCTCCGGGATACTGCTGATCGGCGTCGGACTCTATGTCGGAATCCACGGCTGGATGGGGCTTTCCGCTTAGACTTCGCTGCCGGCGCAGCCAGGTCGATAGTTGGTCGTCATGTCTGATCTCTGCCCCACGCGCGACCGGCCTGCCGATATCGCCTCGTGCTCAGTTCTACGATCTGCGACAATCGATCTGCTTTCGGCCGTGCAATATTCCGCATACCAGCGCACGGTGGTTACGGCGACGGCGATGCCAAATGAAATCTCTATCCACGCATGACCAATAGCGTCGTTCCCCGTCACGCCACCCGGCTCGCTCACCGGTGGCGGCCTCCAATCGCGCGGCGACAAGTTCCGCAATGGCTGCCGGCGCCTCATCCGGAATGGTGAAGACCGAGCTGACGTTGATCTCGCAGAGGACAGCCATGCACCCCGTCGGGACTTTGACATTAGACCCCGCCAACTCCTCACGCCTGCCGTTCCTCACGCGATAGAGGCGGACAGCATCTTTGAGGGCATTGGCCCGGACGAGGTAATAATTCTGCGGATCTTGTAATCTGAAGGCCACGCCGCCGGCACGGTCCCGCTTTCCTGAGAGATGACCAACGAGGAGCTGCAGCGCGCATCGGAGGTCGTGAGGAAGAACGACGTCGCAATAAGAGGCCCCGTCGTCAGCCCTTCGCTGCGGCCGTGCCGTCCTCGGGAGCCGCCCGCCGCAGCCTCGATTTGAATAGGGCGGGTTGCTAGCTGCAGATCTTACGTTATATACGTATATTATGCAGTGGGAGGCTTCCATGAAGGAATTCTCGTTTTCGGACCTCAACCGTCGTTCCGGCGACGTTTTGGACGCGGCCCTGGCGGAGCCGGTGAAGTTGATGAAGAGGGGCAAGGCGAAGATCATAATGCTGCCGCAGGAGCAGTACGAGCGGATGAGGGATGCGGCCCGGCCGAATGAGCAGGCCGCCTTTACGCTCGATACGGCTCCGGATGAGGATATCGAGAACCTCATGGCTGGCTTTCAGGAGATCATCGATCAGGCGGATCGAGAGGGCCGCTGATGGTCCCCGGCGAGATTTATCGCTTCAACTATCTTTGGGGCCATGAGGCCCAGAAGGGGCGGACAGGCAGCCGGAAAGTCCGGCGTGTCTGCTTGGCAATGCAGATCGGGGAGTATTTGTATCTGTTTCCCATCACGAGCCTGGAACCTCAGCCTGAAAACGGGCGTGATCGCCTCTACGTCGAGGTTCCCGAGATTGAGAAGCGTCGTGTCCAGTTAAGCCTTGAGAAGCGGAGCTTCCTGGTTCTCGACGACTATAACCGCGTGCGCTCGGATCGCCTTTACGACTTCGAGAGCCTGACGCCCACAGGTACCCTGAGTCTTCGGTTCATGGAGCACATCGGCCTTATGTTCCAAGCGGCGGTACGGGATAAGCGCCCCATCCTCGGCCTCACCCGGCCTTGATCCGACGACAGGCTGAGAATTTCTCAGCATCATGGATTGCGCCTCGCCTGGGCGAAGGCCTGGGCTTGCTACGCGGTGGGGCGCCCAACCCATCAACGCTTTGGCGTCCACTATTTCCGATTGGCGCCCTCGACCCATTTGAGGCCTAAACCCTTTAGCATCGTTCCGATCGAGTGAACGCTGTAGTTGGCGCCGAATTTCTCGGAAATATAATTGACCACGTCCGTTTGATTGAAAGTCCCGGACCCGCTTGCGTTCGCCGTAATCAATGTCTGAGCGAAATCGCGAACAGATTGGCGTTGCCTTGGGTTCAAGCCCGCCTTGCTGGTATATAATCTGAGTCCTTCGATCCCATCTTGATTGAAGTCATGAATCAGTAATTTTACCGCTTTGCGGGTCGTTTTCATTTTAGCCAAAACATCGTCTAGCGGAATGCCCTGAATCAACTTCGCTGCGATATCGAAGCGCTTACGTTCCAGAGAGCGGGCCGTTTTGTATTTTGACAGCGTCTCGGGAGAAATGTCAGTGCGTATGCGAGGAAACTCTTTGTTATAGGAATCTCTGATGATCGTTCCGCTTGCTGACTTCCATTTAAGTCCCGCCTCGGAGAGAATGACCCTTAACTTTGGCTGACCGACTCTGTGGCCGCAGACGCTTTTCGCGAACACCTGAAGATCATCAACCCGCCACCCCTCCTTTTTGGATGAGACGTCCTCGACCATCTCATGAGCGCGTCGTACGATCGCGGCTCGCTGCTCATCGGTGATGACGGCGCTCTCTCTCGGGGGACGCTTTGCAGCGACCAGCGCAGCCAAGCCGCCTCGCCGATAGCGGAGGGAAAAGATGTACAGACTACCTGCCGCAACGCCATGCTTGTTCGCGGCTTCGTCGATCGGCACGCCCTCGATGAGGTCGGCGACAGCTAGAAGGCGCCGTCTCTCGCGGGCTTGTCGGCTGGAGGCTGCGTGCTTGCGCAGCGGCTCGGCATCCGCTGCAGGGCCAAGCCGAACGACCTTGGCGTTCAGAATTCGCAGAATCTCCTCTCGATCGGACTTGGCGAAGGGGCGGTTTAGCAAAGCAATGCCGGGATCCCGCTCGCCGTCGATTATCAGGCCTCGGGGCCCGAGCTTCTCATTCAGCTCCTGTCTTTTAGCGAACAGCGGGGCGTAGCCGATCTCGATGAGCTCCACGCCGATGTCGGTCAGCAATCCCTTCAACGTGCGGGTCGCCATACCCAGCTTGGTGGCAAGAAATTTGACGAAGACGTACTCGGAGTGAAATCGGTCGATATCACCACGTTGGATGATATATTTTCGCGAATACCTAACGTCCGGATCGTCCGGCCGCTTTTGTGCATTAATAATGCCTGCCCTGACCAGCTCGCGCAGATGCTCAAACGATATCCGTAATTCAATAGCGACGGCCTCCGCGCCGATTTCGGAATTAGGGGTGGTACTCGCGAGATTTTTTATGAGCTCCTTCGCGTCCTCGTAGTCGATGACCAGGCGCGCGCCGATGCTGGCGGCATCAAGCTCTACGGCTCTCAGCCGAATAGAGCCCGCTTGGATGCCGGAAAATATGTCGGCGAGCGATGTCAGACGTCGACGGCCCGCTATAGAAAGAGCATCGCACAACCTGATCGACTTCCGGTCGGGGGCCGGGGCAAGACGCGCCTCCAAGTCACGCTTGGTGGTATCCCAGGCACTTTGCCTCCAGGCGAGTTCTTCAATGCCGGCCAACCGGCGTGCGACGTCTGTGGCTGCAACGAGGAAACCGGCCTGCTCCAACGCGTCGATTGTGGCATCGCTAACCCTCTCCTGGCTTTTAAGCGAGGTGAGCGTCAGCAGGTCGCGAGACTCGTCGATGACCTGAAGGGCGAGCTCCTTGTTGACGAGCGACAGTTCGCCCGTTCCACCGCCACCGGCCACGACAATCCCAGGGTGATCGATGATCCTCTTGAAGCGATCATAGGCTGTTTTCCGCAGCTTCAGCACGGTCTGGAGACTACAGATGCGTGTAGACCAACGCTGGATGACGGCGAGTGGGTATCTTGCGACCTCCTCGTTCGGGACGGCATCGAGATGCCTCCGCAGCAGCGACTGGAAATAAGCAGCGCGAGTTTCCCCGACGCGCCAAGGTTCGATCAGGTCGGCGAGCGGTCCTAGCATCTCCCGCGTCTTGTCCGAATATGTCGACGTGACGGGCCGAGCTCGCATTTCCTCGACAAGCTGAAAGAAGCCGTTTGGCCAATCCAAGAGCGTGCTCATTCCCGAAGACAGAAACTCCGGGGTCCACGATTCTCGTTTGCGGTGCGATAGTTCCCGGCGCAAAGAGTCGGTCCCGGCAGACTCCATGGACACCGCGCCAAAGAGCGCCCCGAGGCTGATGATTTCTCCTGCACCGAAGTTTGCTAGATCCGGCGCGAAACGCTGGATCGCCCGCTCACGTACCGAGGGATCCGCATCGACAAGCGAGGCCGCCAGTCTCACGTCGGAGAGAACGGTCCCGTCGCGGATGACGGCGGATGCTTTGGCATCACGCAGGTCGATCTGGCATTCGGCGCAATGGACGATCGACGGATAATTCCAACCGAGCGCCGATTGGCAGTTCGGGCATTCGGTGAGGAGAACCTCTCCCGTCTCGGCCGAGGCGTTGACCGCGACGATATCCCACTCGGCACGATGGATCGGCGATATCCGCAACGCAGCGGGCGCAACAGCTCGAACGTGCGATGTCAGCATCCTCGTGCGAAACGGGAGACCTCTGAAGTTGCAAAACTCGTGCTCTCCGTCACCGGGCAAGCTCGTGTATGCGCGTCTCGCGATTTCCGCGCGCGGAAGTCCACACAGGTCGGCAAGCGAGGTTATCGCGTCGTCTTGGTCTTTGGCCCCGGGAGCCAGTAGTTTTGTTGCGCCGGTGGCCTTCAGGACCACATGTTCAGTGGCCCCATTGGTGGCAGCGAAGCGTGCCAGAAGTCCCCGTAAGCTTTCACTTGGATGAGGGGCCACACGGTCCGGCGCGGTCGCGCCGCTGATCTCGAAGCAGAAATCCGGCTGATCGTCCGACATGTTCAATCCAGCATTTCTTCCCAAGGGCCCTTCCAGACCTGCTGCGGCAGGAGCGGCCTGTCCGAGGTGAAGGGATTCAGCGCCACGGCGTTTGAGAACTTCCACAGGCGATCGAACGCGGAGGCCAGGATCGCGCTGTCGATGACATTGCTGCCCTGCATGATCGCATCGGTCGCGGCAATCTGCAGGAGCTTTGCGGTGGCGCCGGGGTAGCCCAGCGAAGCCGAGTGAATGCGAGCCGCAATATCCGAATTGGCGAAGTTGCTTCGTGAGAAATCCGCGACCGTCACGAACTGGTGGTCAAAATTGGCGAGATACGCCCTGTAACGCTCCCAATCCTCTTTCTGCTGCGGGTTTCGTTGATAGGGCTCGACCTCCCAATGGAAGTCGTTGCGGCCGATCAGGTGACCGTTCTTCGCGAAGACCGAGCGAGCACGCGTCGTGCCGACCAGGAGGACAGCGCACATCCCGCGACAATTGTTGATCAGATTCTGTATCCAGTCCGAAACGTTCTTGGACACTTTCCCTCGGTCCTTCTCGACCAGACGCTGAAGCTCGTCGAAAATAATGAGGGTGGTGCCGCGCCGACGGAGAGTCGCGACGAGCTCGACCCGCTTGAAGTCGCCATCCCCCTTTTCGGGGTTCAGATGATTCAGGGCCGTCAGGGCAGCGCGCCCCAGCGTTTTGGTCGTGGCACCTGAAGGAACCTCGACATAGACCACGGGGACGCGATCGGCCGCACCCTCTCGGACGGGTGGATGCTTCGACATGAAAGTGTCGATGATCGTCGTCTTTCCGCCGCGGGTTGGCGCGGTCAGCGATGCCGAAGCCGACTCCCCTCCGCCAAGGGCCGTGTCCTTAAACAACTGGATCTTCTTTACCAGATCAACTGTACGATCGTTCTCTATCCGGATGCCTTTTACCGCGTTGATTCGAGATGCGTGGCGATCTGATAGCTCCATATGGTCGGAGCTCATGAGAACCGTCTGCAACATACGCTTACGCCTTGTGTGTGGTATTGAATGAGTACTTCGCCAACAGGGCGTCGGTGTCGTCCTCGGTGCCGACTTCTGAAGAGTGCGCCGGTGAGGTCGATTCATTGGTCATCGACACCACTTCAGTCAGTGGTGTCGCAGTTCCTACGCCCTGCGCCGAGGGATCTCCTTCACGCGATTCATTGTCAGGTCTCTGAGGCGAAATGGCCTGCATCGCCATGTTGCCCACCGAGACCTGTCGCGTCGTCGAGCCGTTTTCGCTTTGAACCACGGCGATGGTCGTGGGCTTCTGCGATCCAATACCTTGGAAGCGGGCATCAACTGCCTTTCCGCGGCCTTCGCGGATGGCTTGTGCCGTCTCCTCGATCAATTCCGCTCTGGTGATCATCAGATCGCGGAAATCCCTGGAATCCCGCTCTCTGCGGCGATTCTCGTCACGAATAAGCTGATGCTGCCAGAGCGACAGCCCCTTGGCATAATCGAATTCATCGCAACGCATCGGACCCAGATACTGCCCACTCTGCGGTTCGCGTACGTAGATGCACCCGAGATCGGTGGGGTCGAAGCGGAAGTCGACATCAACGCGAGGGGCGCGAACAGAGGCAAGGATCGTTCGAACAACGTTGTCGTTTCGATAGGTCAGGCCCTTAAACCTGATGCCTTCACGGGAAATGGAGCGGCGGGCATATCGCGATAGCGAATGGGCGAGGTCTCCCATCCGCGACGGCAGTTCCACACGATGGCGCTGCGTTCCCTCGATCCAGCGCTTTTCCGGCGTGGTTCCCATGGAGCGATTGCGAGAACGAGCGTAGTCCTTCACCAGCCAACGCAAAAACATGCGTTCGAAGGTGTGGAACGAGATCTGCATCTCCGCTTTTGGGTCCAGTTCGAGGGTCTTCAGCTTCCGTGGATTGCCAAAGGTGGTTCCCGGCAGCCGATGGATGAAACGCGTATTCATCGTGCCGAAGAAGCGCTCGATGATGCCCTTATAGTGAGGCGTTCGGACGGGCGATGTTTCGAGCTCGATGCCGAGCTCCGCACAGGCGTTCGGCAAGGAATAGCCGACCATTTCCTTCCCATTGTCGGCGATCAGCTTGAACGGCACGCCCATGGCGAGCCAATCATCGGCAACGCCGGCCTTCCTGCGAGCAAGGTCGAGCTTGGGCGCGATCGCCTGGCGCAGGCACATCATCACCGAGTAGACGCTCGGCGGCTCAAAGCCGATGTAATAGCCGAGCGGATAGCGCGAATAGGCATCCAGAGCCATGGTCAGCCACGGGCGGCCACCACAGGGCAAGCCGGTCGCATCGTCGAAAAAGAGCCAACTGTCGATCTTGGTGTGATCGATGATGATCGCTTCCAGCGGGGCATCATGCTGCGGGGCAGCTTTCAGCGGGCGCAAAAGCCGATCGGCTTCGCGTCCGAGCCGTAGCCGCATCGTCCGATAGTAGTCGCTGTCACGGACGCGCCGAAAAACCGTGGCCTGGCTGGGCTCCGGCAATTCCTGCCCGGCAGGCGCGGGCTCGCCGCTGCCATCTTCAAGAAGGCCGGCGTTCCGTTTGGCAATCTGGCCAATGACGTGTTCGTAGACTGCGCTCGGCGGGAGATTGCCTCGGTTCTGATACACAGATGCGATGCTTTCGCTGATAATCAGTTCGACGTCAGCATCGATCCCTTTTTTGCGCCCCTTCTTGTCATGGAAAGAGCGCATCGCCCGCAGGTTGCGCCGACCAGAAACCCCTCGGGTCCTCAGCCAACGGCAGAGAGTCCTCCAGTCGGGCTTGCGGGTGTGGCCTTCTCGGGCGGCGACCGCATCGATGAGTGCGGACAGATCCTCCTCATTTTTCCGCGGCCGCGGGTCGGCTTGATCAAATGCGACGCAATAGCTGTGACGCCAGAGTGCTTCCTGGGGAAACTTTGCGGGGAGAGCGTCGAGGGCGCGTTCCGCCGCGACCTGATATTTTTCGGGCAAGCGCGACCAAGAAGGCACCGCGATGCGATCGGCGAGATAGAGCTCGATGAAGCCGTCCTCGTCCAGCACACGGCGGCGTCCATTTTCTTCGTCGTCGAAGGCCATTCGGCCATCTTGGAGCAGCCGGGCGAATTGAAATGCCCGCTGGTCGATCATCACGGTCGTGTCGACTTTGAGCCGCAGGTTCGCGTTCAAGGTTTGTCTCCCTCAAGCCGCTTCTTGGACTGATGGCACTGAGCTCAGCCGGGTCTGGTAGCCGGCCTTGAGCTGAACTCTCGTCTGGCCGTTCAAGGGCCCGGACAGATCCACCGAGATGATCCTGCGGGCGATGAGAGCGAGGACGCGAGCTTCCGCCTGATCCAGGCCGGCGAGCACCAGCCCGCATTCGCGCATCGTGGACTCTGAACGAGCCTCGAGATGGTAGATGAGCGCTGCGAGCTCGAACGGTGCCGGGCAAAGGCGCCGGGCCTGCTCGACCAACCGCGCATTGTTGTGCCAGACCGGAAACATACGAAAGCGCATGTCGGAAACGATCTGGAAGTTGATCCCAACGGATCGATAAAGGTGCCGCGCCTGGTGGAGCTTCGCACGGTAGGCAGGGTCGAGCTTACGCATATCGTCCCGGTATTTGCATTCGACGATACGCGTTACGCCGTCCTCCTGCTCGACCTCGAAGTCGGGAGTGTACCGAACCTTTCGGCCAGCGAGCTTGAAGGACAGTGTGTGCGGCTGCTCTCTATAGCTCACGACGGTGTCGTCGACTTCGAACCATCGGATTGCCTTCCGCTCAAGGCGCGATTCCCAGGCAATCATCCGCCTGGATTTGACGCTCGGGACCAACCCGACTGGCATGTGACGTCGGCCATTGAAGATCTTGCGAACCGGAGAACCGTCATCCCGCTGTTCGATGATCGCGTCTGCCTGTGAAAGCAGATCGTCGAGGCGCTGTTTGGCATCCCTGTCATTCATAAACATGGGAATCCTCTTCGGCAGCGCCTTGCGCGCTCTCCGTTGGCTTGACAGTCGAAGTTGATTTTTCAGGCGAATTTAGAATTATTGCCCAGAGAGTGAATAGTATTGCCTATAGGATATGATTTTTGCTTAGAGGGATGCGTGCCTAAATCTTGGAAGCACAATCAGTTCGTAAAATCGCGCAGCGACCAGCGCGCGAACGGCATTTAACTGCAAGCATGATTTTGCGTTCCTGCGCGATTATTTATTGAGGAGCTAGCATCTCGATTCTGCCCAGAATGTTAACGTCGCCGCCCTGAGGGCCGCTCGCCTGACGAGAAGCGCGGGTATCGTTTCGCAATCCTTATGCGTGGGCATTCCCCTCAAGGATTTCACTCCGAGTCCATGCTTCCAGAGAAAGCGCTATCTCGTGTCCAGACGCTGAGCCCGGCGCGCAGCGGGCCGAGGAGTCGCCTCAACTCAGACTCAAGAGCTCTCGACGGAAGAATCCAGCTTTGCGATCTTCAGCTGATGAAGGATTGTTCGACGGGTGGGGCTGAAGCGGACCCTGATCAGAAGGACACGGCCTTGACGATAGGCGAACCTAGCGCCGCTATGTCGATCTCCTGCAACGGCCAATCATGATGCTCGAATGAAGGCTATCAGCTTGAATAGCGCGGCGACACAGGAGAATGCGAAAGCGAGCCTTGAAGCTCAGCAAGGCTTGGTTGAGCCATGGCATTATAGCAGTGCTATGAAAATTTTTCACTTAGAAAATTCGCAGCCGGTCCCTTTAACGGGAATCCCGCTCCTTCCGATGCGCCGCGAGGCTTTGATCGCGGGCTACCTTTGCCAAGCCGCAAGGAGCTTATTGAACGTCTCGCAAGCTTGGCTTTGGCAGCGTGCGAGGGTTTCCCGGAAAACGATCAATGACTTTGAGAACGGGTTTTCTCAGCCCAAACCGGCCTTAGTTGCCCGTATTCGACAGGCGCTCGAAGAGGCGGGCGCTCAGTTTGTCTCGGGTGATCAGGTGGTAGGCGTCGTCGTCTATTCGTCTTCGACTGCTGCAGTTCAAAGGTCGCGGTCAGGCAAGCTGCGCGTTTGATGGTCGCGGTCGTCGTTAACCATGTTTACTTAAAATTCTAACGAAATTTTTGTATCACTGGTATATTATAATCCGAACGGTGCGCTGAACCGTCTTGACGTCGATCGATCTCACCGGCAGCGCCGCCGCCTAGCCGCCTCCCATTATACCGGCCTGCTTCTCGACATCTGTGACGATCCGGATCCGACAGACCACGCTTCTCACTGAAGCGCGGCTAGCCGCCCCTCCCTCGGCCGCAGCAATGGAGTCCCCAATGAGAGCACAACGGCGCTTCAAGCTGGCCTACCCGCGATCTCGGGCATCCACGGCCATTCGACGCCTTGACAGCATCTCCGGTAGGAAAAAAATCCAGCGCTCAGCCTCGAGGACGCCAATCGCCAATTGGGACGGGAGCGGCCAGGAACTGGACGTCCTGCTGGACGAAGACTTCGACGATCTCCCCTGCGAGCCGAGAATCCTCCTACAACTCGCCAACCAACGCTGAAGGATTCACGGCGCGCTCAAGTTCCGGCATCCCGAAATCATATCCCCCGATTCAGAACTCCCAGTGCGTCGACGCAACAAGGAGGCCATATGCATCGCGGCAAATCCAATTCGGCTGCAAAGGATCATCACTCGGTCCGCACTGATCTCCTTGCGCGTGCCTACCTCGAAATACTGGCAAAGGAGGCAGGCGCGAGAATCAAACCTATGCTTCGTGGTGAGTATTCCGATGATGCATTGGAGCGCCTGATCGACGACCTCGACGGCGACCCGGGCGATCCGGACATCACTCCACTCCGCCCAGACCTAGCAGCTGTCGCGATCTTGATGGCTCGCGCAATCGAAGCGGAACCTGGCCTCGCGCGCCGAATGCGCCGCGAAGCTCCAATCGTAGTGTTGACCACTCATAGCCCGAACTTCGTCGACATGGCGAAGGAGGTCGCTCAGACTTGCGTCTTCCCAGTCAATTCGCGGGTTCTAGAGGTCGGCGGCGTTAATGTGGGGCCGCATACGAAAGCGGTGCTTGTAGCCCGCGATGGTACCGCGAAAGACGATCGTCCCGAAAGAGGCAATCGCGAGGTTACGGCTGCACTTCAGCGTCGAATTCCCCTGATGGGAATCGCGCCGGATCCTGTTCGCCATCTGCCCCAGGCGATGATGCGGACCGCGGAGTATAAGCTCACGCTTCCGTCGTTCGACCAGAGCGCGATTGCCTTGGTCATCGAAGCCGTAACCGGTGTTTCACCGACGCGTGATATCGATCCGGATTTGATCCGATTGATCGATATCGACGATCTTCCGCTGGCATTTCGATCTGGCCGCTCAGGCAACGATTGCATTAGCGCCATCGAAGGGGTGGTGCAAAAAAAGGGAGACTACCTGATCAGCGGGCCCTCGCTGGAACAGCTGCCCGGCTATGGCGCAGCCAAGGAGTGGGGTCTGCAGTTGGCGGATGACTTGGCGGAGTACAAGGCGGGCCGGCTTAGCTGGGCTGACGTCGACCATAAGGGTTTGCTCGTCTCGGGGGCTCCTGGGACCGGGAAAACCCAGTTCGCGCGCGCACTGGCTAAAACTGCTCGCGTCCCATTGGTTTCGACCTCTGTCGCCCAGTGGAATGCGGCCTCTTACCTCTCCGGCACGCTCCAAGCTATTCGGGACGCATTCTCTCAAGCCCGGCGTCAGGCGCCCTGCATCTTATTTATCGACGAGATGGACGGCATCTCGGATCGTTCGAAGCTTCGTGGTGACTATATCGAGTATTGGACCCAGATCGTGAACCTGCTTCTCGAACAGCTTGCTGGCATCGAGGAGCGCCCGGGCGTTGTGGTCGTCGCTGCCACAAACCACTCCGATCGAATCGACGCTGCGGTCAAACGCGCGGGCAGACTCGATCGGGAGATCGAAATCGAGAAGCCGGACACGCCGACGCTCGCTGAAATCTTCCGCTTCCACATCGGTGCGGAGCTTCTGCCCAGGATCGATCTTCTTCCTCTGGCGCTGGCGTCGCGAGGGGCCACCGGAGCGGACGTTGAGGCAATCGTCAGGCGCGCGAAAGGTACCGCCAGACGTGCTCGACGCGCATTGACTCTTGAAGATCTAATGTCGGCTATAGCGGCCGATGCGCCATCTCTTCCGCTACAAGCGCGGTGGCGTATTGCCGTACATGAGAGTGGCCATGCGTTGGCCGCCTACGCGCTAGAGACCGGCACCGTCTGCGGGATCTCGATTCATACGCGTGGCGGATTCTTCGAATTCGAAAGCAATCTCTCAGGCTCAGCCACGTTCCATCGCCTTCAGCGGGAAATGACCGTTCTCCTGGCCGGCCGGGCGGCAGAGCGACTGATCCTGGGCGACGTGAGTGCTGGGGCGGGGATGCTCCCTGCCTCCGATCTGGGGCGCGCGACAGCATTCGCGTTGTTGATCGAGACGCAGTGTGGGATGGGCACCTCCGGAGGCGCCTATCTGGGGGAGGTCAAGGAACTCGTGCAAGCCCCAGCCCTGCACCTCGCGGTCAATGCGCAGATCAAAGATGCGGAAACGAAGGCCGCGGAAGTCCTTGAGCCAAGACAGACCACACTGTTGGCCCTGGCGACGGCGCTCGACCGTCAGGGCTATCTGTCAGGTGCCGAAATCGAAGGAATCATCGGCCAAAACCAGGTGGCGCTGGAAGACGCAGACCTCTCACTCCCCGCACACCTTGCGAGGTCAGCATGATTCGCCTCGACGAAATTCCTCATGTGAAGGAGCAACCCCAGTCCTTGGCGGAGACGGAGGCACTTCTCCTCAAGGCGACCCATGAATTGGCCAGAGCGCTTGGCGTGGAGCCTCTGAGGGTGCTCAAGGCCCTGGCGATCGTCATTCGCAGGCGCGCCGACTTCGAAAGTCTGAAAATCGCACCCGAGATGGCTGCGAACCGAACCCGCCGCTGAATCTCACGCCCCTGGACAGTCCCCGCATCCCGATTCCTTAGCACGAGGAGCGTTCAATGCGCCTGCTCGTCATGTCAGATCTCCATTTGGAGTTCGCTTCGTTCTCGCTCACCGACGATTTGGCCGACTTTGATGCGGCCGTTTTCGCGGGCGACATCGGGCGACCGATAGCAGCGTCGTTGGAATGGATAGCGGCACAGCGGCACGGTCCTCTGAAGGATCGGCCAGCCATCTTCGTCCCGGGGAACCATGAGTTCTATGGCGATGAATTGCGCAGCGCCCTCGAAAGCGGCGCCGCGCTAGCTCAACGCTATGGGATCCACATGCTGGCGCCAGGATCTGTTGTCCTGTCCGGTATGCGCTTCATAGGCGCAACTTTGTGGACGGACTACTGCCTCTTTGGAAATCCGCGCGGCGCGATGAATGTCGCTAGCCGCGCTATGAATGACCACAAGCTGATCTCGATTGCCGACGGTGGAGACCGGCGTCTATTCACCCCCGATCACGCCGTTGCGCTACATCGACACGACTTGAGTGAGATCACGAGGCAACTCGCGACGCCGTTTGCGGGCCCGACCATCATCGTAACCCACCACAGTCCTCATCCAAATTCGGTGCAGCCGATATTCCGCAACGACCCGTTGGCTCCCGCGTTTTCCTCGAACCTTTCCGGACTGATTGAACGCTTTCAACCCGAACTTTGGATCCATGGTCACGACCATGGGTCGCACGACTATCTCGTCGGCAAGACGCGCGTACTGACGAACCAAGCCGGCTATCCGCGTCGAGGTGGAAACCGTGAGAACAAATGCTTCGATCCTCGACTGATCATCGAGGTGCACGCTCACCAAACGAGCGACTGACCTCAAGGCCTAATTCCTCCTGGCCGACCCTCGATGTCGCAGATTGCCTTTGCGCTGGCATCAACTAGCTCGCCTCTTGCGGAGTCACGCCATGAAAGAACTCGCCGAGAAAATCAGATCGGCTGCTGCCGACCTTCGGCGGCTTGAGGGGGGCTGGTACCCTTCAAAAGACGATCTCGCGAATGCAGTCGTGCTGAATGATTGGCTGGAGGGGATCGAAAGCCAAACCAATCAGCACGTTCTCTGGGGACAGTCGGTAAACCACCCGATCCTTGGGACCCGGCTGATCACAACAAGCCCCGTGTTATGGATCAGCGAGGATCGTACAATCGCTCGAACACTGAGCCGTTGGTATAGCCTTGGGAAACCAACTGCACCGGTGACAGTGCGCGAGCCTTCCGCAGATCGCTCGGACCTAGAAGACCTAGGACCGCCTCGTGGCTGACCTGCCAAGCCCTCGGCGCTTTGCAGATCCGCGACCGCATAATCGTCGAAACAACCTAGCTAAACGGCGCGGATCGATGGCTGAAGCGTTAACCAGGTCCGAGAAGCTCGTGCTCGTTCGCACAGTATTCTCCTTGCTCAAAAACTGGTCTGCCAGCGACGACGAAGCGCGAGCAGTCCTGAACTTGCCGGTGGCCACATATGCCGAATGGAGGCTGAACAACGTCAGCGACGTCTCCCCGGAGCGGGTTTATCGGCTAACCTTGCTTTTGCAGATCCATGCGGCGCTCAGGATGCGCTTTACCAATGCAGGGCGTGCAGCGGGATGGATGAACCGGCCGAATGACACATTTTCAGGACTGCGCCCACTTGCGGTGATCGCCGACGGCGAGCTGATCTCGATTGAGCGGCTTCTGGCGTATCTGAGCGCCGACTTTTCGCCTTGGTAAATCGCCCCGCGGCAGCGCTCGTCATCGAGAACCCTCGCTTCCGGCGTTCGTCCGAAATGAGGAAGCGCTGGCGGCATCCCTTGAGCGGCGCCGGTATCGGAGCATTTATCAATGGGACGGCATCTACGACGCCTATCTCGCCGACGTCATCGCTAGGATCGTCAGCGGACATCCAAACAGTCGCATCGATGAACTGCTACCATGGGCCTATCCGGCTCAGGCCGCTCTCAGGGGCGTGGCCTGACGACGACGCTTACCCTGCTGGCTTCCTTTAGCGAGCTTGCGGGCCAGGTTCCGATGATGCAGCCACACGACAAGTGTGCGCCGTCGATCTATCAACAAGTGGAATCGGCCAAGTTGGTCAGGCGACGCTAGTGTGTGCTGGCCATGGTGTTCGCAGAAACGGCCAAGGCTGCGATACGTCCAACCTCAGTTGACGCGAGTCGCGCCAACCGGCGGGCGGCGAACAGGTTGTTCCCGCCGCGCTGAGCGAGCCTCTCTCTTAAGACGCGTGAAGCGCGATCATGGGAGTCCGACCTGATCAGGCTTTCGATATAGGCCTGTTCAAACACGTCGCGCTGAGCGTTGCTGCCGCCGATCGTCGCCAGGCTGTCGCGGGCGGCTCCCAGCAGCTTGGCTGCCTCGGGATAGTCCCCCTCTTGAAAGGCAATGAGCCCCGACGCTGCCAGCATTCCGATGCGAGCCGCATCGCGTCGTTCCGAGCTCGGGTGCGTGTAGCTGTCTTTCGCGAGATTGCCAGCGATCGTGACGGCGTCTTTAGCGCGGCCAGCGCCCAGCAGGGCCATCGTATAATGTAAATCGGCGAAGACGAGTTGCCTATCCGCGATGCGCCTGCCGGCGAGCTCGGCGAGTTCCTCCCAGCGCGCGCCGACATCGGCACCGGCGTAACTCAGGCGCGCGAGCAAGGCCGCGCCATTGGCGATGTCGCGGAAATCGTCTGTGCGCTCGGCGCGAATTCCAGTGTCGTAGAGTGCAAGCACCTCGCGCACTTCGCCGCGTTCAAGCCGGAACAGTGCGAGATGCCACAGCATATGGAAGCGGAAGTTGTTAGCGTGTAACCAGTTGCGGCTCTCGCCTAGCCAAGCGATGCCCTCGTCGACACGGCCCGTCATCTCCAGCACATGGGCGACGGCGTGCCGTCCCCAGGCGTCGCGCGGCGCCAGCGCGACAGCACGCCGCCCGCTGTGTTCGGCCCGGGAATAGAAGCCGAGTTCCTCGAGGGCGAATGCGTGGCAGCCCGCAACATACCCGGCGAGCGGGTGACCTTCCTCGAAATGGGGCGTGGCCCCTTCAAGCGTCACCAGCATTTCCCTCTGATCTCCGAGCATGAAACGCAAGCCATGCGAGAGCTTGAGTGCTAGAGCGTCACGCGGATGATCCGCCAATATCTGCTCCAGCCTCTGTGCGGCGCGGCGCGGCTCATGCGCGAGCCAAAGCGCGAGGGCGTCAACGTAGCCCACTTCCCGTCGCGTAACGGCTCTTCGCAAGATGGCAGCTCCTGCCGCATCGAGGCACGTCTGCGCTGGCGCCACCAACTCTGCTTTCGCCAGCGACAGGAGCATCAGACCTTGGGTTGCATGGGCCAGCGCGAAGTCCGGATCGGCTGACAGCGCTCTGGCGAGATGGTTCGGGGCTAAAGCGGCGTGTGCCATCACGGCTTCAAGCAGATCGTTCCAGGCAAGCACGGTAGCCTCGTTGGCGACGGTAATGCGATCGCCGGAAAGATCGTAGAACATGAAATCTAGCTCCATATTGGCGTTACGGGTGGACCAGCCGCCCGATCGAACAGGCAGTCAGTCTGCTTCGCGCAACCGTGCCGAATAGCTGATCGATGCCGTCACGGATTCCAGGCGGTGCGGCACCGTCGGCGGTGCCTCGCGCCCGCCTTGCCAAGGGGCCGACTTAAACCATCCGACGATCTGCGCGGTTGCCAGAAGCGCAGCGAAACCTGTGATGTTTGCAGCGGCCACAACCAGTTCGTTGGCTCCCGTCATGTCGATCAGGGTTGCAGCGAGACGGCCCAACACCAGACTGGCCAGAAAGCAGGCAAGCGATTGTCGGCCGATCACAATAATCAGATGGCCGGGACCGACGTCGAGCCTCGCCCTGATTGGTTCGATCAGGCTAAGCGCCACGTATGCGAGCGCCAGGAGATGCAGGATCCGCAACGGGTGCAGATTTGTCTTCTCGCTTCCCGGGGAGAGAAGAAAATCGCGCAACGCCTGCGCGGACGGCCAGTGATCGAGAATTCCCCAGAAGGACAGCGGGACTGAAAGGACAAGGAAAGCCACGCAGGCCCGCACCAGCCAGGGCTTGCGCAGTCTGGGCACCGGTAGCCACTTCATCGCAACGAAGAAGCCGATGAAGAAGATCGCCTGCCAGGCGAAGGGATTCAGAAACCAACCTGTATCCGCCCAGGGACTGCCGGGTAGATTGAAGCCTTCGACCCGGGTGAGCACGTAGAGCAGCCCCACCGCGGCGAATGGCAGGCATGGATGCAAGGTCCTCAGCCCCATCACGACCGGCACGAGAGCCAGGATGACGAGATACATGGGCAGGATGTCGAGATAGTCTGGCTGCCATGTCAGTGTCGCCAATCCGAGGATTGCACGTGTCGGGTCTGCGAGGAGAGGCCCGAACTGCGCAGCCAGATCTGCACGGCCAAAGGCAAAATCGAGGGCTGCGGGGAGCGTGATCAAAGCAACCACCAGCCCGATCTGCGCCCAGTAGATCTGCCAGACGCGATACAGGATGCGCGCAGTGCCGATCTGCCAGCCGCGCCTGATAAAGACTGAGCCGAATGCGAGGGCGCTAGCAAAACCGGAGCAGAAAACAAAAAGCTCCGCGGCTGAAGAGAAGCCAAAGCGCGCCGGGATCCAGTCGTTCCAGCTATTGCCCGGAACATGCGCGATGAAGATGATCAGCATCGCAATACCACGAAACAGGTCGAGCCGCTCGTCGCGCAGCCGTTTCGCTCCGGGAGCTAGCATAACCATCAGAACGCCCCTTCGTAGTCGGCCGCATCGATCCGGCAGGCGATGAGGCTGAACCCGGGCCTCGCGAAGGCTTCCACGGCTTCATGCGCAAGGGCTGTCCGATCGGAGACCATGACACCATGGCCTCCGAGGGCGCGCGCGACAGCGGCGAAATCGCTCGCGCAGAAATCCACGCCGAAACGTGCGAGACCCATCTGCTTCTGTTTCAGGGCGATGAGTCCAAGAGCGGCATCGACGAGAACGACGACGACCACCGGCAAAGTGAGATCCCGCAGTGTCCCCAACTCACCGAGCACCATGTCCAGCCCGGCATCGCCAACGAAACAGAGTGTGTGGCGCCCTGAGCCTAGCGCCGCGCCCGTTGCCAAGGGCAGTGCGCAGCCCATGGTGCACAGTCCCGTTGATTGAAGGAGACCGCGGGGTTCGTCGCAACGCCAGAGCTGACTGAGCAGGATGCGGTGAGCCCCGGAGTCAGCGGTCGCGACCGTGCCTGTGGGAGCAGCCGATCGTATGGCGTCGAACACCGCATGCGGTCCCCAAGGGCGCGGAGCGACAAAGGCTGATCGAAGGGACGAGCGTATGCGAGAGACCTCACCGTGCGGCCAGGCGGCCCGCGGAACGAGGTCGTCGACGAGACGATCCAATGTCATGCCGACATGGCCTTCGAGCACCAACGTTGAGTGATGCATGCCGTGCGGTAGCGCTTGCGCAACGATATCGATAACCGGCTTTTCGGCGGGCCAAGGATTCCGCCAGCCCTGGCGCATTTCGATCGGATCGTAACCTGCGAGGACGATCAGGTCGGCGGCATCGACAAGCGGACGAACGAGCGCGTCGGCCTTGGGCGAAAGACCGACGCTGCTGATGACGCGCGGATCATCCTCCGGAAGCAAACCCTTGCCCTTGTAGGTGGTCAGGAGCGGAGCGCCGGTTGCCGTCAGAAATCGGGCGAGGGAGTTGGCTGCTCCTTCATTGACAAGATCGAGGCCAGCGATGACCAGCGGCCTGCATGCTGCGGCCACCAAGCTGCGCGCCGCCGTCAGATCGGCGGGTATCGCGGCACGCGGCCTGCCGGCCGCAGGAACTGCCGCCGGCGCGGGGCTCTCGGTTTCGGCCACGCTGATTGGCAGATCGATGTGAACAGGGCCGGGACGCCCGTCCAGGGCGATTGCGATGGCTTTGGCGACAACCAGTGCCTCCGTGCCTGGCGCGACGCGGAAGCTCGCTTTGACGAGCGGCCGCAGCAACGCCTGATGATCGAGAATCTGATGCGTGTAGCTTTCGGCCAGGGCCTGGTCGACGCAGCCGGTCAGCACGATAAGAGGCACCCGATCCTGCTGCGCATGTGCGATAGCGGTGACCGCGTTGGTGACGCCGGGACCAAGGGTCGTCACGAGAACCGGCGGCGCGCCCGTTGCGTGCCAGAGGCCTTCTGCCATGAAGCCGGCAGCGTTCTCATGTCGGGCGAGGACGAAGCGGATGTCATGTTGATGCAGCGCATCGAGGAGCGCCAGCACCTCTCCTCCCGGAATGCCGAAGGCGTGACTCACATGCGCCTCCTTCAAGCAGCGTGCAACCACCCCAGCCCCAGTGGCCGCCATGCTTCTTTCCAGGGGCGATGCAGCTTGCGGGATCTCCGTACGCTTGTTCATTCCGTCCAATCTCCAATGCCCTGAGGGCTCGTCAAATAGACGTTTCGGAGGGGGCGAACGTTACGGATTCACGCCGTGGACAATCGCGTATCGCAGGTCGCCGTGCATACAAGCGAGCGTGGATAACGGTAGTTGTAAGGCGTTGCCGCGTGGATCCAGAGGCTTGCTTGCGTTGTCGTGCGCCTCCGAGGTTTCGAGAGCGCCCGAGTGATCGCGACACATTCGGACAAGTCCGAGCGAGGGATGCATGGCAGATATCAGCATCGCCGCTGTGCCTCCCGCCCGGGCAATTGAGTTCAGACCCAAACCTTTCCTGGGTGCCTAATTCGCCGCCGGGCCGGCGGTCGAATCCCGCCGGCGGGGGCATAGCGAGCACTCAAGGTCCTGATCAAGCAAGGCTCGGCTGGACCAATTTCGCGTAGGTCGCGCCAAGTGCCGCACCGAAAATGACGTGCAGTACCAGTGTCAGCACGGGCGCAGGCATACCCAGTCGGAGACCGAACAGGCCTGCGCCAGCCATCGGCATGACGGCCACCATCATTAGCAACCAACCAGCGACGCCGAGCGCGATACCGCGCACGATCAAGGAGGCTCCCGGGAGCTTGTCGAACAGGAGGACAAAGGCGACGCCATAGCCGAGTGCGCCGATGGCGAAATGCGCCATCCAGCCCGGGATCGAGCTCGACGCTCCCATCATGCTGCTTAGCATCTGCATGATGTCGAGCTCCGGCATGATTCCCATCATAGACTTGATGATCATCAGCACAGATAAGACGGCTGTCGCGGTTAAGCCTGCAAGAATGCCTTTTGCGATTGCGTTCATAATTTCTCTCCAAGAACGAAAGCAGTCTGGGCTCTCAGAGAGTATTCGCGTTCGGTGCTGGGGTCGTTACAGTGCCTTGTGACCGATCAGAATAGGATCTAGAGTTCGCCGCAGCCGCAGCCCTATTGCACTACCCGCGAGCGCACCGACGATCCATATCCAGCCCGATAGGCTTCCGGACGCCACAGCGGAGAAATACGCGCCGATGTTGCAACCGTCAGAAAGCCTGGCTCCGTAGCCCATCAGCAGGCCGCCGATGGCCGCTCCTGTCCAGGCAGTCCAACGCCCCTCTAAGCGAAGCACAAAGCGACTCCGGCGGCCGGCAGCCAAGGTCGCGCCTGCGACGATCGCAAGATCCATCACAGAGGTCGCATCTGAGAAGACGCTCTCGTCGAGGGGCACTTCGTTGCCCAGCCAATATGGCCATGTCCGCGGCTCGAAGCCTATCATCTGCGCGAACTTTGAACCCCACAGCGTGAACCCAGCAGTTTCACCCCAAGGCTGCCCGGAAAGTAGCAGCGTCGCGATATTGAGAGCAGCCAGTCCAAAAGCGCCCTGGGTCAGCGTCCAGGCGCGCTCGTAGGTTTGCGACGCCGACTTCCCGCTGACTGTCGAACCAGGAAGGAGCCGGATAGCGGCCGTAAAGATCGCGAGATGGACGGCCAGCGCGGCCGGCCATCCAAAGAGACTTTGGGACGTGCCGGTTTGAAGCACAGGCAAGCTTCTCCAGAAGCCGATATGCGCCGCACCAATCGCGGAGCCGGCTACGAAGAAGGTGAGCGTGATCAGGAGCCTCAGATTGCCGCCGCCCAGCGCGAATAGAGTGCCTGAAGCACAACCGCCGCCGATCTGCATGCCGATCCCAAACAGCAACGCGCCTAGGACGAAGGAAACACCGATAGGCGTAACAAAGCCGGTCAACTGTTGCCCGAACAGTTGACCGTGGGCCAGCAGCGGAAAAAAGACGATGCTGGTCAGCGCAAGTGACAGCGCCTGTGCCCGGAAGCCATCGAACTGACGCAGCTCGATCGCCGTGCGAAAGCTCCCAGCGAAGCCGAAATTCGACTGAAAGAGGACAAAACCCAATCCGCCCCCCACCAGTGCCTGCATTGGCAGGCGCCAGGACGATGAATGTCGGGACGACAGGTACGCGAGGATACACACTGCGGTTGCAGCCGCGACAGCGACAATGCACTGCCTTCGGCCCGAGAGGCCTGACGCTGGCCCGCAGGCGGAGCCAGCGAAGAGCGCGGCTCCGCCGTTCACCATTTCAGGAGCATCTTGCCACCGATAGCGCCTATTGCCGCCACGATGATTGCTGCCAGCCCATACCAAGTCATAACGAAAAGCATGCTGTCGTCAGTGCAGACCAGCGAATAGAACATCGCGCCCATACCGGCCGCAGCTAGACCGCAGACCGTCCCGGTGACGATAGGGCGGGTGGTTGCGCCGGTCCGCATAGCCAGCAGTAGTGCGGTCAGAGGCATCAGTGACAAGGCCGGCACTAGGATAAGACACGCGATCTGTTTCATGCCAACAAGTCGGTGTTGCCAATCCCCGAAACCTTCCACCATCAGCTCGATGCTGAGGGCGAGAAGGACAAGACCGGGCGCGGCGAGGATGGCCAGGCATTCGGGCCGAATCTTGCGACCCGGCTCTGACAAGGCCATGGCCAGCCGAGTGCCGCAGACCGCCAGAATCATGGATGCCATGAATTTCACCGCGATGGCGAGCGTTGCCCATGGCGTCCCAAGATCCGACCTGATGGGAAGCCAAATCACGAAGCCGATCGAAACCAAGACCAAGGCTGCGGCGAGCGATGTCATCGTCGCCTTAAAGAGGGGGCGCTCCTTCACTGAGGAGTCAGCCACCAACGCTGCAATCAGATGGTCCGTCTTCATTTGTTCAGTCCTTGATAGAGCCGTGCCAGCTCCTTCAACGCCCTATGGAGGGCGACCCTCACCGCTCCTTCCTGCATATTCAATTCCCGTCCCATTTCGGCGTGGGAACGCCCGTCAATAGCGACCCCGCGCACGATGCGTTGCTGGTGGGGGCTCAGCATCGCGATCAGCTTCTCGGCATCACCCAGGTCCTGTTGGCTATCGGCCGGGGCTTGGAGCAATTCCGAAAAGTCATCCAGAGGCAAAAAATGTCGACTTCCCTGTTTTCGCAGGGAATCGATCAGCTTGTGCCGAGCCACTGCATGGGCCCAGGGCAGAAACGGTAGCGACTGGTCCCATGTATGCCGCTTCAGGTGAATGGCGAGCAGGACGTCCTGCACGATGTCTTCGACCTCCGAGTTCCCCTTGCCTGCCTTACTCAGGCGGGCTGACACGAGCCGCCGCAGCGTCATGGCGAGTTGTTCGAGGACCTCCCGATAGGCGGAATCGTCACCGGCCAATGCCAAGCGCATCTTCTCTGCCAACGGATCCTGTCTCGGCCCAGCCGTCACGCTGACATCCCCTTATTCGACGCTCGGACGCAGTCCGTTACAGGCCGATCGACCCAGGCTCAATAGCATCATAAAGGCGGTCACGGATCACAAAGAATTGTTCCTGTAACGGCGGCCTTCCTACCTCCGTATGTTGGTCGAAGGGGTGATGTTCTCCCTTTGCATTAGGAGCAAGACCGATGGATCGTCGTACCCTTACCCTCGCTTTCGCAGCCTCGTTTGCTTCCGCGCTCGCGGCGAGCACGCTGCCTGCGGCCGCCCAAGAAGGCGCAAAAGAAAAATGCTTCGGCGTTTCCCTCAAGGGGCAGAATGATTGCGCCGCCGGGCCCGGAACGACCTGCGCCGGTACATCGAAGGTCGACTTCCAAGGCAATGCCTGGAAGCTAGTTCCGAAAGGGACTTGCGAAAAAACCGCCTCGTTGAAGTCCCCCACCGGCTTCGGGCAACTGAAGGAATTTAAAGAAAAGCGGGCCTGATGGTCCCGCGGCCCAACTCCGCGTGAAGAAGGAGGCGATAATGCGTGCTTGCCGATTGGCCTCACCGGTCAAGTTCCCGGATTTCGAGACGCTCCCGAACAAGGCCGGTATCGGCCTGAAGCCTGAGCACATGCGCGACCTCCTCAGCCAGGATGCGCCTATCGGCTTCCTCGAGGTTCATGCTGAGAACTACATGGGTGCCGGCGGCGCGCCGCACGCGTTACTCGCAATTTTGCGCGAACGATACCCGCTCTCGCTTCACGGCGTCGGTCTGTCGATCGGCGCCGAGGGGCCTCTCGACTCCCGCCATCTCGACCGACTCGCGGGCCTCATCGCTCGTTATGAACCGCAGAGCTTCTCGGAGCATCTGGCATGGTCGAGCCATGACGACGCCTATCTGAACGATCTGCTGCCCATCGCCTACACGGATCAAACCTTGCAGCGTGTGGCGGATCACATTGACGAGGTTCAGGAGCGTCTGGGATGCGCGATGCTGCTAGAAAACCCATCGACCTATGTCGGATTCACCGCCAGCACCTGGAGCGAGGCCGATTTTCTTAAGGAAGTCGTCCGTCGAACCGGCTGTGGGCTGCTTCTCGACGTCAATAACGTGCAGGTCACCTGCACTAATCACGCGAGCGACCCGATCGCCTATCTCGATGCGCTTCCGGTTGAGGCCGTCGGGGAGATTCACCTCGCTGGATACGCAGTCGATGCCGATTCCCTCGGGGCTCCTCTGCTGATCGACGCCCACGGCACCCCGGTCGCCGACGATGTTTGGACGCTCTTCCGCCACGCCCTGCAGCGGACAGGCCCGATGCCCACCCTGATCGAATGGGACAACGACGTGCCTCCGCTGGCGACTTTGCTGCAGGAGGCTGCCAAGGCCGATGCTGTGCTTGATGCCGAGGCGCGGCGGCGCAACAGCGCGGCCCGCTAGCTATGTCGAGCCAACGAAGGTTCGCGGCGGCCCTGCTTAATCCAGACGCTCCGCCACCAGCTGGGCTCTTGACCTGGAACGGCTCGGATCCGCGGCAGCGTTTCGCAATCTATCGCAACAATGTCACCGTTTCGCTGATCGAGGCGCTCGGCGCAACCTATCCGGTCGTCAGGCAGCTTGTCGGCGAGGCCTTCTTTCGCGAGATGGCCCGCGTCTATGTCCGGGGCAATCCTCCACGCAGCGCCATTCTGCTGGGCTTTGCTGAGACATTTCCGGAATTCATCGAGGCCTTCGAGCCCGCGACCGGGGTGCGCTATCTCGCCGATGTTGCACGCCTGGAGCTGGCGCGTCGGCAGGCCTACCACGCTGCCGACGAACCCTCGCTCACCCAAAGCGCCTATGCCGGGATCGCGCCGAACGACCGGGGGCTGCTCACCATGCACCTGCATGCGAGCGTGACCATTCTGAGGTCGCGCTTCGCCGTCGGCTCAATCTGGGCCGCCCATCAGGAAGGAGGGCAGATCGAGACCGTCGATCCGTATCGAGCCGAGGACGTTCTCGTGCTTCGCCCGGATCTCGATGTCGAGGTCCTGCGGCTGGCCCCGGGCGTCGCGACCTTTCTCGGCGCCCTCGCAGCTGGCGCAACGATCATGGACGCCATCGTCCACGCGCTCGACTGCACGGCAGAGTTCGACATCACGAGCGCGTTGGAAACGCTGATCGCGTCCGGCGCCGCAACGTCACTGAGCCATCCAGGAGCATGCCATGGCGAGCATCGACCGAAACCAACAAGCTGAGCCCTCGGGGGCCGGCGAACCCGCCCTGTCGCAGGCCGACGACATGGTCGCGGCCGTCCTATCGCGCATCCCCCATTCCCTGATCGCCTTCCTCGGACGGTTTTCGATTGCGGCGGTCTTCTGGAAGTCGGGACAGACGAAGGTGCAAGGCTTCGCCATCGACATTCTCGAAGGCAGGTTCGAGCTTGGTATTCCGCACTTTGCGGACAGCACCATCGATCTTTTCAAGGAGGAGTACAGGTTACCCTTCATTCCCCCGGAGCTTGCCGCGCTGATGGCAACAGTGGCCGAGCACACTTTCCCCATCCTCCTACTCCTGGGACTGGCTACCCGGTTATCGGCCTCCGCGCTGCTTGGGATGACGCTCGTCATCCAGATCTTCGTTTACCCAGGCGCCTACCCGACCCACGGCCTATGGGCCACAGTCTTACTTTATCTGATGGCCAGGGGTGGAGGCGTGTTCTCCCTCGACCATCTCGTCACGAAGCGATTGTCGCCTTGAAGCCGGCAGAGAGGAGCACCGCAGCCATGATCGATCGTCGGACCGCATTCTTGCTGCCCATCGTGCTTGGAAGTATGGCAGTCCCAGCGCTTGGACAAGGCACGGCCGCTCTGCTGGAGGCGGCCGAAGGCTGGGAGGTGCTGCCGACGGCGCACAGCTTTCCCATCCTGGTCGCGCGTCTCGATGATGCGGTCAAGGCGAACAAGATGGCGGTCGTCACAATGGCCAGCGCATCGGAGGGCGCGAAGGCCCACGGCTTCACGATCCCGGGCAACCGGGTCGTAGGCGTCTTTCGAAACGATTTTGCCAGGCGAATGCTTGCCGCCAGCGTGCCGGCTGGAATCGAGGCGCCGATCCGCTTCTACCTGACCGAAAACACCGACAGCACGGCCACATTGTCATATCGAAAACCCAGCTCGGTCTTCGCGCCCTATTTCAACCGGGCGACATCCGACCTGAAATCGCTGGCGACCGAGCTCGATGCCATTTTCGGCCGCATCGCTGCGGACGCTGCCGGCAGGTGAGGACCATTGGGCCGCTCGGCCCGACTTCCTCGATCTGGGCTCCCTCGTTTCAGGTATCGCCTCGCCCGATCAGCGGGCGGCGCGAGCGTTCTCCGTTCGGGCCATCAGCCCCATCGGATTGATCGATGATCGAAGCCGCTTTCGATGGTCGGCTTGATGATCTGGAAATAGGGCGACACGTCGAAGTCACGGGGCGCAAACAGGCTATGATGCCGGATGTGGAAGATCTCTTCGAAACAATCCGAGCAATCATCCCTGGTCATGGCCTTTGACTCGATGATCGGGAGGATTGGATAGCCGATTGATTGGAAGGCTTGGGCGATCAGCGTGGAGCAGATCGCCCGTGTGGGATCGCCGCTCCCGAGTGCTATCATCCGCCGCCGCCAGCGCGTCGGGATGGGCGGTGTCGGCAGCAGGTAGCGGGCTAGGTCGACCACGTTCCTCAGATCGTATTGGTGGCCGATGCGGCCGATGGCGAAGTCCGTCAGTTGTTTTCTGTCCTGTTCCGTCAGGGAGACCGGACGACAAATCCTAGTGTGGACGTCCTCGAAGGCCTCGAACCCGACGCTGCGCACGCCGTCGACTAGGTCCGCCTCCACGAAACAATGATCGCCCGACTGCAGCCGGCCCTCCCCGTTATCTCCGACAAAGAGTGCGGCATGGGACCAGGTCGACTGGGTCAGATATTTAATCGCGACGCTGACCCGCGTATCGCCTTCCACGAGAAGGACGTCGCCGGGCAAAAGACATTCCCTCAAGCGTTCCGTCGGCGTCGGGGGCGACTGGCCGCTAATGGATCGCCGCGTTGAAAGGAACGCTGCGAGCTTTTGGCCGAGAGCGATCGACAACCTCCTCATCCCTAAATCCACCGCTGAACGGTCGCTACGGCGACGGCAGAATCGAACTCATTTTCGCGTGAAGTCGACCTGCAGCTTCGTGACATAAGCGGTGAGCGCAGCCAGATCCGGCGAACTCCAGGCGAACGGCTGAGCCGCCATCGGAACGAGCATGCAGAACTGCACCATGGTCTCGGCGTTCACCTCGTCGAGGCCGGCCATGTCCTGTGCCATCTGGACCTTGTGCGGATAGGGGCGCCCGAAGCTGTCGTTGAAGGATTGAAGGTCCGCGTGACAGGTGATGCACGACATGTCGTTGGTACTGAGCCGTTTGTCCGAGAAAAGGGCCTCGCCTCGCCGCAAGGCCTCGGTAGTGGGGAGTAGCGCGGGCGAAACGCCGGAGGGCCGAATGACCTGATTGGGTTTGATGTCCTGCGCCAGCGCGACCGTGACGCCGGCCAGCACGGTCATGACGAGCAAAGCCGGATTGAAAGCGTGTTTCATGATTCCCCCTAAACAGCGAAGCCAGCCAGGAGACTGCTCCGGCCAGCCTTCCATCTCGGACCGGACGAAGCAGTCTCGCGAGCCGACGCCTTCAGAGATCCTTGGGCGCCTTATCCTTGATCTTGGGCCAGTTGGACTCGGCCTTCTTGATGTTGCCGGGCACATCCTCGAGCCAGCGCTTCTGGGCCGGCTCGCCGACGTTCAGGTAGAGCTTTCCATCGACGATGCGCCAGAGTTTGGGATCGCCATCCAGCTTCTTCTCCAGCGCTGCGCCCATCGCGCAGAAGCCACCGAAGGCCGGCGCATATTTCGCCGGCTCTTTTTGGAAGGCGTCACGATTGGCCGCACTCGCGAACCGATAGGTGGCGCCTTCATGCTTGGCCGTGAACTGCGCATTGCCTGGCGTCGGTTTGCCGACGGTGAAATAGGCGACGGGGTCGTAGCCGTGGATGGCCACGCCGGCGGTGTCGACGTTGATGGCCTTCCTCGAAGTCTCGCTGTAGGCGAGTGCCGGCATGGGCGGAAGCACTGCGACCCCGGCGACAAGCAGCGCGGCGGCACCGAGAAGGCTGCGACGGTCGAGACTTTTATAGCGCGTGATCATCATTCCTCTCCTTGCGAGCTTCCACCAGCGCGGAACCCGTCCCGCGTGTTTAACTGGCGGCCTCTGGAGAGTATTCGTTTACTGAACGGCGCTTGTTACGCCGTATGGGAAACAAATATTCTCTCCTGTTTCAACTCAGCATGAGGGTAGAGAGAAGGTGAATCGTCACATCCTTGCGTAATGTTGAAGCAGCATTACAGCCGAAGGTTGATTCCAGTCTGCGTCGCCTACGAGATATCCGGCACTGCGACCTTGCGCATCAATGATGTAGCTCATCGGCAGGCCGTATAGCGGGAAGGGAGTCGCGACCTTCGACTTTGGTCCCGAAGCCACCTCGCCTTCGCTGTCGATGAAACTGTTCAGCGTTGCCAGATGCAGCCGATCAAGAAAGCCGCGTGCCGTCGCCACGTCCCGATCGAGCGATACAGGAACGACCGCAAAGCTCCGGCGATTGCGTTTCGCCTGGACTCCAAGCTCGTGCAGAGTCGGCAACTCGCGACGGCATGGCGCGCACCAGCTCGCCCAAAAGCTCAGTAATACGGATTGTCCGCGGTAGGAGGACAGCAGCCGCCGCTTCCCATCAAGTCCTGTCAGAGCGATGTGGCTTACATCCTCGCGTGGCTCGATCTCCACAAACTGGCCATAGGAGCCACCGAACGCGGGCGGACGCGACTGCGCCGCCGCGTCCTGTATCAATTTGGTCGCGACAAGAGCGGCAGCCGAGGCGCGAATGATTTGTCGACGGGTCTCGTCCATTGGGCGGCGGCTTCTTGCTAGGCCGGCATCAGGCCGTCGCCGATCGCTTCCTTCAATGACTCGATCTCACCGCGCGCGGGGTAGTTCTTGGCCACCACATAGTCGATCGCTCCCAGGATGTCCGCCAGAGCGGGGCGGGCGAACGGCATGGTCTGGACGCTAGCGAAATACAGTGTCCCGTCGGGCCGCACGAGGAACAGCCTCGGCTCGGCAAAGACCTTTGGCTCCTCGACACCCATCGAGGTCGTGCCGTGGCCAGCCGAAAGGTACAGGCCCCATTCGCGAGCAGATTCGAGGCTGAAGCCGTATCCGACCCGCAGCCGTTCCAGACCCCAATCAGCCTTGGTCCTGCCTGCCCGTTCCTCATCGTCGGTCGAAACCGCAATGACGCCGACGCCCTTTTGCGCAAAGGCATCGAGCTTGCCTTCGAGATCACGCAGTTGTGTGCGGCAAATCGGGCAGTGCAAGCCGCGATAGACGATCACCAGCGTAAAATTCTCCGGCCTTTCATCGGCAAGGCTGAACCTGGAGCCATCCGGCGTTAGCCTGAGATCAAGAGCTGGCACGCGCTCACGCGGCAGCAGCGGCGTGATGTCATTCATGTTCGAACTCCTCTTTCAACGTGATACGGCATGGCTTTGCTCAGAACGAAGTCGTGAGCCGGGTGAGCCAGGCCGGAGATGCAGAAACGAGAGCCGCTTCGAGCTGCTTGTCCCAACCGGTCAGGATCAAAAGCCCTACTAGAACGAGGATGCCGCCCAGCGCCGATTTAACTCCCTGGCCTGCGCTCATCAGGCGGCCGCGGATCGCCAATAGGCGACTGCGAGACAGCAACCCCAGGCCGATCAGTGGCAAGCCGGCGCCGATGCCAAAGGCCAGCATGATGAATGCTACCTCGCCGAGGTTCTCGCCGCGCGCCGCCATCACCGAGGCAGCTCCGAGCGTCGGGCCGACACAAGGTCCCCAGACCGCGCCCAGCAACAATCCAACGCCGAACTGGCCCTGCAGCCCTCCCGGCGAAATTCCGCCGAAACGCTGCTCGGTCCAGTTGCTTAACGGACCGCCTGCGGCTGCGACGCGTGCATGGAGCGAAGGAAGCGCCAACACCACACCAAGCATCACCAGCATCAGCGCTCCGGCCGCGCGGAACAGGCCTGCGTCTAGACCGACCGCAAACCCGATCGTGGCGACGAACAAGCCGATCGCCGTGAAGGAAAGCGCTAGCCCCGCCGCCAGCGCGACGGGCCCGAGCCGATGCTCGGAAACCGCGGTGCCGAGGACGATCGGCAGAAGCGGCAGAACGCAGGGAGACAGGATCGACAAAATGCCGGCGATGAGCGCGAAGCCTGACGCAGCTGCCACGGGATTGCCCTCAGATGGCGCGTGAAAGCAAGGCCTCGATCGACGTCTTGCTTGTATCGCCGACCGACCGACCGATTTCGGCGCCGCCTTTGAACACGATCAGCGTGCTCTGCGACTGTACCCGCAGCGCGCGTAGGACGTCCTTCTGGCTGTCGAAGTCCACGGCGAAGAAGGTCAGGCCGGCGAAGCGTGGTGATTTTACGAGTTCCGACAAGATCGGAGCCTGAGCCTGACATGTCGGGCACCAGGGAGCTGAAACATCGATCAGGATCGGCTTCCCGGCCTTGAGCGCAGCGTCAAAGGCAGCGCGCGAGAAGGGTTGCCCCTCGGCGGCAAATACCTCGAACGCCGCCAGGGCGACCGAAGAAAGCGAGAGAGTGGCAAGCGCCTGCCTACGATTGATCATGATTGTATCCCGAGCTGGTTGCCATCCGTGCCGGCTGAGGCGGCAACAGGAATTACGGTGACGCCCCGCTCGCCGTTACCGACTTCACGTCGATGTGAACTGCGCCATGAAGCGGCAATCGATCCAGTGCTTCCAGCGCCAAACTAGCCTGCCAGCAAATGCGAACCAGCCGCCGCTACTCGCTATGGCTTTTCCGTCGCTCGTCGAGAGGATGGTCAAATGACGACGCTGTGGCCGATAAGAAGCGAGTTCTATTCCATGCGCTCTGCACCGCAGGTTGGCTGCGAGCACTGGCCCTTGGCGCACGGCGAACACCCCGGCCTTCTCTCGCGGCGCGCCGATGATCGTCGCGCAGTCGCCGACGGCGAAGATGGCGGGGTCGCCCAGGGTCGAGAGATCGTGATTCGTCAGGATCGAACCATTCGCCGCGGCCGCGAGCCCGGTTTCGGCCAGCCACTCCGGCGCGCGCGGGCCGGTCGCGATGATTGTCATGGCCGAGGCTATCATGCGTCCGTCGCGCGCATGGACTGCCCGCTCGGTCACTTCGACGACGTCGAAGCCTTCGGCGACCGTTATGTCATGCCGCTTCAACGCGGCGCGCGCCATGCTCCTCGCCAAGGCGCTCAGTGACGGCAAAAGGCCCGAGCGGCATGCAACGACAATGCGAGGGGGGCCGTGATCGCCATGCATCCGGGTGGAGCGACTTCGCATGGCGAATGCGATCTCGACGCCCGCCGCGCCGCCACCGATAATCACGATCTCCTTCGGGCAATCATGGCCCGCATGCTCCGGGCCGATTTCTGTCAACCGGGAGGGCAATTCCATGCTGGGCTTCAGCGGAATGCCGAACCTGTCCGCCCCTTTTATCCCGCTGAGGTCAGTTACGCTGCCAACGTCGATCGACAGGCTATCGTAAGCGAGCTCATCGCCGCTGGCGAGCAATAACCGGCGGCGGGCCCCGTCGATTCCGCTTGCCCTGGCGACGATGAAGTTTGCACCGCATCGCGAAGACAGCCGCGTTAGATCGATATCGAGTGCCTCGCGCGGATAATACCCCGCCAGATGCCCCGGAAGCATGCCCGAATAGATTGCCGAATGGCTCTCGCTAACCAATGTCATCCTCAGCCCGCTCGTCCGGCGACGGGCGAAATGGAGCATTGCGACGGCATGGGCGTGCCCACCTCCCAGTAGAACGGCGTGGTGTTCACGCGCCCGGCTAGAACTGGACATGCGTGCCGCCATTCAGTGGCTCGACGCAGCATGCGACCTGTCGTTGCCGATCGGACCTGGCGTGGGCGAGAGCCATGGTCATTCGCCTTGCTCTTCGCGCTTCTGCAGCCAGCGCCGGGCCGGTATAGCCGCAAGCGACATGGCAGCGAGGCCGATAAGCCCGGCAACCACGCCGGGCGTCAGGATGGAGCCGGCCGTCAGAGGCTGCCCGGAGTCCAAGATCGCGCCCAACCCGGCTCCGCCGAGAGAATAGACGGCGGAGCCGGGGATGATGCCGAGGAACGTCGTGATGACGAAGGTTCGAAGGGGAATGCCGACAATCGCCGGCACAAGGTTCACCAGGAAGAATGGGAAAAACGGAACAAGACGAAGCACGAGTAGATAGCTGGCGGCATCGCGTCGAAAACCGGCTGCCAGTCGCTGCGCCTGCCGACCGAACCGATCGGACAGGTCGCGTCCCAAGAGGGAGTTCGCAAGCAGAAAAACCAGAGTTGCGCCGATCGTCGCGCCTGTCACCGTCAACGTCGTTCCGAGCACTGCCCCAAACAGGAAGCCGCCGATAAGGCTGAGCAGAGCAGCGCCGGGCAAGGCCAATGCGGCCACTGTAATATACGTCATCACATAGCCGGCGGCCGCCAGAATGCCATGTCTCTCGACGAATGCGAGCAGCAGGCTACGATGGGAACGCACCGAATCGAGCGTGATATAGCCCGCTGCCCCCGATAGACGCATGAAGATCAGGGCGGCCACGACGAGAAGGGCGATCCAGACGCGGCGATCTCGGAGCGATTCTTTTAATGACAAGCTGCTTGCCCCCTTCACGGAAGGATGCGCTGGACAAGGCGGACGATCGTCCGTGTCATTGGCCCGAACAGGGTGGGCGAGAAATAGCTGCCGGCCACCCGTTTGGAGAGCTCCGACAAGGTCGGGTAAGGCAAGACGGCATTCGCCACTGCTCCGATCCGCAGTCCCGATGAGATCGCAAGCGCCCAGAGGCCGATGAGTTCCCCGGCGTGACGCCCAACGATCGTGGCCCCTAGTATCCGCCCACGGGAGCCCACGACGACCTTTGCCAACCCCTCCGTAGCCCGTTCCGTCTGTGCTCGGTCATTGTTCGCAAATGGCATCGTCAGGATGCTGACGTGATGCTTCCGCGCTCGCGCCTCGGCTTCGGTAAGGCCGACATGCGCGAGCTCGGGATCGGTAAATGTAACCCACGGAAGAGCCGCATAATTGGTGCCCGCCGGCAGGCCGAACAGCGCGTTGCGGATGACGATGCCGGCATGATAGCCGGCGATATGCGTGAACAGCGGGCCATTGATCGCGTCACCGATCGCGAACACTCGTCGGTTCGACGTCCTGAGGCGAGAGTCGACTTCTATTCCCTTTTTCCCGGCCGCGATGCCTGCAAGCTCAAGTCCAAGATCGTTCGTATCGGCGACCCGTCCTGCCGCCAGGAGCAAATGACTGCCGTGGATGGACCTCGCGTCGGGATCCGAAGAGTTGAGTTGCACGGCCACGCCGGCCTCAGTGCCGTTGACGGCAGCAACCTCCGCTCTCTCGATCAGTCGAATACCGTCAGACGCGAGCGCTAGACGCACCACATCGACCGCCTCCGGCTCGTCGCGTGTCAGGATCCCGTGCCGCGCGACGAGCGTGACCTGTGCGCCTAGGCGCCGCTGGGCTTGAGCCAGTTCGACACCGATCGGGCCGCCTCCGATGACGATAAGGTGACTGGGACGCTTCTTCAGCTCGAAGATCGTCTCGTTGGTCAGATAGTCGACACTGCCGAGGCCTGGTAGGGGCGGGATCATCGGTCGAGACCCGGTCGCGATGACGAAACGGCGGGCCCTGATCCGCGTTTCGCCCGCTTGCACCGCATCTGGCGCCACGAATCGAGCGTGAGCCTTGATCACTTGAACCCCTAGGCTTTCGAACCGCTCGACGCTGTCATGTGGCGCGATGGCGCCGATCACGCTGTGGATGTGCGCATGGACATCCTCGAAAACGACATCCAGCCCGGTGAAACGAATACCGAAATCGACGCTGCGGCGAGGCTGGATCGCCAATTGACCGGCGGCGATCAAGGCCTTGGAGGGAACGCATCCGGTGTTGAGGCAATCGCCCCCCATGTCACCCTTTTCAACAAGGACGACGGAAGCCCCCATCTGCACGGCGCCGGCAGCAACCGTCAGACCTCCCGAGCCGGCTCCGATCACGCAGAGATCGGCGCGAAGGCCACCAGGCTCCTGAACCGGCCGCCGCACGGAGGCGGCCATCGATCTTGGAAATGTCACGGAGATATCCCTGCGCTCACCTATTCCTCTTTCGGCAGAAGCAGCTCACTTGTTTCTGCGCGAGCAAAATAAAAACAGCTTGGGCTTTTCATCCTGAGTCCGCGTAACGAGTTGACGCTTTCGCACGAACTCCGGCGCAGAGCCTCTTTGCAGGGCGGCGGGCTCGTCCTGTCGCACAGCACGCCGGAAAAACGTTCGAGAAGGACAATCGATGAGGCTGGTGCCACTGCAGGGGGTCAGGGGGTGCATCTTTGATGCGTACGGGACCCTGTTCGACTTCACGTCGGCAACGTCGGCATACAAGGATATCCTCGGCGACAAGTTCGCCGCTCTGACCAGTCTCTGGCGGGACAAGCAGCTCCAGTACACCTGGTTGCTGTCGGCCCAAGGACGTCATGAAGACTTTTATCGCGTGACCGCGAATGCTCTCGACTTCGCGCTGGAAAGCCTGGAGATCGATGCGCCGGCTCTGCGCGAAGGCCTGCTTGAACTCTACATGACGTTGGAACCGTTCCCTGAGGTCCCAGATGTGCTGCGGCGGCTGAAAGCGGGCGGTATCCGGCTGGCGATCCTCTCGAACGGGACGCCTGAGATGCTCCGGTCCGCTGTTGCGAGCGCCGGGTTCTCGGGGCTGTTCGACGCCGTGATCTCGGTCGAGGAGGTCGGGGCGTTCAAACCCGCCTCCCTGGTCTATCAACGCGCACTCAATCGGATCGGCCTCACGGTGGAGGAGGTCTCCTTCCAATCTTCCAATGCCTGGGACGCCCATGCCGCCTCCGCTTTTGGAATGAGGACGGTCTGGTGCAACCGCTACGGCCAACGCCGCGAGCGGCTCCCCGGCAGCCCCGACAGAGAGGTCACGACCTTGCAGGCGTTGCCGCAACTCGTCCTGACGGGCGGGCCTACAGCTTGACCAATTCGCCTCCGGCTGCAGCCGCGTCGTCGGGATCATGCGTCACCATCAGAACCGGCAGCCCGCGCTCCCGCGCCGAGGCGAAGACCATGGCCCGGAAGGCGCCGCGCAAGGCGGTGTCGAGCTTTGCGAAGGCCTCGTCCAACAGCAGGGCGCGCGGCTCCGACAAGAGCACCCGCATCAACGCAACGCGGGCCTTCTGCCCGCCGGACAGGGTCGCAGGATCACGCTCTCCGAAGCCCGAGAGGCCGGCTTCGGCCAGAGCCTGGTTGACCAGCTCCTCGCGCGCCGACCGGCCGATCGTCGCGGCAGGAATGCCGAAGAGTAGATTCCCCGCGACCGTCAGATGCGGGAAGAGCAGATCGTCCTGAAAGAGCAGTCCGATGCGACGCTTCTCGGGTGGCAAGGCTGTCACGTCCCGGTCGTCGAGGCGTATCGTTCCGCTGGCCGAGAAGCTGGTCTGATCGAGGAAGCCAGCGACGAAGGCGAGAAGGCTCGACTTGCCCGAACCGCTCGGCCCCATGACGGTCGCCACCTTTCCTGGGGCGATTGCGACGTTCAGGTTATCGATCAGCGCTTGCTGGAAGAGGCTGATCGTCACTCCTTGCAGCACGAGGCCGCATCCGTTTGCCGCCCTCATCAAATAAGCCCTTTGCGATGACGATAGACGAGCTGGGGGATGAAAATGGCGAGCGCGTAGGCGGCCAGCGGCACGGCCGATTGAAGCAATCCGAGGACGCCGATGGTCGAGCGATCCGCGCCACTGCCCAGGGTTAGCGCCTCGGTGGTGATAGTCGCAACGCGGCCGCCTCCTGCGAACACCGTCGTCAGGTACTGCCCTGTGCTGACCGCGACACCGACCGCCGCCGAGATCAGCACAGGGCGCAGCAACAGCGGCAGCTTGATCGAGAAGAAGATCCGCGTCGGAGAGGCGCCGAGGCAGGCGGCGCTGCGGGCAAAGCGCGGATCGAGCGCCCTGTACGGGTCTGCCAAACTCAAAAAGACATAGGGGAGCACGTAGATCAGGTGAGCCCAGACGACGGCCAGCAACGAGCCGTCCAAGCGCAGATGCACGAGCGCGACCTGCAAGCCGAACAGAAAGGCAATCTGAGGCACCAGAAGTGGCGCGTAGACCAACCAGAGCACGCCGTTCGAAGCCCTGCGTTGAATCCGTGCTTCATGCTCGAGGCTACCAACGCTCATCAGCACGGCGCAGCTCGTCGAGAGCACGGCGATCGCAACCGTACTGCCAAGGTTAGAGAGGAAGCGACCGGACGAGGCGGTCCAGGAGGCGAGGCTGAACGCTCTGGGGAAGCTTTCAGGGAAAGGCCAGGCCGAGGCGAAAGACCAAAGGACGAGTCCCACGAGACCGACAAGCCCGCCAGTGACGACAATCGCAGCGACGGTGCCGAGCGCTGGGGCGAGCCAGTCGACGACGCTCGTGCGGGCGCCGCGCTGCACCCAAGCTCGCCCAAGCCGCTTCACGACGATCTCGGCTCCGTAGCTCGACAGGATCGCACCGACGACAATGCTAACTTGAAGAACGCCGATGGCCGCGGCCGGCAGATATTGAGCGAGATCGTAGTCGGCGAACCAGCGCGTCGCCAGCACGGCGAGCGGTGGCGGATTTCCTGGGCCCAGCACCAGAGCCTGATCGACGACGGAGCAGGAATAGGCGATCACGGCGTAGAACGGGAGGCGAATCTGCGGCCATAGCTGCGGCAGGACGAGCTTCACCCAGGCGGTCCGGCGCCGGTAGCCCATCGTGCCAGCGCAGGCCAGTAACCGTTCGGTCGGCACTTGTCCGAGCGACGCCGCTAGCGCGATGCTTAGATAGGGGATCTCCTTGACGACAAGCCCGAGGGTCAAAGCCATCCCTTGCGGATCACGAACGGTAACGAGATCCCCCGGCGGGCGCACCCACCCGGTCAGATCCGGAGAGATCAGCCTGACGATCCAGCCAGATGGCGCGATCAGGAAGGCGAGCCCCAGAGCGATTGCGGCATGGGGCGTCGCGAGCACGGGCGTGAGAGCCGCCAGGGCACGCTGGAACCAGCGTGTTCCCGACAGCGACATGACAAGCGCGAGTGCGCCAAGCAACGACAACAGGCTCGCTGCGGCCCCAGCCGACAGTGTGAGCCACAGAGACGAGGCGAAGCCGGGCCAGGAGAACAAGACGCGCCAGGGTTCGAGCGACAGCGTCCGTGCTCCGATCGCAGGCAGATAGCCGAAGGCCGGAGCCAGCGTGCCCGCCAGCCCAATCATGACGGGTGACAGGAACAGCAGGAGCGTCAAGGCGGGGACCAACCGCAGCATCAAGGCACCCTGCCCTGCAAGGCGGTGCGCTTCCACCGTCGCCAGTCGACCCCGTCGTCAACGTCGAAAAGCGTCGCCGCCAGCGCGATGCGGGCGCCGGCAAGATTATCCACCGTATCGGACATTGCGTGCTGGCTCGACCAGCGGACGCCAGCGAAGATACCGCTAGGCCGGAACCCCGCTCTGAGCCCGATGAGCCAGTAGCCGCCGTCCTCCGCCGGCCCCAGAACGGCATCGTTATGTCGCAGCAAGGCAAAGGCTTGGGCGATATGTGCCGCAGTGATCCCAGGAACATCGGATCCGATCAGAACCACCGGGCCATGCCGCACCAGGCGGAATTGCTCGACCATGCGCGCGCCGAGATCGCCTCGCGCCTGCGGACGGCGCGACAAACCCGACGGCCAGAAGCCGGCACGCAGGGCGCGAGGAGGATCCACGGCAAGCACCGTCTGCCAACGCTTGTCTTGCCCAACGCGGCGCAGCAACGTGGCGCAGGCCGTGCGATAGAATCGCATCGCCTCGACGGCTCCAACCTGTCGGGCCAATCGCGTCTTTGCCCGTCCCATGAGCGGAGCCTTGACCATGATGACGAGCGTCGCCGACATGCTCAGCCGTAAAGCCTCGCGATCATTCTGGGCGGCAGGCCGGCGAACCACAATGTCAGGCAGAGGAGGTTCCGGGACGAGCGGCGCAAATAGCCCCCCCGACGGTAGCGAACCGCGCTCGTAATCGCCCGCGCTGGCAGGATCGCCAGCCGGGCGCGCCCCAAGCGCCGCACGATATCGACATCCTCCATCAGCGGCAGCGGCTCGAACCCTCCGACTTCGTCATAGAGATGCCGTGAGATCAGGAGCCCCTGATCGCCATATGGCAAGCCGAGCCAACGGTTGCGCCAGGAAACAAGCCGCTCAAGGCGTCGTGCCGCTGGAGAGGCATCGTCCAGAGCGAACGTGAATGCGGCGGCCGCGCCCTCGCCACGCCGCGCCGCAAAACCTGCGACCGCCTCCTGCCACCCGTCCTCCACGCGCGTATCGGCGTGCAGGAACAGCAGCCATCGCCCATTCGCGGCCGAGGCACCCCGCGCCATCTGGAGACCACGTCCCGGCGGACCCACACAGACTCGTGCGCCATCTGCCAGAGCGATCTCGGTCGTCCGATCGGTTGAGCCTCCGTCACTGACGATGACTTCGCCGACGAGCCCTTCTGCGCGGGCGGTGGCCAACCGGACGAGCGCGGCTGGCAGCACATCCGCCGCGTTCAGCGTCGGAATGACGACGCTCAGCGCGACTTGGCAAGCGGCGTTCATCGGACGTAACGCTTCTCCCATTCGGTGGTGATCCGTGTCATCCAGGAAGGATGTGGCTCGGGCAGGACGGAGCCGAGCTCGGCATTCGTCGGCAAGGCGGGCAGATCATCCGGGCGCGCAAACAAGGCCCTCTGCCCCGGCGATAATTTCTCAAGGTCGAGGACGGTGAAGTTGCCCATGTTCCGCGGATCCTGCGCGCGCGCCTGGGTGGCTGGCTCCAATAAGAAGTTGGCGACGACCATCGCCGCTTCAGGATTTGCGGCGTTGTAGGGGATCGCGACGAAGGAGGTGTTGCCGATCGTGCCGCCCCGCATAACGAAGACGCGCGCGCTCGCCGGCAACTGCCGGTTCACGATACCAGTCGCTGCCTCGGCCGGGCTGAACGAGATGTAGAAGTCGATCTCGTTGTCGACGAAAAGCTGGCGTTGCGCCGGCCCCGTCTCCGGAAACTCCTCACCCTTGCGCCAGAGCGTCGGTTTCAGCTCTCCATACCAATCCCAAAGCGGCCGCGTGGCCGCAACGAAGGTTCGCTCATCCGCTGGTCTGGCGAGGACTGCCGGATCATCCGTCAGTTCGTAGAGCGCCTGTTTGAGGAAGGTCGAGCCGAGGAAGTCGCGGATACCAGGGTGCGTCATCCGCCCCGGATTGACTTTAGCCCAAGTCAGCATCTCGCCGGACGAATAGGGCAAGGTTTCCCGCCGCCCCCGGGCACTGTCGTAGACGTAGACGACTTGCGCCATCCGCCAGGGCGCCGCCAGGCCTTCGACGGGAACCGTGAAATCCACAACGTTCGACCTCTTCTGGGTCGTATCGACGAACTTCCAGTTCGGTAAAGCCCCGACAAACGGCCCGTAAAGCAATTTCTGTTGCTTCATCGCGAGGAAATTCGGTCCGTTGATCCAGATCAGATCGACGCTTCCGCCGGCATCGCGCCCAGCCTGCTTCTCGGCCACGACGCGCGTCACGGCTTCGGAAGTGTCGCGCAGGCGCACGTGGTCCACGCGGACACCAAAGTCGCGCGCCACTTCTTGCCCGACCCATGCGATGAACGCGTTGGTCCGCTCGTCGCCGGCCCAAGCGTTCCAATAAACCGTCCGCCCCTTCGCACGCTGCAATATCTGCTGCCAGTCCGCAGGCTGCACCGGCTTATCCTGGGCCCGGGCAGGCAGAGCGATTCCCGCGGCGATGCTTCCGAGCGTCAGGCGCACAAGTTCTCGACGATGGATCATGTGCTGCTCCAGCAGATCATTCAGCGGCTTCACGGTTTCGACCAGAGAGCCGGCGCTCGCGGATCCGCGCGAGAACCGGCCCCAGGACCTCCTCGTGGAAACGGTCGCAGCCGATGCAGAGATTGCGATATTCGCCCCGTTTGGGCTGCGAAGCCTGCGCGCGGGCAAGGAAGGTGTCGAGATCCCAGCCGTAGGCCAGACCCATGCGTTCAGGATGACCGGCGTTGATAGCCTCGAACACTGGATGACCAACCAGCGAATCGAGAATGCCTTCGAGCGGCTCTTCGGTGAGATTGCCGATCGGTACCCTGGTCTTCATGCAGCAGGGATAGACATCGCCGGCAGCGTCGATCGCGACCTCCGAGCCAGAATAGCGATGGTTGAGGAAATTCAGCCCGCCGGACCAGCGATTGCAGAAATTGTCGGTCATGGACGCCGTCGAAAGCCCGTTCTGCCAAGCCCGACCACGAGGCCACAGCTTCCCGATCCAGGCATCGGGCGTTGCGCCAAAGAACGAGTAGAGCGGCCCGTCCTCCTCATGCCATTTACGGGTCTGGTGGTGCAGTCCGGAACGACGCATCCCAGCCGCCTCGAACCAGTTGATGAGCCGCTCCTGCATCGGGTTTCGCTTGGCGCCCTCAAGCCCGACATGGAAATCGTCCATGCCCGAGACCGATATCATCCAGACGCCACGATCCAAGAGTTCCCGGATGATAGGCTCGGTCAAAAGGTCACCGGTCGTCTGCACCACGACGTTGACCCCACCGACGCGGGCGTATCGGGCACGAAGCGCGTCCAGAAGCGGATAGAGCGCCGGCTCTCGAACAGGATCGATCAGCACCTCGCCGCCGGACAGAATGATGCGCCCGCGCCGCTCCTCCCAACCTCCGCTCGATGCGGGTTGGTCGAGGTCGCGATAGGTCATCCGCTCGGGCAGATTCTGGAGGACAAGGGGCCAGTTTCGACTGGTCTGGCCGGCTACATCGGCAAGAGCACCGCGAACATAGGGACGGAACCGATCCTCGTAGCAGTGGACGCACTTGCGGTGGCACGCCCACGTAATCGACCAGTAAATAGATTCCATTCAGGTGTCCTCGCAGTTTAACGGTGCAAGGGTTGGGACGCGGGACAATGCGTGAGCGGAGGACCGGCCGAACACCGTCCAGCCATGCCACCAGCGCGTCACGGTGGTCACGCCGCAGGCCAACGCGAAGACATATGCAATCGCGGGAAAGAAGCTCGGAAAGAGGCACGCGGCGACAAAGGCCGCTATCGTCTCCGCGCCTTCGGTCAGGCCTCCGAGATAGTAGATGCCCTTGCGTGGGTGGAGATCGCTCGTCAGCCCAAGCTTTGCCGCGATAGCGGCGAAGGCAAGAAAGCTGGATCCCGTTCCAATAAATGCCGCCGCCAGAACGGCGGCGGGCAGTCCGTTCGTCGCAGGATCGGCGATTGCGAACCCGAGCGGAACCATGCCGTAGAATGCGAAGTCCAGCGCGATATCGAGATATGCGCCGCGATCAGTTGGCCCCCGAATGCGGGCAATACTGCCATCTAGCCCGTCGAAAAAACGGTTCACCAAGATCGCGATCAAGGCGAGTTCAAATGCCTGCATAGCCAGCGCTGGCAACGCCGCGAGCCCAATCACGAAGCCCGTAAGGGTCACAGCATCGGCCGTGACTCCGCGGCGCGCGAGCATGGCCGCGAAAGGGTGCAAGATGGGTCTTAAAAGAGGCTGCGCGACATGATCCAGCATGGCTAAGACGGTAATGTCCCTTCATCGTTCGCCAATTGGTTGCCTGTGTCCGAGCGTGATCATGAGCGCGGTTGAGGACGGCTCGGTTTCGACTGCGTCAACCGGTTTACGTGTGGCAGCGCGTTTTCGTTACGTGCCCATGAGCTTAAAGTCGTGATCGGGGACCGGAGGGGCGATAGGCCTGTCTGCTGCAAACCAAAGTCGGCTTGCTTCGTAGTGCGAATCGCCGCGTCGACGGCTTCGCAGCGGCGCTCTACTTCCTCTATCAGGCTGCCCTCTATGCCAGATGGCTGAGCCCATAGAACAGCGCATCGCCGCGCTCGATTGCATCTCTCCGGCAAGGGCAAGATATCAGCCGACCGCCGCTTCTCGGAACAGCGTCTCGATCAGCGGACATTCCGGCAACGTGCCGTCGCCGCACTCGGTGACGACATCCTTGAGCACCCGCTCCATGCGCTTCAGATCGGCTATCTTTTCCCGAACGTCGGCGAGGTGGACTGCGGCGACGTTTCTCGCCTCTGCACAAGGCCGGTCGCGCTCGTCTACGAGACGGAGGAGCTCGCGGATCTCAGCCAGCGAGAATCCGAGCTGGCGCGCCCGCAAGACGAAGCGGAGCCGCCGCTCGTGGAGCGTATCGTAGCTGCGATAGCCGCTCGCCGTGCGCGGCGGCTCCGGCAGAAGGCCGACCTTTTCGTAATAGCGCACAGTCTCCAGATTGCAGCCGGCCCGCCGGGCGAGCTCGGCTCGCTGCATGCCCTTCACGCCAGTGTGATCACGCATCGCAAATGCGCCCTTGACCCTGTAGTTGCTACAGGCTGCACGCTAGCAATCGGACAGGAGTTCGGCAAGAAAGGCGAGGCCCGACATGAATGCATCGCGGCACGGAGCAGCAGGCATTTCAGCAGCGGTGACCCCGGTGCCTGCGCAGAATGAAACAGCGCGACAGCGTCTGGTCGCCGCCGGCGGCATTCTCGGCGCCATTGCCGCTTCAAGCTGCTGCATCGTTCCGCTCATCCTGTTCAGCCTTGGTATTGGCGGCGCCTGGATCGGCAATTTGACGGCGCTCGCGCCCTATAAGCCATTGTTCGTCGCCGGAACGGCGGGCGTGCTCGGCTACGGCTTCTACCTCGTCTACTGGAAGTCGCGGCGCGCCTGCGCCGACGGCGCAGCCTGCGCGCGCCCCATCCCCGGCCGCCTTGTCCGGAGCGCGCTTTGGATCGCGACCGTGCTCGTGATCGCCGCTTTCGCCTTCGACTACATCGCGCCGCTTCTGCTTTCCGCCTAGTCGCAACAGGAGATCCGCCCAATGAAGAAGAGCTTGAACGTCATGGTCCTGATGGTCCCGATGATGGCGACGCCCGTGTTTGCAGGCGAGCGCACCGTCACCTTCGCCGTCGACAACATGACCTGCGCCTCGTGTCCCTACATCGTGAAGACCTCGATGGCGGCGGTCCCCGGCGTCGCAAATGTGGCCGTCTCGTTCGAGGCGAAGACCGCGACCGTCATGTTCGACGATGCGAAGACAAGCCCGGAAGCAATTGCGGCCGCCAGTGCAAATGCGGGCTATCCGGCCCATCCGCGGCAGCAAGGCAGCTAGGATGATTGACCGGGTTGCAAGCCTGGCGGGAGTTGGACTTGTCGCGATCTGCTGTGCGGCACCGCTCATCGCCCTAAGCCTGCCCCTGGCCGGTCTTGGCGCGTGGCTCGCAGGCGTGAGCCTGACGGTGATCCCCTCGCCATTGCAGGATTCGGTCTCGCCACCTGGGTAGCTCATCGCCGGGCGAGAGCAACTCGCGAGACCACAGTAAACAAAGAAGGCGTGAGACCATGAACGATTGCTGCCCATCGTCCGCGCCCCAGGGCAACACTGACACCGGACAGCGGTCCGTCTTCAATGGCGGGAACGGGCGCGCCTATGACCTCGCCGTGATTGGCGCCGGCTCGGCGGGCTTCTCCGCCGCGATCACGGCGGCCGATCAAGGTGCGCAGGTCGCGCTCATCGGCAACGGCACGATTGGCGGAACCTGCGTCAATGTCGGCTGCGTGCCCTCGAAGACGCTGATCCGCGCCGTCGAGACGCTCCACGATGCGCGCGCGACAGCTCGCTTTGCCGGTATCGCCGCCCATGCGGAACTGATCGACTGGCGCGGGACGGTCCGCCAGAAGGACGCACTGGTTTCCGAGCTGCGACAGGCCAAATACGCCGATCTGCTGCCTGCCTACAACGGCATCACCTATCGCGATGGACCGGCGCGCATCGTCGACGGCGGGGTCGAGGTCAACGGCGCACGCATTGCCGCCGGCAAGATTGTCATCGCTACCGGTGCGCGTCCGGCCGTGCCCGCCATCCCCGGCATCGAGACAGTACCCTACCTGACCAGCACGACGGCGCTCGACCTCGAGGAACTTCCGCGCTCGCTGCTTGTCATCGGCGGCGGCTATATCGGCGCCGAGCTTGCTCAAATGTTCGCTCGCACCGGTGTCGAGGTTACGCTCGTCTGTCGGTCGCACCTACTGCCCCAGGCCGAGCCGGAAATCGGCTCGGCGTTGACGCGATATTTCGAGGCAGAAGGGATTGCCGTCGTTTCGGGCATTGCCTACCACGCGATCCGCAAAGCCGCGAGAGGCGTTTCCCTGACCGTCACGCGTGAGGGGCAGCGTATTGCGATCGACGCCGACCAAGTGCTGATCTCCACAGGGCGTACGCCCAACATCGAAGGTTTAGGGCTCGCCGAACATGGCGTCACCGTCTCTCCGAAGGGCGCCGTCATTGTCGACGAGCACATGCGCACGACCAAGGCTGGAATCTATGCGGCCGGTGACGTGACTGGCCGCGACCAGTTCGTCTACATGGCCGCCTACGGAGCCAAACTTGCCGTCAGGAATGCCCTGGGCGGCGACAGCTTGCGCTACGACAACAGCGCCATGCCGGCCATCGTCTTCACCGACCCGCAGGTTGCGAGCGTCGGGTTGACCGAGGCCGAGGCGCGCGCCAGGGGATATGCTGTCCGCGTTTCGTCGATCGGTCTCGATCAGGTACCGCGCGCGCTTGCCGCCCGCGACACCCGCGGACTCATAAAGCTTGTAGCCGACGCCGGCAGCGGCAAGCTGCTCGGCGCTCACATTTTGGCACCCGAAGGCGCGGACAGCATTCAGACAGCCGCACTCGCAATTGCATCCCGCCTGACCGTGCAGCAACTCGCCGAGACCATCTTCCCCTATTTGACTACCGTGGAAGGCCTTAAACTCGCCGCGCTTGCCTTTAGCAAGGATGTGGCCATGCTCTCGTGCTGTGCAAGTTGAGCGCCGCTCGGCTCTTCGACTGCAACCCGTCGGTTTGTGTTTTCGATTCTCTCTCGTTGAGACCGGCCGCTTTACCCCGGTCGTATGGGGGCCTTCCACCAGGACCGCTTGTTGGGGGCGGAACACCTTCATGAGGGAGTGTGCTTGAAAGACATCCTTGTTCCGTTGTGTACTCTCGTTGCAGTCAGATCGCTGGCGCAAGGCCATGATCAATTTGTGGATGGCATAATGTTCTGGGGCCGGGACCGTTACGGGAATTCCGCTCTTGTGAAGCACGACTGACAGAACTGAACCGCGGTTCACTCCGACCAGCAACAAGGCGCGGTGTAGCCAAATTTGGCGCCGCACGCTGGAGCAGACACCAAGACAATTACTGGAACCGTCTTTCGCAGGAGACGCCAGCACATCGGGCCAGGTCCTATTGCGGCCTCTGGATGTGTCGCGCGCCAACGGCCGCTTCGCCTTCTCCTCCGGTCGAGCAAGCGCGCGCTTACCGGAAGAAGGTGTATTTCACGAGTGCGGCGATCACCAGCACCAGAACGGCAATGCCGAGCACACCCACGAAGCCCATACCCCAGCCCATATTGCCCATCATGTCGTGCATCTCTTGTCCCTCCACTATTCAACAGCGGCAGCGAACTGCGCTGACTCTGCTTCGAATGCAAACTTCTTAGCGGTCGGCAGCCGCCAGCCCTTGATGAGGCCATAGATCGCCGGGATCACCAGCAGCGTGAGCATGGTCGAGGAGACCATGCCGCCGATCATCGGCACCGCGATCCGCTGCATCACCTCGGACCCAGTGCCGGTATTCCAGAGGATCGGCAGCAGGCCCGCCATGATCGCGACCACGGTCATGATCTTCGGCCGGACGCGCTCGACAGCACCCAGCATAATCGCCTCATGCAGGTCCGCGCGCGTGAATACCCGGCCCTCCGCTTCGCATCGCGCCCGCACCTCGCTCAGTGCGTGATCGAGATAGATCAGCATGATCACCCCGGTCTCGGCGGCTACGCCTGCCAGAGCGATGAAGCCGACGGCCACCGCGACCGACATGTTGAAGCCGAGCCACCAGAGCAGCCAGACACCGCCGACCAGCGCGAACGGCAGCGACAACATGACGATGAACGTCTCGGTCAGCCTGCTGAAGTTCAGGTAGAGCAGCAGGAATATGATCGCGAGCGTCACCGGCACGACCAGCTTGAGGCGTGCTTCCGCCCGTTCGAGATACTCAAACTGGCCGCTCCAGGCGATGCGGTAGCCAGCAGGCAGCTTGACACTCTGCGCGATCGCATTCTGAGCTTCGCGGACATAGCCGCCGAGATCGCGCCCTACCGTGTCCACGAAAATATAGACCGCGAGCTCACCGTTCTCGGTGCGGATCGAGGTAGCGCCGCGCTTGCGCTCGATGCTCGCTACCTCTGCGAGCGGCACGCTGGCACCGGACGGCGTCGAGACCTGGACCTCGCTCGCGATCGCCTGCGGATCGGACCGCAGATCCCGGGGGTAACGGATGCTGACCCCGTAGCGCTCGCGACCCTCGACCGTCGTCGTCACGGTCTCGCCGCCCATCGCCATCACGACCGCGTTCTGGACATCGCTGACGGAGAGTCCGTAGCGCCCAAGCGCGATCCGGTCCGGCACGATGTCGAGGAAGTAGCCGCCGATGACACGCTCGGCATAGGCGCTGCTCGTTCCCGGGACGGCCTTCAGCACGGTCTCGACCTGGCGCGAGATAGCCTCCATCTGCACGAGATCGGTGCCGAACACCTTGACCCCGATCGGCGTGCGGATGCCGGTCGCCAGCATGTCGATGCGAGCGCGGATCGGCTGCGTCCAGGCGTTGGAGACGCCCGGGAACTGGAGGGCCTTGTCCATCTCCTCCTTGAGGCTGTCGAGCGTGACGCCTTCGCGCCATTCCGCCCTCGACTTCAGATTGATGATGGTCTCGAACATCTCGGTCGGTGCCGGGTCGGTTGCGGTCTGGGCGCGCCCTGCCTTGCCGTAGACCGAGGCAACTTCCGGGAAGGAGCGGATGATCCGGTTCTGGATCTGGAGCAGCTCGGCGGCCTTGGTGACGGAGATCGCGGGTAGGGTGGTCGGCATGTACATCAGCGTGCCCTCGTCGAGGGTCGGCATGAACTCCGAACCGAGCTGCCGAGCTGGCCAGAGGCTGAGCCCGAGGACGGCCACCGCAACCAGGATCGTTAGCGTCTTGGCCCCCAGAACGCCGCGGATCAGCGGACGGTAGAGCGCGATCAGGCCACGATTGATCGGGTTTCTGCTTTCCAGGATGATCCGCCCCCTGACGAAGATGACCATCAGCGCCGGGACGAGCGTCACCGACAGGAGAGCGGCCGCCGCCATGGCGAAGGTCTTGGTGTAGGCGAGCGGCCCGAACAGGCGGCCTTCCTCCGCTTCCAGCGTGAAGATCGGCAGGAACGAGACGGTAATGACGAGCAGGCTGAAGAACAGCGCCGGCCCGACTTCGCTGGCCGCCTCGATCAGGATTTCAACCCGCGGCTTGTCCGGCGGAGCCCGTTCCAAATGCTTATGGGCGTTCTCGATCATAACGATGGCGGCGTCGATCATGGCTCCGACCGCGATGGCGATCCCGCCGAGGCTCATGATGTTGGAGCCAAGCCCCAGCGCCTTCATCGCCGCGAAGGCCATCAGGATGCCTACGGGCAGCATGATGATCGCCACCACTGCGCTGCGCAGATGCAGCAGGAAGACGATGCAGACCAGGGCGACGATGATGCTCTCCTCGATCAGCGTGCCCTTCAGCGTCTCGATCGCTCGCTCGATCAGCCCGGAGCGGTCATAGACCGGCACGATCTCGGCCCCGCCCGGCAGGTTTGCCGCGACCTCGGCAAGCCGCGCCTTGGCGTGCTCAATGACGGAGAGCGCATTGGCGCCGAAGCGTTGCAGGATGATGCCGCTCGCGACCTCACCCTCGCCGTTGAGTTCGGTGATGCCGCGCCGCTCGTCCGGGCCAAGTTCAACGCGGGCGACATCGGAGAGGCGCAGCGGCACACCTCGATCGCTCTTCAGGACGATGTTCTCGATATCCGCGACCGACTTCAGGTAGCCGCGGCCGCGGACCATGAACTCGAACTCGCTGAGCTCGACCGTACGGCCACCGACATCCATGTTGCTGCTGCGCACGGCCTCCCGCAGCGTCGCCAGTGAGACGCCCTGGGCGCGCAGCCGCACCGGATCGACCACAATCGCGTATTGCTTGACGAAGCCGCCGACGCTAGCGACTTCGGCCACGCCCTCGGCACGAGAAGCCGCGAAGCGCACGACCCAGTCCTGAAGGGAGCGCAGCTCGGCCAGGGTCATGTCCTTGGCCATGATCGCGTACTGGTAGACCCAGCCGACCCCGGTCGCGTCCGGCCCGAGCGTTGGCGAAACGCCCGGCGGGAGACGCCGCGCGGCGGCATTGAGGTATTCGAGCACGCGCGAACGCGCCCAATAGGGATCAGTCCCGTCCTCGAAAATGACGTAGACGAAGGAGACGCCGAAGAAGGAGAAACCGCGCACGACGCGTGCCTTCGGCACCGTGAGCATCGAGGTCGTCAGCGGATAGGTGACCTGGTCCTCGATCACCTGAGGCGCCTGACCGGGATATTCGGTGTAGACGATGACCTGGACGTCCGAAAGGTCCGGGATGGCATCGAGCGGCAAGGTCTTCAGCGCATAGATTCCGGCTGCCACGGCGAAGGCCGCAGCAACGAAGACGAGCACCAGGTTACGCGCCGACCAGGCGATCAGGCGGGCGATCATGGCTTGACCTCCGGCTGTGCGAACCCGCTCAGGGCGGCCTTGAGGTTGCTCTCGGCATCGATGAGGAAGTTGGCGGAGATGACGACACGGTCGCCCTCGGCGACGCCCTCGGTGAGCGCGACCATGCCGTCGCCGCGGCGGCCAAGCTTGACCTCTCGCGGCTCGAAGCGACCTTCGCCGCGATCGAGGATGACGATGCGGCGCGTGCCGCTATCGATTACGGCGCTATCGGGAACGGCTAGTTCCGGACTTGCGTTGCCCGAGCCGATCTCGACGTCGGCATACATGTTCGGCAACAGGATGCCGTCGCGGTTGGCGATTTCGATGCGGACCTTTGCCGAGCGCGTTGCCTCGGCGATCTCCGGATAGATCACGCTGACGCGACCCTCGAACGAACTCCCGGGACGGCCGCGCAACCGCACCGTGGCTGGTGCTCCGATGCTGACGGCAGCCAGTTGGCGTTCCGGAACATCGGCCAGAACCCAGATCGTGGAGATGTCGGCGAGCCGGAACAGGCTGCCGCCGGCGGCCATCTTCATACCATCGCTGACAGAACGTTCGAGCACGATGCCGTCGCGCGGGGCCGACCAGTTGATCGTCAGCGGCACCTTCCGGCTGTGTTCGATCTCGGCAATGACCTCTGGCGGAACGCCGAGGTTTTCGAGACGCTGTCGCGCGCCGCCTTCGGGTACGCCGCGCGCGGCGGCATTGAGTTCGGTAATGAACTGCGCACCGGCCGTGCTGATCTCGGGAGAGTAGATCCGGGCGAGCCGGGTTCCCTTCGAGACGCGGTCGCCGGTCGTGATTGGTGCGACCTCCTGGACGAAGGCATCAGCGCGGATCGTCACGACCGAAACCCGTCGCTCGTCGAGCTGCACCACACCCGGAACCCGAATGGGTTGGGTAATGATCTGACGCCGGACTGGTTCGGAGCGCACGCCGCTGCGCTGGATGCGTCCGGGCGAGAGCTTGATGACCCCGTCCTCGTTTTCCTCGCCCGCGTAGACGGGGAGATAATCCATCCCCATCGAGTCCTTCTTCGGCACCGGCGACGAATCCGGGAGGCCCATCGGATTGCGATAGTAGAGGACTCGCTTCGCGTTGGCCTGCGCCGTCCGCTCCTCGGCCGGGGGCTTTTCCTCGAAGCTGACGTCCTGACTGGCGCGGACGACCGTGAAGGGCCTGCCGTTGTCGGTCTGGCGCGGTTCAGCAGAATAGACCGGCTTCCGGTCCGGATCCTGATAGTAGATGACCGGGCCGTTTCCGCCGGGCTCGTTTGCCGCGAAAGAGCCCTCGATACCGAGCCAACTCCACAGAGCAGGCATCGCGATACCGCGATGACCGGCCCAATAACCCGCCCCTCCCGCGGCCAGAACGGCAACGAGCGCAAAGCCACTAGCCAACGCGCGCTTCATGGCAGAGCCTTGAGGATCAGCTTGTTTGCAAGCGTGCCGGTCTCGCCCTGGACCTTGGCACCGAGCGACAAGCGCCAACCGCCTTCCATGGTGAGGTTGGTCTTGAAGCGGTAGGTTCCAGGCTCGGTCGACGGCATCGCCTCGATCGGCGACGCCATCATCTCCATGCCGTCAGGCGCCATGTCGATGCGCTTGGCGAATATAACGGCGTCGGGGATCGGCTTGCCCGATCGCTTGTCGACGAGCTGAACAGCAACAACGACGCCGTTGCCCTGCTTGATCTCGCTCTGCACGAGCCGGAATTCATAGTCGTTGATGTCCGCCAGAGCCGGCAAAGCGATGGCGGCGAGCGGAAGCGCGGCGACGAGCGCACGCAAAGTTGGGTTGATACCCATTTGTCGAAATCCTGAGACAGTGGGGCTGCCGCCTGCGCAGACAACTCCGAACGTGGAGCTAGCCACAATTCGCCGATCGCGCGGCACTGCCGTGCGATCGCAGCCGGCACATCAGCGCCGGCGATGTCTCAGCTTCGTGGTGGGCGGGCCGGAGGCTCGGCTGGTCGCGAAATACGCAGCGCCTCATTACCCGCAAGCGCGAGCACCGCGACGACCGCCTGGACGACGGTGGCGGATGCGGTCGGCACGCTCGCAAAGCACTTCGCCAAGCAGAAGCTCACGACCGGGCAGTTCGTCGTGCAATCGGGTTGTTTGTCTTTCGGGTTGGGGCAACACGGCATCTCAGCCGACATTTCCGCCATCGTCTCGCTATCCATCCGGGCATATCCGGCCTTCGCCGGCGCCACGAGGGCAGCCAACATCGTGGCTGTGACGAACAGCCCCAAGATCAAGACGTGTGTGAGAAGCCGAAACTTCATGACTTCATTCCTGCCATGGCGGCGGACTTCGCAAAAGGGCGAGGATTGCGACTTTTTGCCAGAGGCCGATTCAAATCGCTCTTTCGTGATCGTGAGATTGACCCGTTTTTCCCCTAGCGCGGAGTCGCCCCTTGAGGCGGACAGCGTGATGGCCAGCATTTGATCGGGAGTCGGACTTTCGAAGGATGGAGGCCAATGGCCCGACACGGGATATCGGCTGATGGGGATCGCGCGCCCGACCTACTACGACCAGCGTGCCATCAGCCAGTACGAGCAGTGTAAAGGCTTGTAGAGCACCCAGATCGGTGGGATAGCCATAGCGGTGTTCCACCTTGGCAGAGGTAGGCAGGTATCAGCGTTGGTCGGGCCGCCAGCGCTCAGGGGTATTGTCTATGTCTCGGCCTGTTAGCATACGCCTCAACGCCTTTTTCCCCCTAACGAGCGATACCATCCGGTACCGCTGAGCGCTCCAGGAGCCGAGGATAGCCTCCCGAACACATGGTCGGTCGAGATTGTTATCCCCGACATACCATCCCATCTGCCATCACGGCTCCATCGAATAGCCGAGCCCAGTATACGACCTCCAACAGGACCAAAAATGCTGTCAAGTAGCGAAGGCTACCTTGCCAGATGAGGATGCCGAGGCAGAACTCAAATGGACGCAGAAAGTGGAGCTTGCTTCGGACTCACGTATTCTGATCTAAACTCATTTATTCTGACATACGACAGATAGGCCCGCTCAGGTATCGACGGTCGCGTTCAGCGCGTTGGTCTGGATGAATTCGCGGCGTGGCTCGACCACGTCGCCCATCAGCTTGACGAAGAGATCGTCGGCCTCGTCGTTCTGGTCGTTCTTGACCCGCAGCAGCGAGCGCACGTCGCGGTCGAGCGTCGTCTCCCAGAGCTGGTCCGGGTTCATCTCGCCAAGGCCTTTGTAGCGCTGCAGCGAGACGCCCTTCTTGCCGATGGCGTTGACTGCGTCGAAGAGGTCGCTCGGGCCGTTGACGATATGGTCGTCGCCCTTGCGGCTGAGCACGCCCGGCTTGGCATAGGCCTCCCGCAGCGAGGCAGCGGCGGCGTCGAGCTTGCGCGCTTCGGCGCTGGCGAGCAGCCCGGAATCGAGCGTGACGACCTGCTTCACGCCGCGCACCAGCCGCGAGAAGCTGAAGCCGCCATCGGCCGTCTTGCCCTCCCAGCCGCGCTCGATCTCGTCGGAGATCGCGTCGAGCCGACGTGCCACCTGGGCCGCCAGTTCGGTGAGCTCGGCCTCGCTGCGTTCGCCATGGGGACGTAGGGCGCCGGCGATCGCGGTCTGCTCGACCACTCGCCGATCATAGCGCGAATGCAGCTGCGAGAGCGTGTGGCGGATGCTGCGGGCTTCCTCGATCAGGGCGCGCAGATCGGCGCCGCCGCGCTCGCTGCCCTCGCCGGTCCGGAAGACCGCGCCTTCGAGCGCGGAGTCGACCAGGTAATCCTCGAGCGCGCGCTCGTCCTTGAGATAGGTCTGCGACTTGCCGCGCGCCGCCTTGTAGAGCGGCGGCTGGGCGATGAAGAGGTGGCCGCGTTCGAGCAGCTCCGGCATCTGCCGGTAGAAGAAGGTCAGCAGTAGGGTCCGGATATGGGCGCCGTCCACATCCGCGTCGGTCATGATGATGATCTTGTGGTAGCGCAGCTTCTCGATGTTGAAGGCGCCGGAATCCTTCTCGTCGCGGCCGATGCCGGTGCCGAGCGCGGTGATCAGCGTGCCGACCTGGTCGGAAGACAGCATCTTGTCGAAGCGCGCCCGCTCGACGTTGAGGATCTTGCCGCGCAGCGGCAAGACAGCCTGGTACTCGCGAGCGCGGCCCTGCTTGGCCGAGCCGCCGGCCGAGTCACCCTCGACGATGAAGAGCTCGGACTTGGCCGGATCCCTTTCCTGGCAGTCGGCGAGCTTCCCGGGGAGCGAGGCGATGTCGAGCGCGCCCTTGCGACGGGTGAGGTCGCGCGCCTTGCGCGCCGCCTCGCGGGCTGCGGCGGCTTCCGCCACCTTGCCGACGATGGTCTTGGCCTCGTTCGGGTGCTCTTCCAGCCAGGTCGAGAGCGCCTGGTTGACGACGTTCTCGACGACCGGGCGAACTTCCGAGGAAACCAGCTTGTCCTTGGTCTGCGAGGAGAATTTCGGATCGGGCACCTTGACCGAGACGATCGCGGTCAGGCCCTCGCGGCAATCATCGCCGGTGAGCGAGACCTTCTCCTTCTTCGAGATGCCGGACGTCTCCGCATAGCCGGTGACCTGCCGCGTCAGCGCGGCACGGAAGCCGGCGAGATGGGTGCCGCCATCGCGCTGCGGGATGTTGTTGGTGAAGCAGAGCACGTTCTCGTGGTAGCTGTCGTTCCACCACAGCGCGACGTCGACTGTGATGCCGTCCTTCTCGTTCGAGAGCATCACCGGCTTGGAGATGATCGGCGTCTTGGCGCGGTCGAGATAGCGCACGAAGGCCTCGACGCCGCCTTCGTACATCAGCTCTTCGCGCACGATCTCGGCATGGCGCGCATCGGTCAGCACGATGCGCACGCCCGAGTTTAGGAAGGCGAGCTCGCGGAGGCGATGCTCGAGCGTCTTGTAGTCGAACTCGACCATGGTGAAGGTTTCCTGCGATGGCAGGAAGGTCACCTCGGTGCCGCGCTTGTCGCCGGCAGGGCCGACCACGGCGAGCGGCGCGACCGCGTCGCCATGGCGGAACTCCATGAAATGCTCTTGGCCGGCGCGCCAGATGCGCAGCTTCAGCGAGACCGAGAGCGCGTTGACGACGGAGACGCCGACGCCGTGCAGGCCGCCCGAGACCTTGTAGGAGTTCTGGTCGAACTTACCGCCGGCATGGAGCTGGGTCATGATGACCTCGGCCGCCGAGATGCCTTCCTCGCTGTGAATATCGGTCGGGATGCCGCGGCCATTGTCCGAGACCGTCACCGAGCCGTCGGCGTTCAGCGTGACCGTGACGAGGTCGGCATGGCCGGCCAGCGCTTCGTCGATGGCGTTGTCGACGACTTCGTACACCATGTGGTGCAGGCCCGAGCCGTCATCGGTGTCGCCGATATACATGCCTGGGCGCTTGCGGACCGCGTCGAGGCCCTTGAGCACCTTGATCGAGTCGGCGCCGTAGTCTTCGGCGCCGTTGGTGACGTCTGTCATGAAAGAGGGTCCTTCGGCGGGCGAGCGGGAGGCCCGCTGATCAACTTGATTCGGCTTACGAATATAAGCGCTGAGGATGGCTTTTTCACGTGCGTGCGCACGCGTACGCGAGAGGAAGGCCTTTTAGCTCGAAAACGTCGCGATCGCATCCAGGAAAACCTCGCCATATTGCGCGAGTTTACGTTCGCCGACGCCCTCGATGCCGCGCATCTCCTCGAGGCCGAGCGGGCGCTCGCGCGCCATCGCGATCAGCGTCCGGTCGGTGAAGATGATGTAGGCGGCAACGCCCTCCTCGCGGGCGAGGGTCAGGCGCAACTGGCGCAGATGCTCGAACAGGGCGGCGGTATCGCCGTCGAGCCCGTCGGCGCGTGCCGCCTCGCGCTGGCCGCGGCGCGAGCGCCGCTCGGCCAGCGGGTCGACCCGCAAGGCGATCGGCTCGCGCCCGAACAGGATGTCCTCGCCCTTGGCGGTCAGGCAGAAGCCACCATGCTCGACGCTGGCCTCTGCGAGAGCGCCGGCGGCGAAGAGCTTGCGCGTCATCGCCATCCAGGCGCCCTTGGGCTTGTCGTTGCCGACCCCGAAGGTCTTCAGGCCATCATGGTTCTGGCGGCGGATCGCCTCGGTCGCGGTGCCCGTGAGGATATCGGCGAGATGGCCGGCGCCGTAGCGTTGGCCGGAACGGATCACCGCCGAGAGCAATTTGCGCGCATCGAGCGTCGCGTCCGAGAGCTCGGGTGCGGCTGGGCCGCAGAGGTCGCAGCGGAACTGCGCCTCACCATGCCGGCAGGGCGCTACCTGCTCGCCGAAATAGGCCAGCAGCGCCGAGCGCCGGCACAATGCCGATTCGCACAAATCGATCATCGCATTGAGGCGCTTGTGCTCGATCCGCCGGCGTTCGTCGTCGATCTGCTTCTCGTCGATCTGGCGGCGGCGCAGCGACATGTCGTCGACGCCGTAGAGCGTCAGCGTGTCCGCAGGCAGCCCGTCGCGGCCGGCCCGGCCGATCTCCTGGTAATAGCCCTCGATCGAGCCCGGCATGTCGGCATGGACGACGAAGCGGACATCCGGCTTGTTGATGCCCATGCCGAACGCGATCGTGGCGCAGACGACGACGCCGTCCTCCTGCAGGAAGATGTCCTGGTTGCGGTTGCGCTCCGCCTGTTCCAGCCCGGCATGGTAGGCATAGGCCTTCCAGCCCTTCTCGCGCAGCCCCTCGGCCAATCGCTCCGTCCTGCTGCGCGAAGAGCAGTAGACGATGCCCGAGCCGCCGCGGTGGACTTTCAGGAAATCGTCGATCTGCCGCCGCGGCTGTTCCTTGGGCGCGAAGGCAAGCTTGAGGTTCGGCCGGTCGAAGGAATGGACGACGAGGTGCGGCGGCGCCGGGAAGAGCTGCTGGGCGATGTCGTCGCGCGTCTGGCGATCGGCGGTCGCGGTCAGCGCCGTCACCGGGACATCGCCGAGCGCCTCGCGCACTTTCGAGAGCAGCCGGTATTCGGGGCGGAAATCATGGCCCCATTGCGAGACGCAATGGGCTTCGTCGATGGCGAGCCGGGTCACGCCGAGGCGGCGCAGGCGGGCGACCAGTCCTTCGCCCGCCAAGCGCTCCGGAGAGACGAAGAGGAGACGCAATTCGCCGGAATTGAGCTTGTCCCAGGCTTGGGTTGCCTCGGCCTCGCTGTTCATCGAATTGAGCGAGGCGGCGGAGACGCCGGCGCGGACCAATTGGCCAACCTGGTCGCGCATCAGTGCGATCAATGGTGAGACCACCAGCGTCAGCCCGCCGGCGACGAGTGCCGGGAGCTGGTAGCACATCGATTTGCCCGAGCCGGTCGGCATCACCGCAAAGACGTCGCGGCCGGAGAGCGCGGCCTCGATCACCTCCCATTGCCCGGGGCGGAAATCGTCATAGCCGAAGACCGACTTCAGGATCGCGCGGGCTTCTGATTCGCGGGGCGACATGGGGCGGATGTGCCGGATTCGGGCGCTGAAAGCCAGTCGCCACGCGATTCCATCCCCGGCTCCCGCAAGCCGGGTTGATCGGTTGCCCTTGCTGCCTCACCCTGCGGCAACTGCGGAGATATCCCCATGCGATTGCTTCTGACGGGCGTCATCTGCTGTCTCGCGGCGACGGCGCAGGCGCGCCCGCTCGAGCGCGAACTGCCGCCGAAGGCGAACGCCTGCTGGGAGCGCAGCTATGATGCTGCTCACCTCGCCAGCCATCCCCGGCAGAAGGTGGCGAAGATCCGCCTGCTGCACAGCCCGCGGACCTGGCAGCCGGGTGAGGGCGGCAGCCTCTATGTCATGCTCTACTTCAATCTGCGCGGGCGCGTGAATCCCGGCCAGAACTTCGATTACCAGCTCAGCGGCTTCTGCAAGGCGGCCGGGCAGGGGCTGCGCTGCGTTCCGGAATGGGAGGCCGGCAGCTGGCGGATCGAGCGCGGCCCGAACGGGGCGCTCGACATCCGCAATGCCGGCATCACCGCCAACCCCAATCCCTATGACGCCGAGGAGATCGCCGACGATGCGGTCAGCATTCCGGCCAAGCCCGATGACGGGGTCTGGCGGCTGTCGCCGGCGAGCGAGCGCTGCGAGATCGAGTAGCCGCGCTCAGGGATGGAGCGCCGAAACCTTCACCAGCCGCGCCACCATCTTGTCGCGCATGCCCCTGAGGCGCTTCTCGGTGAAGTCGCCATCATCGCCATAGGCCTTGTCGGCGCCGTTGACCGCCAGCATCTCCGGCACCAGCAGCGCGCCGAAGCCGAGTTCGAGCACGGTCCGCAACTGAGTCAGGCAGCGATAGGTGCCGAGATTGCCGGCCGAGGCGCCGCCGATTGCCACGACCTTCTCGCGGAGGCCCGGACCGCCGGAGCGGACGATGCTGATCCAGTCGAGCGCGTTCTTCAGCGCCGGCGGGTAGCCGGAATTATATTCGGGACTGGCGATGAAGAGGCCGTCATGCGCATCGACCAGCGCCGCCAGCGCCTTCGCCTCGCCGGGCGGGTCGTTGTCGTAGGCGCGGGCGTCGATCAGCGGTAGCGGATAGTCGCCGAGCGAAATCTGCGTCACCTCGGCGCCTGCCGCCTTTAGATTCCCTGCAATCAGGGTCGCGAGCCGGGTGTTCATCGAACCCGGGCGCCAGGAGCCGGCGAAGACGAGGATCTTTGGCATGGTCACTCCGACTGAATAGCGGGCGACTGGCCCGGCCTTCTCAGTTCGCGATGTCGGAGAGATGCGGGGCGGCCGTCAAGCCCGAGTCAGGGCTTGGCGCGGCGATAGACCCAGACGCGCGCCGGCGGGATGTTGCGCAGCACCCAGTCGGAGACCTGCGACTTGAGGCCGGAGCCCTTGCGCGGCACCGGCGAGATCACCGCATAGGTGAACTGGATGAAGGGCGCGCCGGGCCGGAGCACCTTGGCGAAGGCGTCCTGCACCAGCTCCGTGCGCTCGGCCGGTGGCTTGTTGAACAGCGGCAGCGAGGACACGACCGCGCTCGCCTTCTCGGTGAGATGTCCGGCGAGCGTGGTGGAGAGCGCATAGGCGTCGCCCTCGATGACGGTGGCGCGCGGGAAGCGACGGCGCAGCAGCTCGCAGAATTCCGGGCTGTATTCGACCAGGATCAGCCGGCCTTCGTCGATGCCGCGCTCGATCAGCGCCTCGGTGACCGGGCCGGTGCCGGGGCCGATCTCGACCACCGGCCCTTCGGCCAACGGATCGACATAGGACGCCATGCGCTTCGCCAGGAACGGGCTCGACGGCGCAACGGCGCCAGTACGCCCTGGCGAATCAATCCATGACTTGAGGAAGCGGGCATCGTCGCTGAACCGGGCCTTGGCCTCGTCGGCTGCCTTGCGCACATGCGACTTCAGCTTGCCGGCGGTATTGCGAACCTCGTCCTCGACCTTGTAGCGCGCCGCGGCGACTTTGAGCCTCGCTTCTGCGACGCTATCGGCGAAATCCGCTGCCGTCAGCCGCACCTCGTGCTCCAGCCGCGCGGCGACGGATGAGCGCCCGAAGCGAGTGGCGCGCAGGCGCTGACCGGAAGCGGAATGGGCCATCCAGAACCTCGATGCGGCTAGGCGGAAGGCCCGCGCCGGAGCGACATGACAATGCCGTGACGTTACGCCGCTGTCATATGGGGTCAAGAGCGGGCCGAATCCAGCGATTTCTTGGCCGGCCGCCGCAACGCCCGCGATCAGATCAGCGGGCGCGGCTGCAGTTCGCTCTCGAACAGCAGCGCCATGCGCTCTGTCAGGCGCGGATTGTGGATGGTGAGGCGGCCACGCTCCAGCGAGAACATCCCGGCCCTGCGCAGGCGGGTCCAGGTCTTGCTGGTGTGGACGAGCGAGAGGCCGAGCGCATCGGCGAGCTGCTGCTGCGTCAGCGGGAAGGCGAAGCTGTTCTCGGCAACGAGGCCGAGCGCCTCGGCCCTGCGATACAGCGAGATCACCAGCGCGGCGATCCGCTCCTGCGCATTGCGCTGGCCGACCGAGGTCAGGTTCTCGTCGATCAGACTCTCCTCGCGCGAGCCGAGCCAGGCGAGCTCATAGGCCAGCGCTGGCATCCGCCCGAACATTTCATAGGTGCGCCGGCGCGGGAAGACGCAGAGCTCGACCTCGGTCAGCGCCTCGATGCCATGCTGGGCGGCGCTGAGCAGCGAGGCCTGCAGGCCGACGAGATCGCCCGGCAGGAGGAAGTTGAGGATCTGGCGGCGCCCGTCGGGCAGCGATTTGTAGCGGAAGGCCCAGCCCGAGAAGAGCGTGTAGAGCTCGGCATCCTCCTGGCCGGGATGAATGATGTCGCTACCGGCCGGCAACTGCCGGTGGTCGAGTTTCATCGCCTGGATGAAGCGGATTTCCTCGTCTGATTTGTCCTTGAAGGCCGGCATCAGCCGCAACGGGCAGGCAAGGCAGGACGGGCTGCGGTGATTGCGATGATTGCTCGATGCGATGATCACACCCGGCTCCTTCATCCGCCGGAACTCGCGGCGAATGCTTGCGTTTTCTGTGTGGCGCGAAAGCCGTGGCTTAGCAATCGCGCCCCGTCCCGGCATAGCAGATCGGCTCAGGAGGCCGCCGCATGAAATCACATGCCTCCGGGCTGCGGCGTTCGCGCCTGCGCCAGTTCTTTCGTGTCGCCTTGGGCTTTTGGCGAGGCGGAACCAGGCTGCGTGCCTGGGGTCTCACCCTCGCGGTGCTGCTGTTCGTCGCGGCCCAGCTTGGCGCCGCGGTCGGCGTCAACAGCTGGAACCGGCTGTTCTTCGATGCGCTGGAGAAGCGCGACCTCGACAAGGTCTGGGCGGCCGTCGGCTGGCTGCCGTTGATCGTCGCGGCATCCGCCCTGTCGCTGTCCTGTCTTGTGATCAGCCGGATGCTTCTGCAGATGCGCTGGCGCGAATGGCTGACCCATCGCCTCGCCGGCTGGTGGATCGCCGACCAGCGCTATTACCGGATGCAGTTCGTCGTGCCCGACCAGAGCGCGCCGGAGTACCGGATCGCCGAGGACGTGCGTCTCTCGATCGAGCCTTTGGTCGAGTTCGCGATCGGCCTGCTCAGCGCCTTCGTGACGGCGGTGACCTTCGCGGCGATCCTCTGGCAGGTCGCGGGCTCGGCGCATTTCACGCTCGGCGGAACCGAGATCGTGATCCCCAGCTATATGGCGCTCGCCGCGATCGTCTATGCGGTCATCGCTTCGCTCGCCGCCTATTTCGCCGGGCGGCCACTGGTGCCGCGCATCGCCGCCAAGAACGAGGCCGAGGCGCAGTTCCGCGCCGAGATGACCCGCCTGCGCGAGAACGCCGAGAGCATCGCCCTGATCAAGGGCGACGCTGATGAGCGCGATTCGGTTGGCGAGAACTATGGCCGGGTCGTCGCCGCCTGGCTGAAGGTGATCCGCCAGCAAGGCGTCATCGCCATCGTGCTCAACACCAATGGCGCGCTGTTCCCGATCGTGCCGCTGCTGCTGATCGCGCCGAAATACCTGTCGGGCGAGATCACGTTGGGAGCCGTTATGCAGGTTGTCGCCGCCTTCAGCGCGGTGCAGGCCGCCCTGATCTGGTTCGTCGACAATTTCGTCCGGCTGGCCGAGTGGTTCGCCTCGGTGCGGCGCGTCGATGAACTCGCCGAGGCGCTCGAGGCGCTTGATGTCGGCACGATCATGGAGGGCGAGACGCGGATCGAGCTTGGTGAGAACGAGGAGGGAGCGATCCACATCACCGATCTCTCGGTCGCCCACAGCAATGGCCGCATCGTCATCGCCGATGCCTCGGTCGTGATAGCGCCCGGCGAAAAGGTGTTGATTGCCGGCGAGAGCGGCACCGGGAAGAGCACTCTGATCCGGGCGCTCGCCGGCCTGTGGCCCTGGGGTTCCGGCACGATCGCGCTGCCGCGCGGCAAGCGCGTCGCCTTCGTGCCGCAGAAGCCCTATCTGCCGCTCGGCACGCTGCGCGATGCGTTGCTCTATCCGGAGGCCGAAAGCCGCGTCGACGACGCGGCGGTGTGCGAGGCGCTGGAGCGCTGCGGCCTGGGCTATCTCGGCCGGCGCCTCGACGAGGAGGAGCGTTGGGACAACATCCTCTCGGGTGGCGAGCGCCAGCGCGTCGCCTTCGCGCGGCTGCTGATCCAGAAGCCGGACATCATCATCATGGACGAGGCGACCTCGGCACTCGACGAGGGCAGCCAGGATTCGCTGCTCGGCCTGCTCGAGACCGAACTTTCCCATGCGACCGTGATCAGCGTCGGCCACCGGCCGGGTCTCGAAGACTTCCACGAGCGCAAGATCACGCTGGAGAAGCGCGAGGCCGGCGCGCATCTGACGTCCAAGCGCTTGACCAGGTCGCTCTGGCGGCTGTTCCGCCGGCGCGAGGCCGCCAATGATCGCTCGGTCGCCTGAAAAAGAATCGGGATCACCGCGAATTCCGCGCAAACCGGAACAATTCCCCACCAGACGGGTTGAGACACCGTTCCGCCTTTCAAGAGCGACCACACGAACCGGGAGAGCGAAGATGACTACCGCCAGCCTTGCCCCCTTCAAGCGCGCTGCCACCTTCTTCGGCGGCATGGCGCTGGTCGTGACCGCCCTCACCATGGGCGCCTCGTTCCAGAACGGTTTCGGCGAGAGCTCGGAAGCAGTGGCGCAGGCCAAGCTCCAGCGCGGTGCTCCCACCGACGTCCAGTTCGCTGCGGTCAACCCTGCCGAGATGCGCCGCGACCTCGCCCATCGCGTGGTGCCGACCTCGCAGCGCGAGGCCAGCCTGAAGAGCAACACCGTCCTACGCTGACTCTTGGGCGGAACCGATCCGCCTTTCACGCGTAATGTATCTGCCCGACCAGCAAAGCCGCCGCGAGGCGGCTTTTCGCCGTGATGGCGAGTATGATCGACGGGTTGGGGATCAGATGCATCTGCGCATTCGCCACGCAACGACTTATCGTTATGCCGAGCCGGTTACCTTTGGCCCGCATCGGCTGATGCTGCGCCCACGCGATTCCTTCGATCTGCGCGTGATCGATACCGCGATCGCGATTTCGCCACCGGCCGGCTTGCGCTGGATGCACGACGCCTACGGTAATCCGGTCGCCATGGCGACCTTCTCCGGCCTGGCGGATACGCTCGAGATCGTCAGCGAGCTTGTCGTCCAGCGTTTCGGCTCGGCGCTGCCGCGCAGCAAGGTCGAACCTGACATCGAGAGTTCCGAGATCAGCTACACCCCGGCCGAGCGCGCCGTGCTGCAGCCCTATCTCGATCTCGCCGCTGCTGATCCCGATGGGGCTCTCGACGGTTGGCTGCAGGCGTTCCGCGCCAGGCTCAATGGCGGCCATCTTCTGCGGGCGCTGGCGCATGAGATCTATGCCGGACTGAGCTATGCCGTACGCTATGACGAAGGCACACAGCATCCGCTCGACACGCTGCGGATGGGCGCCGGCTCCTGCCGCGACTATGCTTGGCTATTCATCGAGCTGGCGCGCCGGCTCGGTTTCGCCGCGCGCTTCGTCACCGGCTATATCCACGACCGTTCGCCGGAGGGCGCGGCGATGGTCTCGGTCGCGGGGCTGACCCATGCCTGGGCCGAGGTCTTCATCCCCAATGACGGCTGGGTCGAGTTCGATCCGACCAATGACCTCGTCGCCGACCGGCAGTTGCTGCGGGTCGCGGTAGCGCGGGTGCCGGAGGACGCTTCGCCGGTGTCGGGGAGCTATGTCGGGCCGGCCGGCGCTTTCCTCGGGCTCAGCGTCGGTGTGGAGATCACGCCGGCGGAAGGGTTGGGTTGAACCGCGCCGCTCGTGTGCGGAACGCCGTGGCCGAGACGCCAGACGCCCAGGTTTCGACCCTGCGGTGGGCTGATTTCGACGGCTTCGATCTGCATCAGCAATCCCGCGAATAGGCGCGGCGGCGCGATCTGGGCGGTATCGCGGTCCGTGGTGATGGCGACGTCAATGACGCCCTCGCCCGCATTCGTCACGGCGAGCTCTAGGCCGATGCCCGGCGCGGCACGCAGCGCCCGGCTGGCGACATCGACGATCAGGAAGCCGAGCGGGATGATCCGGTCGATCGGCAGGGCCGCCTGCGTTTCGATGCGGCTCTCCAGCCGCTGACCGCGGGCGACGATCAGGCTGGAGACCATCGCCACGACATCGTCGAGGAATAGGTCGATGCGCACCGGCTGCATCTCGCCATCGGCGAGGGTGAAGCGATAGGCGGCCGACAGCACATGGACGCGGCATTCCGCATCAGACAGGGCCATGCGTGCCTCGCCCTTATGGTCGCGCTTGGTGAGCCCGATATAGCTCTGCACCACCTGCAGGCTGTTCTTGACCCGGTGATGGAGCTCGCGGACCAGGAAGCGGTTATCGTCGAGCGCGAGCCGGAGCTTGCTCTGGCGCACCTCCTGTTCGTCGACCATTGCATTGAAGGCTTCGGCGACGCTGCGGATATCACGCGGCATCTCGTCCGAGAGCGGCACGCGGGCGCTGGCCGAGCGGGAGCGTGCCCGCGCGGTCGCCTCGATGCCGCGCAGCCAGCGCACGCAGTGCTGGTCGATCGCCTTCATGTAGACTAGGCCGAGCAGGGTCAGCGTCAGCAATGGCGCCAGCAGCAGCGTGTAGAACTGCGTCGTCGCGGCCCGTTCCGCCGAGCCGTCGAAGCTGACCACGACATAGAGGTCAGGCTCCGCGACCATGCGGGCGGCATAGGTCCGGCTCGACCCGGCGCGACTGGGGGCGCTCCAGTGCGCGGTCTGCTCGGGTACGATCTCCTCCTTCGGCAGCCATGAGGCTTCGGCCTGGGCGCCGCCGCGCGCGACCACCACCTCGCCGCCCCGTCTGAGCAGCGCCGCCATCATGCCCTTGTCGGTGCCGCCGAGGTCGAAGACGTCGTCGAGCGGATCCGGCTTGGAGAGCAGGAGCGCATCGCCTTCATCGAACTCGCTATAGACGGCGAGATAGGAGCGGCCGGCAATCGTCACCTGATCGTAGCGGGCCTTGGTGAACTCGGTGCCACCCCAGAGCTTCACGGCAGGGAGCTTGGCGAGCTGGCCTGCCACCGCTGCAAGTTCGCTGCGGGGAATGCTGCCGTCGAGCCCGCCGATGCAGTCCGGCCGGCCGGTGACCCGCAACAGCAGCGCTTCATAGCCGGAGACTGCGGCGATCGCCTTCTCGGCGATGCGATCGCAGCTGTCCGAGGCGGGCGATACGGCCCGGATCGCGGCGGCGCTGGTGACGAGCGAGCGCAGCGCGCCGCGATACCAGACGCGGGCGCGCACGGCGAAGTCATCCGCCGCGCGCATCTGGGAAGTCTCGATCGCCTCGAAGACGGTCCGATAGGTTGCGACCGCCGCCGCCGCCGTCAGGCAGGCGATAGGCAGGACGATCGCGACCATCAGTGCCAGCAGGCGGCCGCGGACCGTCCTGAACAGCGAGAGGGCCATCAGCTGCCGACGGTTTCAGGTCCGGCGCGCTGGACGGCTGCGGTGATCCGGTGATCGGGGCCGAGATCGTCGACGCCGCCGATGGACAGGAGCTCCGCCAGCTTGCTGCGTGCCCGGTTGACGCGGCTCTTGATCGTGCCGATCGCGACGCCGCAGATCTCTGCGGTCTCCTCATAGGACAGCCCGGTGGCGCCGACCATGATCAGCACCTCCCGCTGCTCCTCGGGGAGCTTGGCCAGCGCCTTGCGGAAATCGGCGAGGTCGAGATGGCTCTCCTGGTTGCCATGGGTGGCGAGCCGGTCGGCATAGGTGCCCTCGCTGTCCTGCACCTCGCGCCCGCGCTTGCGGTAGAGCGAATAATAGGTGTTGCGCAGGATGGTGAAGAGCCAGGCCCGCAGGCTGGTGCCGGGCTGGAACTTGTCGGCGTTGCCCCAGGCCTTAAGCAGCGTGTCCTGAACCAGATCGTCGGCGAGTTGCATCGAGCCCGACAGCGACGCTGCGAAGGCGCGCAGGTTCGGGATTTCGGCGATTAGCCCGTCCTTGAAGTCAGCCGCGCTCATCGGCACCGCCTTGCGCCTTCAGGCGCCGCTCTGTGTCTTCGAGCTGGGCGAGCAGCACCAGGAAGCGATCCGGCACCGGCGCGTTGACGAGGTCGTCATAATGCGCCTTGAGGGACCGGCCGATCGACTCCTGCACCCGCGGATCGAGCACCATCTCGTCATCCGGTTCGGCTCGGGCCGCTTCGGGCGGATCGGCATTCATCAAATTCATGATCCCTGGCTCCATCGGCGTGCCGACATTCCATCGGTCACGCCTATCCACGCATCGCACGCTCGTTGACACGCTTGCGCGCGACTGTCCCGAAACGCACCTTCATTCGGCCCAATAACGGAGCGGAAAGCAAAAGGTTCCATCCCGAACGAAAAATAATTTTCTTGTCATAACAGTGACTTGAGTGCTCTTCTCCAGCAACTTTGGACAGAGTTGGATCTTGTCGGTCCGCCTCTCAATTCTGGATAGAGCCCGACCCGATCAGCTTGCACAAGAAGCCGGTCGGGCCTGACTCGTGGGGGATAGCACCATGTCGATCGCCACTGAAATTGCCCCGCATCTGCCGTATTTGCGTCGCTTCGCGCGGGCGCTGAGCGGCACCCAGGCTGGCGGCGATGCCTATGTCGTCGCCACGCTGGAAGCGCTGATCGCCGACCCCGGCACCTTCCCGCGTGAACTCGGCCCGCGGGTCGGTCTCTACCGGCTGTTCCTGCAGATGTGGTCGTCCGTAGGCCTCAACACCCAGGCCTCGGCGCCGGAGGCCGAGCGTTCCGCCGCCGAACGCAATCTTGATGCGCTGACGCCGCGCTCGCGCCAGGCCTTCCTGCTGCGGACGGTCGAAGGTTTCTCCATCGAGGAGGTCGCCCAGATCATGAACATCTCCAGCAGCGATGCAGCCGCCCTCGTGCAGACCGCCGGCCAGGAGATCGCCGAGCAGGTCGCCACCGATGTGCTGATCATCGAGGACGAGCCGATCATCGCCCTCGATATCGAGACGATGGTCGAGGAGCTCGGCCACAAGGTCACCGGCGTCGCCAGGACGCATCGCGAGGCGATCGCGCTGGCCGCCAAGAAGCGCCCCGGCCTGGTGCTGGCCGATATCCAGCTCGCCGATGGCAGCTCCGGCCTCGAGGCGGTCAACGAGATTCTCGAAGCGATCGAGGTGCCGGTGATCTTCATCACCGCATATCCGGAGCGGTTGCTCACCGGCGACCGGCCGGAGCCGGCCTTCCTGATCACCAAGCCGTTCCAGCCGGAAGCGGTGAAGGCCGCGATCAGCCAGGCGCTGTTCTTCGACCGGCGCGCCGGTCGCAAGGCCGCCTGACGCCGCGTCGAGGTGACCGGGAACAAATCGGCCGTCCCTCGCGTTGCCCCGGCCCGGGCGATGCGAAGGAGATCGGTCATGTCCATGGCTCTGCTGGCGGCGCTGATCGTCGCGGCCTCTCTGACGGTCCTGTTCACGGCCGTCGGGTGAGGGCATGCGGGCGTGCTCGCCATTTCAGCCAGGTCGCTGCGCAGCCTTGATCCTGGTCGCCGGGCTTGCCGGCATGGGGCCCGCTTGGGCGCGTGACGCGCAGCCTGCGCCCACGGTCCTGCCTCCGCCGCGGCCGACCTCGCTGCCAGCCCCTGCTCCGCTGCCAGCGGTCGCGTCGGTCCAGGACAAGCCCGCCGTCACGGCGGAAGCCAGCGCCTGTGTGCGGAGCCTCGTTGGCGTGGCGGGAAACCAGATTAGGCCACTGGTGCCGGCCGCGAAGCCAGATCCGGACGAATGCCGCGTCGTCGACCCGGTCGTGGTCGAGGCGCTGGTGGTCCGCACTGCCTCGGGGCCGGGGCAAGTCAGGCTGGTGCCGCCCCCGACGGTGAGCTGCGAGCTGGCGCGCTCGGTCTCGCTCTGGCTCGATACCAGCTTACAACCGCTGGCGCGGGGCACGTTCGGGCGCGAGCTGACTGCGCTACGGGTCGGCGGCGGGCATGAATGCCGCCGACGTAATCGTCAGACGCAAGGGCAGCTCAGTGAGCATGCCACGGGACGGGCGCTCGACATCTTCGCCTTCCAGCTCGGCGAGGAGAAGCAGGGTGGAGTGGCTGTGTCGGTGGAACGGCCGAGCGGCCTGGAGCAGACGCGCTTCCTCGACGGCGTGCGTCAGTCAGCCTGCGGCGCCTTCATGACGGTTCTCGGTCCAGGCTCGGATGCGGCCCACGCCAACCATCTGCATGTCGACATCCAGCAGCGGCGGGCGGCTTCGAGCCGCTTCTGCCAATGATGTCGACGAAGCCCTATGACGCGATCGTGAAGATATCGTCGGAGGTGCCGGATTGCGCAGCCGTCGGGAGTGGACGGTTTCCGCTCGACCAGCTCTCGCGCCGCCGAGCGAGTTCGGCCAGCGCCGAATCATGGTCAAAACCCTCGCGCAGAAGTTGTTCGAGCTCCCAGAATGGCGGAAGATCGCGCGCCAGCTTGGGGGTAGGAAACATCCACACCGGGTCGATTCGTCCTTGCTTTGGCATTTTCGCGTCCACTGGTCAGTTCCCGTCAACGCATGCACCGGATTGAGGTTCCGGATTATTTGGGAACTATGGAGTGATTGCGGCGGTTTGGTGCGGTTTCGAGGCGCATTGGGATGATCTACCGGTGAGGCGTTTGCATACGCAGCAAGGCGTAGGAGAGGGTGAATGAGACGTCTGATCGCAATGATCGTCCTGGCGGCCGGCTCCAGCCTGTCCGCCGCCCCGGCCCTGGCGCAGAGCGGTGCGCCGGCCGGACGCCTGACCTGCACGATCGGCGCCGGCCTCGCCCAGGTCGTCGCCACGCAAAAGCCGCTCGAATGTCGCTTCCGGCCACGGCGCGGGCCGCTGCAGACCTATAGCGGCGTGATTCGTGGCTTTGCGCTCGATGCCAAGACCGTTGGGCGCAGCCTGCTGGCATGGCGGGTCTACGGCCCCTATGCGCGTGCGCCGCTCGGCGTCCTCAACGGCCCCTATGCCCGTAAAGCTGGCGAGGTTGCGTTGAGCGGTAGCGCCGATGGCGATGTCCGGCTGGTGCCGCGGGCTCTGCCATTGCAACGCGGTGCCAATGTCGCCCTCGGCGTCACCGCCTTCGAGCTCAATCTCGTCCGGTCTCCACGCAAGCGCTGACCGGCGCGACCTTACGCTTTCCTAACCATATTCAGCCAATTTGAATTGAATTTGAAAGCTTTGAGGCGGACAATCCGGCTCAGAACGGAACAAGGCCAACCAAGCGGGCGTTGAACAGGCTCACAAGCAGGTAACTGACTTGGGAGTTAGTCGTGAAGTTGGAAGGTGATCTGGGGCTCATGGCCGGTATTCGGGTCCTCATTGTCGAGGACGACCCCTTTATCGCGATGGATATCGAAAGCGCCGTGAGCGATGAGCTCGGTGACGACGCTGAGCTCATCGTGGTCGAATCGGTCTCTCAAGCCCGGCGCGCCGCGGATCAGCCGCTCGACTGTGCCTTGCTCGATATCGATGTCATCGGCGGCAAGACCTTCGCCATCGCTGCCACCCTGCGCGCCAAGGGCACGCCGCTGGCGTTCGTCTCGGGATCGGCTCCGAACGAGGTGCCGCCCGAGCTGCGCGACGTGCGCTTCGTCCGCAAGCCCTTCTCGGCGGACGAGCTCGTCCGCTTCGTCTCCAAGGCTGTGAACAAGGCCTGAGGCCTATTCCGCCTCGTCCTCGGCGGGCTGCTCCCGCTTCGGGAAGGTGACCGCTACCCGGGTGCCGGGTCGTACAGCGCCCGGCGACAGCGGCGTGATCTCCATGGTGGCCCGCATGCTGCGCAGCAGGGCGTTGATCACGGACTTGCCCAGCCCGGCCGTCTGCTGATCCTCCGGCATGCCGACGCCGTCATCCTCGACTGACAGGACGAGGTTTTCCTCAGGCGTGCGCGCAAGACGGATCGTGATCTTGCCGTCGGCGCCGTCGGGAAAGGCGTGCTTGATCGCGTTGGTCACCAGCTCGTTGATGACCACGACGAAGGAGACCGCGTCACGCCCCGGCAGGCGGATCGCATCCATCGCCAGCCCGATCTGGATCGGGCGGCCTTCCGCCGCCTTGCCGATCTCGGCCAGCAGATCCTCCAGATAGGGCCGGGCCTCGATCTCGTCGGCCTCGATATCGAGCCGCAGGCGGCGCTGGCCGGCGGCGATCGCCTGGATGCGCGATTGCGCCTGGGCGAGCGCCTGCTTGACTGCCGGCTCGCGCGTCTGCCGGCTCTGGACGTTGAGCAGGGCGGAGACCATCGCCAGATTGTTGCCGACGCGATGATTGACGTCGCGCAGCAAAGCCTCGATGCGCAAGCGTTCGTTCTCGAGCTGGAGCGTGCGCTCGGATACCTTCCGTTCCAGCTCGGCATTGGAACTGGACAACGAGACGGTCCGGCGATGCCGGCCCCGCAGCTGCAGCCAGGCCGCGAAGCACAGGCCGGCGAGCGCGACCAGGATGCCGACGCTGGCGAGGACGCGGCGGCGCGCTTCGCGGCGGCTACTGGAGGTGAGCCGAAGGTTCTCCTCCAGCTGGATCGCGCTGATGACCTCGCGCACGCTTTGGGTCAGCCGGTTGCCGGTGCCTTGCGTGACGAACGCGATCGCCTCGTTGCGCTGGCCACGCCGCATCAGCGCGATCGTCTCGGCCATCTCGCCCAGTTTGCGAACCGTGATGGCACGGGCGCTCTGCACGCGCTCCAGTTGGGTCGGGCTGTAGGCGACGAGCCGTTCGATCTGATCGAGGCTCGGCAGCAGATCCGCTCGCCTGTCGTTATAGGGCTCGAGATAGAGTTCGTCGCCGGTGAGCAGGAAGCCGCGCTGCCCCGTCTCGGCGTCGAGCAGATTGCCGAGGAAGCGTTCGCTGCGCTCGCGTATGTCGATCGAGCGCGCAACCAGCTTCGAGGCCTCGTCGGCCTGGATGTTGATCCAACCGGCGATCAGGACGGCGGCAGCGACCACGACGATCGCGATCGCCGCCGAGGAGGCGGTGTAAAGGCGCGTACCGAGCAAGGGCAATCCCGGCAACAGCCAGCGTGGACGGAGCTTCAGCTGGGCATTCATCGCCGTCTTGAATAGACGCTGAAACCCGATCGCCCAAGGTAAAAAGACATATCGCCGCGAACCGTCTGCGGAAAAGGCAGCGGATTCAGGGCCGATTCGGCCTATTCTTCAGCATCGTCTCCTTGCGAGAACTGCCGTCCCAGGATGAGGCCGAGCAGCACGACGCCGCCGACCAGCCCGGCGCGCCAGCCGAGCTTGCGGCTGCCGACCAGCGACGCCGCGATCGGCGCAGCGGCGACGGCGGCGGCGAGGCGCCGGTCCGGGCGTGGCCGGCTCTTCACATAGAGCGCGATACCGAGCATGAGCAGGGCCGCAACGAGCAGCCCGCCGGCGATCGACAGGCTGGCGGTGATCGCCCCGTAATGCAGCGTCAGCAAAGTGTGCAGCGCATCGAGGCCATAGCCGACGGCGCCCGCCGCGAGCAGCCCCGCCAGCAGATAGAGCACGATGACTGTGACGTTGCGGCGCACGACGCCGCCGACCTCGCGCGTGACCAGACCGGTCAGCCCCCCCAGCATGGTCAGCGCGCCGAGAGGAAGCCGACGAACAACCCGACCGCGGCTGCCAGGCCTAGCGCCCGCAGGGGCCGCTCGCGGATCTCGCGGATGATCAGCTCTTCCAGGTCGCTGGCCTGTTCGCGCGCCACGGCGGCCATGCGGTCGGTGTCGACGCCGACCGATCTGAGCTTCTCGCTGACCGTAGCGGCGAGGTCCTCGGCGCCGCGCGCCAGGCTGGCCTCGATCTCGTCCGCTTCATCCTTGACGCGGCGGCCGGCGCGGCGGGCGCGCTCGGCTGTGTCGGAGGCCGCGTCGGCGACTTCGTCCTTGGCGCGTTTGACCGAGGCCGCGGCCTGTCGCTTTGCGGTGGAAGTGGTTGCGGCCATCAAATGCCTCCTTGGTGCCGGCTATGAACGATGCCATGCGAAGCGCATGGCGCAAAGCTCAACGCCTCAGCAATGGGACAGTTCCCGGCCGTAAGGTTAGTGCGCCTCGTCCCAGTTGTCGGCGGCGCGGGCATCGACCACCAGCGGCACCTTGAGCGCGACCGCGGGCTGCGGCGCCTCGACCATGACCTTGCGGATCACCGGCAGCGCCGCCTCGACCTGGCCCTCCGGGACCTCGAAGACCAGTTCGTCATGCACCTGCAGCAGCATGCGCGCGTCGAGCTTGGCGGCGGCGAGCGCGTCCTCCATCCGGATCATGGCGCGGCGGATGATGTCGGAGGCCGAGCCCTGGATCGGCGCGTTGATCGCCTGCCGCTCGACGAAGGCGCGCTCGGACGGGTTCTTCGAGGCGACGGCCGGGAAATGGCAGACGCGGCCGAAGATCGTCTCGACCGCACCCTTGGCGCGCACCGTGGTGCGGGCCTGGTCCATATAGTCGCGGATGCCGGGAAAGCGTTCGAAATACTTGCGGATATAGGCGCTGGCCTCCTCGCGGGAGATGCCGAGCTGGTTGGCGAGGCCGAAGGCCGAGATGCCGTAGATGATGCCGAAATTGATCGCCTTGGCGCGCCGGCGTACCTCGCTCGGCATCCCTTCGACCGGTACGCCGAACATCTCGGAGGCCGTCATCGCATGGATGTCGACGCCATCGGCGAAGGCCTGCCTGAGCTGCGGGATCTCGGCGATATGGGCGAGGATGCGCAGTTCGATCTGGCTGTAGTCGGCCGAGACCAGCTTGTGGCCCTTTTCGGCGACGAAGGCGGTCCTGATCTTGCGGCCGGCCTCGGTCCGGATCGGGATGTTCTGCAGGTTCGGTTCGGAAGAGGAGAGCCGGCCGGTGGTGGTCGCAGCCAGGGCGTAGGAGGTGTGAACCCGATGGGTCTGCGGGTTCACGTAAGTAGGCAGCGAGTCGGTATAGGTCGATTTCAGCTTGGCGAGCTGGCGCCAGTCGAGGATGCGGGCAGGCAGTTCGTTGCCCTGCTCGGCGAGGTCCTCGAGCACGCCGGCGCCTGTCGCCCATTGCCCGGTCGCGGTCTTCTTGGCGCCGGGCAGGCCCATCTTGCCGAACAGGATGTCGCCGAGCTGCTTGGGGCTGCCGATCGTGAACTTCTCGCCGGCCAGCGTGTGGATCTCGTCCTCCAGCCGCGCCAGCGACTGAGCGAACTCGCCCGAGAGACGCGACAGGATCTGCCTATCGATCGAGATGCCGCGCCGCTCCATCCTGACCAGCACCGGGACGAGCGGGCGCTCCATGGTCTCGTAGACCGTGGTCTTGCGCTCGGGCACCAGCCGCGGCTTCAGCGCCAACCAGAGCCGCAGAGTGACGTCGGCATCCTCGGCGGCATAGGCGGTCGCCTTGTCGAGCGGCACCTTGTCGAAAGTGACCTGGCTCTTGCCGGTGCCGGCGACCTCCGAATAGGCGATCGGCTTATGGCCGAGATGGACCTCCGAGAGCCGGTCCATGCCCTGCCCGCCATTGCCGGCATCGAGGGCATAGGAGATCAGCATCGTATCGTCGATCGGGCCGACCTCGACGCCGTGCCGGTTGAACACTGCGATGTCGTATTTCAGGTTCTGGCCGATCTTCAGCACGCCGGGATCGGCGAGCAGCGGCTTCAGCTCGGCCAGCGCCTGGTCGAGCGGGATCTGGCCTTCGAGCAGGCCGGAATCGAACAGCCCGTCGCCGGCGCGGTGCTGCAGCGGGATATAGCAGGCCTTGCCGGGCGCGACCGCAAGCGAGATGCCGATCAGGTCGGCCTGCATCACGTCGAGCGAATTGGTCTCGGTGTCGAGCGCGACCTGGCCGGCTTCATAGGCCCAGCCGATCCAGCGCGAGAGGTCGGCGATGGTGCGCACGCACTCGTAAGCCGCATGATCGATCTTGACCGCGAGCGCTGCGTCCTTGCGTGCCGCGGCGAGATCAGCCGGCCGCAGCCAGCCATCGGCGGCAGGAGATGTCGCCGGCGCGGCGCCGTTCGCGGCGGGGGCAGCCGTGGCGGTCTCGCTGGCTCCGGCGGCCGGCAGGTCGGTCTCGGCATAGAGCGCTTTGAGCGCGGCAGCGCGGGCGCCGCCCGGGGCGAGGTCGGGATCGGCATCGATCGCTCCGACATCGGCCTCGTAGGCCTCGGCGGCGCGCTTGGTGATGGTGGTGAACTCCATCGCCTTGAGGAAGGCGATGAGTTTTGCCGGATCGGGCTGGTTCAGCGTCAGTTCGCCGAGCGGCGTCTCGACCTTCACGTCCTCGACCAGCGTCACCAGCTTGTGCGAGATGCGGACCTTCTCGACCACTTCGGGATTGGTCAGCGTTTCCCGGCGCTTGGGCTGCTTGATCTCGCCAGCCCGCTTCAGCAGGGTTTCGAGGTCGCCATATTCGCCGATCAGTTGCGCCGCGGTCTTGATGCCGATGCCGGGCGCCCCCGGGACATTGTCGGTGGCATCGCCGGCGAGCGCCTGGACGTCGGTGACCTTGTCCGGGGTGACGCCGAAATACTCGACCACCTCAGGCTCGCCGATCCGCCGCTCCGGCCTAAAACCCGCGCCCTTCTTGGCGTCACCCGAAGCCGGGTCGTACATGGCGACGCCCGGCCGCACGAGCTGCATCAGGTCCTTGTCGGCCGAGACGATCAGCACGTCGGCGCCGGCCTCGCGCGCCTGCTTCGCATAGGTCGCGATCAGGTCGTCGGCTTCGTAGATGTCCTGCTCGACCGGGATCAGCCCGAAGGCGCGCACCGCGTCGCGCATCAGCGGAAATTGCGGGATCAGGTCCGGCGGCGGGTCGGAGCGGTTGCCCTTATAGGCCGGATAGATCTCCTTGCGGAAGGAGTTCTCGCTCTTGTCGAAGACGATGGCGAGATGGGTCGGCTTCACTCCGAGCACGCCTTCGCGCACGAACTGGAACAGCTTGGTCGCGAACAGGCGGACCGCGCCGGACGGCAGCCCGTCGGAGCGAGCATTGTATTTCCGGTCCTGGTTGATCGACTGGAAATAGGCGCGGAAGATGAAGTTCGAGCCATCGACCAGGAAGAGGTGGTCGCCGGGCTTGAGCTGTGAGGCCGGGTTCGTCATGGGCGGGACCATAGGGCGGAGGACCGGGATGGTCTATTGTGCAAGCAGCAGTGCCCGCAAGAAGCTGTCAGGAGGAAATCGATGAACGCCTATGTCACCATGCCGCTCGCCTTCGAGGGACTGCCCGAGGAGGAGATGAAGGCGCAGGCGCTCAAGTTCCTGGAGACGATGCGCAAACGCCGCACGGTGCGCGACTATTCCGACAGGCCCGTGCCGCGCGAGATCATCGAAGCGGCGGTCGCGACCGCCGGCACCGCGCCATCAGGCGCCAACCAGCAGCCCTGGACCTTCGTCTGCATCTCCGATCCCGAGCTCAAGAAGAAGATTCGCGAGGGGGCGGAGGAGGAAGAGCGCGAATTCTATGCCGGCCGCGCCGGCGAGGAATGGCTCGGCGCACTCGCCCATCTCGGCACCGACGACCACAAGCCCTTCCTCGATACCGCGCCCTGGCTGATCGCGATCTTCGCCCAGCGCTGGGGCTATGATGCTGATGGCCGCAAGGTGAAGCACTATTACGTGCCTGAGTCGGTTGGCATCGCCGCCGGCTTCCTGATCGCCTCGCTCCACCAGGCGGGCCTGGCGACGCTGACCCATACGCCGGCGCCGATGAACTTCCTCAACGAGCTCTGCGGCCGGCCCGACAACGAGAAGGCGCTGATCCTGCTCGTCGTCGGCTATCCCGCCGAGGGCTGCGTCGTCCCGGCGATCGGCAAGAAGCCGCTGGAGGAGATCGCCAGCTTCCTCTGAGTCTCGTAATGTGAAAGCGCCAGTCGGGAGAGCCCCTCTTCCTTGTCGGGGAGGGGCTGGACCGGACTAACCGCCGAACAGGCGCTCGAAGAAGTTCTTTTCCTGTGGAGGCGGCGGGGTCCAGGCGCGGTCGCCGGAGGCGGCCTGCTGGGTCCGTGGCGAGGGCGCAACGCCGGCGACCGGCTCGCCGGTATCGAAGATCGACTTCGGCGCCGACTGCCAGAGCCCGCCCGGCAATTGCACCGGTTGCTGGCCGGCATGGGCCGCCTTCATGTACTTGCCCCAGATCTCGGCCGGCAGGCCGGCGCCGGTGACGCGCTTCATCGTCGAGTTGTCGTCGTTGCCGACCCAGACGGCGGTGACGAGGCGCCCGGTGAAGCCGACGAACCAGGCGTCGCGGTAATCCTGCGTCGTGCCCGACTTGCCGCCGACCTCCCAGCCGGGAAGGTTGACCTTGCTGCCGGTGCCGCCGGTCATCACAGCGTGGAACATCGAGTTCATCATCGAGAGGGTCTGCGGCTGGATCACCGGGCCGAAATTATTGGCCTTGCGAGCGTAGACAACCTTGCCGGCGGTCGTCTTCACCTCGCGGATCACATAGGGCAGCACCGACTGGCCGCCATTGGCGAAGGTCGCATAGGCCGCGGTCATCTCGAGCGGCGTCACTTCCGACGTGCCCAGCGACAGCGACGGATTGGCCTGCAGTGGCGAGTTGATGCCGAGGCGCTGGGCCGTACGCACGACCTCGCGCGGCGTCACCTCCTGGATCAGGCGCGCCACGACCGTGTTGAGCGAATGGGCGAAGGCGGTCTGCAGCGTGACCGGGCCGCGGAAGGTGCGCGAGAAGTTCTCCGGCTCCCAGCCCTTGATCGAGACCGGGGAATCGTCGCGGATCGTGTCGGGGGTCATGCCCTTCTCGATCGCGGTCAGGTAGACGAAGGGCTTGAAGGACGAGCCCGGCTGGCGATGTGCGGCCGTAGCGCGATTGAACTGGCTCTTGGTGTAGTCGCGCCCGCCGATCAGAGCGCGGATCGCCCCGTCCGGCGCCAGCGAGACCACCGCGCCCTGCGAGGCGTTGAGCTTGGCTCCCTGCGCCGAGAGCGCCTCGACCAGGATCGTTTCGGCAGAACTTTGCAACTTGGTGTCGACCGTGGTGAGCACGGTGACGTCGCCCTCGATCGCGCCGATGAAGTCGTCGAGAACGTCCATGACATAGTCGGCGGCGTAGTTGACCGAGCCGGCGCCGACACGTTCGGGCACCTCGGCCGGCGCGCCAAGCGCGGTCTTGGCCGAAGCCTGCGTGATCAGGCCCTGATCGGCCATGGCGGCAATGACGAGCTGGGCGCGCTTCTCGGCCGCTTCCGGGTTGCGGTTCGGTGCGAGGCGCGAAGGCGCCTGGACGAGGCCGGCGAGCATTGCCGCCTCGGCGATCGTGACCGAACGGGCCGACTTGTTGAAATAGCGCTGCGCCGCCGCCTCGACGCCATAGGCGCCAGAGCCGAAATAAACGCGGTTGAGATAGAGCTCGAGGATCTGGTCCTTGGTGTAGGTCCGTTCCAGCCAGAGCGAGAGGATCGCTTCCTGGATCTTGCGGGCGGCGGTGCGCTCCTGGGTCAGGAACAGGTTCTTGGCGAGCTGCTGCGTCAGGGTCGAGCCGCCCTGCACGCCGCCGCGCTTCGTCACGTTATTCACGACGGCGCGGGTCAGGCCGATCGGGTCGATGCCGAAATGGTCGTAGAAGCGCCGGTCCTCTATCGCGACGAAGGCCTTTGGCAGATAGGGCGGCACCTCGCCGATCGTGATGGTGCGCCCGCCGGTCTCGCCGCGATTGGCAAGCAGCGAGCCGTCGGCCGCGAGGATCGCGATGTTCGGCGGCCGCTTCGGCACGGTTAGCTGGTCGATCGGCGGCAATTGCGCGGCATGATAGGCAACGACGCCGCCGACAGCGAGCACAGCCCAGAGCCCGAGCACGAAGCCCCAGTAGAAGATGCGGCCAAAAAATGAGCCGCGCTTGCGGCGCTGCTTGCGGCCCTTGCCGCGCTCATTCTGCTGGCGGCGCGGTTGCTGGCGCGGTGCCACCCGGTTTGCTCCTCCGCGATAGGGGCGGTCCTCGGCCGACAGGCGCAGATCGCCGTCGTCGCGCTCGTAATCGTCGCGCGCACGCTCGAATGACGGCTCGCGCCGCTCACCGCCTCGTTTCGACCGGTCGTTCATCCCGCCCCGTTCAGGCCCCACCGCCGCGCTGCGCTCCGCAACCCGGCGATTTCCAGACAGGATTCAAACATGGCGCTTTTAAGGGGTGGTTAAGCCCGATTTCCGCGAATTTTCCGCAATGGTGAACGGAGCCAGCGCTGTTGCGGATTTGCCGCTGGGTGATTTTGCTGCGCTGCAAACGAAAACGTGACTTGATCGACCTTGCTTGCACAAGGACAAGCGCGATGGGCGCAGGATCGCTTCTTCGCCAGCAAACACAATTACTTAGACTCATTCGAAACCGGACGGAAGGCAACCCGCCCATGCAGGCTCTCAACTCCCTGAACCGCTTTGCGCCCTATGCGCTCGGGCTGCTGCGCATAGCAGCTGCGCTGATCTTCATCATCCATGGCACGCAGAAGCTATTCGGCTTCCCGGCTCCTCCGGCCAGCGGGCTGCCGGCGCTGTTCACGTTGTTCTGGTTCGGCGCGATCCTCGAAGCGTTCGGTGGCCTGCTCATCCTGATCGGCCTGTGGACCCGCCCGGTCGCCTTCATCCTCGCCGGCGAGATGGCCTATGCCTACTGGATGTTCCATGCGCCGCGGAGCCTCTATCCGCTGCTGAACGGCGGCGATGCGGCGATCCTCTACTGCTTCGTCTTCTTCTACCTGGTCTTCGCCGGCCCGGGCGCCTGGGCGCTCGACAACCGCTCGAAGTGACGGGGCCGACAGCCTGAAACGAGGAAGGCCCGCCCTCATCGAGGGCGGGCCTTCTGTGATTCTACGGCGCTTTCCGGATCAGACCGCGGCCGAGATCCAACGCGAGAGATCGCTCTTGGGGGCGGCGCCGACCTTCTGCGAGGCCAGCTTGCCGTCCTTGAACAGCATCAGCGTCGGGATCGAGCGGATGCCGAACTGAGCCGGGATGGCCTGGTTCTCATCGACGTTCATCTTGACGATCTTGACCTTGCCGTCGAGTTCGCCGGCGATCTCCTCAAGGGCCGGGCCGATCATCCGGCAGGGGCCGCACCACTCGGCCCAGAAATCCACCACCACCGGCTCACTCGACTTCAGCACGTCGGCCTCGAAGCTCGCATCGGTCACTTTGGTCGTCGCCATGGCTTACCGCCTTTCGATTCGCATGCGGCAACAACGCCGCCATTCAGCGCCGAAGCTATGAACGGGCAGCCGCAGGGTCAAGGCTGGCTCACCTTCCGGTGAAGCGGGGCTGATCCACCATCCTTGCGAGGGCGGCGTCGAGCAGCTCGGCACTGGGCTCCAGCGGCTTCAGACTCGCCGTATAGATCGCAACCGCGCGAACGCGGCGGCCAGGATAGATTTCGCCGATCAGCCGGCGATAGACCGCGAGCTGCGCCAGCGTCGACGCCGGAAGCGCCGCGGCGTCCTGCGGCGGGCGGGCCGCCGTCTTGAAGTCGGCGATCAGCACCTCGCCATCCCCGACCGCGAGCCGGTCGATCCTGCCCTGCACAGGCCGCTTGCTGCCATCAGCCAAGGTGATCTCGCCGGCGAGCGGCCCCTCGGCGAGGCTGCCCGGGCCGAACAGCCCGCTGAACTCCGGCTCGGCGATCAGCGCGAGCGCATCGTCGACGATCTTGGAGCGACGCTCCTCCGGCAGCGAGCCACCACGCGCCTCCGCCAGCGCGCGGGCGGTGCTGGCGCGCCGTTCCGGCGGCACCTCCGGTAGGACCTGTAGGAGCAGGTGCGCGAGTCGGCCGGCTGCAGCGGCATTGGCAAGGAAGGGCCCATCATGCGGGCGCTCCGGCGCATCGGCGGCAGAAAGTGCGCTCGACGGCCGCAAGGGCGGCGCCGGCTCGGCCTCCTCCGGCGCGGCACGCGTCAGCCAATCCGGCGGCGTGATCGCGGTTGGCGCAGCAACAGCTTCCTCGGCCGCCTCGTCTCCTGGCTGCGAAACCATGAAGCGGCGGACCCCGCCGTCGCCATCCGGTGCCGGCACGTCGCGTAGCCAAGGCTCGGAGCCGGCGAGGCCGAGCTCGGCCATGGCGTACCAGGAACCCTCGGGCGCCTCGCCCTTGGCCTGCACGCCACAGAGAATGAGACGTTCCTCGGCCCGCGTCAGCGCGACATAGAGCAGGCGGTGATGCTCCTCGACCATCTGGGCGACGATCGCGTCCTTGGCGCGCCGCATCGCCGCGGGATCGTCGGCTCGCTTTGTCGGCCAGACCGGCACCTGCGCGCCGCGCGGCGGCTCGACCGCCATCAGCTTCGGCAGGCGCCGTTCGCCCGGGGCGATGCCGAGATCGGCGAGGATGACGACCGGCGCCTCCAGCCCCTTCGAGCCGTGCACGGTCATCACCCGGACCTCACCGGCGCTGGCCGAGAGATCGCGCTTCACCTGTGTCGCTACCGCACCGATATGGTGCAGGAAGCCGGCGAGCGAGGGACCGTAGCGCCGCTCATGGTCGAGCGCGGCGCTCAGGAAGGCGTCGAGCGCATCGCCCGCTTCCGGGCCGAGCCGGGCGAGAGCGAGATTGCGGCCGCCGCCAGGGCCGAGCAGGCCGGCGAAGAAGCGGAACGGGCCATGACGCCCCGCCTCCTCGGCCAGCTCGGCCAGGCGCGCCTCGATCGCGGCATAGCGCGGCTCAGCTTTCGCCGCCTGCCGGAAGGCGTCGCGCAGCGAGCCTTTCCGTTCCGGCGCGAGCCGCATCAGGTCGTCGTCATCGAGGCCGAAAAGCGGCGTCTTCAGCGTGATCGCCAGGGAGAGATCGTCCTGCGGCAGCAGGATCGCACGCCCGAGCGCGACGAGGTCCTCGACCGCAGGGTGGTCTGCGAGCGTCAGGCGGTCGCGGCCGGCGACCGGCACTTCGCGATCCTTCAGCGCCTTGACGATCGCTTCGAACAGCGCGCCGCGCTGGCGCAGCAGGATCATCACGTCACCCGGCTTGAACGGCCGGCCGATATCGTCGCGGCCGGCCTCGCTCCAGCGCTTCAGCACGTCGGCGATGCGGGCGGCGAGCTTGACCAGCCCCGAGCGCCGCTCGGGCGCATCGACCGGAGTCGTCCAGGCATCGGGTTTTTCGCCGGCATCATCGGCCGAGACCGGCCACAGATCGACGGCGCCAATCGAGGCGCGCCTGACCGTATCGTGTCGTTCGGGGCCGGCGCCGCCGTCGAAGACGAGGCCGCGCCAATGCTCCTGCGGCGCGAACACCGCATCGACCGCGCGCATGATGTCGGGCGCCGAGCGGAACGAGGTGGTGAGGCTGATCGGCTCGAAGCGCTGCCCAGCCTCTGAAAGGCGCCGGCCGAGACTGCGCCGCTCCTCGCTGAAATGCGCCGGCGCCGCACCCTGGAAACCGTAGATCGACTGCTTCTCGTCGCCGACGACGAAGACGGTGCGCGGCCGAACCAATTCGCGCGCGCCCTCGCCGGCCGAGAACTCCTCGGCGAGGCGGCGCAGGATCGCCCATTGCGCCTCGCTGGTGTCCTGGGCTTCGTCGAGCAGGATGTGGTCGATGCCGGCATCGAGCTTGTAGAGGGCCCAGGCCGGATCGACCCGGTCGAGCAGCGAACGCGCCTTGGCGATCAGGTCGTCATAGTCGAGCAGCGAGCGCTGCGCCTTCAGCTTGCGATAGGCGGCGAGGATGTGGGTCACCAGCACGGCGAGCGCCGCGCTGCGCTCGCGCACGGCGATGGCGTTGAGTTGCTCGATCGCTCCGGTCAGGCAGGCTGCGACAGAGTCGAGCGCCGCGTCGAGATCGGCCGGCAATGCGCTGTTGCCCTTGCCGCGGACATGCTGGGCGACATTGCCTTCGGCCGTGAGCAGGCCGGCGCGGCAGGCAGCGACCGGGTCGGTGCCTGGCGCATCCGAGAGGGCGAGCCGGATCGCAGCCGCCGCCTTGGTGCGCGTCGCACTGCCGGCCTCGAAGGCAGCGACGAGCCGCTCGAGATCAGGGACGGCGGCCAGGTCGCGCTGGAAGCGCTCGCGCACCGTCTCCGCCGCCAGCTCCGGCGCGATGCCGAGGAAGGCCGAGAGCCCTGCGACGATCTCCTCAGGCCTGCGCGCCCGGCCTTCCGCATCGCTGAACACGGCGCGCTGGTGCAGCGCCTCGCGCATGATCTGGTCGAAGGTGTCCTGCGCGGCATGCTCGGCCATGAAACGCAGCGCCCGCGCCTGCGGCCCGTCGGGATCGGCCTCGGCAGAGGCGAGCAGGTCGCGCCGAGCGTCGCGCATCAACTCATCCTGAGCGAGGTCGTCGGCGACCTCGAAGCGCGGCGGGACATTGGCCTCGAAGGGGGCGCTCTGCAGCACCCGGGTGCAGAAGGCGTGGATCGTCTCGATCTTGAGGCCGCCCGGCGTCTCCAGCGCCTGCGCGAACAGGCGCCGTGCCCGGCTGATGTCGCTCGCGGCCGGCAGCTCACCCGTCAGGGCCGACAAGGCTGCCCAGAGCACAGAATCGGACGCGACGGCCCAGACCGAGAGCGCCCGGAAGACCCGGTTCGACATGTTGGCGGCAGCGGCCTTGGTATAGGTGATGCAGAGCATCCGGCCGGGCGCGACGCCGTCGAGCAGCAGGCGCAGCACGCGATTGACCAGCACATGGGTCTTGCCCGAGCCGGCATTGGCCGAGACCCAGGCGCTGAGATCGGGCTCGGCCGCCAGCGCCTGGTTGCGCCGCGTCTGCTCGGGAATGGTCCAGCCGGCCGGGGTCATGCCTCGTCTCCGGCATCGCCGCCGAGATCGGGTGCCGCCGACCATTCCTTGACCCGGGCGAGCTGGTCATAGGGGCTGGCGTATTTGATGTAGGCCGGGGCGCGGCGCGAGAGCCAGGGCTCGCGGCCGGCGCGCAGCAATGCGAGATGGTCGAGGAATTGCGCGAGATGGCGGGCGGTGACGTCGGCCTGCGCCTCGTCCTTGAACGACAGCCTCTTGTCCTTCTCCCAGCTCTTTGGGTCGTGGTTGAGCCTGAGATAGAGCAGCGCTTCGACCGGGCCCGGCAGGATGTCCGGCGAAAAGCCGTGGCGCAAAGCGAGCTCGGCTTCCAGCGTCAATTGCGGGGCGAAGCCGAGGCGGACCTGCTCCTCGCTCGGCGGCGCGCCGGTCTTGAAATCGATGATGCGCAAGGCCCCTTCGCGCGTGACCTCGACGCGGTCGGCCCGGCCGGTGAGCAGGACCGAGGAACCATCGATCAGCGGGAACTCGGCCTGCGTGTCACGCTCCACGGCGACGCGGGCGAGCCCTGGCCGCCGCCTGTCCTCCCAGCCGATGAAGTTCTGCGCGATCAGCAGGAAGCGCGGCCACCAGAAGGCACGCACCTCCGGCGTCTCCTCATAGGTGCGGAAGAGCCGCTCGCCGATCTCGATCAGGCTGCCATAGGCTCCGGCAGGCACCTGTTCCGGATAGGTCTCGGCGAAACCGCCAACGATGTCGTGCAACAGCGAGCCGCGATCGGTCGCGCCGGGATCCTCGACCAGCTCCGGCAGGGCGTCGAGCCGGAGGATCTTGCGGGCATAGACGGCATAGGGATCGCGATAGAGCGTCTCGACCTCGGTGACGCTGAGCCGCTTCGGCTGCAGGTGTGCCGCCGGATAGGGCTTGGGCCGCGGCACCGGCAGGAGATCGGCGGGTTTGCCGAGCAGCTCGGCCCAGGCGACCAGTTCCTGGCCACGCGCTTCGGCTGCCGCCCAAGCCTCGGCCGGCGCCACCGCCTTCAGGCGTTGCCAGAAGCGCGAGGGGATCGTCTCGGCCTCGCCGGCCTTGCGGGCGCGGGTCAGCGTCACCTTGCCGGCGAGCGCCGCTGCGACGAAGTCATGCGCGGTCTGGCCGATGCGGCGCTCGGGCGGGGAGAGGCCAAGCTCGGCCCGCATTGGCCGGTTGATGAAGGAATCGGTCTCGGCCGCCGGCGGCCAGACGCTCTCGATCAGGCCGCCGAGCACGACATGCTCGGCTTCGAGCAGGCGGGCTTCGAGCAGGCCCCAGATCTTGACGCGGGGATGGCCGGGGGCGCGGCGCTGCACGACACGCTCGCCGATCAGGCCTTCGAGAATGGCGATCCAGTCCCGGGCGCGGCCTTCGCCGGGCGCCTCCGGCAGGGCGGCGTCGAGATCATCGAACAGGGCGGCGAGCGCCTCGCCATCCGGGCCGCGCCAGGTGAGGATCGCGCCGGTCTCGTCGCCGCTCAGTTTTTCGACGGCGCGCCGAGCCTGCGCCGCGATCTCGCGCAGTTCGGGGGCAGGGCCGGCCAAGGCCGCGACGAGCGGAGCGAGCGCGTCTTCCAGCGCCGCCAGCACCTCTTCGGCCGCGCCGATATCCTCGTCGGTGAGCTTGCGGCGCGGGCGCGGCGCATAGGTCGCCTCGCGCAACCCCGGCATCGCCTCGAAGGCGCGGCGCAAACCGGGAAAGCCGGGGCCAATCGCCTCGCCGCGCCAGCAGCCGATCTCCAGCGCCGCCGCGCCCTGCCGCAGGCGTGGCTCGGCGAGGCCAAGACGGCAAAGCGGATGCGCCAGCAATGCGACGAGGCTCGCCGGCGAGAGATCGCCATCGACCGCATCGAGCGCCAACCGCAACAAGGCGCCGGCCGGCCAGCGGCCAAGCGGCAGGCCGGCGGAATCATCGGCCTGGATGCCCCAACGCCTGAGCTCGACCGCGACGCGCTCGGCAAGGCTGCGATCGGGCGTGATCAGTGCGGCGCGGGCGCCGGGCTCTTCCAGAGCCTCGCGCAGAGCGAGCGCCGCGACCTGCGCTTCCTCGCGCTCATCCGCGGCTTCGACGATGCGCAGGCCGTCGAGCGCGCCGGCTGGTATGGGCGCGGCGCCAGCCCAGTCATCGGTGACCGAGGCGGGCAGCAAGGCGCGGCGCAGCAGGTCGCGGCGGGCTTCCAGTCCCGGCGAAGGCTCGGCGAGGATAACGACCTCGTCACGGCTCGCGCCGATCTCGTCGAGCAGGCGATGCAGCGCCGCCTGCGGATGCGAAGGCGCCGGCTCCTGGACGATGGCGCGCCAGCCCTGCTCGGAGAGCGCCTCGTCGAGATCCGGCAGCACGACGGCGCCGTTCGGGGCGCGGGCGAGCGCAGCGAGCAGACGGGCCGTCGCCGGCACCGTGCCGGTCGAGCCCGCCGCGATCACTGGCCCGTGGAAATCGCCGGCAAGCAGGCGGTCGCGCTCGGCCGCCAGCATGCGATTGCGGAACTCGGCCGGGTCGCATTCGGCCCGCTGTTCGAGGATCGCCGGCCAGGCTTCGGCGATGATGTCGAGGAAGCGGGCGTTGAACTGCCAGATCTCGTCGAAGCGGGCGGCATCGAGCCCTTTCAGTCGCGCCGGCGAGACGCCTTCGGTCTGCAACTGGTCGAGCAGATGGGCGAGGTCGCCGGCGAGCCCCCAGGCTTCGGCCAGGGTTGCCGGCATCAGCGAGGGCTCGGCCGGATCGAGCTTGAGATGCTGGCGGTTGGCGGTGCGGCCCCAGGCCGAGATCAGCGTCGTCAGGATGAAGCGACGGCGCAAAGGGTCGATCGGCGCGACCCGCCCGAGCGCCAACGCATCACCCGCGCCTGCGATCAGCGCCGTCTCGGCTTCGTCGACATCCCCGAGTGGGACGATTCGCGGCAGCAGCAATGGCCGGCCGCCGAGCTTTTCCGACAGGATAGTGCCGAAGGCCCGGGCCGCGCGCTGCGTCGGCAGATAGAGCGTGGTGCGCGAGAGGGCGGCGGGGTCGCCGGGGTCGAAAGCCCGGCCGAAGCGGCCGGCGATCAGTGCCTGCGCCAGCACCGAAAGGAAGGGCGCGCCGGCCGGGATGCTGAACAGGTTGAGTCCGGCCATCGCGGCTCAGCCGCTCTGATGGGCGGCGTAGGCCTGCTCCGCCAGCGGGATCGCCTCGGGCGTGCCGACATGCAGCCAGCGCCCGTCGAGTAGATGACCAAAGAGCGTTCCCCTGGCAATGCAGCGATCGAACAGCAGGTTCAGCGAGAACGGCCCCTCCGGCGTATCGGCGAAGAGTTCCGGCTTGATGATGGCGACGCCGGCATAGACGTAAGGCGCGCTCGCAGCCTGCCCGCGCCGCGCCAGCCGGCCGGCTTCGTCGCGGAAGAAATCACCGGCGCCGTCGAAGCCGACGCTGCTCTCGCGTTCGGCGAGCAGGAGCAGCATCTCCATGCGCGCCGCATCCCAGGCGGCGGCCATGGCGGAAAGGTTCGACGCCCGCCGTTCGCTCCAGAGCGAATCGGAGTTGATATGGAAGAAGGGCTCGGCGCCAAGCAGCGGCAGCGCCTTCTTCACGCCGCCACCGGTTTCGAGCAGGACGTCGCGCTCGTCGGAAATGGTGATGCGCGGACGGGTGCGGCCGGCGACGCGCGCCTCGATCTGCTCGGCGAGGTAGTGGACATTGACCACGGCCTCCGCGACTCCGGCCTCAGCGAGGCGATCGAGCGCATGGTCGAGCATGGTCTTGCCGGCGATCGCGACCAGCGGCTTCGGCATCGTGTCGGTGATCGGGCGCATGCGCTTGCCGAGCCCGGCGGCGAGCACCATGGCCCGGCGGATCGGTGGCGAACTGGTCTGCATGACGTGAACGAATCTCCCGCCGGCCATAGCGGTCTATCAGCCATGGCCGGCGCGATTGCTCAAGTGCTCCAGCCTGATCGCTCGGTGTCCATCGGATCGATGGGTGACACCGGCTCACGTCCCGCGTGGCTTGGCCCGGGTCGTCGGCGTCGCTGCGGACGGATCGTCTGGCCAGGGATGGCGGGGATAGCGTCCCTTCATCTCGGCTTTCACGCTCGCCCAGGAACCGCGCCAGAAGCCGGGCAGGTCGCGCGTCACCTGGATCGGTCGGTGCGCCGGCGAGAGCAGCTCCAGCACCAGCGGCACGCGCCCACCAGCAAGTGAGGGATGCTGCGCCAGCCCGTAAAGCTCCTGCACGCGGACCGAGATCGTCGGCCCGGCTTCGGCGCCATAGTCGACGGCGAGCTGCGAACCGGTCGGCGCCGTAAAATGCGTCGGGGCTTCCGCATCGAGCCGCCGCTTCAGCTCCCAGGGAAGCAAGGTCGCGAGTGCCGCATCGAGATCGCCCGGCGTGATCGCCGCCAGCGAGTTTCGACCGACGATGTGTGGCGCCAGCCAGTCTGCGGCAGTCTCGGCGAGACCGGTATCGGAGAGATCGGGCCAGCCGGCATCCTCGCCCTCCGCAGCGCGTAGGAACGCGATGCGCTCGCGGAGTTGCGCCTGCGCCTTGCTCCAGGGCAGAGTCCCGACGCCAAGCGCGGCGACGCCTTTCGCCAGCACCTCGGCATTCTCCGGGGAAGCCTCGACCGGCAAGGGCCGTTCGGCCAGAACCAGCGCACCGTACTTACGGGCTGCCCGCGCCCGCAGCGCCCGGGCCTGCCGGTCGAACACGGTCTCGTTGCGCTCCGACAGGCCGATCCGGATCAGGCCGGAGGCGGCGAGCGTGGCGATCTCGGCCTCGCTGATCGCGACGGCGCTGAGGATGCGGGCCTGCTGGGCGCTGCCGGTCATCTCGCCGACGACGAGATAGGGCTCGCGCGCCAGCCTCTGGCCGGGTTCGAGTGCGGCCCCGCGGCCATTGGCGAGGAGGTACTGCCCGGAGCCGGGCTGGCGTGCCTTGGCGACGCGGTCCGGGAAGGCGAGGCCGAGCAGGAAGCCGGGAGAGAGCGGTTGCTCCACGCCGGCCGCGACCTTGCCCGCCGCCTGCCTGGCCCAGCCTTCGGCGAGGCGGCGCATGTCGCCGGCACGGCCGCCGCGCTCGCGGCCGAAGCGCTCGAGCCGCTCGGAAAGGTCGATCGCATCGCCGCCCAATCCGCGCTCGACCAGCAGCGCCGCCAGCAAGGCGGCGGGTTCGGCCTGGCGATGATGCGCCGCTCCGACGACCATATGCGCCAGCCGCGGCGGCAGTGGCAGCACCTGTAGCGCCTTGCCGTCCTCGGTGATGCGCCCGTCCGGATCGAGCGCGTCGAGGTCGCCCAGGAGTGTCCGCGCCTCCTTCAGCGCGGGGGTAGGCGGCGGATCGAGAAAGGCGAGCGTGGTCGGATCAGCGACGCCCCAGGCGGCGCAGTCGAGCAGCAATGGGGCGAGGTCGGCCGAGAGGATTTCGGGGCGGGCGAAGGCTTCGAGCGCGCCGTTGCCCGCCTCCTCCCAGAGCCGGTAGCAGATGCCGGGTTCGGTGCGGCCGGCGCGGCCACGGCGCTGGTCGCTGGCCGCCCGGCTGGCGCGCTGGGTCACGAGGCGGGTGACGCCGATATCGGGCTCGTAGAGCGGCACGCGGGCAAGCCCGGAATCGATCACGACGCGCACGCCCTCGATCGTCAGCGAGGTCTCGGCGATCGCGGTGGCGAGCACGACCTTGCGCTTGCCCTTTGACGCCGGCAGCACGGCGCGGTCCTGCTCGGACTGGTCGAGCGCGCCATAGAGCGGCGCGATCTCGATCGCGGCATCGCGGATCTTCTCGCGCAGTCGCTCCTCGACACGACGGATCTCGCCTTGCCCCGGCAGGAAGACGAGCAGCGAGCCGGCCTGCTCGTTCAGCGCCTGCAGCACGGCTTCGGTGACCTGGTCCTCGATCCGCTTCAGCGGGTCGCGGCCGAGATAGCGCGTCTCGACCGGATAGGCCCGGCCTTCGCTCTCGATCACCGGGGCATCGCCGAGCAGCCTTGCGACCCGCGCGCCGTCCAGCGTCGCCGACATCACCAGGATGCGCAGGTCCTCGCGCAGGCCCGCCTGTGCATCGAGCGCCAGTGCCAGCCCGAAATCGGCATCGAGCGAACGCTCGTGGAACTCGTCGAACAACACTGCTGCGACGCCGTCGAGCGCGGGATCGTCGAGGATCATCCTTGCGAAGACGCCTTCGGTGACGACTTCGATCCGCGTCTTCGGCCCGATCTTGGAGCCGAGCCGGACGCGCAGGCCGACCGTCTCGCCGACGCGCTCGCCCAGCGTCTGCGCCATGCGATTGGCCGCGCCGCGCGCCGCCAGGCGCCGCGGCTCCAGCACGATCAGCTTGCCGTCCTGAGTCCAGGGCTCATCGAGCAGCGCGAGCGGCACGCGCGTCGTCTTGCCGGCGCCGGGCGGGGCGACGAGCACGGCATTCGGCCGCTCGCGCAGGGAGGCGGCGAGGGCGTCGAGAACCGCGTCGATCGGGAGGGCTGTGTCGAAGGCGCGCATGCACCCGCGATGTGGCGCAGGCGACGAAACTGCGCAAGTCGGCTCAGGCGGCCTGCTGCAATCCGACTGCGAACGGCGTCATGCTGACCGTGCCGGCTTTCACCGAGACCAGCGTGTTGCAGGGCAAAGCTTGCCAGCAGTCGCGGGCGGCATCGACCGGCTCGGAAGCGATCACCACCGCATCGCCGCGATTGCAGACATAGAGCGTCGGCGGCCTCGTGTCGGACGACCAGCGTATTGCATGGATCGTCTCGCCATCGGCGAGCGCGGCAGCGCAGCGCAAAGGCTCCTGCACGCCGGCTTCCTGCATCAACGCGAGTGCATCGCCGAGTGCTCCCGCCAGGGCGTCGCCGGGTGCGGCGCCCTCAGCGATGCGAGCCAGTGCCAGCAGGAACAGCGCTTCGGAATCGGTGGTGCCGACGCGGGCATCATAAAGCGCATCCGGGATCAGGCTTTCGAGTCGGCGCTTGATCACGGCATAGCCGCCGATCTGGCCGTTATGCATGAACAGGTGCCGGCCATGGACGAAGGGGTGGCAGTTCGCGCGCGTCGAGGCCGTGCCGGTGGCGGCGCGCACATGCGCGAAGAACAGATGCGAGCGTACCAGGCGCGCGATCGAGAGCAGGTTTTCATCCGACCAGGCTGGCCTGATCTCGCGATACTGGCCGGGCTCGGCTCGTTCGCCATACCAGCCGACGCCGAAGCCGTCGCCATTGGTCCCGGTCTTGGCCTCCTCGGCATGGAGCGACTGGTGGATCAGCGAATGGCAGGGCGACGCGATGAAGTCCTCGAGGAAGACCGGAGCGCCGGCATAGGCGAGGAAACGGCACATGGTGGTCCCGAATCAGGCGCGGGCGGGACGCCGCAGAGAGATGATTATTCCACGAGAATGAATGTCGGCATAACGATTCGTCTCTCCCAAACTTGCTCCCACGGCATGGTCATCCCGGACAAGCCGCGAAGCGCGCCGATCCGGGATCCATTCCTGAACCTTACCGATAAAGGTTCCGGAATGGGTCCCGGGTCTCCCTTCGGTCGCCCGGGACGACAGGAGAAGGAACAGTCGGCGTCATTGCGAGCCGCATAGCCTTGATATAACCGTCGCGAGCAGGGGTGACGACGACGTCCCGCGGCAAGCGGGCAGGGGATGAGGCCGATTATCATGCTGACGAAGCTTGCCGGCGCGGCGCTCCTGTTCGCTCTTGTCCCTGAGGCCGCCTTCGCCGCCGGCGATATCGGCGGTGCGACCATGGGCGTCGCCTGGGCCCTGCCCTTTGCCGGCATGCTGCTCTCGATCGCGCTCGGGCCGGTGCTGTTCCCGCATTTCTGGGAGCTGAACTACGGCAAGTTTGCTGCCTTCTGGGCCGTGCTGGTCGTGGTGCCGCTCGTCCTGTTCCGCGGCTTCGACCCGGCGCTCGGCGCGCTCCTGCACACGGCGCTGCTCGAATACATCCCCTTCATCATCCTGCTCTTTGCGCTGTTCACCATCGCCGGCGGCATCCTGATCACCGGCAATCTGCACGGCACGCCGGCGACGAACACGGCGCTGCTCGCGATCGGCACGCTGATGGCGAGCTTCGTCGGCACCACCGGCGCCTCGATCATCATGATCCGGCCCGTCCTGCGCGCGAACGACAACCGGCGCCATAACGTGCATGTCGTCGTCTTCTTCATCTTCCTGGTCTCGAACATCGGGGGATCGCTGACCCCGCTCGGCGACCCGCCGCTCTTCCTCGGCTTCCTGCGCGGCGTTTCCTTCTTCTGGACGACGACGCATCTGCTGCCGGAGACGCTGTTCGCGGTCGCCGCCCTGCTCGCGGTGTTCTACGCGCTCGACAGCTATTTCTTCCGCAAGGAGGAGAACTACCCGCCGCTGCGCGACCCGACGCCGGATCGCGCCATCAAACTCTTCGGCAAGGTCAACATCCTCCTCCTCGTCGGCGTCATCCTCGCCATCCTGATGTCGGCGAGCTGGAAGCCGGGCGTCGCCTTCACCATCCACGGCGTCGCCGTCGAATGGCAGAACCTGGCGCGTGACGTCATCCTGCTGGCGCTGGCCGGCCTTTCGCTGGTGCTGACGCCGAAGCCGGTGCGTGCCGGCAACGAGTTCAGCTGGGGGCCGATCAAGGAGGTTGCCAAGCTCTTCGCCGGCATCTTCGCCTGCATCATTCCGGTGCTGGCGATGTTGCAGGCCGGCCGGAACGGCGCCTTCGCGCCGCTGGTCGCCCTCGTCAGCAATCCCGATGGCAGCGCCAACAACGTCGCCTATTTCTGGCTGACCGGCGCGCTTTCGTCCTTCCTCGACAACGCGCCGACCTATCTCGTCTTCTTCGAGCTCGCTGGCGGCGACCCGAAAGTGCTGATGATGACAGGGGCGCTGACGCTGACCGCGATCTCGGCCGGCGCGGTCTTCATGGGCGCCAACTCCTATATCGGCAACGCCCCGAACTTCATGGTCTACGCCATCGCCAAGGACCGGAAGGTCGCGATGCCGAGCTTCTTCGGCTACATGCTCTGGTCGGGCGCGATCCTGATCCCGCTCTTCCTGGTGCAGACCGTGATCTTCTTCCGCTGAGCCGGTTGTCTGACGGCATGGACACGGGTCGGATGCGCGCCTAAAGGGGCGGCGTCCGAAGGAAGCCCTGATGCCCCTGCGCCCCGACACGCTGGCGATGACCGCCGTCCTCGCCATGCTGACGGCGCTCGGCCCGCTCTCGACGGATTTCTATCTGCCCTCGCTGCCCGAGATCGCGCGGGTGATGGGGACGGACTTCGCCGGCGCGCAGGCGACGCTCTCGGCTTTCCTGTTCGGCTATGCCGCCGGCCAGATCATCTGGGGCCCGCTCTCCGACCGACTCGGTCGCAAGCCGGTGTTGATGATCGGCCTTTGCCTGTTCATCGCCACGACGCTCGCCTGCGCCTTCGCACCTTCGATCGAGGCGCTGATCGGCGCCCGTTTCGCCCAGGCGCTCGGCGCATCGGGCCCGATCGTGCTCGGTCGCGCCATTGTGCGCGATCTCTATGACGGGCCGCGGGCCGGCCGCGAGCTCGCCCGCATGGGCATGATCATGGGACTGGTGCCGGCGATCGCGCCGGTGCTCGGCGGCCTGTTGCAGAACGCTTTCGGCTGGCGCTCGACCTTCCTGGCCTCGCTCGTCTTCGCGCTCGCCATGCTCGCCATCATCGTCACGATCATGCCGGAGACGCTGCGCCAGCGCTCTCCGGACGGCCTGTCGCTGCCGGCGATCCTGCGCGGCTACCGGCTGCTGCTGCGCAACCGCGCCTATCGCGTCTATGTCGCCCTGACCGCGCTCGCCTATGCCGGCCTCTTCGCCTTCATCTCCGGCTCGTCCTTCGTGCTGATGGGCGTCTATGGCCTGACGGCGCCGGCCTATGGGCTCTCCTTCGGCTGTGCCGTGCTCGGCTTCATCCTCGGCACGATCATCGCGCAGCGCCTGGTCGGCCGTCGCGGCCTCGACGGCGTGATCGCGCTCGGCGTCGCCTGCCTCGCTGCCGGCGGCCTCGCCATGCTGGCCGGCATCGCCACCGGCTTTGGCGGCGCGGCTGGTGTCGTCGGGCCGATGGCGCTCTATGCCTGCGGCGTCGGCTTGACCATGCCGCAGGCGCAGGCTTCGGCGATGATGCCCTTTCCCGAGCGGGCCGGCGCGGCCTCGTCCCTGACCGGCCTGTGCCAGATGCTGCTCGCGGCCTGCGTCGGCCTGCTCGTCGGCCATCTGCTCAAGGGCAGCGCGCTGCCCTTGCCTGCCGTGATGTCGGTGATCGGCGTCGCGACGCTGATCCTCTTCCATGCCAGCGCCAAGATCCGCGCCGGCAAGGTCTGATCGTCAGTTCCCCATCCGGTCGCGCCATTGCCGCTCGCCCTGCATGCAGGAGACGCGCGGCGCCTTGGCCTGCGCCTTCTGGATCAGGGCTTCCGGTCCTGCCGGCAGCTCGGCGATCTCGCGGACCAGCTTGGTCCGCGTCGCGTCGACGAACTGATGGCGCTCGCGGATCGGGATGACGAAGGCGCCGATACCGGTGATGACGCAGTCCTCGTAGTAGACGTCGAGATTGTCGATGTCGAAATAGCTCGCCTGCTTCAGCATCACCGGCAGACCGTTAATGGAAATGCCCTTGTCGCGGGCGGTATCGCGAGCGACCGTCACCGGGCGCCCGTCATTGTTGGCGCCGTCGCCGGAGATGTCGATGACGCGGCGCATCGGCGTGACATTGCTCGCCTCGAGCAGCGAGACGGCAAGATCGATCGCTCCGGAGATCGAGGTGCGCCGTCCGCGCCGGGTCGGGGCCTCGCCGAGCTCCTCGGCGAAGGCGATCGCCGATTGCGGGGTTTCGATCACCGTCCAGGGCCTGACGATGTGCTGGAAGTCGCCGCCGGCCCATTCGAAATAGGTGACGGCGATCTTGCCGATCGCGCCCTTGGCGATGGCTTCGTGCAGCTGCTTCGAGCGGAAGGCCTCGATATAGCCGTTGCGCTGCAGGGCGAGTTCGTCGAGATCCATCGAGTAGGACACGTCGACCGCCAGCACGAGGGCGACGTCGACCTCCTCGGGCGGCGCATTCGCTTGTTGCGCATTTGGCGCCGCGCCCGGCCAGAACCCGGCGGCCGCGAGACTCAAGAGACCGAACAGCCAGGGCCGCATCGAAACCTCCGTCATCTGTCGTCGAAGCATGACGCCGAAAGAAGACGGGTTCCGGGCGAAGGCAGGCTTCAAACGAATGTCGTCGAAGTCTGCGCCTGCTTTTGATTCGCGCAAAGCACGAAAACGCGAGTGTCGGCCGGAAAAATGGGCATCGGCCTGCACAAGCCGATACCCCGTAGGGGCTATCCGCGCCTGCGGTTCTCGACGATCGCGAGCGCGGCCTGGAAAGCTTCCTCGACGCCGAGCGCCGAGGTGTCGAGCAGGATCGCATCCTCTGCCGCCTTCAGCGGCGCGTCGCCGCGGCCCGAATCCCGGGCGTCGCGCCGGCGGATATCGGCCAGGATACCGTCGAAGGTCGTGGTCTCGCCGCGGCCCGCCAGTTCCTTGTGCCGGCGCGCGGCGCGCACTTCCGGGGTCGCGGTGACGAAGAGCTTCACGGTCGCCTCAGGGCAGATCACTGTGCCGATGTCGCGCCCGTCGAGCACGGCCCCGGCTGTGGCTGCGGCGAAGCGGCGCTGCCGGTCAATCAGGGCGCGCCGGACCGCGGGAATCGCCGCGACCACCGAGGCGGCCTCGCCGATCTCGCGGCCGCGCAGCCGCGATTCGTCGATGGCCGCATCGTCGAAGCCGGCGGCGCTCGCCGCGGCGGCCTGCGCATCGTCGAGCGGTTCGCCGGCATCGAGCATGGTACGGGCGACCATGCGGTAGAGCAGGCCGGTGTCGAGATAGGGCAGGCCGTAATAGGCGGCGAGCCGGCGCGCCAGCGTGCCCTTGCCGGAGGCCGCCGGTCCATCGACGGCTATCACCAACCGGCCGGCCTGTTGCATCGGGGAGGCTGTCGGCTGGATTGCGGGCACGATTTCAGTCTTTCGCCAGTGCTCAGGTCGAGGCAGAGTTCTAAAGCACCGGGTGCGTCGATGCGAAGCGGTTTTGCAGCTGGCATCGCTGGTTTGCGCCGCAGCCAAATCAATATTTGACAGCGACGCTTCGCCCGACTAACGGACGCCCCTGCTTTTTACGAACCCTGTCCGAACTTGAAGGTCCGACGCCGTGGCGAAACCGGAACTTGGTACCAAGCGCGTTTGCCCGGTCACGGGCCGCAAATTCTACGATCTCGACAAGGATCCGATCGTCTCGCCCTATACCGGCCAGTCCTATCCGCGCTCGCTGTTCGAGCCGCAGGCCAAGGCCGCTCCGGCGCCCAAGCCGAGCGATGACGAGGATGAGACGGAGGCGGCTGACGGCGCCGTCGAGCTCGTCTCGCTCGACGACGCCGATGCGGAGGCCGCCGAGAAGGAGCCGGTGGTCACCACCGATGACGACATCGAGATCGAGGATGACGGTACCGCCGGCGACGACGACGACACCTTCTTGGAAGAGGACGAGGAAGGCGACGACGACGTCTCCGACCTGATCGATGGCGACATCGAGGGCGACGAGGACGCCTGAGCCGCGCCAAGATCGCGTCAAATCGCGCTCCTGAAAAAAGCGCGACAAGAACGTGACATCAGTGCTTGTGTCTTGGCGCAAGCTTGCCTATAGAGCGCTTCGTCGCTGCGGCGACGAGCGCGGACCGGCTTGAAAGAGCCTTCGGACTGCGATGATTTTCCGGCCTTTCCCCAAGAAGGTCGGCAGAGTGGGGCCATAGCTCAGTTGGGAGAGCGCTTGAATGGCATTCAAGAGGTCGGCGGTTCGATTCCGCCTGGCTCCACCAAATCTCTCCTCGTAAATCGCTGGCTCTTCGGACCTTTGGCGTTCCGGCGCTGCCCGTGCCTTTACCTCGCCCGCAGCGATGGCCGCCTAGCTCGCGCTGGCCAAAAGCAGTATCAGCTCCGCCTGGCGCGACGTCCCCGTCTTCTGGAAGATCGTCTTCAGCCGGGTCCTGACGGTTTCCTGGGTAATGCCGAGCTGCTCCGCCGCATCGACGACCGACTCGCCCAGCAGCAAGCGCCGGCAGAGCGCGATCTCGGAAGGTGTCAGCCCGAAGGCAGGGGCGAGAGGCGCCAGATCGCCCGCACTCAATCCCTTGGAGCCGAGCTCGAGGATCTGCACCAGGATCAGCCGCTCGGGTGGCAGCAGGATCAGGCGGCTCCCGGCTGGTGGCTGGGCTATCGGGAGCGCGGCGAGCGATACTTGCCATGCGCCGGCGGCAGTGCGGAAGCCGATGCGCGAGACGGTGGTGGGCTTGCCCTGGGACAACAGGTCCAGCGCTGCTGCGAAGCGGCTGTCCGCCGTCGCATCCGCAAGATGGCAGCGCCCGTGGCGAACAGTGACGCATTGCCCCGAGACGAAGAGCCTCTCGGCAAGGAGATTGGCGTCGCGCACGCGCCGGTTACCGCCGACAACGAAAGCCGCGCAGCGGCTGCGCTCGACCAGGGCCGCTTTGGCCACTGCCGTTTCCACATCCGAGCGCAGGAGGCGGGCGAGGCCGATCGAGCGCTCGAAATTGCCGCGGACATTGGTCAGGATTTCCACAGCCGCCCGGTCGTAGATGCCGGATCTCGACAGCGGGTAGTGCAGGAGCAGATTCACGGCCTCGTCGCTCTCGCCGACGACCTTCATGCCGGCGGCAGCCACTGCACGGCCCTGAGGCAGCAGCCAGTCATTGTAGAATTCCGTGTTGATGAAGGTGCTTGCGGGGCAGACCTCCTCCGAGGCGCCGATCATGGTGCCCTTCAGGCTGCCCCAATAGCTGTTCCACGGATTGATATGGGCGAAATGCTCCGCATAGGCGGTCACGAAGGCCGGCTCCATGTTCTGGAGCGATAGAAAGTTGAGACGGCTTTCGGGGAAGTTCATATTGGCGAGCCCGCCCCAGGAGCCGGGGAAGGCCTCACTCAGGAGTGCCGGCACCTGGTCCCATGAGCCCTCGCCAAAGGTCGCGGCATCGATGGCCGCGGCAAGGTTCTGGCTGATGACCGACACGCGGTCCTCGTCGTATACGTCGAGCAATCCTCGCCTCACGGCCATTTTCGTCCCAAGTCGATGACGATGGCCGAGCTGCCATCACTCATGATCTCCATTGCCTCTACGTTAGCCGATCGGCTGTAGCAGGAAAAAGGAAAACTACTCTAACGAGTGGAAGGTTCCTATCGAACGGCACCCCCGGCGAAGGTGGTTCGTTGCTGCCGGGTTCCCGCGAATTCTTCGCGCGGTTGTCGCCGATCTCGTTCTGATCGGAGGATAGGATCCAGGTCATCGACGGCTTGACCGGCGCGACCCCGCCAAGGTCGAGCAGCAGGACCAGCAGCTGCGCGGCTGTCAGTACGCGCTGATCGTCGATGTCATCGAATAGACCTGCCACACGCGCCTGCTGGCGGCCGCAGTCGCTCTGCGTTTAGGGCGCGTGCGGGTTTGAAATGGGAAGGTCCTTTTGGGTGTCTCGTGCAGTCGGAGGTGATCATCCCAAGGAAGGGGTGGCATTCAGTTTTTTATTTCGAATGGCGCCTAGATGTTCGTAAATTGATCATGGAATTATCCGCATAATAATCTCCTGAATGGGCCGTTATTTTTAAAAAACACTTCTCTTGACCATCGACTATGCTGGCCGTCATCGTGAAAGACAGAGGGCGCGAGGTCCGCTCCCTGTCAAATCATTCGCCATATGCGAGGTGCGCGATGTCCAATGCCGGCCGCCAGCTCACGCTCAACCTGTTCATCTATCCCGGCGGTCATCATGAGGCGGCCTGGCGCTACGAGGAGTCGGAACCGGAGCGGGTGCTCGACATCCGCTACTATCAGGAGCTGGCGCGAAAGGCCGAGGCTGCGAAGTTCGATGCAGTCTTCCTCGCCGACGGGCCGTCCTTGGCGGAGAACGTCCGTTATTCGTCCCGCGTTCGCCTGGAGCCGGTGACTTGGCTGACCGCCATAGCCGCTGCCACCGAAAAGATCGGCCTGATCGGCACGGCCTCGACGACCTATAACGAGCCCTACAACCTCGCCCGGCTCTTCGCCTCGCTCGACCATATCAGCGGCGGCCGCGCCGGCTGGAATATCGTCACGACTAGCGATGCCGGGGCCGCCCATAATTTCGGGCTACCCGAGCATCCGCCGCATGGCGAGCGCTACGAGAAGGCCCGCGAATTCCTGGATGTGGTCACCCGGCTCTGGGACAGCTGGGAGGACGACGCCCTCGTCGCCGACCCCCGGAGCGGCGTCTTCGCCGATGCCGACAAGGTCCACCGCATCGACCATGTCGGCAAGCACTACCGGGTGCGCGGCCCGCTCAACGTCTCGCGCTCGCCGCAGGGGCGGCCGGTCTATGTCCAGGCCGGTTCCTCGGAGGATGGCCGCTCCTTCGCCGCCCAGTTCGCCGAGGCGATCTTCACCGCCCACCAGACGCTTGCCAGCGCGCAAGAATTCTATGCCGACATCAAGACCCGTGCGGTAGCGCTGGGGCGCCGGCCGGATCACTTGCGCGTCCTGCCGGGGATCAGCCCCTTCCTCGGCTCGACCGAGGCCGAGGCGAAGCGTCTGGAGGAGGAGATCGACGAGCTGATCCAGCCGGCCGCCTCGCTCGACCAGCTCAAGCGCATGATCGGGGTCGATCTCAGCGGCTATGATCTCGACGGCCCCGTGCCGCGCCACATCATCGATACCAACGGGCCGAAGGGGCTGGCTAGCCGCTTCCAGCTCGTCGTCGACATCGTCGACCGCGAGAACCCGACGATCCGCCAGTTGATCCGGCGCCTTGCCGGTGCACGCGGCCATCGCGTCGTGGTCGGCACGCCCGAGCATGTCGCGAACGAGATCCAGAGCTGGTTCGAGCAGGGCGCGGCCGACGGCTTCAACGTGATGCCGCCCTGGCTGACCGGCGGCTTCGATACGTTCGTTGCCGAAGTCGTGCCGATCCTGCGCAAGCGCGGCCTGTTCAGGCAGGAGTATTCCGGTACGACGCTGCGCGACCACCTCGGGCTGCCGCGCCCGGACAGTGTCTTCGCCGCCGAGCAGCGCAAGAGCGCCTGAGGCGCTCCGCTTCGCACCCGACCTTCCCAATGCGTGACGCGAAGCGAGTCTGGCTCGCCGAGCGATGACGCATGCCCATCGAGGACATCAGATGAAGCTGACTTACCTCCTGCCTGTTGCAGCCGCCCTGCTGGCCGGCGCGGCTGCGGCTCAGCCCTTGCCTGAGAGCGCGCCGCTCCCCGAGCGCATCCCGCCGGGAACGACCCTGGTGATCGGCGATCCGCAGACGCGTGTCGCGCTCACCTTGTCGGGGGAGCTCGCCAAGCTGCCCTTCAAGGTCGAATGGGCCAACATCTCCGGCGGCCCCCAGACGATCGAGGCCTTCCGGGCCAAGGCACTCGACATCGGCGCGGTCGCCGATATCCCGCCGGTTCACGCGCAATGGACCGGGCTCGAGGTCAGGATCGTTGCAGCCAAGTTCCGGCGCGATCCAGTCGGACATCCGATCTACGTGATCGCCACCGCGCCCGGCTCCGGCATCGCGAAGCTCGAGGACATCAAGGGCCGAAAGATCGCCTTTAGCCCCGGCCAGGCGCAGGGCGCCCTCGTCTTGCGCGTGTTGAAGAAGCTCAACCTCCGGCATGATGAGGTCCAGCTCGTCGAGTTACCGAGCGTCGGCGACGCCTATGTCAACGCGCTCGCCAGCAAGCTCGTGGATGCCGCCCCGATCGGAGAGGCGAATAAGCAGCGCTTCGTCCAGAACTACGAGCGTGACGGCGCCAGGGCCTTGCCGCACGGCCTGCGCGATGATCCCGCCTATCTCTATGTCGTGAAATCCTCGCTGGAGGATCCCGGCAAGGCTGCGGCGATCCGCGCCTATGTCCAGGCCTGGGGCCGCGCCACCAAATGGGTCGAGACCCACCCCGAGGAGTGGATCAAGGGCTACTACGTCAAGGATCAGGGCCTCAAAGCCGATTCCGGCCGCTTCCTGGTCGAATCCAACGGCGATCCCGATGTGCCGCTCGACTGGAACGGGGCGATCGAGCGCCAGCAGGAAACCATCGATCTCCTCGCCGCCGAGCTGAAGAAGCCGGTGCTGAAGGCCGCGACACTGTTCGACCGGCGCTTCGAGCAGGTCGCCGGCGCGGCCTATCAGGGAGAATGAACCATGGCTGATCTCTCGCTCACCGGCGGGCAGGGCGCCCTCGACCCGAGCTGGCTCAAGCTCGCCCGCAGCCAGCCCGCTGGCGCGGCTGACAAGCCTCGCCGCCGACGCAAGCTCGGCCCTGGCCGCCCGATCCCCTATGGCGCCGCGCTCGGCCCGGTGCTGCTGCTGATCCTCTGGAGCATCGGCTCTGCGACAGGCTACATCGACGACCGCATCCTCTCGGCGCCCTGGACGGTGGCGACCACCGGTTGGGAGCTGATCCAGGACGGGCGCCTGCAGGAGAATCTCTGGACCTCGTTCCAGCGCTCCTTCTGGGGGCTGTTCTGGGGCATCGTCGCCGGCGCCTCGCTCGGCGTCATCGCCGGCCTCAGCCGCATCGGCGAATACCTTGTCGACGGGCCGATCCAGATCAAGCGCGCGATTCCCGCGCTGGCGCTGATCCCGCTGCTGATGCTCTGGTTCGGCATCGGCGAGGGCATGAAGGTGCTGACGATCGCGCTGATCACCTTCGCGCCGATCTACATCCAGACCCATGATGGCCTGCGCTCGACCGATGCCCGCTTCATCGAGCTGGCCGAGACGCTCGATCTCTCCAACAGCCAGTTCCTGCGCCATGTCGTGCTGCCGGCGGCGCTGCCCGGCTTCCTGCTCGGCCTGCGCTTCGGCGTCACCTATTCCTGGCTCGCCCTCGTCGTGGTCGAGCAGGTCAACGCCACCTCCGGCCTCGGCTACATGATCAATCTCGCCCGCACCTATGGCCAGACCGAGGTCATCATCCTGTGCCTGGCCGTCTATGCCGCGCTCGGCCTGAGCTCGGACTGGCTCGTCCGCTTCATCACCCGAAAGGCTCTGCCATGGCGCAAGATTCTGGCCGATTGAACCAGCCGCCCGTCGTCGCGGTCCGCGGCCTCACCCGCCGCTATGGCGAGCGCACCATCATCGACAATGTCGATCTCGACATCGGCCGCGGCGAGTTCGTCGCTCTGCTCGGCCGCTCCGGCTCCGGCAAGAGCACCTTCCTGCGGGCGCTGGCCGGGCTCGATCATGGCGTCCCCGGCTCCGGCCGGCTCGGCACGCCCGACGCGGTCTCGGTCGTCTTCCAGGACGCGCGCCTGCTGCCCTGGAAGACCGTCGTCGACAATGTCTCGCTCGGGCTGAACGGGCAGACACCGCGTGAGCGTGCCCTGCATGCGCTTGCCGAAGTCGAGCTGACGGCCCGCGCAAAGGCCTGGCCGATGCAGCTCTCCGGCGGCGAGCAGCAGCGCGCGGCGCTGGCCCGGTCGCTGGTGCGCGAGCCCGAGCTCTTGCTGCTCGACGAGCCATTCGGCGCGCTCGATGCGCTGACCCGGCTGCGCATGCAGGCGCTCCTGCTCGATCTCTGCGCCCGCCATCGCCCGGCGGTGCTGCTCGTCACCCATGACGTCGACGAAGCGATCCATCTCGCCCAGCGCGTGCTGGTGCTCGATCAGGGCCGCTTCGTCGTCGACCTCAAGGTCGATCTGCCGGCCGAGGCAGGACCCCGGCAGCGCCGCTTCGCCGAGGTGCGCAGCGAGTTGCTGAGCAGCCTCGGCGTGACCCAGGAGGAGCTGCGCCGCGTCGCCTGAGTGGCTTGGCTACTTCTTGATTGCCGGGCAGGCGCTCTGGGCGAGTGGGCGGAAAGCCTGGTCGCCGGGGATGGTGGCGACGAGGTCGTAGAGGTCCCATTCGCCCTTCGACTCCGCCGGCTTCTTGACCTGGAAGACATAGAAGTCGTGGACCATGCGGCCGTCCTCGCGCAGCCTGGCGTTGCGCACGACCTCGTCCTCGATCGGGACCTCCCGCATCTTGGCGATCACGGTCTTGGCCTCGTCAGACTTTGCCGCGACGACCGCTTTGAGGTAGTGCCGGACCGAGGAATAGACGCCGGCCTGGATCGCCGAGGGCACCGCGCCATGCACCGCCTTGAAGCGCTCCGAGAAGGCGCGGGTGCGCTCGTCGATGTTCCAGTAGAAGCCCTCGGTCAGGATCGTGCCCTGCGCCGAGGCGAGGCCGACGCTCTTCACGTCCATCGCGGTCAGGAAGAAGGCGACCAGCTTCTGCTTGTCCTGGCCAATGCCGAAATCGTGGGCGGTCTTGATCCCCGCGACGGTGTCACCGCCGGCATTGGCGAGGGCGATCAGGTCGGCACCCGAGCCTTGCGCCGTCAAGAGCTGCGAGGAGAGATCGACGGCCGGGAAGGCGTGCCGGATCGAGCCGACATAGCTGCCGCCCTTGGCGGTGACGAGGGTCTTGGCGTCGGCCTCGAGCTGGTGGCCGAGCGCGTAGTCGGCGGTGACCAGATACCATTTGGTCCCGGGCTTGGTCAGGTGATTGGCGATCCCGGCGACCTGGACATAGGTGTCCCACATCCACTGGACGACATGATCGGGCTGGCAGGCGTCGCCGGTCAGACGCGCCGTGCCGCCGGGGAACAGCCCGACCCGGTTCTTGTCCTTCAGCAGCGGCGGGATCGCGAGCTGCAGCGAGGCGTTCGACATGTCGGCGAGCACGTCGACGCCCTGCCGGTCGATCCATTCGCGGGCGATCGCCGAGCCGACATCGGCCTTGTTCTGGTGGTCGGCCGAGACGACCTCGATCTTCATGCCCTGGCATTCGGCCTTCAGGCAGTCCTCGACCGCCATGCGGGCGGCGGCGATCGAGCCCTTGCCGGTGATGTCGGAATAGACGCCGGACATGTCGGTCAGCACACCGATCTTGACGGCGCCGTCCGAGATCTCGGCGGCGGCGGGCAGGGCGCCGAGCAATGCGGTGGTGACGGCGAGCGCCGAAGCCAGACCCTTCATGTGAATTCCTCCCGTGATTGTCGTTCGTCGTTGCTAGCGGTCGTGCCAGTGCGCCATCGGCAGGCCGGCGACCGGTGATCTGAAACAGGGGATGCGGCTGCCGCGCAGGCTGCCGATATAGGCGGTACTGAGATCGGGCCCGCCGAAGGTGATGCTGGCGAACCAGGGCGCGATCGTCCCGCCGCAGGCGAGCATCAGTTCGGGCGTTGTCTCGTCGCGGGCGAACGCCGCCACCAGCGCCTTGCCGGCCGCGCTGCCGCGATCGTCGTCGAGCAGGATGCGCAAATCGCCTTCCGGCGTGATCGCGAAGACCCGGTCGAGCATCACATGCGTGCCCCAGAGATTGCCATGGGCGTCGAAGGCGATGCCGTCGATGAAAGCGCCATGGTCGCTCGGGCCGAAGGTCTCGCGGTCCGTCAGGCTACCATCGGCCCCGACGCGCAGCCGCGTCACCCGGCAGGCGCAGGTCTCGGCGACGTAGAGCCATTCTTCCTCGGCATCGAGCCGGATCTCGTTGGTGAAGGCGAATCCATCCGCGACGATGCGCAAACGCCCGCCATCATAGAGCGCGACATAGCCGTCGCGGACATTGGGGCTCATCGCCCGCATCCAGTTTGTCGTCCGCGTCGAGATCGTCAGCCAGATCCGGTCCTTGCTGTCGCGCAGCACGAAATTGACCTTGCCGATCGCCTGGCCGTCGATCGTATCGACCAGCACGCGCGTCTCGCCGGAGCGGGTCATTACCTCCAGCCGGTCGGTGCCGAAATTCGAGATGAGGACATCGCCATTGCGGGCGAAGGCGAGGCCGTTCGGCAAGGTGCCGGAGACGAAACGGGCCTCCTCGTCGGCCGCCTCGGCGAAACCGCGGCTCGCCGTCTGCGTGATCAGCTGCTGCGTGCCATCAGGCCGGATATGGACGACGCCGCCGCGTGCATCGGCGCTCCAGAGCGAGCCGTCGCGCTCGGCCAGGATGCATTCCGGCCGCTGCAGGCCCTCGCCGACATAGCAAAGGGCAGCGGGATCGATGACGAAGCCGTCGAGCGGGTTGGGGCGAGGCGGCATTAGAAGTTCACACGGTCGCCGCCCTTGAGCCCGAGCGTGGCGCGGGCCTCCTCGGGTGTGGCGATCTCGTAGCCGAGCTCCTCGACGATGCGGCGGATCTTGGCGACCTGCTCGGCATTGGACGTCGCGAGCTTGCCCTTGCCGATGAACAGGCTGTCCTCCAGCCCGACGCGGACATTGCCGCCCAGCATCGCCGCTTGCGTGCAGAAGGCCATCTGATGGCGCCCGGCGGCGAGCACCGACCAGTGGTAGTCCTTGCCGAACAGCTTGTCGGCAGTGCGCTTCATGAACATCAGATTGTCGAGATCGGCGCCGATGCCACCGAGGATGCCGAAGATCAATTGCAGGAAGACCGGCGGCCGGAACCAGCCGCGATCGAGGCAATGGGCGAGATTGTAGAGGTGGCCGACATCGTAGCATTCATGCTCGAACTTGGTGCCGTGGTCCTCGCCGAGCAGTTTGTAGATGCGCTCGATGTCGCCGAAGGTGTTGCGGAAGATGAAGTCCTTGGTGTTGGCGAGATAGGGCTGCTCCCAGGGATGCTTCCAGTCGCTGTATTTCTCCGCGAGCGGGTGCAGCGCAAAGTTCATCGAGCCCATATTGAGCGAGCACATCTCCGGCGCGGCCTGGAGCGGCGCGGCGAGGCGTTCTTCGACCGTCATGGTCAGGCCACCGCCGGTGGTGATGTTCACGACGGCATCGGTCGCCTGCTTGATCCGCGGCAGGAACTCCATGAACACGGCAGGGTCCGGCGTCGGGCGGCCATCCCGGGGATCGCGCGCGTGCAGGTGCAAGATCGCAGCACCGGCTTCGGCGGCCGCGATGGCCTGGCTGGCGATCTCGTCGGGGGTGATCGGCAGGTGATCCGACATGGTCGGGGTATGGATGCCGCCGGTGACGGCGCAGGTGATGATGACCTTGCTCATGAAGCTCTCCTTCGTCCCTGCGTTCAGGCTGGTAAAATCGCCACGGCGCGGGTCCAGCCGGCCGAGCCGTTGCGGACCTTCACCGGCAGGCAGCTGATGGTGAAGCCGGTCGCCGGCAGCGCTTCGAGATTGTGCAGCTTCTCGATCTGGCAGTAGCCGGCCTCGCGCCCGGCCTTGTGGCCCTCCCAGATCAGCGAGGCGTCGCCGGTCTCGGCAAAGCGGCGGGCGGTGTGGCTGAACGGCGCGTCCCAGCTCCAGCCATCGGTGCCGACGACCTTGATGCCCTGCCGCACCAGGTGCAGCGTCGCCTCGCGACCGAAACCGCAGCCGGAATCGACATAATCGGCCTCACCATAGCGGGCGCCCGCCCGCGTATTGGCGATGACGATCTCCAGCGGGCTCAAGGTATGGCCGATGCGCTTAAGCTCGGCGTCGATCTCGGCGGGAGTGACGACATGGCCGTCGGGGAGATGGCGGAAGTCGAGCTTCACGCCCGGCTGCAGGAACCAGTCGAGCGGGCATTCGTCGATCCGGAGCGCCGGCGCCCCGCCATCCTGCGTCGGATGATAGTGCCAGGGTGCATCAACATGGGTGCCGTTATGGGTCGAGATCGTCGCGAGCTCGACCGCCCAGCCCATGCCGTCCGGGAGTTGCTCGGGCTTCAGGCCCGGAAAGGCCGCGGCGATGTCCGTGGCGGTCGCCGCATGCGTGCGATAGTCGATTCTGACCTTCTGGAACGGCGGGTCGGCAGGAACGTCGTTCTCGAGCGGAATCGACAGATCGACGAGGCGGCCTGGCAGCATGCCGGTATGCCCTCCCTTGAGGATGTGTTCTCTGTGGTTCGAATTTGGACGAACGTCCGACCTATAGCAGGCGCGCCGCTTTCTGGTAAGAGGAGAATCGCTGGATTCTGGAGGGCCTGATGTCCGCGATGCCGACGCGCGACCGCATTCTCGACGCTGCCGAGCGGCTCTTCGCCGAGCGCGGCGGTGCCGACGGCGCCTCGATGCGCGATCTCGCGGCTGCGGCGGGCGTGCGGCTCTCGCAGCTCAGCTATCATTTCGGCTCGAAGGAGGCGCTCTATCGCGCCGTCTTCGCCCGCCGGGCGCATGCCCTGGCGTTGGCGCGCGCGCAGGCGCTGGGCGAGGCCATGGCCCGGCCGGTGCTCGACGTCGGCGAGATCGTCGCCGCCTTGATTGGCCCATCCGTCCGCCAGCGTTTCAGCGAAGGCGTGCAGGGCGCAGCCTTCGCCATGATGACCGCCCGCGAGGCCGTCGACCCGCGCGAGGCGGCGCGCGGCGTCGTGGCCGAGCATTTCGATCCGACCGCAAGGCAGTTCGTCGCGGCGCTGGGCAAGGTCTATCCGCAAGCGCCGGAGGGCGCGCTGGTCGACGCCTATCTCTTCATGGTCGGGGCTCTCGTCACGACGATGGCCGCTGGCGACCGTGCCATGCGGCTCGACCAGCAGCGTGAGTCCGTCCCGGTCGTGGAGAATGCCCAGCAATTGCTGCAGCGCCTGACCAGCTTCTGCGCCGCCGGCATCGACGGCCTGCTGCGGAGCCGCTGAGCCGGTTAATTCAGGCGGATAAGGGAAAGTGGATCAGATCATGCGCCGCGAGATCATCGAAGTCCCCGTCATCTCCGAGGCGATCCGCCGGCTCGGTGCGCCGACCTCGGCGCTGGCCCGCGCCGGCGATCTGCTCTTCACCTGCGGCATGCCGCCGATCGACGTCGTGACCGGCGAGATCGTCAGCGGCGATATCGAGACGCAGACCCGTGCCGCGATGGAGGCGCTTGCCGTGACCCTGCGCCATGGCGGTTCCTCGCTCGACGCCGTCGTCAAGGCGACGATCTTCGTCACCGATCCCGCGCTGATGGCCGGGGTCAACGCGGTCTACCGGACCTATTTCACTGACGGCTTTCCGGCCCGGACCAGCGCCGCGATCCGGCCCTGGCCATTGCCTTTCGACATCGAGATCGAATGCGTCGCCGCGATCGGCTGAAGCTTAGCGATCCGCCCGCGCCACTACCGTGTGCAGCAGCACGTTGAGACCCGGTTCCAGGTCGTCAGGGGTGCATAGCTCCTGATTGTTGTGGGTGATGCCGCCTTTGCAGGGCGCGAAGATCATCGTCGTCGGCGCATGGCGGGCGACGAAATAGGCGTCGTGGCCGGCCTGGCTCAGGATATCGCGGGTGCGGTAGCCGAGGGCCTGCGAGGTCGAGCGGACCTGATCGATCAGCTCCTCGGCAAAGACCTTGCCGCCCCAGTTCCAGATATCGAGGATCTCGGCGCTGCAATCGGCCCGCGCCGCCGCCTCGAAGATGGCGCGGCGCACGCGCTCGGCCATCACCTTGGCGGTTTCCGGGTCGGCATGCCGGACATCGCAGGTCGCCTGCGCCCAGTCGGAGAGGATGCCCGGCTTGTTCGGCCAGGCCACCAGCCGCGAGGCCGTCGCCTTGCCGCCACTGCCGGCATGCTCCCAGCCGAGATCGTCGACCGCGACCAGCAGGCGCGCCCCGGCGATCAGCGCGTTCCTGCGCCGCTCCATCGGCCAGGGGCCGGTATGGGCGGTCTCGCCTGTGAATTCGACCAGCATGCCGGTGCTGGCATAGCCGCCGGTGACGACACCGACCTGCATGCCATCGCGGTCGAGGATCGGCCCCTGCTCGATATGGAACTCTACATAGGCGTCGAAAGGATGCGGCGCGGCCTCCATCTGCCCGCGATAGCCGATGCGGTCGAGCTCCTCGCTGATCGTCTTGCCGTCGTCGTCGCGCCGGCCCAGCGCCCAGTCCAGCGTATAGGCGCCGGTGAAGCAGCCCGAGCCGACCATCGGCGGTGAGAAGCGCCCGCCCTCCTCATTGGTCCAGTTGACCACCTCGATCGGCCTTTTCGTGCGATGGCCGAGCTGGTCTAGCGTGCGGCACACCTCCAGGCCGCCGAGCACGCCGGCGATGCCGTCGAAGCGCCCGCCATTCACCTGCGTGTCGAGATGGCTGCCCATCACCACCGGCGGCAGGCTGTCGTCCTGCCCGGCCCGGCGCGCGAAGATGTTGCCGATGCCGTCGATGCGGACGCTGAGGCTCGCCTGCCGGCACCAGTCGATGAAGACGTCGCGCACCTCCCGGTCGGCATCGCCGAGCGCCAGCCGTGACAGCCCGCCCGGTCGCCCGACCCCGATCTCAGCCGAGCGTTCGATCGTCGTCCAGAAGCGCCCGATATCGATGCGCGCAGTCGCTGGCAGGCCCATGAAAATCCCCGATCCCGGACGCAGAGCGCGCCGCTTCGATCGCCGACAATCGAGGCGGCGGGCCGCTTCTGGCAAATCGATATTGGTGATGGGTTTCTCCGGTCCGCGTGGGGCGGGCCAGCACACGCTCCGGTATGTCATCGGCGCAGAAGGTGCTTGACAGGCGTGCATACGAAGTGGAATGATTATTCCATTGAAAATTAAAAACGGTTTTTTTGTTTCGTTTTGAATGCAGCGCAGAGTCGGCGGTCGCGCCTGGCGCGTCCTCCCTCCTTCGCCATCCCAGGCAGTCCGCGGCGCTTCGCGGCCGGCCAAATCGCCCGAAAACCGGCCGATCGCGCCCGATCGGACCGATAACGAAAGCGGGGGATATCCCCGCATGGGAGGATGAGATGAAGCGTTTTCTCGCAGGGATGATTGCTGCCGCCGCGATCACGGTTGCAGGAGCGACACCGAGCGTCGCGCAGCAGACCAGGATCATCGTCGTCAGCCATGGCCAGGCCGCAGACCCGTTCTGGTCGGTGGTCAAGAACGGCGTCGCCAAGGCGGCCGCCGATCTGAAAGTCGCTGTCGACTATCGCGCACCCGAGACCTTCGACATGGTGGCGATGAGCCAGCTGATCGATGCGGCGGTGAACCAGAAGCCGGCCGGCCTCGTCGTCTCGATCCCTGATGCCTCGGCACTCGGCCCGTCGATCCAGAAGGCGGTCGCCGCCGGCATTCCGGTGATCTCGATGAACTCCGGCTCCGACGTCTCGAAGAAGCTCGGCGCCCTCCTGCATGTCGGCCAGGACGAATTCGACGCCGGCAAGGCCGCCGGCGAGAAGCTCGCCAGCATGGGCGGCAAGGTCGGCGTCTGCGTCAATCACGAGGTCGGCAATGTCGCGCTCGATCTGCGCTGCAAGGGTTTCGCCGAGGGTTTCAAGGGCAAGGTCACGACCCTGCCGGTCTCGAACGATCCGTCCGAGATCCGCTCCAAGGTCAAGGCGGCGCTCTCCGATGCCAGCGTCGATACGGTGATGGCGCTGAGCGCCTCGCTCGGTGGCGAGCCGACGCTGGCGGGCGTCAAGGAAGCCGGCAAGATCGCCAGCGTCCGCGTCGCGACCTTCGATCTCTCGGCCAACTTCCTCAAGGCGATCGCGGCCGGTGAAGCGGCCTTCGGCATCGACCAGCAGCAGTTCCTGCAGGGCTATCTGCCGGTCGCCTTCCTGGCGCTCAACGCTGAATACGGCCTCGTGCCCGGCGGCAATGTCCCCTCCGGCCCGAACCTCGTCACCAAGGAGAAGGCGGCCCAGGTCGTAGACCTCTCGGCAAAGGGCATCCGCTGAGGCTGCACGGGCGGCGCTGACCCGCGCCGCCTTTCCTCCCGGACGGTTCAGAAGCTGAAGGTGCGCGCCATGACGACGTCGACCGCCGATCTCGCCACGGGCGCGTCCCGTCCCGCCGACCCGGCCGCGGAGGCCCGCGACGAGCGCCTGCGCCGCGTCTCGCTGATCGCCCGATTGATGCGCCGGCCCGAGCTCGGGGCGGTCGCCGGCCTCGTGCTGGTGACCGTCTTCTTCGGCCTCACCGCCAATCCGGCGATGTTCACCCTCGCCGGTGTCATGACCGTGCTCTCGCCGGCAGCCCAGCTCGGCATCCTCGCCATCGCGGCGGCGCTGCTGATGATCGGCGGCGAGTTCGACCTCTCGATCGGCTCGATGATCGCCTTTTCCGGCCTCGTCTTCGGCGCGCTGATCGTCGTTGGCGACCTGCCATTGCTGGCAGCGATTGTCGCGACCTTCGTCTTCGCTGGGCTGATGGGGGCGGTGAACGGCCAGATCGTCATCAGGACCCGCCTGCCCTCTTTCATCGTCACCCTCGCTTTCCTCTTCATCCTGCGCGGGCTCTCGCTGGTCGGGCTGAAATGGGCGACCGGTGGCTCGACGCAATTGCGTGGGATCGGCGACAAGGCGGGGCAGGGCGTGGTGCGCGAGCTTTTCTCCGGCCAGGCGCTGGAGGGACTGTTCGCCTGGCTGGCCCAGGCCAACCTGATCGCCAAATTCCCGAACGGCACGCCGACCGTGACCGGCGTTCCCGTCGGGGTGCTCTGGTTCCTCGCCATCGCCGCGCTTGCGACCTATGTCCTCTTGCGCACCCGCTTCGGCAACTGGATCTTCGCCGCTGGCGGCGATCCCAACGCGGCCCGCAATTCCGGCGTGCCCGTGAACATGGTCAAGACGACTTTGTTCGTGCTGACCGCCTGCGCCGCCACCCTCGTCGCCATCCTGACCGTGCTCGATGCCGGCTCGACCGATGCCCGCCGCGGCTTCCAGAAGGAGTTCGAGGCGATCATCGCCGCCGTGATCGGCGGCTGCCTGCTCACCGGCGGTTATGGCTCGGCGATCGGCGCCTTCTTCGGCGCGATCATCTTCGGCATGGTCTCGATCGGCCTGACCTACACCAGCTTCGACAGCGACTGGTTCCAGGTCTTCCTCGGCGGCATGCTGCTGCTCGCCGTTCTCTTCAACAACTTCATCCGCCGCAAGGCGACAGGGGAGCGCTGAGCATGACGACCGCAACCCCGGAACAGGCTCCGCTCATCGAGGTCCGTGACATCGTCAAGCATTTCGGCTCGGTGATCGCGCTCTCGGGCGTCTCGCTCAAGGTCTCCGCCGGCGAGGTGCTCTGCCTGCTCGGCGACAACGGCGCCGGCAAGTCGACGCTGATCAAGACGCTCTCGGGCTGCCACCGGCCGAGTTCGGGCGAATTTCTGGTCGAGGGCCGGCCGGTCGCCTTCTCCAGCCCGCGCGACGCGCTCGATGCCGGCATCGCCACGGTCTACCAGGACTTGGCGATGATCCCGCTGATGTCGATCACGCGGAACTTCTTCATGGGCCGCGAGCCGATCCGCGGCTTCGGCCCGCTGAAATGGATCGATTTCGACCTCGCCCATGCGGTGACGCGCGACGAGATGCACAGGATCGGCATCGATATCCGTGATCCCCATCAGGCGGTCGGCACGCTCTCCGGTGGCGAGCGCCAATGCGTCGCCATCGCCCGCGCCGTCTATTTCGGCGCCAAGGTGCTGATCCTGGACGAGCCGACCTCGGCGCTCGGCGTCGCCCAGACCTCGATGGTGCTGAAATACATCAACCTCGTGCGGGCCAAGGGCCTCGGCGTGATCTTCATCACCCACAATGTCCGCCACGCCTATGCCGTCGGCGATCGCTTCACCGTGCTCAACCGCGGCAAGACGCTCGGCACCTACACCAAGTCCGGGATCGCCATGGACGAACTGCAGAACCTGATGGCCGGCGGCAAGGAGTTGCAGGCGGTCTCCGAGGAGCTCGGCGGCACGGTCTGACGTCAGCAAGCATCCGATCCTTCATCCTTCGCTACGGAGATTGCCCATGCGCGCGCTCGGCGTCGGCCTGATCGGCACCGGCTATATGGGCAAATGCCATGCGCTGGCCTGGAACGCCGTCGCGCCGGTCTTCGGCGATGTGCCCCGGCCCAGGCTCGCCGTGCTCTGCGAGGTCGACGAAGCCCTGGCGGCGAAGCGCGCCGGCGAGTTCGGCTTTGTTGAAGCGACCGCCGACTGGCAGGCGCTCATCGCCCATCCCGATGTCGACGTCGTCTCGATCACCACGCCGAACGCCTTCCATGCCGAAATGGCGATCGCGGCGCTGAAGGCCGGCAAGCATGTCTGGTGCGAGAAGCCGATGGCGACGAGCCTCGCCGATGCGCAGGCGATGCTGGCGGCGGCGAAGGCGGCCGGCACGGTCGCTGCCCTCGGCTACAACTACATCCAGAACCCGGCGATCCGGCTGGCGCAGCGCCTGATCGCCGAGGGCGCGATCGGTCCAGTCAACCATGTCCGCGTCGAGATGGACGAGGATTTCATGGCCGATGCCGGCGCGCTCTTCTCCTGGAAGAGCGAGGCCGCCTCCGGCCACGGCGCGCTCGACGATTTCGGCGTCCATGCCTTCTCGCTGCTCAAGGTGCTGGTCGGCGAAGTCGAAGCCGTCATGGCCAACATGGCGAAGCCCTATGCCGAGCGCCCGCTCGCGGCCGGCGGCCAGCGCGCAGTCGAGACGCACGACATTGCGACGCTGCTGCTGCGCCTGTCGTCCGGCGCTTCCGGGCTCGTCGCGCTCAATCGCTCGGCCTGGGGCCGCAAGGGCCGGATCGCCCTGCAGGTCTTCGGCGCCAAGGGCACGATCGCCTATGACCAGGAGCGGATGAACGAGATCGAGCTCTACACCGCCGAGGGCGCAGGCGATGTCCAGGGCTTCCGCCGCATCCTGACCGCTCCCGCACACGAGCCCTATGGCCGCTTCATCCCGGCGCCCGGGCACGGCCTCGGCTTCAACGAGCTCAAGATCATCGAATGCCGCGAACTGTTGCGGGCTATCGCTGGGGAGGCCGCCCATCTCCTCGATTTCGAGGCGGGCCTGCGCATCGAGCGCACGGTCGATGCTGCGGCCCGGAGTTTCCGCGATGGGCGCTGGACGACGATCTGAGGACCTGCTTCGCTGATGTCGTGGACGAAGCGTGATTCTCGGCGATCCAGCCGGTTCCGGTCGCCAGGAAAGCGCGCTAGGAATATCGTTCGTATACGAACGAGGATCAGCGATGGCGCGACCGAGCAATGTGGCCGAGACGCCCGAGCCTGCCGAAGAGGCTTATGACCTCACCGAGCAGGTCGGCTTCATCATGCGCCAGGCGGCGCAGCGCCATGTCTCGATCTTCAACGAGATCATGGGCAGCGACCTGACGCCGACGCAATGGGCGGTGCTGGCGCGGCTCTATCAGGATGGCGGTTCCTCGCAGAACCTGCTGGGACGCCAGACCGCCATGGACGCCGCCACGATCAAGGGCGTGGTCGATCGCCTGCTCAAGCGCAAGCTGGTCCAGACCAAGCCCGATCCGGAGGATGGCCGCCGGCTCATCGTCGAGCTCAGCCCGGCCGGCATCGACTACACCCGCGAATTGCTGCCCAAGGCGGAGACGGTGACCAAGGTGACGCTGGCCCCGCTCGCGACCAACCAGCGGGCGACGCTGGTCGCGCTGCTGAAGCAGCTGCGCTGAGGCGCGGCCGCTAGCTGATCACGTAGCAGTCGCAGTTCTCCGCCATCGCCTTGGCCTCGTCGAGATCGTTCGAAGCGCTGGCGTGGATGGCAAAGAGCGGATCGCCTACGGCGACGCGATCACCGACATGGCGGCGCAGATCGATGCCCGCAGCCTTGTCGAACGGCGCGCCGGCCCGCCGCGCGATGCCCGCGACCGCCCAGCCGTCGATCTCGGTGATCATGCCGGCCTTGGACGAACGCACGGTATGGACCAGCAGCCCCGGCGCGACCGGAGGCTCGCGCCGCCCCTGCGCATCGATGATCCGCTCGAAAGCGGCCCGCGCCGCGCCGGAGCGCAGCAGCTCTTCCGCACGCGCCCGCCCGGCCACGACCGAGCCGAGCGCCGGGTCCCAGGCCAGGATACGGCTGGCGAAGAACAGCGCCTTTTCCACGAGGTCGGCCGGCGCCTGCGGATCATTGTCGAGCGCCCAGCCGACATCGCGGCATTCCAGCGCCGGGCCGATGCCGCGTCCGATCGGGCGGCTGCCGTCGGTCGGGAAGGCGTTGACGACGAGGCCGAGCCCGGCACCGACCGTCTCGAACAATTGCGCCAGCTCGGCGGCCTCGACTTCGCTCTTCAGCTTGGCGCGCGGGCCATAAGGCAGATCGACGATGACATGGGTCGAGCCGGCCGTGAGTTTCTTCGACAGGATCGAGGCGACTGACCAGCGATTCGAATCGATGCCGAGCGGCCGGGTGATCGCGTTCATCACGTCGTCGACGACGGAATGGTTGAGCCGCCCGTTCCAGGCGATCGAGCCGCGCGCTTTTTCCACGCAGGCGCGCAGTTCCGCCGGGTTGAGCTCGACGCGGGCGAGCGCCTCCATCGCATCGGCCGTGCCAGCCGCCGAGGTGATGGCGCGCGACGAGGTCTTCGGCATCAGGAAGGCGCCGTGCGCCGCAACGATCGGCACGACGATCAGCGTGATCCGGCTGCCGGGAATGCCGCCCATCGAATGCTTGTCGACGACGATCTGGTCGGGCCAGGTGATCTTCTGGGCGAAGCGGGTGCGCACTCTAGCGAGCGCCACGACCTCGTCGTCGGAGAGCTTCTGCGTCGCCGCGACCAGGAAGGCCGCGACCTCGCCATCGGGATAGCGCGCTTCGACGATGTCGCGGATCAGCGTGTGGTACTGCTCTTCGGTGAGCTCTCCGCCCTGGATCTTGCGGGTCAGCGCCGCCCGGCTCTCGGGCGAGGGCGTGCGCCGGATCGTGACCTCGCTGCCTTCCGGCAGGCCGAGTTCATCGAACGCTTCTGCGGAAAGTCCGATCTCGTCGCCGCCGAGCAGGGCGGGTGAATCGACCACCTGCACGTCGGAGCGGATGCTGGCTGTCGTCCCTGAAATCTCGATCCGGCCCGGTCCGAGATAGTCGAAGCCGTTGACGATCTCGCCCTTGGCCGGGAGATAGGCGCAATGCGCTCGTCCCGCGAACAGCGGCAGACGGCGCAGACGCATCGTGTTGGCGGCGGCCTCGACCGCGGCGACGAAGCGCTCGATACCGATCTCGACGCTCTGATCGTTGCAGATCGTCGCCGCCCTGATCCCGTCCGGGCGCGGCTCGACCGTGCGCGACAGGCGCTTCTCGATGGCTTCGCCGCTCTCGCGCCCGCGCCCGGCGATGCGGGCGGCGAGCACCTCGGGCGGTGCGGTGACCTCGACCACGACGAAGCGCGGCAGGCGTCCGGCGAGCGCTGCGATCGTGGCGCGCGAGCCATTGGCGATCACGTTGCGGCCGGCTTCGACCAAGCGCTTCAGCTCGGCCGGCAGGCCGTAGCGCAGGCCGTGGGCGCCCCAGGTGATCAGGAAGTCGCCCTTGGCCTCGCGTGCGTCGAAGGCCTCGTCCGTCGCCGCCTCATGGTCCTCGCCCGGCGAGCCGGCCGGGCGGGTGACGACGCGCCGCGCGAAGACATAGCGGCCCGTCGGCTCCAGCAGGGTGCGGGCGCCGTCGATCAGCGAGTCCTTGCCAGCCCCGCTCGGGCCGACGACGAGGAAGAAGGTGCCTTGCCGCATTGATTGCTCAGGCTTCGTCGAGGCCGATATCCACCGCCGGCGCCGATTGGGTGATCTTGCTGGTCGAGATGTAGTCGACGCCGGTTCGGGAGATCGGGCCGATCGTGTCGATGTTGATGCCGCCGGAGGCCTCGACCTTGGCGCGGCCGGCGATCAGCTCGACCGCCTTGGTCATATCGGCGACAGACATGTTGTCGAGCATGATCACGTCGGCGCCGCACGTGGCGGCTTCCTCGACCTGGCCGAGATTGTCGCATTCGACCTCGAGCTTGGTCAGCACCGGCAGCTTCTTGCGGGCGCGCTCGACGGCGGCGGTGATGCTGCCGCAGACGGCGATGTGGTTGTCCTTGATCATCACGCCGTTATCGAGGCCGAGGCGATGGTTGAGGCCGCCGCCGCAGGTCACGGCGTGCTTCTCCATCATGCGCAGGCCGGGCGTGGTCTTGCGGGTGTCGATCAGGCGCGCCTTGCTGCCGGCCATGGCGGCGGCATAGCGGGCGGTCTCGTTGGCGATGCCGGAGAGGCGCTGGGCGATGTTGAGCGCGGTGCGCTCGGCGGTGAGCACGCTGCGGGCCGAGCCCTCGATCTCGACCAGGATCGCGCCCTTCTCGACCTTGTCGCCATCCTTGACCAGCAGGGTCACCTTGAGCTCGGGGTCGTAGCGCTTGAACACCCGGGCCGCGACCTCGACGCCGGCGACGATCATCGGCTCGCGGGCGTTCATGTGGAACTTACCGGTCTCGCCGGGCTCGATCATCACCTGGACGGTGAGGTCGCAGGCGCCGATATCCTCGACAAGCCAGTGGTCGATCAGGCGGTCCGTGGCGAAGACGTCATACATGGAAGGGCCCTCTCTCCCGCGGCACTGCCGCTTCAAACACATTTGTATACAAACAATAGCAGCGGGAAAATTTGGCTGTCAATGCGCCATCGAAGCCGTGCTTGCAACCATCAATCGCGTCATATGGAGGTCATCTCCGCTGGGTATATATCCGGCTCAGAAGCACCATAAATAATCTTGTATGCAAGATTAGGTGGCTGCATCTCCTTTTCAGCGACAAATCCGCGTGAGCTTGGCCATGACGGCTGAGGCTGTGGGCCAATCCTGAATTCCGGCCTAGGATGGCCCGCCATTCCGCGCCGCGCCGCTGTCTTGACTTGCTCTAAGAGGCGCGCCAGTATCGTTTGTACACAAACAAAATCCGAATGACCCGCTCTGCGGGAGGATCAAGCATGGCGCTGGACGAAGCGAGCCCGGTTGCGGACGACAAGATCCGCTGCGATGCCTGCCCGGTGATGTGCTTCATCAAGCCGGGCGCCGTTGGCGCCTGCGATCGCTACGGCAATGTCGACGGCGAGCTGGTGCGGATGGAGCCGCATATCGTTCTCGAACGCACGCTGGAGCATGGCGGCGAGGTCGTTCCCTTCGCTGGGAGCCGCGAGTGGGACGGCGAGATTGTCCACCAGCAGGGCACCTTCATCACCGCGATCGGCGCCGGCACGACCTATCCCGACTACAAGCCGGCCCCGTTCATCGTCTCGTCCGAGGTTGACGGCGTCGACATGGTCACCGTCGTGACCGAGGGCATCTTCAGCTATTGCGGCGTCAAGGTGAAGATCGACACCGACCGCTTTCTAGGCCCCGAGCAGGCGACGGTGCGCGTCGAGGGCGAGGCGATCGGCCACGTCACCACCGGCGAATACGGCTCGCAGATGCTCTCGCTCGGCGGCGTCCACCACCTTACCGGCGGCTCGAAGAAGGAGGGCCGCGTCACCTGCGACGCGCTGCTCCAGCTCAGCAACGGCAAGGCGGTCGAGCTCACCATCGACGAGGGCGAGACGGTGATCGTCCAGGCCGGCAAGCCGCCGATCGTCAACGGCATCCAGGAGAGCCGGATGCGCGTCGGCTGCGGCTCGGCGACGATCGGCATCTTCGCCAAGCAATGGCACGGCAAGGTCGACGAGGTCGTCGTCGTCGACGACCACATCACCGGCGTGCTCTCCGAGCACCAGGCCGGCAAGCTGCTCGGGATGGCCGGCACCGGCATCAAGATGAAGGGCCGGCGCTCGACGCCCGGCCGCTATTTCCAGGTGGCCCAGCCCGGCACCGGCTGGGGCGGCACCAATATCAGTGATCCCCTGACCATTCTCGGGCCGTTCGATCCCAAGGTCGCCTATCCCGGCCTGCGCCTGCTGATGGTCTCGACCACCGGCGAGCACGCCGCCTATTACGAGCTCGATGAGAACCTCGTTCCGGTCGAAATGCAGATGCCGCAGCCGCTGGTCGAGCCGGTCGAGCGCATCGCCGAGAATTGCGAGCCGGCGCTCTCGACAGTCCTCTTCATCGGCGGCGCCGGCGGCTCGCTGCGCGCCGGCGTCACCGAGAACCCAGTCCGCCTGACGCGCTCGGTCAAGGACGCGCTGACCTATGTCACCTGCGGCGGTGCGCCGGTCTATATCTGGCCGGGCGGCGGCATCACCTTCATGGTCGACGTCACCCGCCTGCCCGAGAACGCCTTCGGCTATGTGCCCACGCCGGCTCTGGTCGCGCCGCTCGAATTCACCATGAGCCTGACCGACTACGAGGCTCTCGGCGGCCATATGGACGCGATCCAGCCGCTCGCCTCGCTCAAGGGCGGCAGCCGCCTGCGCCTGCCACAGCGCCCGGACAATCCCTGGCCGCTGGCGCCGGAGCAGCCGCGCCGCTCGCTCGGCTAGGCCGATGTGGGAGAAGCCCTCCGCGCGTATCCTGCCGGATGGCCGGCGCCTGCTCCTGCAGCAGGGGCCGATCGATCTCGTCATCGAAGCAGTCGGCGAGCAAGGCGCGGTCAAGGCCGCGCACGAGGCGGCGATTCTCCGCTTCGACGACCTGCTCGCTGAGCTCTGCGACGAGTTGCAGCTATTGCGCACGGCGGTGAGCAAGACGAGCCCTCTGCCGCTCGGACCTGTCGGACGCCGCATGCATGCTGCCGTCGCCCCTTTTGCCGAGCGGAGCTTCATCACGCCGATGGCGGCCGTCGCCGGCTCGGTGGCGCAGGAGATCCTTGGCGTGATCTGCGAGGCCGCGCCGCTCCAGCGCGCCTATGTCAACAATGGCGGCGACATCGCTCTGCATCTCGCAGTCGGCGAGCAGTTCCGCATCGGGCTGGTGAAGCGCCCTGACCGGCCGGAGTTCTTCGCCACCGCGACGATCCGGCCCGAAGATGGCGTCGCCGGCATCGCGACATCAGGCTATCCCGGCCGCAGCTTCTCGCTCGGGATCGCCGAGGCGGTGACGGTGCTGGCGCCCACCGCCGCCATGGCCGACGCCGCCGCGACCGTGATCGCCAATGCGATCGACCTGCCCGGCCATCCCGCGGTCGAGCGCTTGCCGGCCAATTCGATCCAGAGCGACAGCGATCTCGGTGAACGGCTGGTGACCCGCGAGGTCGGCCCGCTGGCTATGGACGAGATCGAAACCGCGCTCGCCGCCGGCCTCGCCGAGGCCGAGCGCCTGCGTCAGGCAGGCCTGATCATTTCGGCCGCCATGCATCTTCAGGGCGTGAGCCGCACGCTCGCCACCCCTATAATCGTTCAAGAAAAGCCTGAGAGGAGACTGGCCCGTGCCTGAGATCGCCGTGCGAAAATACGCCGTGACCGTCGAGGAGATCCATCACGAGGGCGGCCCGGCCGCCGCGGTGCCGCTGAAACGCGGCGCGGCGCTGGCGGTGATCGCCAATCCCTATGCCGGCCGCTATGTCGAGGACATCCAGGGCTTCATGGATGATCTCAAGCCCTTTGGCCTCGCCATGGCGCAGCGCCTGCTCGCCGCGATGGGCGGCGATGCCAAGGCGATCCAGGGCTATGGCAAGGGCGCCATCGTCGGCGCCGCCGGCGAATTGGAGCACGGCGCGCTCTGGCATGTGCCGGGCGGCTACGCCATGCGCGAACTGCTGGGCGACGCCAAGGCGATCGTGCCCTCGACCAAGAAGGTCGGCGGCCCCGGCACGCGCCTCGACATCCCGGTGACCCATGTCAACGCATCCTATGTCCGCAGCCATTTCGATTCCTTCGAGATCGGCATCACCGATGCGCCCAAGGCCGACGAATTGCTGTTCGCGCTGGTGATGACGACCGGGCCGCGCATCCACGCCCGCGTCGGCGGCCTCAAGGCGAGCGAGATCAAGGGCGAGGACGGCCTGCGATGAAAGCGAGGATCCGCAAGATCGTCACCGTCCTCGACGAGACCCATAGCGAACTCGGCCGCCCGGTCTCGCCGCCGATCAAGCGTGCTGCGGCCGTCGCCGTGATCGCCAATCCCTTCGCCAGCAAATATCAGGACGACCTCTCCGAGCTGATCGACATCGGCGAGGAGCTCGGCGACCTGCTCGGCCGCCATGCGCTCGCCGCGCTCGGCATCGAGGGCGAGGCGGTCCAGGGCTATGGCAAGGCCGCCGCCGTTGGCGAAGACGGCGAATTGGAGCACGCCGCCGCGATCCTGCATCCCAAGCTCGGCGCACCCCTGCGCAAGCTCCTGGGCAAGGCACCGGCGCTGATCCCGTCCTCGAAGAAGCGCGGCTCGCTCGGCGTCGTCCTCGACGTGCCCCTCGGCCACAAGGCGGCGGCCTATGTCCGCAGCCATTTCGATGGCATGGAAGTCCGCATCCCCGATGCGCCGCGCGCCGGCGAGATCGTCGTCGCGGTGGCGCTGACCAGCGGCGGCCGGCCCTTGCCGCGCGTCGGCGGGCTCACCCATGCCGAGGCCAAGGGCGAGGACGGTTTGCGCTGAGAAGCGCTCCGTCCCCTCTTGCTAGCTTCGCAGAGCGCCCGGCCCGGCCACCGCGCCGGGCGGGCATTTGCCCGAGATGATCATCCCCAGCACTTCGTCCTGGGTGACGTCGCGGACATGGGCGGTGCCGACCACCTTGCCGTTCTTCATCACGCTGACGCGGTCGGCGAGCTCGAAGACATCATGCAGATCGTGGCTGATCAGGAAGATGCCGATGCCCTGCTTCTTCAGTTCGAGGATCAGGTCGGCGACCTGCTTGGTCTCGGCCGGCCCGAGCGCCGCGGTCGGCTCGTCCATGATCAGCACGCGGGCGTTGAAATAGATCGCGCGGGCAATCGCGACCGACTGGCGCTGGCCGCCGGACAGCGCCTTCACCGGCTCCTTGAAGCGGCGGAAATGCGGGTTGAGCCGGCCCATCACCTGGCGGGTCTCGGCTTCCATCGCGCTGTCGTCGAGCGTGCCCCAGTTGGTCAGGAGCTCGCGGCCGAGGAAGATGTTTGCGGCGGCGTCGACATTATCGGCGAGGGCCAACGTCTGGTAGATCGTCTCGATGCCGTGGCGCTTGGCGTCGCGTGGCGAGGAGATCGAAACCGGCTCGCCAGCGATCCTGATCTCGCCGGCATCGGCGCGATAGGCCCCCGACAGGATCTTGATCAGCGTCGACTTGCCGGCGCCGTTATGGCCGAGCAGGCCGACGACCTCGCCGGCATGCAGGTCGACGCTCGCCCGGTCGACCGCCTTGATGCCGCCGAAGGCGATCGAGATCTCGCGCATCTCGACGAGGGGCGTGGTCATGTCCATGGCGCCCTCCATCATCCCAGACGCTTGCGATAGAGCCCGTCGAGCCAGACGGCGAGGACGAGCACGATGCCGACGACGATGTTCTGCAAGGGCGTGTCGACGCCGATCAGCACCATGCCGGACTGCAGCGACTGCATCACCAGCGCGCCCAGCATCGCGCCGACGATGGTGCCGACGCCGCCAGCGAGCGAGGTGCCGCCGATCACCGCCGCGGCGATGACATAGAGCTCGTCGAGTTGCCCGGCCGAATTGGTCGCGGCATTGAGGCGGGCGGTCGAGATGCAGGCTGCGATGCCGACCAGGACGCCCATCAGCCCGTAGACCAGCATCAGCACTTTTCGCGTGTTGACGCCGGAGAGCTGAGCAGCCTCGGGATTGCCACCGATCGAGAAGACATAGCGCCCGAAGCGCAGGCGCCGCGCCAGGAAGCTCACGGCAACGCCGACCGCAAGCGCCAGCAGCACCGGCACGGCAAGGCCATGGCCGATGGTGAGGCCGCCCTCCGGCCAGACGCCACCCTTCGCCTCAGTGAGGCGGCGTGCGACCCCGGCCGGCAGGGCATAGGCATTGGCGATCATCACCGCGCCGAGCACCGTGCCGCAGGCGAGCGCGGCCAGTACGATCTCGGCCCAGAGCGGGCGTAGGGCGAATCCGTAGCGCTTGCGCCGGCGCCGGGCGAAGGCGACGCCTCCGACGATCAGGGCGCAGATGCCGAGGCCGATCGCCCAGGAGGCGGAGGTACCGATCGCGCCCTCGATGCCGCCGCCGAGCGGGCGGAAGCGCGAATCCATCGGCGCGATCGTCTGGCCTTGCGTCACCCACCAGGCGCCGCCGCGCCAGACCAGGAGGCCACCGAGCGTGACGATGAAGGAGGGGATGGCGAGATAGGCGATCAGCGCGCCCTGGAACAGGCCGATCAGCCCACCGAGCGCGACGGCGGCGAGGATCGAGAGCAGCCAGGTTGCCGGATGCTCGAAGCCGAGCAATTCGGGCAGCAACCGCGCCTGGACCAGGCCGGTCACCATGCCGACGAAGCCGAGCATGGAGCCGACCGAAAGGTCGATATTACGGGTGACGATGACCAGCACCATGCCGCAGGCCATCACTGCGATCGAGGCGGTCTGGACCGAAAGGTTCCAGAGATTGCGCGGCGTCAGGAAGGCGCCGCCCGAGAGCCAGTTGAAGCCGAGCCAGATCACCGCCAGCGCAACGATCATACCGACCATCCGCGCGTCGAACTCGATGGCGCGCAGATGATCGGCGAGGCTCTTCGCATCCTGCGACGGCGTTGCCGGCGCGGGAGCTGCCTCAGTCACAGGCCTTGACCTTGCCGGCCACGACGCCCTGGCAGACGGCGGCCTTCGGCGCCCAGCCGGCCTCGATGACGACGTTAAGGTTGTCCTTGGTCACCGGCACCGGTTTGAGGAACAGCGCGGTCATCTTGGCCTTGCTCGGCCCCTGGTCCCAGGCGGTCGCACCGGCGACCTCGGTCAGCTTGGCGCCGCCGGCGAGCTTGATCGCGATCTCGGCGGCATTGCGCCCGAGCTCGCGTGCATCCTTCCAGATCGTCACCGTTTGGGTGCCGAGCGCGACGCGGTTGAGCGCGGCGCGGTCGGCGTCCTGGCCGGAAACCGGCACCGAGCCGGCGAGGCCCTGAGCGGCCATGGCTGCGATGGCGCCGCCGGCCGTGCCGTCATTGGCGGCGACGACAGCGTCGACCTTGTTGGCGTTGCGCGTCAGCATCTGCTCCATGTTGCGCTGGGCGTTGGCGGGCAGCCAGCCATCGGTATAGGCCTCGCCGACATTCTTGATCTTGCCGCTGTCGATCGCGGGCTTCAGCACCTCGATCGAGCCCTGGAACAGGAAGTTGGCATTCGGATCGGCGCTCGAGCCCTTGATGAAGACGTAGTTGCCTTCGGGCTTGGCCTTGACGATCTCGCGCGCCATCATCCGGCCGACCTCGACATTGTCGAAGGTCAGGTAGAAAGCCTGCGGGATCTCGATCAGCCGGTCATAGCCGACAACGGCGATGCCCTCGTCGACTGCCTTTTGCACGGCGGGGCGGATCGCCTGTGCATCCTGCGCCAGCACGATGAGCGCCTTGGCACCGCGCGCGATCAGGCTCTCGACATCGGTGAGCTGCTTGGCGGGCGAGGATTGCGCGTCGGCCGAGAGATAGGTACCGCCGACCTTCTCGATCGCTGCCTTGATCGCGGCCTCGTCGGTCTTCCAGCGTTCCTCCTGGAAGTTCGACCAGCTGACCCCGATCACCGGGCCCTTGCTCTGCGCGAAAGCGGGGAATGCGCTGCCAAAAGCCGCGAGCGCGAGGCCCGCGACGAGAAAATGGCGTCTCAACACGGCGTTTCTCCCTCGTTTGCGGCCGCGCGCTTTCGTGCGGCGCGTCGATTGGAGGGAAGGTGAGCCTATCGCCTGAGAGCCGTCAAGCTCACATTGAAGGCAACGCCGATTGCACGCACTGCGCGCATGTAATCGATTGCGTCTGCCGGGAAGCGGTTAGTTCCGGATGGAATTTCGTTGCGATGCCGTTCAGCGGCAGATCGTCGTGCGCAGCGTCGGCAGGCGCAGCAATTCGGCGGCCGTGCCGCTGCGCTGCCAAGTGGAGGGCGCGCCGTCCTCCGCTGGCGGATCGATCTTCAGCGAGACTGCCGTCCGATCGGTCAGGCCGCACAAGGTCTCGCGCAGGACGTCGGCGGTCATCGCGGCCTCGGGGTCGCTGCCGTCCTCATTGCGCGCGACGATCGGTGGGCTGTTGGGGAGCGTCAGTGTAACCGTGCGCAGCCGCGTCGGGACCGGCGCATCGCCGAACAGGAGCCGCATCTGCAGGGCCGTCGTCTGCTGGTATCGCCCTTCGCCGACGGATAGCGCCAACCGCAGCTTGCCGCCACGATGCGGGCCGAGCTCGACCGAGCCGACCGGCGTCGCCGGCGCGACCAATGTCGCCGGCAGCACTGGTGCTGCGTTGAAACCCGAGGGTGCTCCGGGCGCTTGCGACGATCGCAGCCCCGAAAAGGCGAGCGTGGCCGAGCCGATCTCCGTCGCGATCGTGGTCGCCAGCATCTCGTCGGGCTTGAGGTAGCGCATCGTGTCGGCCGGCGTCGACACCGTCACCTCGATGAAGGAGCGGTCGAGCCCCATGGCGTCGAGATAGCGCCGCATCTTGGCGTCGATCTCGCCGGTCGCCTGCTCCTGCTTGACCGTCCGCGTCTCGGTCCTCTCGTCAACCAGTTCCCTGCGTCCGCGTACGACCCTGTAGTCGCGAACCGTGGTCGTCTCGGTCTCGACGATGGTCTGCTGATGCACACCGATGCGTGACTGCGCCGGGATGATCCGGCGTTGTCCCCCGGCGAGCAGGAGCGTGCAGGCCGAGGAGCAGAGCGGGCTGCGCTCGTCGATCGTGCCGAGCGCGGGTTCGCGCTGGCTGAACACGGTGCGGGCGACGGCGATGTCGAGGCCGCTCTTGCGAATGAGCTCGCCCATGGCGATCGCGGCTTCGACCGTGCCGCCGGTCGAATAGACCAGCAGCGGCACTTTCCGCCCGTTCAGTTCGCCGATGGCGCGGCGCAGCTCGGCGGGCGTGTCCTTGGTGATGGCACCTTGTGCGGCGAGCCATTCGCGGCAATCGGGCTCGCAGGGTTCGGCGCTGCGCGTCAGCACGATGCGCATCGGCTCCGGCTGCGGCGCAGCAGCGGGCTTGTCCTGCGCCGCAGCGGGCAGGGCGCTCAGGGACAGGGCGAACGCCAGGAGACGGGCGATGCGGATCACGAGGTCAGCGGTCTCGGCTGCGGTTGCGCAAGGGAACCCCAGGCGCAGGGATTTGACAACAGCCTCCCCACCCCGTCGCTCGGGCAGGGAGGCAAGGTTAATGCTTTGGCTGTGCCGTTGGGCGCCTTTGAGGCGCTCTCGCGGCGGATTTCAGCGCGTGATCGCGTCGATCTCGGCGAGTTCCTCCGCGGTCAGCGCCCAATCCGCCGCCTTGACGTTGGCTGCGACCTGCTCCGGCTTCGTCGCGCCGGCGATCACGCTGGAGACGACCGGCTGGGCGGCGAGCCAGGAAAAGGCGAGCTCTAGCAGCGTCTTGCCGCGCGCCTCGCAGAAGGCGGCGAGCTTTTCGGTCTTGGCCCAGTTCGCCTCGGTCAGCACCTCGCCGGCGCGCTGCGCCTCGCGGGTCATGCGCGCGCCTTCCGGCATCGGGGCATTACGCTGGTACTTGCCGGTGAGCAGGCCGTTGGCGAGCGGGAAATAGGGCAGGAGGCCCATGCCGAAATGGCTGAGGGAAGGGATCAGCTCTTTCTCGGCACCGCGCACCAGCAGGCTGTACTCGTCCTGGGCCGAAGCGAAGCCCTCGATGCCGAGCGTCTTAGCCGTCCAATGCGCATCGGCGACCTGCCAGGACGGCAGGTTCGAGCAGCCGATGTAGCGGACCTTGCCCTGGCGGATCAGGTCTTCGAGCGCGCGCAGCGTCTCGGCGATCGGGGTCAGCGGATCGGGGCGGTGGATCTGGTAGAGGTCGATCCAGTCGGTCTTCATGCGCTTCAGCGAGGCCTCGACCGCCTCGATGATGTAGCGCCGCGAGCCGCCCTTCTTGACCCCCTCCTCGTCCATGTTCATGCCGAACTTGCTGGCGAGCACGATGTCCTTGCGGCGGGCGCCGAGCAGGTCGCCGAGCGCCAGCTCCGAGCCACCGCGATTGCCGTAGATGTCGGCGGTGTCGAACAGGGTGATGCCGTGCTCGATCGCGGCGTCGACGACCTTGCGCGCCGCCTCCAGCTCGATCCGTCCGCCGAAATTATTGCAGCCGAGGCCGACGAGCGAGACGCGCAGGCCGGAACGGCCGAGATTGCGGAACTGCATGGTGACATCCTTCCCCTTGATAGTGGAGCGCAAGGGAGCAGAGCCGACAGCGGGAAACAATGGCGCCTGCTGCAGGGCCGGTCCGCGATGATCGAACGGGCCAGGCCGCTCAGCCCAGCGCAGGCAGCCAGTTCGCCCTGGCGAGCACTTCGCCGGCTAGTTCGGCCGGTGTGCGGCCATCCGTTTCGACGATGACGAAACCGTCCGTCGCCTCGCCCTCCAGTCGGCGCGCCTGGCGCAAGGAGCGTTCGATCTGGGCGTCGCGGCCCGCCCCGGTTTCGCGGCGGTCGAGGCGCTTGAGCAAGGCCTCGTCGCCGGCACGCAGGCGCACCACGGTGATGCTGGCCTCCGGAATCGCGGCGAGAATCCAGCGCTTGTCGAAGCCGACATGGAGCATCACGCCGGACATGATCAGGCGCGTATGCCCGAGTGCGCGATAGGTGCCCCAGAGCGCAGCGAGATTGAGCTGGCTTACATCGCGGGCGCCAGGCGCGAGCGGAGAGAGTTCCTCCGCGCCAGGCTTCGGGAAGACGCGGTCGAGCTCGTCGCTCTCGATCGCGACATGGGCGATGCCGGCTTCAGCCAGCAGCGCGCCCATCTCCCAGCACAAGGTCGACTTGCCGACCCCGGCCGGGCCGGTGATCAGCAGGAGCTCGACCGGGGCGTCGGCGGTAGCCAAACTCAGGCCACCTCGGCCTTCTGCTTCTGCGAGCGCTTGCGCTCGTTCGGGTCGAGGATGCCCTTGCGCAGGCGGATCGACTTCGGGGTGACCTCGACCAGCTCGTCATCGTCGATCCAGGCGAGCGAGCGCTCCAGCGTCATCCGGATCGGCGGGGTGAGGCGGACAGCCTCGTCCTTCGACGTCGTGCGGATGTTGGTGAGCTTCTTGCCCTTGAGCACGTTCACTTCGAGATCGTTCTCGCGGGTGTGCTCGCCGACGATCATGCCCTGATAGACCTTCCAGCCGGGCTCGATCATCATCGGGCCGCGATCCTCGAGGTTCCAGAGCGCGTAGGCCACGGCCTCGCCGGTCTCCATCGCGATCAGCACGCCATTGCGGCGCCCGCCGATCTCGCCCTTGTAAGGGAGATAGTCGTGGAACAGCCGGTTCATGATCGCGGTGCCGCGCGTATCGGTCAAAAGCTCGCCCTGATAGCCGATCAGGCCGCGGGTCGGGGCGTGGAAGACCAGGCGCAGGCGATTGCCGCCTGACGGACGCATCTCCAGCATGTCGGCCTTGCGCTCGGACATCTTCTGCACGACGACGCCGGAATGCTCCTCGTCGACGTCGATCACGACCTCCTCGATCGGCTCCAGCAGCTGGCCGGCCTCGTCGCGCTTCAGAACGACGCGCGGGCGCGAGACGCCGAGCTCGAAGCCCTCGCGGCGCATGGTTTCGATCAGGATGGCGAGCTGCAATTCACCGCGGCCGGAGACGATGTAGCTGTCCTTGTCGGAGGCTTCCTCGATCTTCAGCGCGACATTGCCCTCGGCCTCCTTGAACAGGCGGTCGCGGATGACGCGGGTGGTGACCTTGTCGCCCTCGGTGCCGGCGAGCGGGGAGTCGTTGACCATGAAGGTCATCGACACGGTCGGCGGATCGATCGGCTGGGCGGTGATCGGGGTCTCGACCGACGGATCGCAGAAGGTGTCGGCGACGGTGCCCTTCACCAGGCCCGCGATCGAGACGATGTCGCCGGCGATCGCTTCCTCGATCGGCTGGCGCTCGAGGCCGCGGAAGGCGAGGATCTTGGTGATGCGGCCGGTCTCGACGGTCGAGCCATCGCCGGAGAGCACCTTGACGGTCTGGTTCGGCTTGGCGCTGCCCGAGGTGACGCGGCCGGTGATGATGCGGCCGAGATAGGGGTTGGCCTCGAGCAGCGTGCCGATCATGCGGAACGGGCCGTCCTCGACGGTCGGCTCCGGCACATGCTTCAGGATCAAATCGTACATCGGCGCCAGGCCCTGGTCCTGCGGACCTTCCGGCGACGGAGCCATCCAGCCCTGCTTGCCCGAGCCGTAGAGGATCGGGAAATCGAGCTGCTCGTCGGTGGCGTCGAGCGCGGCGAAGAGGTCGAAGACCTCGTTGATCACTTCGGTGACGCGGGCGTCGGGCTTGTCGACCTTGTTGATCGCGACGATCGGGCGAAGGCCGAGCTTCAGCGCCTTGGAGACCACGAACTTGGTCTGCGGCATCGGACCCTCGGCGGCGTCGACCAGCACGATCGCGCTATCGACCATGTTGAGGATGCGCTCGACCTCGCCGCCGAAATCGGCGTGGCCAGGGGTGTCGACGATGTTGATGCGCGTGTCCTTCCAGACCACCGAGGTGGCCTTGGCCAGGATGGTAATGCCGCGCTCCTTTTCGAGGTCGTTCGAATCCATCACACGCTCGGCGACGCGCTGGTTCTCGCGGAAGGCGCCGGACTGCTGCAGCAGCTTGTCGACCAGCGTGGTCTTGCCGTGGTCGACGTGGGCGATGATGGCGATATTGCGCATGGACATGCGGGAAACGGCCTTGGTTCAAGACCGCGAGCCGGCAGGGAAAACCCGGCCGGCGCAGCCTGTGCGTTGCGTGAATCTGGAATTCGTTGCGCTGCACATAAACGCTCGACGCCGTTTGGGCAACCGAAACCGGGCGATGCCCGCCCTTCGCCGAGCGCTTGACAGGCACTCAATCATGTAACATTAAAAGTTACATGAAACAGGACAGCCGCCTCTCGGCCACCCTTCACGTGCTGCTGCATATGGCCGATCGCGGCACGCCGATGACCTCGGAGGAGCTCGCCGCCTGCCTAGGCACCAATCCGGTCGTGATCCGCCGCACCATGGCGGGCCTCAGGGAAACCGGGCTGGTGCGCTCCGAGAAAGGCCATGGCGGCGGCTGGACGCTGGCGCGCGCGCTCGACGCGATCACGCTGGGCGACGTCCATCGCGCGCTCGGCGAACCCGCTCTGATCGCACTCGGCCATCGCAGCGAGAACCCGCAATGCCTGGTCGAGCAGGCGGTGAATGCGGCTCTCGGCGAGGCATTCACCGAGGCAGAGGCATTGCTCGTGGGCCATTTCGACCAGGTTCGGCTGTCCGATCTCGCGGCGGATTTCAGCCGCCGCTTCGACGAACGGAGACATGCCCATGCCAAGCACCAAGCCTTATGACGCCATCATCATCGGCGGCAGTTTCGCCGGACTCTCGGCCGGCCTGCAGCTGGCGCGGGCCCGCCGCAACGTCCTGGTGATCGACGAAGGCCAGCGGCGCAACCGCTTCTCCAGTCATTCGCATGGCTTCCTCGGCCAGGACGGGCGCGAGCCGGCGGCGATCGTCGCCGAGGCGAAGGCGCAATTGCTCGCCTATCCGACCGTCTCCTGGCGGGACGCCAGGGTGAACGATGCCCACCGCAAAGAGGATGGTTTCAGCGTAACCGATTCCGGCGGCGACCAGCATCGGGCGCGGCGCCTCCTGCTTGCGACCGGCGTGCGCGACGAGTTGCCTGCGATCCCCGGTCTCAGGGAACGCTGGGGCAAGAGCGTGCTGCATTGCCCCTATTGCGACGGCTACGAGCTCGGCGGTGGCAAGCTCGGCGTGCTGGCGAGCGGCTCGTTCTCGGCCTTGAAAGCGGCGCTTGTCGCCGATTGGGGCGAGGTCACGCTGTTCCTCAACGGCGAGCCCGAGCCAGATGCCGAGGCGAGCGCCCTGCTGGAGCGGCGCGGCGTCACGGTCGAGCACGCGCGGATCGTTGCGGCCGAAGGCGCCGGGACGGCGATGACGGGTCTGCGCCTCGCCGATGGCCGGCTGGCGCCGGTGAAGGCACTGTTCGTCGCCGCCGGCATCTGCCCGGCGAGCCCGCTGGCGGAGGAGCTCGGCTGCGCTTTCGATGACGGCCCGTTCGGCCCGCTGCTGCGCGTCGACGGCATGAAACAGACCAGCGTCGCCGGGATCTATGCGGCAGGCGATGCCGCGACTGGCCGGCACAGCGTCGCGCTCGCCGTCGCCGACGGCGTTCTTGCCGGCACCGGCCTGCACATGTCGCTGCTTTAGGATTTCCGGCAGGCGTAAGGCATGAACGTCGACGAGACCCCTGCGTTCATGCCCGCCATCACCATGACATTGGCGAAGTTGAGCTCCTCGGCGCTGCGCGGACAGACATCCGGCGGGTTCTGGCAGCCGGAAGCGATGAAGGCCTCGTTGCCGGTAATGAACTCCTGCCCGAGTCCCTTCCTGCCGATGCGCTTGAGCGCCTCGTCATAGGCGCTGCGCCAGCGCTCGCATTTCACCTGCGGCCAGTTTTCGGGAGCCTGGGCTTGGAGTGGCGCGGCAGCGGAGAGCACCAGAAGCGTGCCGAGGGCAAGCGAAGTGAAAGCAGAAGTCATGGAGAGGTCTCGAAGCTGCCGGTGCGGCCGCGCCATCCGCATGACCGGGCTTTGCGGCAGGAATAAAGCTGATCACGCTGCAGCTTCTTCGGCCAGGACGTTACGCCGCTCGGTCGCCGCACGGCCGAGCTGGTCCATGGCGAAGCGATAGGCGCCGATCCCGCCGGAATCGATGTCGCCGCGCGCATAATTCGCCAGCACGCCGGCGAGGATGGCATCGGCCTCGCGCTCCATCGCCGCCAGCGCCGGCTCGTCCGCCGCGGTTCGCATCGCGCCGAGCAGGACGACGAGGCGGCTGAGATCCGCCATCGCGCGCTTGCGCCGCGTCGCGCTCTCGACACCGAACAGGCCGGCCGCGCCCGAGCCGACCAGCGAGAGCGCCATCACGCCGAGATAGAACCAGTCGCCATAGCGCTCGAAGAAGGTCTCCTGCTCGCCATCGATGAAGGCGGCAGCGCCGGAATGCACGGCGAGCGGCGCGTCCTTGTCGGTCTCGGGCGTCTCCAGGCCCTGGATCGCGGGCAGGTCGGTCGCGAGCGTGACCCTCAGCGACAGGATCGCGCCGACGAGCTCGCCGACCCTGGCATCGTCGAGGGATTGCGCCGCCATCAGCCGCGAGGTGATCGAGATGCTCGGCAGGTTCTCGGCTGGAATCGGAGGATCGCCGCCGAGCGCACCGCGGACGATCTCGCCGCTTTCGATCGCATGGTTGCGGGCGGCGAGCGCATCGGCCTCGCGGATCGGGATGATGGTGGGATCGGCTCCGAAGGCCCGGTGCAGGCGCGCGCTCGCCTCGGTGACCACGCGGGCGTTCAGCGCGTTGACGGCAAAGAGCACATCGATATGGCCGTCGGTGATCGCGGCGGAGACATCCTCCGGTCCGAGCGGCACGACAATCACCTCTTCCAGCTTCACCTCATATTGCGAGAGCACGAGTTTCAGCAGGTCGAGATTGCCTGATGGCGCGCGTACCACGCCGATGCGCTTGCCGCGCAGGCCGGAGATGCGGTCGGTGCCGAGATCCTTGGAGCCGATGAAGAAAGGGAAGGAGCGGCGGGTGATCAGCGCGGTGTCGGCCTTGGCCGGCAGGGCGATGTCGGGCCGGACGATGGCGAGGTCGACCTTGCCGGCGTCGATCATCCTGGCGCTCTCGGCCGAGCCCTCGGTCAGGACGAGGCGCAGGCGCACCGGCTTCTTCTCGCGGCTGAGACCCTGGACGAGGGCGGCAGCGAGCCTGGCATCATCCGAGCCGAGCGGGCCGACCGCTAGCTTCAACGTCCTGGGCTGGCTCCACATGTAGACGCCGAGTGCAACGAGGCCGGCCATCAGCAGAAGCGCCGCCAGCCCTGCAAAGAAACGCCGCCCCATTCGTCGCCCGCTTTCGCCCCCGCGCTGCCGGTTTCAATCGGCATCATGTCACGAGTGCGGCAGCAAGGGCTATGTGCTAGAGCGCCCCGATGACACGCGACCACGCCTTCCCGATCAAGATCTGCGGCCTCTCGACTCCCGAGACGCTGGAGGCGGCGCTTGTCGCCGGTGCTGAGATGATCGGCCTCAATTTCCATCCGAAGAGCCCGCGCTATGTCACGCCGCAGCGCGCTGCCGAGCTCGCCGCACAGGTGCGCGGCAGAACGCAGATCGTCGCGCTGGTCGTCGATTACGCGCCGGAACAGGCGGCCGAGCTTGCAGGTATCGTGCAGCCGGACTGGATGCAGTTGCACGGCAAGGAAACACCGGAGCAGGTCGCTGCGATCCGGGCCGCGACCGGCCTGCCGGTGATGAAGGCGCTCGGCGTCGCCACGGCCGCCGACCTTGACCAGGTCGCGCGCTATCACGGTGTCGCCGATCGCATCCTGCTCGACGCCAAGCCGCCCAAGGATGCGGCTTATCCCGGAGGGCACGGCCGGCCCTTCGACTGGGCCCTGCTCGCTGGCCTCGACCCGGCTTTCCGCTTCATGCTATCGGGCGGGCTCGATCCGGCGAATGTCGCTCAGGCCATCCATGTCACGCGACCGGCTGGCGTCGACGTCTCCTCCGGGGTCGAAAGCGCACCCGGCGTCAAGGATGCCGGGAAGATCGCGGAATTCGTCAGGGCCGCCCGTTCGGCGGCGGAAGAATTGAAGAAGGCAGGCCAGGCATGAACGCGCCGCACGCACCGAACAGCTTCCGGAACGGCCCGGACGAGAATGGCCGCTTCGGCCAGTTCGGCGGCCGCTTCGTCGCCGAGACGCTGATGCCGCTGATCCTCGAGCTGGAGCAGGCCTATAACGCCGCCAAGGCCGATCCCGCCTACCATGCCGAGATGACGAGCGGGCTGAAGCATTATGTTGGCCGGCCCTCGCCGCTCTATCTCGCTGAGCGGCTGACGGAGCATTTCGGCGGCGCCAAGGTTTACCTGAAGCGCGAGGAGCTGAATCACACCGGCTCGCACAAGGTGAACAATGTGCTCGGCCAGATCCTGCTCGCCCGGCGCATGGGCAAGAAAAGGATTATCGCCGAGACCGGCGCCGGCCAGCACGGCGTCGCCACCGCCACGCTCTGCGCCCGCTACGGCCTCGAATGCATCGTCTACATGGGCGCGGTCGACGTCGCCCGGCAGGCGCCGAACGTCTTCCGCATGCAGATGCTCGGCGCGACCGTCATTCCCGTCGAATCCGGCACCAAGACGCTGAAGGATGCGATGAATGAGGCGCTGCGCGACTGGGTGACCAATGTCGCGTCGACCTTCTACTGCATCGGCACGGTCGCTGGCCCGCACCCCTATCCGGCCATGGTGCGCGATTTCCAGTCGATCATTGGCAAGGAGACGCGCGAGCAGATGCAGGAGCTGGAAGGCCGCCTGCCGGATTCGCTCGTCGCCTGTATCGGTGGCGGCTCGAACGCGATGGGCCTGTTCCACCCCTTCCTGGATGATCCCAGCGTCGAGATCTACGGTGTCGAGGCCGCCGGCCATGGCATCCCGTCCGGCCTCCACGCCGCCTCGCTGACCGGCGGGCGTCCCGGCGTGCTGCACGGCAACCGCACCTACCTGCTGATGAACGAGGATGGGCAGATCAACGACGCCCACTCGATCTCGGCCGGGCTCGACTATCCCGGCATCGGCCCGGAGCATTCCTGGCTGCACGATATCGGCCGCGCCACCTATCTCTCGGCGACGGACGAGGAGGCGCTCGAAGCCTTCCAGCTGATCTCCAAGCTCGAAGGCATCATCCCGGCGCTGGAATCAGCGCATGCGCTGGCGCGTGTCGCCGAGCTCGCCCCGAAGAAGTCGAAGGACCACCTGATGGTCGTCAACCTCTCCGGCCGCGGCGACAAGGACATCCCGCAGGTCGCGGAGATTCTGGCAGCGCGGTGACGCGCATCGTCGTGATGCCGCCCCAATAGGTTGCGCATGGTCGCGCCGTGGAAGCGGTCCCCGCTTCTGCGGACTATTCCTCAGCGAAGGACGATCATGTCGAAGACCAAGAAGGCCCTCATCATTGCCGCGCTCGCGGCCCTCTCCGCCCCGGTCCAGGCCCAGACTCCGGGCCCGCTCGCACCGGCGGAAGGCATCGTGATCCAGACCACGGGTGAGGTCCGGGTGAAGCCCGATCTCGCCACCGTCCATGCCGGCGTGGTCAGCGAGGGCAAGACTGCGGCCGAGGCGCTGTCGAAGAACACTCCGGCGCTGGCCAAGCTGATCGAGGCGGTGAAGGCCGCCGGCGTCGCTCAGGGCGACCTCTCGACCTCGCAGATCGCATTGACGCCGCGGATGACGCAGCCTTCGGCTTCGTCCTCGCCGCAGGCGCGCGCCCCGAAGATCGACGGCTATGAGGCCCGCACCGGCATCACTGTGATCGTGCGCGATCTCGCCAAGGCCGGCCCGCTGATCGACGCTCTCGTCGCTGCCGGCGCCAACGACATGTCCGGCATCAGCTTCGGCCTCGCCGACGAGGACAAGGCCAAGGACCTGGCCCGCGACAAGGCGGCGGAAGCGGCGCGTGGGCGCGCCGAGATCTATGCCAAGCGCCTCGGCGTCAAGGTCGGCGAGCTCGTCTCGATCGTCGAGGCGGAAGCCGAGCCGCCGGCGCGGCCGATGGGCGATGTCAGGGCCTATCGCATGGCGGCAGGCGCCGCGCCGATGCAGGTCGAGCCGGGTGAAGTCACCGTCAGCGCCGCTCTGCGCACGGTTTGGCGGATCGAGAAATAAGTCTGGCGTAAGCTATAGCATCGGCAGCCCGCGCGGTTTCGGACCGCGCGGGAAGGCTGCGTCGAGCCGGGCGATGTCCTCGGCGCCAAGTTCAAGCTTTAGCGCGCCGGCATTGTCTTCGGCATGGCCCGTCTTCGCGGCTTTCGGGATTGCGAAGACGCTGGGATTGCGCGTCAGGAAGGCGAGCGCGACCTGGCGTGGGTTCGCGCCATGAGCCGTTGCGATCTCGGCAAGTAACTTGCCTTGAGCCGAGCCCCCTTCCGGAAAATCGTCCTGTCCGAACGGGCTGTAGGCGGTGACCGCGACGCCGTTGCGCTCGCACCAGGGGATCACCGCGTGTTCGATTGCCCGTTCGCGCAAGTGGTAGAGCACCTGGTTGCAGGCCATCTGGCCAGGGCCGGCGACGCGCAATGCCTCGTCGAGATCGGCGACGTCGAAATTGCTGACGCCCCAGGACAGGATCTTGCCCTCGGCCTTGAGCTCCTCGAAGGCGCCGAAGGTTTCCGCCAGCGGGTAAGAGCCGCGCCAGTGCAGCAGGAAGCAGTCGAGCCGGTCGGTCTTGAGTCGGCGTAGCGACTGCTCGCAGGCTTTGCGCGTGCCGGCTTGCGAGGCGTTGTGCGGCAGCACTTTCGAGACCAGGAAGGCCTCGTCGCGTCGCCCCGCGAGAGCCTCGCCGGTAATCTCCTCGGCGCGACCATCGCCGTACATTTCGGCGGTGTCGATATGGGAGAGCCCAAGATCGAGCCCAGACCGCAGCGCTGCGATCGCCTCGCCACGGGGAGCGCGCTCAATGTTCCAGGTGCCCTGGCCGATCCGCGAGACTGCGGGGCCGCCCTTGCCGAAAGCTTGCGTCATCGGGCTGATCCCTATCGTTCAACGGACCTCGATCTCGTAGCGGCCATGACGAATCTCGCCGTCGGAGTAGCGCACGCGCACCTCGAAACCGTCCCGGCCGCGATAGCCGGGAGCTGAGGTATATTCGAAGGCGAGCGCGTTGCCGACCTTGCCGTCGCAATGCTCATAGGGGCCGGGGCCATAAACCGCCTTGGCCTTGCGCGTCAGCATCCTGACCGTGCCGTGCCGCGGCTTCTGCGTCAGCACCGCGGTCGGCCGCTTCACCTGCCGGCAATGCTTGTCCATGGTCATGTAGGTCTGCTGCATGAAGGTTGGCTCGCCAGCGACGGCGCGGTCGATGCCATCCGTAGCGGCGTCGCTGCCGCCCGAGGTCACGCAACCGCCGAGCGCGCCGCAGAGCAGGATCAGGCCGAGCGTCGTCAGTCCGGGGATTGGCATGGCGCTCCTGGCAGGTGGCTTGTGATTCTTGCGGAATGTAGCAACATATCTACATTCTGTGGATGACGGGAGTGTGCCGATGCCGACAACCTTGTCCAGCCGCGAATTCAACCAGGATGTTGGCCGCGCCAAGAAGGCGGCCCAACAGGGGCCGGTGTTCATCACCGATCGGGGCCAGCCCTCGCATGTCCTGCTGAGCGTTGCCGAATACCGCCGGCTCACCGGCAGGGGGTTGAGCTTGGCTGAGGCGATCGGCGACCCGGAGAGCGCTGATTTTGATTTCGACCCGCCCAGGCTCGGCGACAAGATGGGCTTCAAACCGGTCGATTTCGAGTAATGTATCTCCTCGATACGAATGTGTTGTCTGAAATCCGGAAGGTTCACCGAGCGGACCCGACCGTTTGGGCCTGGTCGCAGGTCACGCCCGCAGATCTGCTTTACATCTCCGCTGTAAGCGTACTTGAGATCGAGCAGGGAGTCCTACTGGTCGAGCGTCGCGATCCGCACCAGGGTCGCCTCTTCAGCGACTGGCTGCGGAAGCGCATCCTGCCGCAGTTCGAGGGGCGAATTCTGGCTTTCGATACGGAGGCTGCTCTCCGTTGCGCCGCATTGCACATCCCCGATCCGCGCCCCGAACGCGATGCGATGATTGCGGCAACCGCCCAGGCTCACGCGTTGACGGTTGTGACGCGAAACATCGCCGATTTTGCCCGATCCGGCGTCCCCACGCTCAACCCTTGGCTCAAACCCGGTTGATTCACACCGGCGGCGTGCCGTTGGCCGCCAGCACCTCGCCGGCGAGGTAGAGCGAGCCGCAGATCAGGATGCGCGGCGGCGCCGGCCAGTTCCGAGATGCGATCTCGCGCAGCGCCTGTTCGACCGAGCCGGCGATCTCGGCCTTGAGGCCAGCCTCGCGCGCCAGGCTCGCGACCTCCTCGGCTGTGCGCGCCGCGAGCTGGTTCTGCATCGAGACCGCGAACAGCACCTGCGCCAGCCCCTTGAAATGGCCGAGCGTGGCGCGTGCATCCTTGGTCGCGAGCAGGCCGGCGATCATCACCAGCGGCGCTGGGTTCTTTTCCTCGAGGTCGGCCATCGCCTGGGCGAGGACGCGCCCGCCATCGGGATTATGGCCGCCGTCGAGCCAGAGCTCGGCCCCGGCGGGCGCGAGTTCGGCGAGCTTGCCGCGTGCCAGCCTCTGCAGGCGGGCCGGCCATTCGGCCTCGGTCATGCCGCGCTCGAAGGCCATGGCAGGCAGGCCGCCATAGCCGGCGGCGCGCAGGGCGGCGATCGCGGTGCCGGCATTGGTGTGCTGGTGGCGCCCGGCCAGGCGCGGCAACGGCAGGTCGAGCAGGCCGTCGCCATCCTCATAGACCAGCCGGCCGCCATCCTCATGGACGTTGAAATCCTGCGTGCCGACCAGGATCTTGGAGGCGCCGACGCGCTCGGCGGCGGCTTCCAGCACCGCGGTCGGCTCCGGCTCCTGCGGCGCGATCACCGCCGGGGCGCCGCGCTTGAAGATGCCGGCCTTCTCGCCGGCGATCTTGGTGACGGTGTCGCCGAGATATTCGGAATGGTCGAGCGAGACCGGCGTCACCACCGTGCAGGCGGGGTGGTCGATCACATTGGTCGCATCGAAGCGCCCACCCAGACCGACCTCGAGCAGCACGACGTCGGCCTTGTGCTCGGAGAAGAGCAGGAAGGCGGCCGCGTTGGTGATCTCGAAGAAGGTGATGGGGTCGCCGGCATTGGCCTTCTCGCAGCACTCCAGCGCGTCGACAAGCAGCGCCTCGTCGACGAAGCGCCCGCCGCCCGGCCGGCCCAGCCGGATGCGCTCGTGGAAGCGCACCAGATGCGGCGAGGTATAGACATGCACCGACAGGCCAGCCGCTTCGAGGATCGCCCGCATGAAGGCGATGGTCGAGCCCTTGCCGTTGGTCCCGGCGACATGGATCACCGGCGGCAGCTTCTTCTGCGGGTCGCCCAGCCGCTCGAGCAGGCGCAGGATGCGCCCGAGCGAGAGGTCGATCAGCTTGGGATGCAGCGCGAGGAAGCGCGCCAGCAAGAGGTCGGATGTGCTCATGCGGACACCGGCCTCCCGGCCGGGCTGGAGGCGATCAGACGGCGGCGGCCGGCAGCGGTTCCGGCGCCGGCGCGTTGACGGCTGGCAAGGGCTGCTTGGTGAGCAGTCGGCCGAGCCGCGCCAGGGTCGCCGGGATCTGGTGGCGGTGCACGACCATGTCGACCATGCCGTGATCCTTCAGATACTCTGAGCGCTGGAAGCCCTCGGGCAGCTTCTCGCGGATCGTCTGCTCGATCACGCGCGGCCCGGCGAAGCCGATCAGCGCGCCCGGCTCGGCGATATGGACATCGCCCAGCATCGCGTAGGAGGCGGTGACCCCGCCTGTGGTCGGATTGGTCAGCACGACGAAATAGGGCAAGCCGGCCTTGCGCAGCATCCGCGTCGCGACCGTGGTGCGCGGCAACTGCATCAGCGAGAGGATGCCCTCCTGCATGCGCGCTCCGCCCGAGGCGGCGAAGACGACATAGGGGGTCTTCTTCTCCAGCGCCGTCTCGGCGCCCTTGATGAAGGCTTCGCCGGCGGCCATGCCGAGCGAGCCGCCCATGAAATGGAAGTCCTGCACCGCGATCGTCATCGGCAGGCCCTGGACGCGGCCATAGCCGACCTTGAAGGCGTCGGCGGCGCCGGTCTTGGCGCGGGCGTCCTTGATCCGGTCGGTATAGCGCTTCTCGTCGCGGAACTTGAGCGGATCGGCCACCGCCTCCGGCAAGGGCACGTCGACCCATTTGCCTTCGTCGAAGGTCAGCCGCAGACGGTCCTGCGCGGTGACGCGCATATGGTGGTCGGAGCCGGGGATGACGAAGCCATTGGCCTCGACATCCTTGTGGAAGACCATCTGCCCGGAATCCGGGCACTTGATCCAGAGATTCTCCGGGGTCTCGCGCTTGAACAGCGTCTTGATGCGCGGACGGACGACTTCGGAAATCCAGTTCATCGGATCATCCTTGAATTTTGAGCTGGCGCTCAGGCCGCCTTGGCGACCGAGCGGACGCCGGCCGCGAGCTCGGCGACCAGCGAGGTGACAGCCGAAACCGTCTTTTCCGTGGCCTTGCCGTCGGCATCGAGCGAGAGACGGACACGGTCGACCAGGGCCGAGCCGACGACGACGCCGTCCGCGCCCTTGGCGATGGCGATCGCATCGGCCGGCGTCTTGACGCCGAAGCCGACGGCGACCGGGAGCGTGGTGTGCTGCTTGATCCGGGCGACCGCTGCGCCGACCGCGTCGTAATTGGCGATCGCGCCGCCGGTCACGCCGGTCATCGAGACATAGTAGACGAAGCCGGAGGTGTTCTGAAGCACGCGCGGCAGCCGCTTGTCGTCGGTGGTCGGCGTCGCCAGGCGGATGAAGCTGACGCCTGCGGCGAGCGCCGGCAAGCAGAGCTCCTCGTCCTCCTCGGGCGGCAGATCGACGACGATCAGCCCGTCGATCCCGGCAATGCGGGCGTCCCTCAGGAAGGCGTCGACGCCATAGGCCCAGATCGGGTTGTAATAGCCCATCAGCACGATCGGCGTGTCGTTGCCGGCCTTGCGGAAGGCCGTGACCATGGCGAGCGTCTTCTTCAGCGTCTGCCCGGCCTTGAGGGCGCGCTGGCCGGCGAGCTGGACGGGTACACCGTCCGCCATCGGGTCGGTGAAGGGCACGCCGAGCTCAATGATATCGGCGCCGGCCGCCGGCAAGGCGTTCAGGATCGCGCTGCCGGTGTCGAAATCGGGGTCGCCGGCGGTGACATAGGTCACCAGCGCGGCGCGGCCCGCCGCGGCGCAGGCGGCAAAGCGGGCTTCGATGCGGGCTTGTCCAGTCTCGGTCATGCCGGAGCGGTTAGCATGGCCGCGCCCGGCTGGCGAGAGGGCGCGGGGTCAGGCCTGGGCTGCCAGCGCGTCGCGATAGCTGCCGAAATACTTCATGCCGGTGTCGCACATCACGCTGACGATCGTCGCGTCGCGATCGAGGGTCTCGGCGAGCCGCAAAGCGGCGATGACATTGGCGCCCGTGGAGAGCCCGGCGAACAGCCCTTCCTCGCGCGCCAGCCGCAGCGCCATCGTCCGCGCCTCCTCCGTCGAAACCCGTTCAATCGTATCGGCGATTTCGCCCTGCCAGAGCGGGACGATGAAGCCGGCGCCGACACCGTCGATCTTGTGAGCACCGGGAGGACCGCCTGACAGCACCGGCGATTCCGCCGGCTCGACCGCTGTGATGCGGATGCCGTCGTTCCGGGCCTGCAGGCCGGCGGCGATGCCGCGCAGCGAGGCGGCGGTGCCGACGCTTTGGACGAAGCCGTCGATCCGGCCGCCGGTCTGCTCCCAGATCTCCGCCGCCATCGCCTCATAGGCGGCAAGCTGGTCGCGGTTCTTCATCTGGTCGGTCCAGAAGGCGCCGGTCTCTCCGGCGATCACGCCGGCGGTCGCGATCATGTCGCGGGTCAGCTTCTCGGTCATCTTGCCGCTGTCGCTCGGAATGACCGTCAGCTCCGCGCCGAGGATCGCCATATGGTCGAGCTTTTCGCGGGCGAAGGCGTCGGAGGTGACGATGTGCAGGGGATGGCGCTTCACCGCGCAAACCAGCGCCAGCGAAACTCCGGTGCTGCCGCCGGTGTACTCGACCACCGCCCCGCCAGGCTTCAGGCGTCCGTCCGCCTCGCCCGCTTCGATCATGGCGAGCGCCATCCGGTCCTTCATGCTGCCGGTCGGGTTCTCGCTTTCGAGCTTGAGCAGGATGCGGGCGCCATTGGCGGGCACGACATGGCGCAGCGCGACGAGCGAGGTCTTGCCGATGCGATCGAGAATGGTCGGTTGGGTCATGCGGCAGTCCTTCGAGGCGAGAGGCTTTCCGTCTTCTCGCCTGAAAGCCTGCTCCGGTCAGGTCCGAAATCCGGACCGCGCTTCAGGCGAACCTGGCGCCGCGCTCGACCAGCAGCGCCCGCAGCACCGAGCGATGGCAATGCGCCTCGTTTTCGCAATAGCAGCCCACCGAGAAATTGCTGCCATGCGACAGGGTCGCCAGCAGGTCGAGCGCATGGCGCGGCGCCGGCTCGGCCATCTCGGCCTTGAAGGCGCGGGTGAAACCGGCCCACTCTTTCTCGCTCTCGGCCGCCTTGGCCTTAGCCATCAGCTCCGGCGTCGGCGACAGCACCGGAAACCAGACGTCGAACCAGTTCTCGCTGGCATAGCGCTCCTTCGGCACACCGCGCGGCACGCGCCTGACCGTGCCGATGCGCGTGCCTTCGGCAGGCTCGCGTTCTGTGCCGAGGCGGACGACACGGACGCTCATGCGCTGGCCCTTTCATCGCGATGCGCCGGCGCAACGCCAGCGAAGAGGTAGAGCGCGAACCAGCCGGGAAAAGCCCGGACCAGCTCACCTGGCCCGAACAGCGACAGCCCGAGCCGCCGGCTCCCAGCAAAGCTGACATCGCCGCGCCACCAGGCGACCAGCGCCGGCAGCGGGCCGCGCAGGGTGAGCGCTTCGGGAAAACCCGGATTCTGGCTGCAGAACGAGGCTTCCGTACGTTTCAACAACAGAAACCGAACGGGATGGCCGGAGAGTTCGAGCCGCACCACCAGCGGCTCGTCGGGCAAAGTCTCGAAACGCACGCGCCGCTGCATGTCGATCAATAGCGGCTCCAGATCGAGATCCTCCCGCTCGGCATGGCGCGGCAACCAGCGCTGGCCCCAGACGCCCATTGCCTTGACCAGCTCGGCAAGTTCCAGCCCGGCCTCGGTCAGCGCGTACTCCGGGCCGGCTGCTCCTTCGCTGCGGCGGAGGGCGCCGGCATGGACTAGCGCCTGCAACCGCTCTGACAGCATGGTCTTGGAGATGCGCGGGATGCCGCGGCGGATATCGTTGAAACGGCTGCTGCCGCACAGGATCTCGCGGACGATCAGCAGCGTCCAGCGTCCGCCGAGCGTCTCATGGGCGCGCGCCATCGCACAGAACTGGCCATAGCTGGTCATGGCGTCAGCCTAGCACGAACGATGCGTCGGCACGGTCCAAAATCCGGACCTCTACGCCACCAGGCTCTTCGGCAGCATGCAGTGGATGCCCTTGGAGCCGTTGACCGTCTGGGTGACCCTGAGATCGGCGGCGAGGCTGCAGAGCATATAGGCCTCTTCCCGCGTCAGCTTGGTCCTGGAGGTGATCAGGCCGATCATCTCGCGCAGTGCGTCTTTCGCGCAGATATCGAGATCGGGATCGATCCCCATGGTGATATGGTGGCTCTTCGTCTCGGCGCGCGGCATCGGATAGGACAGGTCCTCGCGCAGGTGGAATTCGAAGGTGCCCTCCAACGCCGTCTCGATCGCGGTGATGCAGACCTCGCCATCGCCCTGCGCGCCATGGCCGTCGCCGCAGGAGAACAGCGCGCCCTCGACGAAGACCGGCAGATAGAGCGTTGCGCCGGCGCCGAGTTCCTTGTTGTCGATATTGCCGCCGAAGGCGCGCGGGATCAGCGAGGTCACCCGGCCCCAATGCGCCGGCGGCGCCGTGCCCATCACGCCGAAGAAGGGAGCAAGCGGCAGTTCCATGCCCCAGGGCAGGTTCGCGACGTTCCGCTCGCGATCGAGATGGATGTAGCGGAAGGCCTGATAATCGAACTCGTCCGGCAGCGTGCCGCCGAGCGGCCGGAACATGGTGTAGCCGAAATCGGTGCGGGGCTTCACGCTCCTGATCTGCACCTCCAGCACCTGGCCTGGCTTGGCGCCCTTCACCGCGATCGGACCGGTGAGGATGTGGCCGGGCACCATGCGCTCGGCCTTCTCATGGATCTCGTGGATCTCGGGCGGGATCGTCGCATTGCCCTCGGGCAGATGCGCGGGGCCGCCGGTGACGGTGCGGATGGTGACGCTGTCGCCGCTCTCGATCTCCAGCACCGGCTTCAGCCCGGCGTCGAAATAGCCCCAATGGCAGGTGGCGAGCGAAGCGTCGAGCTGGTGGTGCGCCATGGTCTGTCTCGCTGGTCGGTCAAGGCGGGGAGGAAAGATCGGAGCCGACGCGGCTGCGGGCATTGCGTCGCATGGTGTAGAGCGTCGCGCCGATGACGATAGCGGCGCCGACGAGCGTCGTCAGCGACGGCACCTCGGCGAAGAAGACGAAACCGGTGAAGCCAGCCAGGATCAAGCGGCTGAAATCCAGCGGCGCCAGCGCCGACGCCTCCCCGACCTGATAGGCCTTGGTGATCAGCCATTGCCCGGCGGTGCCGAACAGGCTGAGCAGCACCAGCCAGAACCATTGCTCTGATGTCGGCCAGACCCAGAGCGCCCAGGCTGGCCAAGCCAGGACGACCATCAGCACCAGGCCCTGATAGATCAGGATTGTCTCGGTGCGCTCGCTGGTGCCGAGAATGCGCACGCTGACGGTGATGCCGGCGCCGAACAGCGCCCCGCCGACCGACATCAGCGCCCAGATGTTCAGCCCATCGCCCGACGGATTGAGCATGATCAGCACGCCGACGAAGCCGAGGATCGTCGCGATCCAGCGGGCGGCGTCGACACGCTCCTTCAGGATCAGCACGGCGGCGACGGTGACGAACAGCACTTGGCTGAAGCTAATCGCCGTCGCCTGGGCGAGCGGGATGTAGAGCAGGGCGCTGAAGCCGCAGAGCATCGAGGCCAGCGTGATCACGCCGCGGAAGATCTGCAGGCCAGGGCGGTCGGTCTTCAGCGCCAATGGCAGGCTGCGGCCGGCAATGGCGACGACCACGGCGCTCATGATGATCTGGCGGATCATCAGCGTCTCGACCAGCGGGATCGCTTTGCCCAGATGTTTGAAGGCGCCGACCATTATCGCGTAAACCAGCAGCGCGGTGATCATATAGACGGTGCCGCGCAGGTTGGGGCTGGCCCGGCGCCACCACAGCCCCGTGCGATTGCGGCGCTTGGCGAGCCAGCTCTCGCGGGACGGCGCGGCTAGGACCGGCGGGAGGGGAGCGGCTGCCAGGCGCAAATCGGATGGTTCGGGAGGCTCTCCCGGACTGCCATCCTCATCGGCTGAGACAGGTAGCGCCTCGGCCAGGCCGATGCCCTCGCTGCCGCGACCCGTCGCTTCCGAAAGGCGGTCTTCGCTCATGGCTGCCCCGAGCCGGGCGGACGACGCCGACGGCCTATCAGATATCCTGCAGGATTCGACTGTCGCCGATTTTCCGCCTGTTCGTCAGTGGCTTGCGGACATGGCTGGGTTGCCGTTACGGCCGTTCGCTCCGCCGCGTGGACAAAGCCGGCATGCCGACAAGGCCCTGTCATCGTCATGCGAATGGCGTATAGCAGCGCCGTGGCTTCGCCATTGGCATGCGTCCGGGGAGATGATCGGGGCAATGCGGGATCTGCTGAGGGATGCGGTCAACGGCATCAGCGAGTTGTCGCCGCGACGCTTTCCCTGGCGCCGTTTCCTGTTCGCCCTCGCGCTCGGCACGCTCGGCGGCTGGCTCTTCGCCCATTATCGCCTGCCATTGCCCTGGATGCTCGGCTCGATGGTGTTCTGCACTGTCGCTGCCATCGCTCGCGCGCCGGTCGCCGCTCCTCCGGTGATCCGCCCGCCGATGTCGGCGGTAATCGGCGTGATGCTGGGTTCCGGCTTCAAGCCGGAGATCATCGCGCAGATGCCGAACTGGCTGCCGACCATTGGCGGGCTCGTCCTGTTCATGGTCGCCTGCGGGCTGTGCTGCGTCACCTATTTCCGCCGCGTCGCCGGCTACGACCCCGTGACGGCCTTCTTCTCCGGCATGCCCGGCGGCCTCGTCGAGATGGTGATCACCGGCGAGGAGAAGGGCGGCGATGCCCGCACCATCGCGCTGATCCACTCCGCCCGGATTCTCCTGGTGGTGATGACGCTGCCCTTCATCGTGCAATGGCTCGAAGGGGTCTCGCTTGGCATCAACCGCAACCAGGGCCCGTCGATGTTCCAGACATCGGCGCTGGGCTGGTTCTGGCTGGTCGCGAGCGCGATCGTGGGCGTGATGCTCGCCCATGCGCTGCGCATGCCGGCGAAGCAATTGCTCGGGCCGATGCTGGTCTCGGCCATCGTCCATCTCGTCGGCTTCAGCGATTCCGTGCCGCCCTACGAGATCGTCAACGTCGCCCAGCTCATCCTAGGCGTCACCATCGGCTGCCGCTTTGTCGGCACGCCGCCGCAGGCGATCCTGCGCATCCTGCTGATCTCGCTGGGCTCGACGGTGATCCTGGTGGCGCTGACGCTGGTCTTCGCCTTCGCGGTCGCGCATGTCTCGAGCTACAAGCCAGTGCCGCTGATCCTGGCCTATTCGCCGGGTGGCCTCGCCGAGATGAGCCTGATCGCACTGGCGCTGCACACCGAGGTCGCCTTCGTCGCGGCCCACCACATCATCCGGGTCTTCCTGGTGATGATTGGGGCGGGCCCGCTCTTCGGCTTCATCGTCGGGAAGAGGCCGTAGTGTCGGACCGAAAAGTGGAATCCACTTTTCGGGGCAATCCGAAGTGTCGAAGGATCAGGCTTCGTCAGGCGCTGCGCCTTGCCAGCTTCTGGCGCAGCACGCGCAGCAGGAAGGCCGGGTTGCCGACGACATAGCGCCGCCAGAGCCGGCGCGGCTCGAGCCAGAGCCGGTAGACCCATTCCAGCCGCAGGGTGCGGACGGTTTCCGGCGCCCGCGCTACCTCGCCGGCGAGGAAATCGAACAGCGCGCCGATCCCGGCCGCGACGGCGCAATGGCGCGCATCGATCCGGTCGGCGATCCATTTTTCCTGCCGCGGATTGCCGAACGCGACCAGCAGGAGATCAGGCCGCTCATGCGCCAGTCGGGCCAGCAGAGCGGGCTCATCCTGGGAGGCGAAGTAGCCATGGCTCAGCACCGAAAAGCGATGCTGCGGGTAGTCGGCGCGCAGCTTCGCTGCAGCGCGCTCGGCGACATCAGGCCGGCCGCCCAGCAGCATCACGTGGAGCGGGCGCTTGCGCGCGGCGAGGATCGCCGGCGTGAAATCGGTGCCGTTGAGATTGGCCGGGAAGGTCGTGCCGTAGAGCAGCCGCGAGGCGATGTCGACGCCGATGCCATCAGGCAGGATCAGGAAGCGGGCGAGGCGCTCGCGCAGGCCCGCATCGCGTGCGGCGATGTTGACGAGGTTGGCGTTGCAGTAAGCGAGATGCAGATGGCCGCCGCCATCGAAGGCGTGGTCGATCAGCGCGAGCGCTTCCTGCCGCGTCAAGGCCGCGACCGGTACGCCGGCGATGTCGCGGCGCGGCGGCTCGGCCGGGGCGGAGGTGGCAGCCCGTCGCTGCGAGGTCTGGAAGAGAACGACGTTCATCTCGATCGCTGCTGGCGCACGTCGCCACGCTGACGGCGTAGGTCATTGTCTTCGTTGGGTTTCTCCAAGGGGTCAAGCGGAACCCCGCCATAGGATGAACGCCGTCTTTCCCTGGTCCGATAGCTGAGCCTGCGGGCTTGGCGGTGCCACTGTCTCGTCGATTGTCCCGTTCTGGGACGGCCTTCGGCGGTGTCCGATTTGAGGCAGGCTCAATCGGGCCGATTCCGCCGAATTTCTCGCGAAACCGCTCTCATGACGCTTCGGCATCGCCCTTGCCACTTCGACGGGGGAGGCGGCCTTCGGCGCATCATTTGTGCCGAAACCGGACCGCCTGCGATCGAGCGAGCGCGGCATGATGAGTGTCAACGACCTGAACTATGAAGTCGCCACGGCAGCCGACCAGCGCGCCAATGCGCTGCGTCACTGGATCGGGCTGATCACGGCTCTGGTCGATGCGGTGACGGTGGCGACCGTGGTCGCGGGCACCTCGGTCGCCTATCACTTCGTCGCCTATCGCCATCTCGGCAACGACAAGATCACCGTCGAGCTCGCCTCGATGATCGCGGCGATCTTCGTCTTCACCAATCTGATGCGCGGTCGCTACCGCCTCGAGAACTACCTCTCGACCAAAGGCCAGATCACATCGGCCTTCACGATCTGGAACCTGACGATGGTCGCCTTCGTCGCCATCGTGTTCATGGCCAAGATCAACGACCAGTATTCCCGCGCCGTCGTGCTCGCCACCTATGTCGCTGGCGCCCCGCTGATCGCGCTCGCCCGCTCGGCGATCGTGCGCACCATCTCGATGGCCTCGAAGACCGGGCGGATCACCTCCGAGCGCGTCTTCCTGATCGGCCGCGAGAGCGAGGTGATGTCCTTCGTCGCTCGCCATCAGCCCTGGAATATCGGCTTCTCGATCGTCGACGTCGCTTTCCTGCGCAGCAATGATCCGCGCCGGATCAACGACCCCCAGGCGGCGCTCGCTGCCGATCTCGCCACGGCCTCCGCCCGTGCCCGCGACCTCAAGCCTGATGCCGTCTTCATTGCGCTGCCCTGGTCGGACCAGGAGACGATCGATGCCTGCATCGACGCCTTCATGAACCTACCGGTCGCGATCCACCTGACGCCGGAGCGCGTCATGGACCGTTTTGACAATCCTCATATCGTGCGCATCGGCTCGCTCGCTTCGCTCAGGCTGACGCGTCCGGCCCTCTCCTTCGCGCAGATCATGTTCAAGCGCGTGTTCGACGTCGTCGCCGCCAGCCTCATCCTGCTCGCCAGCCTGCCGGTGCTGCTGCTGGTCGCGCTGGCGATCAAGCTCGATTCGAAGGGGCCGGTGCTGTTCCTGCAACGCCGCTACGGCTTCAACCAGGAGCCGTTCCGCATCTTCAAGTTCCGCACGATGACGACGACGGATGATGGCGAGGTGGTCAAGCAGGCGACGCGCAACGACCCGCGCATCACCAGGATCGGCGGCTTCCTGCGGCGCTACAATCTCGATGAGCTGCCGCAGCTCCTCAACGTCATTGCCGGGCAGATGTCGCTGGTCGGCCCGCGCCCGCACGCGCTTGCTCACGATCGCGAGTTCCAGCGCAAGATCGCGCTCTATGCCCGGCGTCACAACGTCAAGCCCGGCATCACGGGCTGGGCCCAGGTCAACGGCCTGCGCGGCGAGACCGACACCGACGACAAGATGGCCCGCCGCATCGCCTATGATCACTGGTACATCGACAACTGGTCGTTCTGGCTCGACATCGGCATCCTCTTGCGCACCGCGTTCAGCCCGCGCGCCTTCCGCAATGCACGGTGAGTGGCCGCCGGCCTCGGCAACGGGGCCGTCGCTCCAGGAAAGCTTCCGGCAGAGCTAGGGAATGGTCACGATGACGTTGCCGATCGTCCCATGCTCGACCGCTTCATGCGCTGCGGCGGTTTCGGCGAGCGGAAAGGTCGGCCCAATGCGGCTGACCAGCCAACCCTGCTTGAGCGCTTCGGTGACGCCGGCAATGGCGCGATCGCGCTGCTCCGCGTCGAGCTGATAGATCAGGAAGAAGCGCAGCGTGACGGCATTCACCAGGCAGGCGAAGGCCGGAATCGTCGCCTCCGCATCGGTGCCGTAGACGATCACGCTGCCCTTCGGCCGCAATGTGGTCGGGATCAAGCCGGTGTTGGCCGACAGGTTCATCTCGATGATCGCGTCGACGCCGCGCCCGCCCGTGATCTCGGCAACACGCGCACCGACATCCTCGCTTCTGTAGTCGATGCAATGATCGGCGCCGGCTTCGCGCGCGGCTGCGGCCTTCTCCGGTGACGAGGTCGTCGTGATGACGCTCGCGCCCCGCGATTTGGCGAATTGGATGGCATACTGACTCACCGATCCGGCGCCGCCCGAGACGAGTACTGTCGTGCCATTTTCGGCACCAGCCAGCGCCACGGCATGAAAGGCGGTCAGCGCGGGTATTCCGAGCGTCGCCCCTTCCGGAAAACCGATATTGTCGGGGAGGCGTACCGCTTGTCGGGCGGGCAGCACAATCTGCTCGGCCGCCGTTCCGGACGGGCGCTGCCACTGCCCGTTCCAGACCCAGACGCGCTCGCCGATGCGCGAGGGTGGAACTCCCTCTCCGACCGCTTCGATCTCGCCGGCGCCGTCGCTATGCGGGATCACGCGCGGATACGCCAGTTTGCGGTGCCCGCGACTCTTTACGTCTGACGGGTTGACGCCCGAGGCCCACAGGCGGACCCGCACCTCTCCCGGGCCAGGATCGAGCGTCGGCATCTCGCCGATCCGCAACACCTCTCGCGCAAGCCCGTTGGCTTCGTAGAACACGGTGCGCATGGCGGCCGCCTCCACATTAGGTGCACGCCGGACAGACTAACGAGACGGATCCTGCCTGACGAGCCCCAACGCGAGCGAGACGCCGGGCGAACGCAACCCTCTCATGCCAAATGGGGTGTTCGTCGCCCCGGTCTTTCGATTAGGCTTTCCCCGATTTCGCAGGGGACGTCGTTCAATGAACCAAATCGATTTAAAGGGTCGGGTTGCCATCGTCACGGGCGGTGCGCAGGGGATCGGCCGGGCCGTTGCAGAGCGTCTCGCCGCCAGCGGCGCCAAGGTCGCGATCTGGGACCTTGACGGCAAGCTCGCCAATGAGGCGGCGGCCGCGATCGGCCCGGCGGCGAGCGGGCTTTCGATCGACGTGACCGACGCCAAGGCCGTAAATGCCGCCACAGCCGAGCTGGAGCAGCGCCATGGCAGCGTCGACATCCTCGTCACCAGCGCCGGCATCGCCGGGCCGAACCTGAAGACCTGGGAATACCCGCTCGACGAATGGGCCAAGATCATGCGGCTCAATGTCGACGGCACCCTGCATTGCTGTCAGGCGGTGATCCCCGGCATGCTCAAGCGCAATTACGGGCGGCTCGTGCTGGTCGCCTCGATCGCCGGCAAGGAAGGCAACCCCAACGCCTCGGCCTATTCGGCCTCGAAGGCGGCGGTGATCGCCCTGACCAAGTCACTCGGCAAGGAGCTGGCGCAGCAGGACATCGCGGTGAACTGCATCACGCCGGCCGCAGCGCGCACCCGCATCTTCGACCAGATGAGCGAGGAGCATATCGGTTACATGCTGGCCAAGATCCCGCGCGGGCGCTTCCTGCTGCCGGAGGAGGTCGCCTCCATGGTCGCCTTCCTGGCCTCGGCCGAGAACAGCTTCACCACGGGTTCGGTCTTCGACCTCTCGGGCGGCCGCGCGACCTACTGACAGCAACCGATCCTGCAGCGCAAAAGCGGGCTGGCCATCGCCATGGCCGGCCCACTAGATTGACCCCATGACCGCGACCCTGCCTTCTCCCGCCGTTCTCGGCGCCCGTGCCTTCGCTGCCCTTGCCGGCATCAACCGCTTCAGCGACGAGCCGGGCAAGCTGACCCGGCTCTATCTCTCGCCCTCGCACCGGCAGGCGGCGGAATACGTCAAAGGCGCGATGGAGGTCTCGGGGCTGACCGCCTTCATCGACGCCGCCGGCTCGGTACAGGGACGGCGCGAAGGCGCGAGCCCTGGGCTGCCGGCGGTGCTGGTCGGCTCGCATATCGACACCGTCCGCGATGGCGGCCGCTTCGACGGCAATCTCGGCGTCGTTGCCGGCATCCTGGCGGCGCAGGCGATCCGCGACGCCGGCATCACCTTGCCCTTCGCGCTTGAGGTTGTCGCTTTCGGCGACGAGGAGACGGTACGCTTCCCGACCTCGGTCTCGACCTCTTCGGCGCTGGTCGGCCGTTACGACCCGGCCTGGCTCGATTCACGCGACGCCGACGGCGTGAGCTTACGCGACGCGCTCGTTGCCTTCGGTGGCGATCCCGCCGGCATCCCGGCCCTCGCCCGCAAGCCGGGCTCGGTCAAGGCCTATCTCGAAGTCCATATCGAGCAGGGCCCGGTGCTCGAGGTCGAGAACGAGGCGGTCGGTATCGTCACCGCGATCAACGCCCAGAGCCGCGCCACGGTGCGTGTCACCGGCGAGGCCGGCCATGCCGGCACCGTGCCGATGAAGCTCCGCAGGGATGCGCTGACCGCCGCCGCCGAAATGGCGCTGGCGCTGGAGGAGATTGCCGCTGCGCATGACCAGGCGGTCGGCACGGTCGGCGTCTTCCGGCCCGATCCCGGCGCGACGAATGTCGTGCCTGGCGCGGTCGACTTCACCATCGATTATCGTGCGCCACGGGGCGAGACCGTCGCCAGCATGGAGCGCGGGATTCAGCAACGCTTCGGCGAGATCGCGGCGCAGCGCGGCGTCGGACTGATCATCACGCCCTATTCGCGCGACGATGCGACACCGATGGCGGCCGAGCTACAGGAGGCGCTCGCCACCGGCATCGCTCGCACCGGCTCCAATCTTTCGGCGCGGCGGCTACCCTCCGGCGCAGGCCATGACGCCATGGCGATGGCGAAGCTCTGCCCCTCCGCCATGCTGTTCGTGCGCTGCGAGAAGGGCATCAGCCATTCTCCGCTGGAGAACATGACCGAACTCGACGCCGGCATCGCGATCCGCGTGCTGATCGAGACCATCCTGGAGCTGGCGCGGCGCGAGGGCTGAGCCTCAGCCGCCGGCTGCTTCGGAGGCCATGGCTGGCCGACGTTGGCGCCGCTCCGGTTTCGGCGCCGGCTTGCGGAAGAGGTGCAGCACCGCGAGCGCGAGCCCAACGACCGCCACCCAGTGGCCCGGGCGCAGCGCGGTCCAATCCTGATAGACGACGATGTCGGCATTGGCCTGGAAGATCAGCCAGGCCGAGGCGCCGGTGGCGAAGGCGTACCAGGCGGTTTCGGCCATAGCGGTAGCCAGGCCCGCCGCAAGCCCCGTCAACGCCAGCGAGGCGAAGCTCAGCGGAATTTTCAACCGGTTCAGCCCGCGATAGGCCAGCAATAGCGCGAACAGGCCGCTCAGCAGCACCGGCTGGGTGACGTCGATTTTCGACTGCAGCGCGAAATGGAACAGGCCGAGGCAGGCGATCGGGTAGACGAGGTTGTGCAGGCGCTGCCAGCGGCCTGAGCCGAGCCGGCGGATCATGCCGTCGGTCGAGGTGATGCCGAGCACGACGAGGCCGATCAGCGCGGTGATGCCGACGACGAGGTAGAAGCGCTTGACGATCTCGGAGAGGATCAGCCCCCAGTCGAAGGCGAGGTCGATGCAGTAGAGCGCGAGATGGCCGAGCGCATAAGCCATGGCCGAGAGGCCGAGCATGCGGCGGATGCCGATCAGCTTGTTCCAGTCGAGGATCCGGCGCAGCGGTGTCACCGCCAGCGTGATGACCAAGATGCGCAGCGCCCAGGTGCCGGTGTCGTGCACGGCCTGCGTCCACGGCTTCGAGCCGAGCTGATGGCTCCAGGCCTGCCAGGCGAGGATGAGCGCGGGGACGAGCACGAGCGCAAAACAGCTGGCGCGCAGGGCGGAGAAGCGCCCCTGCCTGTCGTTCCACGGCCAATTGCGGCCTGTTGCTGCGAAAGCCATTCGTCACCTTGATTGTCGATGCCTAACGCGAATACGCCAGAATCGGTGTGAAGGTTACGCATGCTCGCGCACAAGGGCGTGAGCCGCGCGATCCCGTCGCTGTGAGCCGGAGTGGAGAAGCCTACCCATGTCTGCCAATCGCAAGGTCGTGTTCGATGTCGGCAATGTCCTGCTGCGCTGGGACCCTTTCCATCTCTACCGCAGCCTGATCCCCGATGATGCCAAGCGCGATTGGTTCCTCAGGAATGTCTGCACTTCGGCCTGGAATCTCGAGCAGGATCGCGGCCGGCCCTGGTCCGAGGCGGTTGCAACGCTGGTCGCCAGCCACCCGGAATGGGAGGCTGAGATCAGGGCTTTCGACGAGCGCTGGCACGAGACGGTGCCCTCGACGATCAAGGATAGCGTCGCGACGCTGGCGGAGCTGAAGGCGAGGGGAGAGGCGGTCTACGCCATCACCAATTTCTCGCGCGAGAAATGGGCGGAATGCCTGATCCGCTTCCCCTTCCTGCAGAGCTTCGACGGCGTGATCGTCTCGGCGCATGAGCGGCTGCTCAAGCC